>Ga0123353_10003606_pt1 | contig 19610 bp, 14 predicted proteins | sample TergutLab28metaG_3_FD_92763 | JGI IMG/M metagenome (GOLD analysis project Ga0123353, IMG submission 92763) | Labiotermes labralis P3 segment gut microbial communities from Petit-Saut dam, French Guiana - Lab288 P3 | ecosystem: Host-associated > Arthropoda: Insects > Digestive system > Gut ... | reverse complement strand
TACTTTGAAACCATGTGGGAGGGCTGGCATCGGTATGGCGACCCGGAACTGACAACCTCGCATCATCCCATATTGCAACGCGATTACGAGTGGCTGGAGCGTATCGATGAGGACAGCTATATTGTCGAAAATGATACGAAGCGCGTGGTTTTCAAATTGGATATTCTCGATGAACTGCTGACCAGCGACTTGGCCGGCTGGCGCGCCCTGCCCATGCCCCGATTGACGGACGCCGTGCAGCGCAACTATTTCGGATGCCTCTACGCGGTGGTAAACCCCTACGGCAAGAACAAGGAATTGGCGATAGAGTTTTTGGAGGCGGCAGCGGCCAATATGATATCCAACGTGAACCGGCCTGTTTTTGTCATCGAGGACATATCCGCCTATGAAGGCTACTACGATATGTCGCTTCCCATCTACCGAGATATACATAATATCTACCGCGACGGGGCCACTCTTCGCGATCTCTTTTCCATGAGGGAGTCGGAGCAAATCATCGATGATTACCAGGACGGGACCGTCACGCTCCAGCAAGCAGTGGACGAAATACAGAGAAAGGCGGAGTTCTGGCTCAATGAATAGTAATGACGACCTTGGCCGTTTTCACGACATGATTCTTATGGCCTATTCTTCTGCGGGCATATCGTAAATTGTATATACCCCGTCGGCAAACTGAACATCGCTACTTTTCAATAGTGCTAAAATTGCTTCACTTGTTAATTGCAACCCAATGCTTGCTTCTGTGATAATCCGCCCATCCTGAATATCATATTTTATCCAGACTGCTTCCGGGGTAACGTCGTACCGTATAATGAATTCGTCCATAACCATGTTGATTTGCGGTAACAACGAGCCATTTAATTCTCTATGCAACTTTTCTAATATTTCTTTATAATCCTCTTCTGCCAACATATGCTCAGCAACAGCTTCTTGATATTTTTCATAGGAATCATATTGGATATAATCGGGATAATAACCGGGGGCTTCGGGTATCGTGTAGGAAGATAACGCTTTTTTCAATACAGCATTGTCTGAAATAACCTCTCCGCTTAGAATGTTCGACCATACGGTGTACAATTTAACATTCAATGTTTCACTTTCGTTTATTGACAACTGATAGGCGAGTTCTTGTGAAACCTTCGCACCGTATTTATCCGTAAGATCAGGAATTTCCAACCATACGCTGTATCCAATGTCTTCTGTGGGGATAAGGGATAAAATCGCTTCTTTGGTTGCCAGAGCATAAAGATTACCTTCATGATGAATAAATTCAAATCCAAGGGATGTCAGGCGTGCAATTTCTTCATCTCTAAATTCAGCGAGGAGCGGTTGTATCCCTGTTTCTAAAATCTTTTGGGTTTCATTTTCATATGCCTTTCTCGCTTCTGCCGCTTCACGCATGATACCTACATATTCAGTCCATGTAACATTTAATGGTTGGCCATACATAGCATCGCCATACTGCCTTTTTATTTCCCTTGCTACGTTTTCGATTGCCTTCAGGGTTTTACCGTTGAATATGAAGTTATCCTCATTATGTTGTCGTAGACGTACCACAGCATCATAATGATTGTATCGAGAAGGAACTTCAAAGAAAAGTTTTATCCCGACATAGAAAAGGGAATCTTCATTTTCCGCGCTTTCTAATGCTTTATTTAACTGATTTCCTATCCATAAATGACCGGGAGCTAAAATTTGTTCGCCGCTTTCTTTGTCTCTCGCGTCAAGCGCATATATCACTTTGCGTTGTGGATTATTGGGTGTGACAGTTGAGGGTGTGTCGGTTGGCGCGGGTGGGGCTGGAGTGAAAGAGCGATTAGCCACCATGATCGCGGCGAGAATAACAGCAATTGACGTAACAGATACAGCAACTCGTGTCATCATAATTCGCGTATGCTTTTTTTGTTCTTGTTCCGTCAAATACTCACTATATTTTCTATATAGCAGTTCAAGTAGTTCAGTTTGCGTTCTCATAACAATTCCGTTCTTTCTTTTTTTAATTTTTCTCGCGCCCTGTGAACCAATACTTTAACATTGCTTTGACTTTTTTTCATGACCCCGGCAACGGCTTCATACGTCATACCTTCCACAGCGATCAAATAGAGTGCCATTTGTTGGTCGCGCTTTAGTGAATGTATGGATTTCCAAATCTCATGATAATATTCTTGATCCAAAATAGTCTTTTCAGGTGAGGAAGACGAATGGGATTCATAAAATGAATCGTCAAAGGATCCCAACCGCTTTTTTCTCATATAGTCATATGCTTTGTTTTTTGCAATAGCCATTAAGAATGTTTTCAAACTACTCCTAAACGCATACTTTTCTTTATGCGTTAGAAGTACAAGCAAGGTATCGGCCGCTAAATCCTCCGCGTCCTCCACACTGCCAACCATTCGGCGCAGAAAAGCTATTAGGATGGGAAAATACTCTTTCGCGATTTCATCTAAAGCACTAGCATCTCCATCTAAATACCGAACATATGCAATCTCTTTTACGCGATACTCGTCTATTTTCCTCACCTCTTTTGGATGCCATCCACTTATTAGTCGTAATAAAGATAAAAAAGTTACAGTTGAATTTGAATAAAATCCTTGCAATCTGCTTTGCTACGTGCTATAATTTTATGGCGCAAATTATATGAACCTCGGTTCACTGCGCAATCCACACATCCGGCCACCAACGCGCCCAGTGCCCCTTATTTCGATCGTGAGGGGTGGCGTTTTTGGGTGGACGCCGGATGGAGGGATGCCGCACGCCCTTGTCCCATTCCCATCCCCTTGCCCTTGGGAGCGCGGCGAAAAACAAAAGGAGGCACACCATGGCAGTCGTAACCATGAAGCAGTTGCTGGAAGCCGGCGTCCATTTCGGACACCAGACCCGGCGCTGGAACCCCAAAATGTCACAGTTCATTTTCACCGAGCGCAACGGCATTTACATCATCGACCTGCAAAAGACGGTCAGGAAACTGGAAGAGGCCTATCACTTCGTGCGCGACCTCTCCGCCGAGGGCGAGACCCTGCTGTTCGTCGGCACAAAGAAGCAGGCCCAGGAGGCCATTCGCGAGGAGGCCGAGCGGTCGGGCATGTTTTTTGTCAACGCCCGCTGGCTGGGCGGCATGCTCACGAACTTCAAGACCATGCGCCGGCGCATCGACCGTCTCAACCAGATCAAAAAGATGCAGAACGACGACACTTTCGATATGTTGCCCAAGAAAGAGGTCATCAAGTTGCGCGGCGAGATCGACAAGCTGGAAAAATACTTGGGCGGCGTCAAGGAAATGCGCCGCCTGCCGGGCGCGTTGTTCATCATCGACCCGCGCAAGGAGCGTAACGCCATTGCCGAAGCCCGCAAGCTGGGCATCCCCATCGTGGCGATCGTCGACACCAACTGCGACCCGGATGAGATCGACTACCCCATCCCCGGCAACGACGACGCCATCCGCGCCATCCGGCTGATTTCGCAAACCATGGCCAACGCTGTCCAGGAGGGCCGCCAAGGGGAGCAGTCCGAACCGGAACCGTCCCCCGCGGCGTCGGTGGCGGCGGCCGCCGCGCCCGTTGAGGCAACCACCAGTCCGGCGGGGCGCCAAGGGGCGGCCAGCCCAGCGCCTGAGGGCGGCGCGCCATCTGTATCATAAGGGCATCTTAATTTATTGAATAAGAAAGGAGCCACATCTATGGCTTTTACTGCGAAAGACGTACAAAACCTCCGTGAATTGACCGGTGTCGGTATGATGGACTGTAAAAAGGCCCTCACCGAGACCGGTGGCGATATCGACGGCGCCATTGCCTATCTGCGCGAGAAGGGCATGGCCGCCGCCGCCAAAAAGGCCGGCCGCATTGCCGCCGAGGGCGCTGTCTTCGCCACAGTCGATCCCCAAGGTGGTTGCGGCGCCATTATCGAGATCAACTGCGAAACCGACTTTGCCGCGAAAAGCGAGGATTTCCAGGCTTTTCTCCAAGGCGTGGCCGCCACCGTTTTACAGGCCCGCCCGGCCGGCCTGTCCGAGCTGGCCGCCGCCCCCTTCGACGGCGGGACCCTGTCGGTTGAGGAGACGTTGCGGGAAAGGGTCCTGAAAATCGGGGAAAACTTACAGATCCGGCGGTTCGAGCGATTCACGGACTCGGTGAACGTCGCCTACGTGCATATGGGCGGCAAGATCGGCGTCCTGGTCAACCTGAAGGCTCCCGACGGCCTGGGGGATGACCCGCGCGTCTTGCGGCTGGGCCGTGACCTGGCCATGCAAGCGGCTGCGATGCGGCCCGAGTGGTTGCGTTCCGACGAGGTCGACGCCAAGTCGCTGGAGGGCGAGCGCGCCATCCTCATGTCCCAGGCGATGGCCGAGGGCAAACCGCAAGCCGTGGCCGAGAAAATCGTGGCCGGCCGCATCAACAAGTTCTTTGCCGAAAAATGCTTGCTGTCCCAAGTCTTCGTCAAGGACAACAAGCTCTCTGTGGCCCAATATGTAGATACCGTGGCCAAAGACATTGGCGGCGAAATCGAGGTCACCCGCTTTGTCCGCTACGAGAAGGGCGAAGGAATCGCGAAGCGCGAGGATGATTTTGCCGATGAAGTCGCAAAAATGACAAAGTAGCCCAGCCGGCAAGCACGATCAATGTGGCCAGCGCGGTTACGCCGCCGGCCATCATGCCGGGCGGCCAATAGGAAAAGGCGACCTCATGCGTTCCGGCTGGCAGGCGGACGCACAGCAAGGCGTCATCGTAGGCTTCTGTCTGTACCGGCTGGCCGCCGACCGTCGCCGACCAGCCGCTGTCGTAGGGGATGCTGGTAAACAGCACCCCTCCCTCCCGGGCTTCGACAATCCCAGACAGTCCATTGGCGCGGGTTTCGGTCACACGAAGCCCGCCCTGTCGTATCCGCGCGGCGACCGTTTCCAAACGCCCGCTGTCGAGCATGGCAAACACCCAGCCATCCGCCTGGATTGCGTCGCCAGTGTCGCCATCGTATCCATACACCGCGACCGTGACGGTTTGCCCGGCCGGAAACGCGCCTAAGCACATCATGTAGTTGACGCCGGGTTCTTCGTACGTGTTGCCCGCTACGGCGCCCTCCACCGATACCATCACACGGGCGTAGTGGGTCGCCGTGTCCAGATAGAGGTACAGCAGGCCGTCGGCTGGCGTTTGGACAAAGTACGTGATACCCGCGTCCGCGTCCGCATCAGCACCCACGCCCTCCGCATCCGCGTCCGCGTCCGCGCCCGCGCCCTCCCCTACCCTCTCATAACCTACCGGGAGAAAACAGTCCCCCACGTCTGGGCAAAGGCTTCCTAACAGGTTGTTTTGACGTGTAAACGGGTCGCCTTCGGGCGGTGGCGACAAAGAAAACGATGGGGGCGCCATATAGGCCGGCGGCAACGCGAGCCCGTTTTGCCATACCGTGACGCCGTTTTGCGTAAACCACTCGTCATACCCGAACACGGCGCCGTCCTGCGACAGCATGTACTTTACGCCCAATAGCGTATCCATGGCCAACGTCGATCCCTTGTGCGAGCACCAGAACCATCCCTGTTGCATCCCCAGTTCGCGCAAGAAGCGGTTGGTACTGTCCTTATAGGCCGAGCTGTAATGGGCGATCCCTTTGTACCCCAAGGAGATGGCGTCGTTGTAGGTGCGCTGGAAATCCTTTTCCACACGGTAAAACCCATCGTCCGCGCCACGCAACCCCTCGACCACCGGCCGGACGCGCCCATACATGTCCTCCCATCCGGCATAGGGCAAAAAGGCGCTATCCCGGTGCAACGACGTGATGAGCGCGTCGGCGTTGACGAACATATCGGCGGCAACGACAGCTGTCAGCAGGATGACGGCGGGGATCGCCATGCGGGTCCCGGCTTTTCCGATATACCAGGTAAGGGCGCCGCCCGCGCAGGTGAGGAAGGAAACCGTCGCCAGCAGGTTGGTGGGATCTTGCGCCGGTTGGAGAAGCGCGATGATCGTATATATCGCCGCCGTCGCGAGTATTCCCCAAAGCGGCGGGCTTTTCATTTTTGAGAAGGACGCCCCTGCCAGGGAGACTAAGAAGAATGGGAAGATAAAGGCATACCGGTACAAGAACCAAGCGGGCGATTGCAACATATGGAACACCCCGTTGCCGGCGGGGAGGCAGAAACACATCACCAACAACAGCGCCATGCCCGCATGGATCAGTTTTTCCCGCAGGCTGGCGTTTCTCAAAAAGAAGAAACCCACGCACAGCAACAGGATTGCCGCGCCGCAGTATATCGAGGGGGTCGCGTCATAGCGGATGCCGTCGTATACGCCGCCTAGCAGTTTCCCGCCAAAAGTGACGGGCGAGAGCCCCTGAAAGTTGAGGTTCATTACGGTGAGCCGCCCTTCGCGCAAGGACAAAAAGGCCGGGAGCAACACCACCGCCCCCAGCCCGCCCGCCGAGAGCAGGCACTGCGTGAATTGTCCGGTTTTTCGCAAGAACATGCGTCGGGTAAGGCCATCCGCCAAGAGCAGGCGATAGAGGAAATAGAGGCAGGTAAACAGGATCGCCATGTATCCTGTATAGTAATTGCAGAATATCGACGCGGCCATCCATCCGATGAGGGGCAACCGTCGGCCGGAACCCAGCAGGCTATGGACGCCCAACGCCATGAGTGGCAACAGGGCGACGGAATCCAGCCACATGGGCATCATGGCGTACAACACGACGTATGACATCAGCGCGTAAGCCGTCGCCAACAGGGGCAGGAGGGCGGCGGGCAGATGGAGCGCACGGCGCAGGAAGATCCCAAAACTCAGCCCGCACAAGCCTATCTTGACCAGTGTCATGACCAAGATGCCGGAGAGGATGTCGCCCGTCAAGAGGACAATGAGCGATAGCGGGCTGGAGAGGTAGTAGGTGAAGAGTCCCCAATAGTTGCTCCCCAAAGCCATGTGCCAGGAAAAAAAGGGGCTGGTCTCCCCCGCCAACATGTCGCGCAGGCCTTGGTAGAAATCGGCGTATTGGGAACCCATGTCCGTCGTCATCACAGACAACTCGCCAAAGGGATGCACGCCCAGCCGGATATACACGACCAGCATCAGGAGTAGCGGAAGCGCAAAACAAAGGATATACCCGCCCGCTAGCGCCCAACCGGCCCGCTTTGGCCCTATCTTACTTGCCCCTATCACAACCACCGTCTTCGTCATCGTCTTCGTCATCGTCTTCATCCTCCCTGATGAAATAGGCGGGGCGGTTTTTCACCTCGAGGTATATCCGGGACACGTACCCCCCCATGATGCCGATACACAGGAACTGGATGCTTCCGATAAACATCACGATACATACGGTAGAAGCCCAGCCCGAGACCGGGTCGCCGAAGATCAAGCGCCGTATCACAATGAAGATGATCATCACCACCGAGATCAGGAAAAACACAACGCCCAGCACCGAGGCGAACGCCAGCGGCACTTGGGAAAAGGCAAAGATGCCGCTGAGCGAGTAGGAGAGTAGCTGGAAGAACGACCACTTGGTCCGGCCCCCCTCCCGGGAGATGTATTCGTAGGGCAACCACTTGGTCTTGAAGCCTACCCAGGCAAAAAGCCCCTTGGAAAACCGGCTGGTTTCCGGCATACTGAGGACGGCGTCCACCACCTTCCGGGTCATCATCCGGAAGTCCCGCGCACCGTCCACCAGCTCCACCCTGGACAGCCTCGACATCAAACGGTAAAAGCGACGCGCGAAAAAAGACCTGATCTTGGGTTCCCCTTCCCGCGACGCGCGGCGGGCGGCCACGCAGTCATAGCCCTCGTTTATCAGGCAGTGGTACATCTCGGGCAGCAGTTCCGGCGGATCCTGGAAATCCGCATCCATCAATGCGACATACTTGCCGCTGGCGGCGCGTAAGCCGGCCAGGATGGCGGATTCCTTGCCGAAGTTGCGGGAAAAAGAAAGGTATCTCACCCGCTTGTCTTCCGCGCGGAAGGACTTGATCAGGGCAAGCGTTTTATCGGTGGATCCGTCGTCCACAAAAAGGAATTCAAACGTCACGTCCGCCACGTCACGCATCCGTTCCGCGACAGCGCCCACCGCGGCGAAAAAGCCCGGCAAGGTGTTCTCCTCATTGTAACAGGGAACCACCAAAGACAGCAACTCCGCCATAAGCCCCCCCAGGTATATAATACATAGTATTATTGATTACAATTGACCATTACCATGCTGCCAATGTTGCTATATTGCGTTTCGCATCCTATGGGTATATGGCATATGGGCAGCCACATCGATGAGTTTGGGGACGACAGCATGACCCAAGACGACAAAGCCAGGTATATACGCATCGCCGCCGTGACCGCGATAATGGGAAACGGCATCCTCGCCGTGCTGAAGATTGCCTTTGGCGTGATATCCGGCAGCAACGCATTGCTCGGCGACGGCATCGATTCCGTATCCGACGTGCTCATCTCCGCCGTCACGCTGGTGGTCGTCCGGATTGCCGCGCGGCCGGCGGACAAGGATCACCCCTGGGGGCACACCCGGGCGGAAACCGTGGCTGTGGCAGTCTTGTCCTTTGTCCTGTTTTACGCGGGCGCGCAACTGATTATCAGTTCAATCGCCACGCTTCTCTCCGGCGCCATCCAAGAAACGCCAGACCTTTCCGGCCTTGTCGCCGCGCTTGTCTCCATTGTGGGAAAGATCCTGTTGGCGTTCAGCCAGCGCCACTATGGGCGGCGCTCCGGCTCGGCGATGCTCGCGGCTAACGCCAAAAACATGGCGGGGGACGCGCTGATATCCGTGGGCGTCCTCGTCGGGCTCTTCCTGTCGTCCGCCACAGGATCGGGATTGCCGGACACCATCCTCGCCGCCCTGGTGGGTGCGTGGGTCATCAAGACGGCTGTCGGCATCTTCCTCAGCGCCAACCTGGAATTGATGGACGGGGGCGCCGGCACGGGAAAATACCAAATCGTGTTTGACGCGGTGAATTCGGTGGAGGGCGCGGGCAAGCCCCACCGGACAAGGATACGTCGCATCGGTGGCTACTGGGATATCGATACGGATATCGAAGTCGATCCCCATATCACGGTGGAGGAGGCCCACAATATCGCGTCTCAGGTGGAAAGGGCAATCAAGGCCAAGGTGGAGAACGTCTTCGACGTGATGATCCACGTCGAGCCCCGGGGCAACGAGGACTGCGAGGAGGGATTCGGCCTCTCGGAAAACGACCCCTGAGGCAAGGGAGGGATGGGGCAACCCTAGATCCAAAGTCCAAGGCGCATGGGTTCCTAGGCGCCTATCAAATGCAACTTGCCCATCAGATTCATGACTTGTGGCATGATGTCTTTCCCCTCGGCGTACCCGAACCCGCCCTGCGCAAACGCCCGCTCGGAAAACGCCGCCACGCTGTCGACGCGGACGCTGGGATTGCAAAACAGGACCGGCACAGGAGCGGCGCTGTGGGCTTTCAGCTCGCAGGCGGTGGAATGGTCGGCGGTGACAATCAGCAGGACATCGTCCGGCAGGTTGGCCAGCAGGGCCGCCGCGCGGTCGGCTTTTTCGATAAAGGCTTTCTTGCCTTCGGCGTCTCCGTCCTCGGCCAGGGAATCCGTGGCTTTCACATGGCAGAAGACAAAGTTGTAGGTATCCAGCATTTCGATGGACTTCTTGAATTTCGCTTCCACATCCGTGTCGGGGAGGGCCGTCGCGCCTTCCACGGGGATCAAATCCATGCCCAGGAAAGCGCCGATGCCTTTATACAAGCCGCCGCCGACGATACAGCAGGATTTGAGCCCATATTTGTCGTTGAATTTGGGCATCGACGGGTAGACGCCCGCGCCGCGCAGCAACAGGAAATTGGCGGGGAACTGCCCGGCGGCCTTTCTCGCTTTGTTGGCCTCCATCGCGTCGAGGATTCTATGGGACGCGCGCATGAACTCGTTCACGACACGCGCGGTACGCGCCGCTTCCGCGCTGTCGTCCAGCGGCGCCACTTCCGAGACGGGTAGGCCCTCCGCGTGGGGATCGGCGTCCGAAACGGCGGCGGAAAGCCCACCGCCGCGCAACACGACGCCCGCGCGATGCGCGGTACCCGGCTTCACGATGCACCGGATCCCGTCGATCTCGATGCCGTCGATGGCTGACGCGAACTCATCCACGACGCGAATCCTACCGGCGCGGCGGTCTAAGATGTTCAGGTTTTCGTCCACGGATCCGAAGTTTCCGCGAAACGCCACATCGCCCTCCTGTAGCTGGATGCCCAGCCCGGCGACCTCGATGGGGCCGCGCCCGGTATAATACTTCTCCATGGGATAGCCAAAAATAGCCAAATGGGAAACGTCGCTGCCCGGGCGCATACCCCTGCCCAGCGTGGAAACCAAGCCGCAGAGGGATTTTTCCGTTATCACGTCGAAATTGGGCGTATGCGCGGCTTCCAACGGCGTCTGGCCGCCGAATTGCGGGATGGGTCTGTCCCCCAAGCCGTCGAAGATGATGCATAATGTCTTTTTTACCATAACCAATGCGTCCTCCCATCAAAAATTCAGCGCGGCCACGCAACCGGCATTCAACATTATCGCATAGATCATGGCACAAGTCAACCATGAACCACGCCAGAACATCGCCAGAACACCGCCAGAACATCGCCACAGCATCGCCATAACATCGCCATCGCCTGCGTACTCACTGCGTATGGCACTGCGTATGGCCCCCCATGCGGGGGCGGAAAGGGGGAAAAACTGTTGGATCCCTATAAGTTGACGCCTGTTTATCAGGATTATCTCTGGGGCGGGGAGCGGCTCAAAGCCCGCTACAACAAAACCGGCGCCGCCGGTATCATCGCCGAGAGCTGGGAATTGTCGGCCCGGCCCGGTGCCAGCGCAACGATTGCCACCGGATCCTTGTCCGGGATGGACTTTTTCGAGTTCACCCGCCGTTACCCCGCATTATGCGGGATGGACGCCCATGATGCTGATGCTTCGGAGTTCCCGTTGCTCATCAAGCTCATCGACGCCCAGCAGGCCCTCTCGGTTCAGGTACACCCCGGCGACGGATACGCCCGGGACCCGGGTGGCCTGGGTGCGGGCACGGGTACGGGCGCGAGTACGAGCACGGTCACGGGCGCCCCGGGCGTCCTTGGCGCCTCACATCGGGGCAAGACAGAGATGTGGGTGATCCTCGAATGCGAGCCGGGCGCCTTCCTGTATCATGGGTTTTCCCGCGCCGTGACCGCGCAGGAGGTCGCCGCCCGCGCCGCCGACGGCACGATCACCGATGTCCTGCGCGCCGTGCAGGTACACCCCGGCGATGTGTTTTTTATCCCCGCCGGCGTGATACACGCCATCGGGGCGGGGATTGTCATTGCCGAGATACAGCAAAACTCGGACAGCACCTTCCGGGTTTTTGACTATGGGCGGACAGATAAACATGGCAACCCGCGCGAACTGCACCTCAGCCAGGCGTTGGACGTTTTGCGCCTCGACAGCGGGGCGCCGGCGCCGCCCGGCGCCGGCCTCCTGGCCAAACATCCGTCATACACGCTCACACAGCTGGCCCTGTGCCCATACTTTGACGTCAAGCATCTGCGCCTCAACGGCGGCGCCTACCGCCAGCGTGGCGGCCCGTTCGCCCATCTGCTGTGCATCGGCGGCGGCGGCACGCTCACCGCCGGCACCGATACCGGCGCCGACGATGCCGCCTTGCCCGCTGTGAACGCTATGCCCGTCACGTCCGCCTTGAACATCACGCAGGGCGACAGCGTGTTTGTCCCGGCCGGCCCCGACGGGTTCTCGCTGTCCGGGGACGGGACGTTCCTCATCACCGCGCCCGGTTGACCGTCGGATACTTGGGCCTTGCGCGGTAACTGGTGTGCAACCACTTATGCGCGTTATGGCTACCTGGCTCGCCGTCCATGACCTCGTCGTAGAGCTGTTGCACGAGGGGGTTTTCATGGCTGACGCGCAGTTTCATGTTTTGATCCTGGGTGTAGATAGACGCCGCGCGCCGCTCGCGCAGACTGACGAAGTTGCGCACGACAGCCGGCTGTACCGGCTGGCCGCCGCCGCTGATACAGCCGCCCGGGCAGGCCATCATCTCGATGATGTCGTAGGACGCCTTGCCGGCCTTGATGCGCTCCAGCAACCGGCGGCAGTTGGCAAGCCCGGAGGCCACGGCGGCGCGTACCATGCGCCCGTCCAGCTCGTATTGGGCTTCCTTGATGCCCGCTATGCCCCGCACCTCGTAAAAGTCCAAGTTCTCCGCCGGCGTCCCTGTGACCAGCTCCTGCACGGTACGCAACGCCGCCTCCATGACGCCGCCGGACGCGCCAAAGATGAGCCCGGCGCCGCTGGCGATGCCAAAGGCGGGGTCGAACCCTTCGTCGGGCAGATGGGGGAAAAATATGCCGGTGCGGGAAATCATGCGGGCCAACTCCCGCGTGGTGAGGGCCACGTCGATATCGGGCAGGCCCGGCACGGCCTGCTCGTCCTCCCTGTGGATCTCGAACTTTTTGGCCGTGCATGGCATGATGCCCACCGTAAAGATATCCTTCGCGTCGATACCGGTTTTTTTCGCGTAATAGGTCTTCATCATCGCGCCGAACATCTGCTGGGGCGATTTACAGGTGGACAGATTGGGGATGAACTCGGGGTAATACTGCTCGCAGAAGCGGATCCACCCCGGGCTACAGGAGGTGATCAGGGGCAGGTCATGCCCCGATTTCCATCGCTTGAGGAACTCGGCCCCCTCCTCCACGATGGTCAGGTCCGCCGTGACATCGATGTCGAACACCCCGTCAAACCCGATGCGCCGCAAAGCCGCCACCATCTTCCCCTCGACATTGGCGCCGATGGGCATGCCGAAACACTCGCCCAGGGTCACGCGGATGGAGGGCGCCACGCCCACCACCACATGCTTGGTCGGGTCGCCAAGCGCCGCCCACACCTTCTCCGTGTCGTCCCGCTCGGTCAACGCGCCGGTGGGGCAGACCGCAATGCACTGGCCGCAGGATACGCAGGCGGTTTCGTCCAGGTTATGGTCGAAGGCGCAGGAGATATGGGTGTCGAAACCGCGGCCATTGGGGCCGATGACCGCCACCGACTGGTTGTTCTTGCAGACCGCCACGCAACGGCGGCACAAGATACACTTGGAGTTGTCCCGGATCAGGTGCAACGTGGAATCCTCGATCTCGGGTTTCATATTGTCGGTGTGGAAACGGATGTCCTGCATGCCGAAATCCGCGGCCATCTTCTGCAACTCGCAGTTTTGGTTGCGCAGGCAGGTCAGGCAGTCCATCCGATGGTTTGACAGGATGAGTTCCAGCGTCCTTTTCCGCGCGGCGACCACGGTGCCGTTGTTCGTGTACACCTCCATGCCTTCCGCCACCGGGAAAACGCAGGCGGCCGTCAGGCCTCGCGCCCCCTTCACCTCCACCACGCAGATGCGGCAGGCGCCGATGGCGCTGATGTTGCGCATATAGCACAGCGTGGGGATCTCGATGTCGGCCAGCCGCGCGGCCTCCAAGATCGTGGCGTTTTTCGGCGCTACTATCTCTATGTTGTTGATTTTGAGTTTTACTGTATCCACATCTATCACTCCTTGATGACAGAATTAAACTTGCATATGTCCATGCAGGCGCCGCATTTGATGCATTTTTCCTGGTCTATGATGTGCAGTTCCTTGACTTTGCCCGTGATAGCCTCCGTGGGGCAGGCGCGGGCGCAGGCCGTACAGCCTTTGCAGTTGTCCAATATGATGTACCGCATCAACGCCTTGCACACATGCGCCGGGCATCTGTGTTCGCGCACATGGGCTTCGTATTCATCGCGGAAGTAATGCAGGGTGGACAGCACGGGGTTGGGCGCCGATTGGCCCAAGCCGCACAGCGAACTGCTCTTGATGTGCTCGCATAATTCCTCCATCAAGTCCAAATCGGCCATCGTCCCGTTGCCGCTGGTGATCTTTTCCAGCATCTGGTGCAACCGCTTGGTGCCGATGCGGCAGGGCGTGCATTTGCCGCAGGATTCGTCCACCGTGAAGTCCAAGAAAAACTTGGCGATGTCCACCATGCAATTGTCCTCGTCCATGACGATAAGCCCCCCGGACCCCATCATGGAACCCAGCGCGGTCAGCGTATCGTATTCGATGGGCGTATCGATATGCGCGGCCGGGATGCAACCGCCCGAGGGGCCGCCGGTCTGGGCCGCCTTGAACGCCTTATCGCCCGGGCATCCGCCGCCGATCTCCTCGATCACCTCGCGCAACGTGGTACCCATCGGGATCTCCACCAAGCCGGTATTCGTGATCTTGCCGCCCAAGGCGAACACCTTGGTGCCGTTCGATCGTTCCGTACCGATGCGGGCAAAGGCGTCGGCGCCCTGCAGGATGATCCACGGGATGTTCGCATAGGTCTCCACATTGTTGAGGATGGTGGGCTTGCCGAATAGCCCCTTGACGGCCGGGAAGGGCGGCCTCGGCCTGGGTTCGCCGCGATTGCCCTCGATGGACGTCAGCAAGGCGGTCTCCTCGCCGCACACAAAGGCGCCCGCGCCCAAGCGGATGTTCAGATCGAAGGAGAAATCGGCGCCGAAGATATTATCCCCCAGCAAGCCGTAATCCCGGGCCTGTTGTATCGCGATCTGCAATCGTTGCACGGCGACGGGGTATTCGGCGCGCACATAGAGGAAGCCTTTGTCGGCCCCAATCGCGTACCCGGCGATGGTCATGGCTTCGAGGATGCTGTGGGGATCGCCTTCCAGGATGGAGCGATCCATGAAGGCGCCCGGGTCGCCCTCGTCGGCGTTGCAGCAGACATACTTCTGCCCCGGCGGTTGCATCATGGCAAATTCCCATTTGCGCCCCGTCGGGAACCCGCCGCCGCCGCGCCCGCGCAGGCCGGAGGCTTTGATGGTATCGACCACCTGCCCGGGCGTCATTGTGGAGACGACCCGCGCCAACGCTTGATAGCCATCGTAGGCGATGTACTCGTCGATGGCTTCCGGGTCGATATTGCCGCAATTGCGCAATGCGACGCGGACCTGCTTTTTGAAGAAAGCGGTGTCCTCCAAGGCGCGCCCGCCGTCCCCTTCCCCCTCTTTGTACAGCAGGCGGGAAACCATGTGCCCGCCCAGGATGTGTTCGCGCACGATGGCGCCGACATCCCCTGCCTTCAAACCCGTATAGTATGCACCCTCCGGGTACACGACGACGACGGGTCCTTGGGAACACAGCCCGAAACAGCATGCCTTGGCGATCTTGACGCTTTTTTCCAAATCAGCCTCCCGCACCGCCTTTTGAAAGGCCGCGACAAGCTTATCCCCGCCGGACGGGCCGCAGCCTGTCCCGGAGCAAACCAAAATATGGTTTTTGATAAATTCCATCGAACAACCCCCTACGCATTCCCAATGGTGTATTCGGTTTTTATCCTCTGGTTGACGACATGCTCGGCGATGACCTCCCTCGCCTTATCGGGCGTCATGTTCACATAGGTGACCTTCTCCTGCCCGCCAACCAGCACCTCGACGATGGGTTCCAAGCGGCAAACGCCCACGCAACCGACTTGGATCACCGTGACATCGCGCAAGCCCCGGCGGCTGACCTCCTCCTGGCAGGCGCTCATCACAGGGCGGGCGCCGGCGGCAATGCCGCATGTCGCCATGCCCACCATCACGCGGGCACCGCCCCCGCTGTCCTCCCGGAACTGGACCATCTTCTGGCGGGCGCTCTCCCGGACGGCCCCCAGCTCATCTATCGATTTCAAATTACGATTCCTCCTTATATCTCGCTACATGTATTTCTCCAGGATACCGTCTACTTCGTCGGGCACCAAGAGGCCGTAAACATCCCCGCCCACCACCATGACCGGGGCAAGGCCGCATGCGCCGATACAGCGGGTGGCGTCGATGGAAAACATGCCGTCTTCGGTTACCTCGCCCGCCGCGCAGCCCAATTTGCGCTCGACGCGCTCCAGAATCTCGCCGGCTCCCTTCACGTAACAGGCTGTGCCCATGCAGACATCCACCTGTGTCTTGCCTTTGGGATACAAGGTGAATTGGGCGTAAAAGGACACGATCCCGTACACCTCGGACAGGGACATCCCCAAACCCTCCGCGACTTCGATCTGTACCTCCTCCGGCAGGTATCCGAAGATATTCTGGGCTTCCTGCAAGACGGGCATCGCCGCGCCCGGCTGGTCCCGGTAACGCTCGATGGCGTCCTTCAACCTTTCGAGTTGCCCGGGCAATGCCGTGAACGCGGGGATTTTTTTCGTGCTGGGCATATTGACATGCGCCTCCTCCTTTGTTGAAATTCCAGTTCCAGGGCGACGCCCTAAACGACATAGGGCGGCTCTCTATGCGGCTCTACATGCGACTTTTATGCGGCTCACTATGCGGCTTTCTGTGCGGCTCTCTATGATAGGTATCGTTCCACTGATCCAGACCAATTAGAAAAAAAAAGGGCTAAAACTGCGATAAACCCCCGGCAAGGCAACGGCCAAGGAGGCGGATTCATTCCGCCTCAACAGCTTTCCTATTCCATTCCCTGGAAAGCCCCTTTGAAAATAACTGCTTTCCGTAGTCTAGTATCGATGCACCCAACCCGATATAAAGAAGGTAGACAGCGCCCACAGGGCCAGGTACGATATCACGTTGCAGGGCGAAGCGGTGGCCATTTCCCCCCGGAAGGCCAGGAATGTCATGAGGATAAGCCCGGCCAGCGCGCACAGCAGATGCAAGATGATATTGATGCGCGTCGCCTTCCACAGCCGGCGGCCGCCCACAATGGCTTCCGCCGCCGCGTAGAGCGTCTCGCGCCCGGTGACGGCCGGGGTGTTCGCATGTCGATAGGAATTCGGATCGGAGAGTAGCAATCGCTGTTCGATCATCGGGTAATCCGCGCCGCTCAAGTCGAGATCGAACACACGGCTCACGAAGGGCGGCGTCAGGTTGACATCCCGCGTGGCCATCAGGGGCGTGACGCCGCCGCGCAGTAAGATGTTCAGCCCATGGCGCACGGAATTCGCCGCGTTGTAGTGGATGGCGAATATCCCCACCAGGTCCAGGTTGACAGCCACAAAGAGGATGTTTTTCTGCTTAATGCCCTGGGGCAAGCGGATGCCCATGCGTAACATGAAGGTCGCGTTGCCCATCAGGATGCTGTCCCGCCCTATCACGCCGCCTATGCCGCCGCCCTCGTGGTGGCGGAAGTCCGTGACCGGCAACACCGCGTCTTTCTGATTATGCAACAGCTCCGTGAAAGCGAAGGCGAGGCTGGACTCCGACGCATTGGTCAGGCTGGCGGAATAGGAGATCATACGATCGAAACTAAAGCCATCGAACACCTTGAGCCCGCTGAGGGACACCGTCCCCCGGGGGAACAGGCAGCGGTCGGTCAGGATCAGGGCGCAGGGGGATAGAAACGCATGGGCGCCGACCCATCCGCATAGAGCTGACCCACTGCGCGCCAGCCGTTTGGCGATCTTGTAGAAGGGCAAGGCAAAGCAAAACGCGCCGCATAGGGGCACGGCGGCCGACGATATGGCCGAAAGCGCCCAGAAGAAACGCTGCGGTTCTTGCCGCCCGACCGAGGCAATCAGCGCGCATAATATGATGGCGATGATTTCCAAGGGCGCGAGGAATCGGGAAAAGCGGCTCGCGCCATCGGGCATTTCCGCCTGCGAGACAAAGTCCGGCGCCCCGCCTAAGGATTTGATCAGCGTGCCGCCTGTCCAAAGGGCTTCATCCCGGGAGACGACGATTGGTTCCTCCAGTTCGGCGACAACCGTGTACGTGCGCTGATAAGCTCTCATGCGCACCCGGAACGACCACATGGCGAAAAGCACGGCCAAGGCCGACGCGGCGGAGTAAGGCAGAAAGACCGGGACGTTCGGCTTGAGGAAAGAGGAGACGGTGTAGAGGATGTTGGCCACGCAGGAAAACAGGATCACCGACTCGAAGCCCGGTTTCAGGTGGAATAGATCGGATAAGCCCCGCGACATGACATCGATGCCGCAGATCATGACGAGGATCTGCAATATCGTGAGGATCGACATGAATACCATGCGTTTCTCAGAAAAGACAAATACCGAGGGCAGTGAGATTTCCAAACGATGGGAAAATGTGAGGAACACCATAAAGAGGCAAATGGGGGCGGCGACCAGTAGCCGGATGGTCAAAAAACGGATGTATGGGGCTAGGCGGACAGCCGCCTTGTCCGGCGGAAGGGACGGCCCCTGGGGCTTTTCCGTTCGACGCCGGCGTCGCTGGCGGGTACGGAAGGATTCCGTTGGGGGCGGCGCCCCTCGCTCCCACGGCTCATCTTCGAGGATGTCGTCCTGCATGCGCACAAAATTTTCGGAGGGGGCAAACGCCTTGCCAAAAGTCTCCGGCGGTCCAAAGTCCACCTGCCGGTCGGGTTCCTCCGGGGCCTTTTTCGGAGCCTTTCCCGAAGACTTTCCCGGGGCTTTTCCCGGGGCTTTTCCCGGGGCTTTGTCTGGGGCTTTATCTGGGGACCTGTCTGGGGACCTGTCTGGGATCCTTTCCGCAGTCTTTCCCAGGGCTCTTTCCTGAGCCTTTGGGGCGGTCGCGCGGAAAGAGGCAGCGGCCTCCTTCTGATTGGCCAACTTCTGAAATGTTTGGGTATCTTTACTTACGGGCTGCTCCGGCCGGACAGGGCGCGCCCTGCCGGATAGCGTGGCCGCGTAACGATACTCGGTCATAATCTGATCCAGCGAGAACGCCGGCTCTTCGTCTTTCCTTTTCTTGTCCTCTTCCGTCATACCGATCGCCTCCTGTGTCCCTCGGTCCTCATATAACCTTCACTTCGCATATGCGCATCAATTATGTTTGCGCATCAATTACGTTTCTGCGCTATGCGCCAATCTGTTCTTCACAACCGTGAAAGCCACCACGGCCGCCGCCGCCGCGACACCCAGGGAGGAAACCTTCCCGCGCATGGGAATCCTCACCAGGAAATCGCATTGTTCCTTCGCCAGGTGGGAGAGGCCACGCCCCTCCGCGCCGAACACCAACGCCACACCCCCGGAAAACTCGGTATCATACACAGACAGCCCATCCGCCGCGTCCGCGCCATAGATCCATATATTGTGGCTTTTCAGCTCCCGCAACAGAGCCGGCACGCCGGGTACGCGGGCGACGGGCAGGTATTCCAACGCGCCGCAGGAAGCCTTGGCGGTCTGTGGGGACAAGCCCGCGCTGCGGCGGCGGGGCAAGAGCAGCCCATGGGCGCCGGCGGCTTCGGCTGTACGCATAATGGAACCCAGATTACCCGGATCCTCCACGCCATCGCATATGACCAAAAAGGGGGATTCCCCTTTAGCGGCGGCGGCGGCAAGCATGTCGTCCAGCGTATGGTATTGCCAAGCGGCCATCGCGGCGATGACGCCTTGGTGCGCGTGGGTCAATGACATGGCGTCCAAGTGTTCCCTGTTGCGCCATACGACCGTGGCGCCCGCCTGTCTGGCCTGCGACACCAAGGCGCCCAATCCATCCCCGGCGCGCAGCACGTACAATTTGTCTACCTCGCGGCCGGCCCGCAAGGCTTCGGCCACCGCGCGGCGGCCTTCCACCTGGGCCTTTCCGCCGTAATCCAACCGCGCCCCTTCCCTTCCTTGTTGTGTGATGGGAAATCGCTCTTCGCTAGCATTATACACC
>Ga0123353_10003605_pt1 | contig 19618 bp, 12 predicted proteins | sample TergutLab28metaG_3_FD_92763 | JGI IMG/M metagenome (GOLD analysis project Ga0123353, IMG submission 92763) | Labiotermes labralis P3 segment gut microbial communities from Petit-Saut dam, French Guiana - Lab288 P3 | ecosystem: Host-associated > Arthropoda: Insects > Digestive system > Gut ... | reverse complement strand
TGATGTAGCGAAGTTAACTAGTCTAACCCCATTATCATTACTATCCTGATGGAGACTCTCCTGTCCAATTGTTGGCTTGAAGCTATTCTCTCTCCCCACTTTTGCATTACAGTCTCCTAGTAATATTTTCATATGATATTTTGGGAATTGATCGAATACCTGCTCTAATTCCTCATAAAAACTATGTTTTGCCTCATCACATTTTTCCTCACTTGGTGCATGCACATTTACAACAATAATATTATGCCAGCGACCTCTCAGCAGTATATATGACAACCTATCGCTAACAAACTCTACTCTCTTCAACACTACGTTCGTTTATTTACTTTCCTACACGTTTCGGTCGCTTTATTCGACCAAAATCAGGTAGAAAAGACAAGTACGCAATAGGAGAAGAATGCTGTGGAAGAGGTTTCTACTTCTATCAACATCGACGGTAGAAGGGGGTGGGTGGTCGACGCCACGGCCCGGCCGCTATACCGGTACCCACTGTACACAAGCCGGTTGGGCCCCAAGGCCAGTCTGGACGGCTGCGGAAAATTTTGTCTTTTCTGGAATTTGACCCCCAGACCATCCATCCTATAGCGAGTTGCTATTCTGACTACTCTACCCCCCCGTCCGCAAGTTTCAATCCCTATTTATGTACAATGTTTTTTTTTTATTTTATTCTCTCATATATATCTGGAATGGAACCACCAACCGTCCAGCTTGTAGCACAGCGCCTTAACCACTGTGCTACGGCGGTCCCCACTTCCTTACTATTAGTTCCAAATACATGTATTTTCCTCAGCGTAGTCTTAGGCGCGCTTGCAAAATAACTAAAACCGACTATTAGCTCGGATGTCTTTCCATCCATCCATCCGTTGGTCTGTCCGTATGGAGGAACTCCACTACCATTGAGTGGATTTTTATGAAATTTGATATTTGAATACTTTTAAAAAATCTGTCGAGAAAATTCAAGTTTAGTTAAACTCGGACAAGAAAGACGGGTACTTTAGGTGCAGAACGATAAACATTTTCGATCATATCTCGCTCACTTCTCCTTAGAATGAGAAATGTTTCAGAAAGACGTTGTAGAGAAAATCAATTTTCTGTTTTGCGAAAATTGTGCCTTTTATCAGACGATGTGGAAAAATACTTTACAGTCGGGCAAGCTACAGATGATAATATGGCGCATGTGCTTTGCATGCTGGATAACTAAGACTACAAACACACTCTCTGTATATGTAATAATTTTCGCCTTTCCACTGCAACAATGGTTATGCGAACGCTCCTCAATGTTACGTTGTACGTATATTGCTTGTCTCGTGAGATATTGTCGTCTTTTAAGCCTTGACCTCAAGCTTCACTCCTAAGAAATTTAAAACGAAATTCATTAAAAGTCCTACGTGAGAAATCTCCTTAGACATCATTACCCCTTTTAACGGCGAATTAAATCCCATCTGCCATTTGCTGGCATTATTAGTAGCTCACCATATTCTCCACGTTAGCAGGATAAGGGTTAAGATCTATCGGGAGAATAATATTAAAACTGACCTTATCTTATTTGGGACTTAGAACATAGTTGTATATTTCCACACATAGAAATTATTTCCTATTCCGATTAATGCTTATGGGTTGGAAAAACCGGGGTTCAGTTCCTGGCAGAACAAAGGATATTCTATCTCCAGTAGTCGAGGCCGGCTCCTGAGGCCAACCAGCCTTTTATTCAATAGAAACTACTCCTTCTTTCTCCGAAGGTAGAGCGGTCGCAGAGTGAACCTGGCCAAGCATCTCCATCTAGTCTTGAGCTTAAGAATGACTGGATCTGAACCTCTAATCCTTCCGTAGTCCTTCATGGTGTGCACACCGAGAACTTTAACTTTTTTATCTTTTTTGATAATGTATTATAGTGATAATTATATAATTATTTTGATAATAAAAAAAATGTAATCTTTGATAAAACAGAAGAATTTTTTATGTTCATGTGGGTGGTACAGTAGACAGTTATGCTTTAAACGTTTAATACAATTTTTTACGCTATTTACCTCCCACGTAAGATTATTTTGAAGTGTGTTTCTAAACGAGTTCAGTCTTATATTTTGTGCGCTGATTGCTATTAAATAAGGCTAAACATATTTTTTTTTTTGTACAGGAGAAAAATGATCATTTTGGAGTCACTCTTGCCGTCGACCTTCTGGAATTCGCACGTTTATTTTGACGTTAGAGCTAACACCACTGATTCTGTCTTGGCCACATTTTCTAACCGGAGCAACGAGCCAAAATGTCTGGGACTGGGCCTTCGTGCCGCGACAGCGGGATTGGCTGGTCGCCAGCAGTACTGCGCTCACAGAGCAACATGAAACGGTAGAGAAATCACCAACTGAAGCATTTCGGTATGGAAATTGTTCCGTTTTACCACCAAGATATCATGTAGAAATTAGTTCAGTAGAACTATATTTTCGTGGACGTATGTAGAGCATATACATCGCTTTTAGTCAAAGCGAAAGGTCAGTACCAACTTCACAAGACCACCCACTCGTTCCTATCCTGTGTTCCATATACTTGTATTCTGCGTTTTTAAGACTGGTTTTAATAGTTTTTCATCCCCTTCAGGATCATCCAATAGGACCTTTCTCTTGAGGTATTCCGGCCAAAATTCTACACGCATTTCTGAATTTTCTCATACGTGATAAATATCCCTAGCCATCTAATTTCCTTGATATATAGAAAAAAATAAGGAGCCTTCTCTTCGGGTATCCGGATCAAAATTTTATTTGCATTTCTGAATTCTCCCATAGGTGCTAAATGCCCCCACCAATGTAATTCTCCTTAACATGTGGACAAAAATAGGGGCAACAGTACCTTCTTATTCGTGTTTTTCTTTTCCTTTCTAGTCCACATTTCCTTCACATTCTTCATTTTTAATTCTTCTCGCCAGTCTTTCATTCGAGACCTCTTCTTATACATTTCCTGCTATATTTTTTTTTGTGTTTTGTTCCATGTTTCGAAGTTTCCTTGTTGCCCTGAAATTCTGTTGCGGCAGATTCATTTTAAAAAGGGACATTTAATGTTATGAACAGACGGGAATTTCTCTGTCGGTGGAGTCATAATGCAACGGGCTGGAAGATTAAGCAATCATATTTCGATTCCTGTAGAACTCAGATATTTCTTTCTTTTCCAAAGCACCCCGAACAGGTCAGAAACGCAACAAAAAAAATTCTATTCAGTGGGTACTGAGGGTTGTTTCTCCCTCAGTAAGGCGGCAGAGACATGAAGCTGACCAATTACCACCAAATAATAAAGAAGATGAAAATGCGTGGAGTGACATCTCCGTTTCCTGACGCCTTCATGATCTGACAGAGACACATCTTTGTTAAATTTAGTTTTTGTTAATTTAAAAGGGTAACACGTAGAATACGTTGGAAAATTTGGGTTTATGTCTTCAAATGATACATTTTTATAATTTGGAACGTGAAATATGAAAACTGAAATTTTGAATAAGAATTATGTTTCCAGTGAAGTCAGCTTTAAATAAATGTGTACATTGGTTTTAGAAAGTAAGTTTTGTATGCAAAATAATGACAGAATAAATTATGTGAGATTTCAGGTTCTTACGGCTGTGGCTGAAAATTTACTGTCTTCTAGGAAGTAACATACGTGTAAGCTGGCATAAACTTACCGACTTTTCGAAAGTAGGTGATAAATGCATCCTTAGAACAGAAGCCAGCAATTTTCCCTGAATAGTCGGCGAATTTCTGCCATACTACGCGTCTTCACGTTTCAGAAGACAGTGTTATTTGGCACACATTTAATGAGTGAGCCATATGGCAAGATACAATTTGTTAGACCGTGGGAGAAGTGAACAGAACAATGGCAAAGTGGAACAGAAGTTACTGCAGAATAGAAGAAGGATGAAGGTTAATATATGTATGGAACCACTTATGAGTTATTGACCCCTCGGAAATCAAAGACTTCTCTAGATACAATTTCGAAGTCGAAGCATCATTTATTGGCCTAATTTCCTACCTGAAGAACATGACAGCAATTATAACTCCTTTCTCCTCAACAAAATACGAACCTTCACATTCGCGTCCTGACGTGAGTACTTGTATTTGACTTCCAGGAAGCGAAATTATGATGACCGCCAAATTCTAATAAATATTTCCATTGAATAGACATAGGCTACATGCATGCTGACAGGAAAGACCTCCCCAGTTGTTCGTTCAAATTGTGTTCATCCGCAAATATCGAATACCAGATGTGACAATCGACGGTCGTGTTGGAGTGGGTTGGATTCATATTCAAGTGGTCCTGTATTCTAATCTTATCCCGGAAATCGGCTATCCATTGTGCTGTTTTTGTTACTTAACCCAGTGAAACCAATCGGACTGGCAGGTCTTTTCAAGCCTACAATTAGACTATGCATTCTTGTGGCGGCGTAGTATCGTTCTTTCTTAAACTTTGGCACTAAGTACAGCTGAGTGGTTAGCATCAAACACAAAGACTGCATAAGGTACCCATATTCTTTTATTTTCTTCAGGGAAACATCAGTGCGTTCGAGAGAAATAGACTGTTACCTTGCTGATAGGATAACTTGAAACCTGAGCCCCCGAACACTTCATAAAGCTGTAGTCAGCACGGTCCGGTCACTGCTTGGTTCGGGTCGGCGCTACCAGGCAAAGTTATACCTATTCCAAATATATCTGCTTTTCTGGGATTAGGAATACATTGCCTATTGCAATGGAATTGCTTCAGTTAAGATTAAATTTTGTGTTTTATTATTATTCCCTTTCGATAAAAACTTAATTGCTTCAAAGAAGCTGCAGAGTCCTGCGGCTTACGAGATAATGTTTTTGAAACGCAGAATGGACGTTTGGTGCTGCGTGCGCTGTCTCCCCCCCTCCCCCCTCCCCCCCCAAACAAGCTAGCCACATCAACTAAGCGCTTGATGGAACAAGCTACCCGAAGACTGCAGTTTCCTTCCACATGGCAGTCGATGAGTTATGCTTCCTTTTAAAAATTACTGTTAAGCCTGAAATAGATGCAGCGAATTAGACGGAAAGCACGTGATCAAGTGACAACCGCGGTATAGTATTGCTGCTCTGCCTGCGGGACGTTGTATGTTGAGATGTACCGTAATTTTCCTCACTTTCTTCGGGATGATAAAAGGACATTACCTTAAAACTGAACACGACAGCTTCTTTTCATATGCCACGTTATAATATGAAATTACTTCCCCAGACGGCTTGTACAGTTAAACTAAGTATATGATAAAAGTCTTTAAAAATAATAAGTAAAGTAGCCTCCCAAATTAATGAAATTTCGTCAGTGATATCAAAGAACAAATATGGGACGCCATTCTGCATGAATTCTACGGAGAATATATAAGTTGGCTTTCAGCAGCCTCGCGTCGTAATGTGGATGTTTACAACTGCTGGTAGCTGTGCTGGCAATGAAAGAGAGCCTGGTTTCTCGTTTGTTTAGAAGTTCTGTCTGAGATGTTTTAAAAATACACTGCCTTTTTACATTCATTGGCGGATAACAGAATTAATTGCATAAGCATTTGGACGAAAGGCATGGAGAAAGAGAAAGAAAGAAATGAATGAGAGCAAAGGAAAAGACGAGTAAAGAACATCAGATAGGAAAGAACAAAGTATATTCGTTTTTCTGTGGTTAGAATATAATTGCCAGCACGACCATTTTACATACACTATGATGTTATTGGTTCTTCTCACAGGTCAGTCTTTCAAAATTCAAAACACGTACTTTTGCGGCGAAGGGGTCCGAACCAAGGATGATGATTTCATCTGACATACCAGCCCTTGTCTGTTGTAACTGCTTATTCAGTATAGTGATTGATTAATGCAGGGACAAGGATTTTGGCTGTAAAGTATGCAAATTTGCTGAAATTGTCCTGTGAAATTTCAATAACACCTAGCTAGTCGCGCTAAATCCATGCCCATATTGAGTTACCGATAAGTTGTCACTAAATTGTTCACTTACTCATGTGGAAATGTATGTGGATTATGAAAATGGCTACATTTTTTAATAAAACAGTACGCTTGTGTTAAAAGTCAGGCGCAAGTCGACAGTGCAACACTCTGAGTTTACGTCTTAAAAAAATTTTACGTGGGGAAAATATTTAAGAATCGATTTCAATTCCGAAATACCTAAGTAGATAGTATATTATGTAATAATTATTTTGTGTTTTTTTACAGCTTACAACATGGATTATGCATTTTAAGAAATAGTACACTTTATGTTGTTCCAAGAACTATTACTACATGTAGTTCATTATTTTCGAAGACAAACAATTAAGTATTCAAACGCCATCACACGATTTAACTGTCCACTCACGAATATGTTTAGCTACGAAGAAGGTTAAAGTGGTAAAGTTTTCCTTATATTTCTTAAATGAACACACTACTAATAAATATGCGAGGCTGGCGGTATGGATCCACATATTCTTAAGCTAGATACTAGATAGACTATGATGGAAAGAAGGTACTTAAAGTATATATGTGCGTTAGTGAAGAATTTGAAGCAAAGAGCAAGTACTCCTACCAGTTAGTGAAATTAAAGGACCACTAAACAATTGGCACTTTACCTTCACAAACACAACCCTTCGCCAAAACTATCATTTAAAATTAACACACTTGCCTGGAGTCAAACTGGAAACGGCCAAGCCATGTCTTTCTGTCGGTTGCAATCGACTCAGTTGTAGCTGCTGGTCACAGTTCTATTTTCTGTCTGGCTTTTGGTAGCAGACCCAGCACAATGACTACCTGACTGCTCTGTCCCATCATACATTCATTATTCCATCTACGTTTCTATTTTTAAATGCTTGGTAATTGAGTGTTTGGGCTTACTGACGCGTATTCAGCATGGACGCACAAACACAATACTATTTATAACAAACGAAAGGTTCCGTATATCTCTTATACTGTAGGATAGCGTCACTTGCGACGCTTGGGGAAAATTCTGGTATTTATCTCTGCGCTACCTTCAAAACCTGAGTAGCTTTCAGCGCCTTACTCTTCGGTTGGTACGACTGGTTAGTCTGGTTTACGCACAGCACGCGTATATGTTGGATACCTGTGAGTAAGATAACAGCTGCTCGCGCTAAACATTTTTAGCGACCATGTGCAACCATTTCCCGAGTTCGTATCATGTTGTTCAGTAAAGTCAAATTCAATGTGCCTTCTAGAACACTTGATAAATACTCAGTTTTTTCAAGAATGTCCCTGTTCTTAAGGAAGTCAAAAAATTCATGTTCAGTGATACTTCCCACTGGATCTTATCTTGAGTCTCTTAATTAAGCCCGCATTTTTTAACATCTAGTTCATTGAAACCCTTTTTTAATATCATCCCCAAATTTTACGTCTGTTGCTACCAGGTCATCCTACTAAGATATTATACGCACTTTTCATCTCACGCTTACGTTACGTTTCCCACTTCTCGAAAAATGTGTGTTACAAGTCTCTTTATTACGTCACCCCTTACTACTTAAGGGAAAAAAAAAGTTCTGAGAAATCAATTTACGATCTTATAAAGGACTTCCATACTTGTGTTGTTACTACTAATACTACTGCTGTTCTTGTTCTTATATTTTATTGTTGGCGAGAAGTTAAATCAGTATACTAACTTCCCACATCCTGGAGGCCGAGTTTCGAACCCACCCAGAGGTATAAAATAGGTGATTTATTTTCCGCCGCAACCAAAGTATTTGTAATGCTCATCTAGCTTCGTGGTCAATCGAAAAACTTAGAATAATACGAAGAAACGCAGGACATGTCATGTTAGAGCTCTCGATATCTACCAACAAAATGGTGCCACGTTTCGCTTAGTGGGTGACATAACAAATAAATACACTCCTTTTTGTCACGTCATGGCGGGTGGGACAGGTTTTCCAGCTTTTGTGCTAGAATTCTGCAATTTTACTCTCTATATTTTCATCTCATTTGAAACTTTTTCTGCTGGTGTGGCTATTTTTATTTATTTAACATTCACGGGCCTGCAGTAAAATCCTTGTGTTGACATGTCTCCTTCCTCCTGTGTTCGTTTCGCTGCTTACCAAGTGTATGTGGATTCTGCAGAGCAAAAGCCTCTTGTATTCACAGCTGTTTTGTTGCCTGGCAACTGTCTGATCCTTTTAAACACGAAGAAATATAAGAAAGAGAAGAGTAAGGATAAGGATAAAGACAATAAAAATAATAACAACACCTACAAGAAAGGCAGTGGGAATGGCGGTAATGAAATATACTACATTTTATTACAGCAGAGCTGTATAACTTGAGGCTTTGCGATTTGCAACTCAGTAACCGATCGTCTTCTAAATGTAAGTTACAGAGACGAAAAAGGTTTGGGAAACGTGTAAGACAAGGTGATGGGCAGTGGACTGTCGTAAGTATACCGTAGAAGAAAGAGGATAGCACGAAGGCCTAGTGTATGGGGACTGGATTTTAAGAGTTACATTTTGGCGAAAATTTGATTTTAAGGCTGTGAAGACAAGTGGGGTGGAATTTTGAAGTAAATAATAGGGGAGCTGCATGAGATTTATTGCAAGGTGAAATGTGGTTATCAGCTCAGCCTTTTCTCCCGAACAAACCACGGAAAAAACTTCGAGTTGGCCGGTCGCAGGGGCTTCTGGATGCATACCGACTTCTAGCTGACGGTACAGTATTCAAGCATGAAGAAAATAAGTGAGAAAATACTTTTCTCTCCAGTGTTTTCCGATTTCTGAGAGCACATTGTTTTGATTGAAGGTTTCCAGTCTTCGCCCGCTTGTCCTTCTGATAATAGTAGGTTTAAGATTATGAGTATGGAGTACTGGTGAATAATACTGACAGGATAAATACGAAACCTACGCAGAAGAACCATTCCCAGTGCCTTTTTGTCCACCACAAACCTTACATGGAGTGTCTAGGAATTGAACTCAGGCCTCCGCCATGAAAAGCCATCGACTAACCGCCTAAGTCATAACACAGGCATCCTAAATAATTTACGTATTCTGTTTCTTCTTTACAAACACCACCCAGTCACTACTGTTTAGAGAAATAATCGCTGTTCTTTGTAAGAATCGCAAGAAACATGTACATTTCACTGTAAGGGCACAAGGCAGAGCTTTTAAATATTAATGAATTTGGTATATATAAAGTTGCCATGGTGTATTAATATGTTAGATGTATTGAAATTATGTTCTTATTTAAAGGAAGAGAGCACATTTGTTATTTATTCAAAGGCCTTTTCAGTTGCTGAAATAATATACCTTATGGTCTTAATTACTGTTAACATCTTTAAATAAACTGTAAAAGAATCCAAGTAATGTAGTGTTAAAGTATTTAGCACCGACTGTACTGCACTGTTCATGTGCCACGTGTGCAAGATATCTAATGTTTTGCATTACTTTACTGAAAAAATGCAAATTGTCTTTATACAAACTCAAATTGAACATGTAGTTTCTCAGAGAAAGTAATTATCGTTTCTAACAGCAATTGGTGGGCCGGGTAGCGTGGTCGGTATAGCGACTGGCTACGGGCTGGACGGTCCGGAGATCGAATCCTGGTGGAGGCGAGATTTTCCGCACCTGTCCAGACCGGCCCTGGGGCCCACCCAGCCTCCTGTACAATGGGTACCGGGTTTTTCCAAGGGGTGCAGAACGGACGAGGCCTGACGCTGACCATTTACCCCGTGGTCAAGAGAGAGTAAAGCTATGCCTCTACTCCCCCTATGGGCCATACGGCCTGTACAGAGCATCAGTGCCTGCACAAGGGTGCACTTTTCGTTTTACTTTTAATAGCAGTTACGTATTTTAAACATGTGCCTTACATTCCGGCCCATTTCTATTTATACGATGAGCCTTTCTTAGAAACTTCACCAAGTCCGATTCCTTTAAAATACGAAATATATGCAGGGAAGTGCAGCAGGCGCTTCGCGCAAGTTCAACCCATCGGCTACATAAAAATTAACATCACGCTACTCCTGGCGGGAAGTTTGGTCTGTTACGACGGACGGATATGAACTACCAGAGAAAGTGCATCTAGCAATGATAAAATTATTAGCTCCTTTTCCTTTTCAGTAAGTAGGCTAACAAAATTTTGATGTTGGAAAATAGTAATATAATACTCCACAAATTAATAATTTCTGCAAACACCACTGATTTTAATATACCGAGACGAACAAAAGTGATCTTATTAAAACAGCTTCAATTTATACTCAAATTTCTCGGAATATGATACCACTTCCATTGGTAGACAGATTTAAGTTTTTTCTTGGCGACACAACGCCGGTGGGCGAAGGAAAATGCGTCATGTAGATAAAGGCATTAATCTTCATCAAAAAGTCTTAAAACGTCAAATTTCTCAGTTTTATTATATTCTTTACACATCCAAATGTAATCAAAATTGTGTGACAATTACAGTGCTTGACATATGAAACACTGTAGGAGTTGAAAAATTTATGGTTGCTTCAGGAATGATTATTAAAACATGTTCATTAAATTACGTCTATAATTTAGCGGAATTTTAACACTTTGGGGGGAAATTACTGCATCATAATTCGAGAAAGAGGCTCCACTGAAATGTCTATAAGTTTTCACCAGATTATACGGCGTCACATACTAGAAGACTGTTAGACAGTTACCGCTGTGAGTGAGAAAATGAAACCCTCACAGCAATTATTACTGTTGTCACCACCATGCGAAATCTCAGTGTGTAAGTGTGTACATTGTTGCCAACTAGAAACTTGCTGATAACAAATATACGTGGTTTTCTCTATGATAGACGTATATTCCGTGTAGTCAGATTTTCTGATTTGATAGATTGCAGTGGGCTGGACGTACAGTACGAGTAGGAGAAAATGTTATCCATATACAGATTTTGAGTGACAGGATCTTGGTCATTCGAATTATATCCGAACATGGTTAAATTTGTCATAGGGAAATACAGTGTTGTAATGTGTGATCGAGTGTTCTGCTACACAATTCAGTCCAATACTGAAGCTGTAACACTGCTTTTTTTCCTGGGATTTTGTTCATTGGTTTGCTAGTGAATCGATGCGTTTCTTCTCAGTAGGCAGGTCCTGCTACAGCTCAGGCGGTTAGTCACCGACTAATCACCGCAGAAGCCCGTGTTCAGTCTAAGGGAAGTCAGCGCGCAAATTGTGGAGTACAGAATGGCAATGGAAGAGACTTTCCTTCGAGTTCTTCTGTTGTGTATTGTCAGTATAATTCCTTTATGTTTCCATATTCATTCATTTTTAACCAAAGTGTCACACATTTAACTCTGTAGACGCTGCAGTTCTGCAGAAGCATAACAAAATCCCACCACAGACAATATTTTGATTGTAGAGTATGTAACTACTTAATTCCTTATTTAAGAATGCAGGTAACCAAAAGCTACTGTAAGTACTTAATACCTAAGTGTTCATGAGTTTGTTAAATCCCTTACTTGAACAGCAGTCGGTATATCGATTAGGCTACAGAATGGACTGTTCGGGGTTCAAATTCCTCTAGGGGCAAGAGAGTTTTCTCTTCTCCAACAGCGTCCAGACCGGCTGCTGGTCTCACTTAGCCTCTCTTTCGATGGGCACAATGGTTATTTTGCGGGGTTAAAGTGTCCAGGGCGTGATGTTGACCTCTCACTTCAATCTAGCACCGAGTTTAACGATGATGGGAAGAATAATTCAGTTCCACTTATTTGTCGTCATGGCGAGAACAGGGACAGCCAGATCAGTTTGTTACTGTACTTCAGTTGTTCTCTGCTGGTTATTCGGCTTTTTAGTTAAAGGACTCTGAGAGCTACAGTTTCAAAGACGGACTCCGAGGAAGCGTTAATATTACTGCATCCGGGGCTTCCTCACTACAATTAAACACACGGTGACAGACGTGGCACAATGGCCGGTGCCAAGAAGTCATGTTGTGATTGCCACAATCGTAGTTTTATTGTTGTGTCTTGCAGTGAACGAGTTCTGCATTCTGTATTGTTATTCTGCCAACTAGCCACGCAGAATCCAGGCCAGGATGATGTAAATGCTGACGCTGCAAGTATAGATGCTGGCTCATAAATTGCGACAGGTGGACTCGATATAAATCTTCATTTCTTGGCTTGTCATAACTGACCAATTCACGTTCTGGTACCCATTGGGAAGATATAAGAACATTCTGGAATGTGTTAGTGGGGGAATTATGTTACCAGTAAATCACAATGAGAAGCATCCATTACTGGCTTATTTTTTTGTGTCTGTTAGATAAATACAAACTCGTCTCCGACATGTTGCGATCATCTAAGTGGATATCAGGAAGAAAATATTATTAATTGTCGTAGTGTGCTTGATTTAGAATTCTTTCCAATACAGTATTACTATCCCTAGCATAGTTACATTTGAAGTTAAGTCGTGTATATGAATAAGTCTGAACATGGTTTCTCTTGTTGTCTACGTCAACGCCAAAGTCTGGACCATATTCTCTGTTCTTCATGCAGCCGCTGTGCTATCTTTGTGGGATGTTTAATGTGACAGATTCTGGCGCGTGGTTCGTCCGGTTGGTGTGTAGACTACTACATAGTTACAGGGGTGCGTACGGCTGTGCATATTGTGTCCAAGCACGCACTAATGTCTCAAAATTTGGTATTTTGGTCCTCATTTTTTAAGTTTGTATTTCTAAGTGGAGTTGAGTTTTAATTTCGAAAAATATTTTTCTTCAGTTTTTTTAGCTTGTTTGGTGGATAAAATTATGTGCGCTATGAACGAATATTAAATAAATGTTCGCCATTCAAAAAATTAAAAATAATATTCCCTGGGTTCACACCCCAATGAAATGTCTTGTGCGCGCTTGAGCGCATTGTGTTGGGTAGACTACATATTTTACGCGGTGATCAATATTAATCAGACAAGAAATTCATATTAACTTATATTCAAGTGTTTAACAAGAGTATTGATATTTTAAAGGAGCTGTTTGAATTCGTTCACACTTTATAACTAAATTAAAACTTCCTTCTTGTTTCCACTTCGAATGCCGAAGCGTGAAAGGGCCGAATCCTGTTTTATCTAACAAACACATACATAAACACAAGTTGTGCTGGATAGTGTTAATTTTAAAGTTACACACCCCGTTGTATGTCGTACTATCAAGAACGAACAAACCAATGACCGTCGACACAACAATATTTTTATAATATAAAAAATGTCGAAACATGTAGCTGTATTGATATTATAAAACTTTTGTTGTGTTCGACGGTCATTTGTTTATTCATTCTTGATAGTTTTTTTTTGTATTGCAATAATACGAATAACATTCACAATACGAACTGAAAGTTGAAAATTTTACAGATTGATATTATTTGGACTGACGGTGTATCAGTGCCATCACGTCGGATCCATGCACTTTCGACCGGTTCAACTTGGCAAATTGCAATATGTTTCAAAAGTTGATGCAACGTAGGATCCTTCTGACCGAATTAGTTCTAACAGTACATTGTTTTGTGTGTTAGGAAATAGTTGTTTCATTGCTGGTTACTTACGTTTTAGAGAAAGTGCTGCTTCCATCTCCACTATAAAGTCACTCCTCGTTTCACTGCAGACATATTGCATCGCTGGGTAAACACAAATGTATAGCGAACTTTAATTACGTGCTTTCCTTCCGATAGACCCAATGCCACACTGCGCGCGACAGTCACGCCCCAACTAGCCACAGGTAAACATCGCTTCAGCACCACTGCCTTGTAATAACAATAAGCCAACATACCAAAACACACCAGTATTAGCAGAACATACAATATACCAGTTTTTATTTTGTTATTTAAAATGTTACAGAAACTATACCGTGGGCCTCAATTTCGAAACACGATTTAAAAGAATAAAAATTAAAAACAGACCGTACAGTGTCGAGTACAATACAGTAATTATGGAAGGATTAAACTACGAATTCTCCCTACAACAACAGACAGCTTAATAGTTTAATGTAATTTTTAAGTTTTATTTAGATTTTGTACTTTATAGTTTGTGTTATTTACAGTTTATATTTTAATATTTAGGAACACGGTGACTGTCAACAAGAGGCCTCTTACATTTTATTTAATTGTGTCTTCCTTTGGGTGATTTTTGCATTGACGTGCCTGATGGTGGCCTGAGAAATGGCCGGAACATGTAGCGCACATGAGGTAGGCGCAATTAACATAAACCTGTGTTGTGTTCGACGAAGTAAGCGTAGTTTATTTACAAATGTATAGATAAGAACATGGAAGGAGTCAGAATTTTCAGGTACCAAGTGAGAAAAGAACACGAAATCTGGGGACCTGACGGATTTTCAAATCTAACACCTCCGTCGTGGACGTACAGTGACCTTTTAGTTATTCAGCCTGTAACCAGTCACTTCGTAAAGGAAGTGAGTGCACTTCTTGTCATCAACGGAATCTGAGGTTCAAAACAAGTTTAGTGGAATGGCAGCCGCGTCAATGGCATTACCCCCAGTTAAGATAGAGTAGTGGGTGTAGATTGCATGTATCAGGGGACCTTACAAGGCCGGTCTTGTGACCTGCTTGGTCAGTTGGGGGGTAATTTTAGTCCAGCCTCAACACAGCGATGATGCGCTCTTGTGGGCCGCGCAGCAGCCTCAGCAATGTGAGGTCCAGGAATGCAGGGTGAAATCTTACACTTTATTTCCCATAGTTCCATGAAACACCTCACATCGACACCTTACCCAAAAATTGTTTATAAAAGAGACTTTGGCATCAAGTTCATGCCGAAATTGGAACTGTTACCTTTTACGATGTAAGCCAGCGATTGTTTACATTATTGTTTCAGTGCAAGTCACGGTAATGAGCTCTAAGATAGAAGCATGACGTGCTGAACAAGAATAGAGATTTTATTGGGCTTTATTTTGTGATGAAAATTCTTAAGAAGTTCCCACTCATCAGCCTTAATTTTTCACGAGCAAATACAGTCCACACAAACACAATACATAAATTCTATACGTCCGTCTTTTATTTTCCGCTACATGTTTCGGCCATACATATTGACCATCATCATGTGGAATACAGGTACAGAAGTCAAAGTGCTACAGAAGAGACCTCTCCTGTACAATCAGTCTACTAGAATATCGCGGTATTGTTGTCAAAATAAGAACAATAAATAAGAACAGTAAAACATGTAAAAAGTAAAATTAACTATAAAATTTTTACTAATCCAAAAATACCATAAATGAATTCGGCTATGTTTCTGTTTATTATACTTGTACTTGAAGAATGCGGGCACACAACTGGCACTCATAGAGCAGCCTCGATTATTCTTGTGTTAGGGTAAATTCACCTAATAAGGGATAGTAGGTGTTTTGTCATACCGATTATATAGTTTATAAGAAGCATGCAATTTTTTATGCATTTTGCAGCTCAGAAATCCTTCGTTAAGCACAATAGTTAATAGGTCGAGAAGGTAATTCATTATAGAGATAATACCAATCGTACGAAACAATATAAATCTACTCTTTGTAGGGGGTGGCTCCTATTGTGGGGTACTAGGTGTTTCTCACAGTTAGAGCAAGACAAAAATTAAGCAGGCCGGAAACAGGAAGCTTTATTTACTAATATTACAAAATTAAGTTTTTCATAACATTTAGCGGCAACAATAAACATGTATCTGTCATTGTCACACACAAAGGGCCTTTTCACAGTTCGCACAGTTCGTGTGCCCACTTTAGACATTTTTTGCTTCCATCCCATTCTTCACCGTCGTGATTATCAGAGAACAAACCAGCACAATATAAACATTGGCATCAACTTCATCCTCAATCTCTTCCCCCCTCCCCCATCCCAAATCAATCTTCTTCTTCTTCTTCTTATTCTTCTGACCCTGAGGAAACACCTCCCCCATCCCAAATCAATCTTCTTCTTCTTCTTCTTCTCCTCCTCCTCCTCCTCTTCATTCTTCTTTTTCTTCTTCTTTTTCTTCTTCTTCTGACCCTGAGGAAACACCTAAATCTCTTGATGACGAAACTGGTGTTTTCACTTCTTCCTCTCTTCACCACGGGTTTGAAAGACCTACTTTTTACGCGGAAAGGATCTTCTTTTGCTGTATTCTTGGTGTCTCTTACTATGTTTCTCGCAAAGGTTAGTTTCTTGCCAATATCGATAAGACTACCCCTCTTCTCCAATCCCGCCTTTTATGAACAGGCGTTTATGATCTTCGCTGAACGAGGTCTAGCATCGCTTGTGCCTTGTTCTTAAATTAAAGGCAGTGGACTGGGGCTTGCGGCCTTGCATATTCTACCCGTTGAAGCTATCGGTGTAGCTGAAGTGGGTGGTTTTGGTTCATGACGGAAAACAAGGGCATTATCAGTAGGCGCTACTACACATTGTTTGGAATAATTGGATTTGTTTAACTGAACGTCACTGAACTCTGTGGGCTGAGTGGGTAGCTGTCTGTTAAAACGCACAGATGGTGTTTGTGCACTTTCTTCAGCATCTCTCAATAGGGGTGCCCCAAACTTGGGGAAAACAGAGGACCACATTAAGTGCCCTTTATGTTGGAATTCAACTATAAACTGAAGCTACGTCACATTGTAAAATCGCATACTTGTAATACCAAATACATCGTTGTAACTGGTACTAAGATCTAAATAATGGCTGAGTTAAAATCACGAAACTTGGACAATGGAGGAACGTACGAAAAGAGACTCTCGGAAATTTTGACGAGAACGAAAACACATAAGAGATCGTAAATGGAACAAACCTCCTCCGACAGTCCATTCCTGTTAACAGACGTCGTTACTCATCATTGCATTGCGGAAGCATACAGGGACGATACAATGGAACTCCACATTAAGAACTGCCGTCTTTTCCCTACTGTGTTAGCACCTTGTATCATGATTGCAAATGATTTTAATATTTAGAACACACCATCCCTTATTAATGAACTGAAAGATCAGCAAATAGATGAAAGGGCATAACAACCAATTTAACACGAAAGATCTAAATGGATTAAAAGATAAGTGTAGAAATGGAAGGCTCTGACATTAAGAGGAACACACTATGGATCTCTTTCAAATATGCGTGAAGGGAAACAAAATTTATAACAAAAATTTCCAAAAACATGAATATTAATATATCATACAAAACTACCAACACCATAAAAATCTGCTTGCCTATAAACAACAGGCGAGCATGGACAGATATAGCATAAATGGAATATATGCCTTCAATTGCCCAGACTGCAGTAAATGCTGCCTGTGGCAAACCGAAAGGCCGTTTCGAGTCGGGGTTAAAGGGCACTTCATGTCAAGCAAGTACCAAAATCAAAATTCAAGGTTTACATAACGCTTCCAAGAAAACCACCACTCGATTGATCCTATGGAGGATTTAATGGAAGTCGTGAATAAAAGTGGATTTATAAATGTACTATAAAAACTTTACATTTATGAAGAGACCCAAACGAATAACCAAATAAACTATAGATCTACAACAGGATTTAACAAATTACAATCACGCAGAGGACAAAACAAGATGTTCGAAAAGATAATTTTAGTAATTAACCAACTTAATGCATTAAGTTGGTTAATTACTAAGCTTATACTGAGACGCACGGTCAACAAAAATATCAAAATTCGAAAAGAGAGTTCGCCAGAGTCACCCTAAATCACGTGTAGACCTCCCAACAGCCACTCATAGTTCAGTCGTACTCAGTGGTCAAAGACCACACACCACACACAGTACCGGACTTATCAGCACCCCTCTACTATAGTAGCACATCCCCTGTGTGTTACACATTGTACGTGGAGAATAATGTCTAAGGTATTTCAGTAGGCTGAATGTACAGGAGAGGCCTATTCTGTGGCGCTTTTCCTTCTTTACCTTAATTCCACCTGGTGATGGTTAATATGTATGGTCGAAATATGTAGTGGAAAAAAAAAAGACGAACGTATAGAATTTATGTGTTGCGTTTGTGTAGACTGTGTTTGCTAGTGACTGAATAACACAACGGGATGATGTTGCCCAAACATGATTTTCCATTGTTCATGAGCGGACAGTCGCGTGAATTTGTTGAACCTTAACTATGGATCGGCATTCAACCAAATCTGTCAACCTCAATACCTTTTGTTTCCATCCAATGAAAATGAACATTTGTGATTTTAGCGGGGGTGAAATTGAATGGAAAGTCGCCGCCTGAGACTCCTTGGTGTTTTACGGAAGCGAATAAACCCTCATAAAATTTTAATTTTAGAAAAATCTTCGTGTTTCAATACCTGCTACTTACTTAACAAACCAACTAAGTCCATGTAGCACAGCCATTAAGAAGCTGATATTTCCCCACCTAGTCAAAAAATTCCACTCATTTAACACAATCCAAAATTTATTGTCTTGCTCAAAGCACGCCCCCCCCCCCCAAAAAAAAAACTTTGTCGGCAACTTGAGTGCGATAAACCTAGTCTAAGCCCTCCCATCCCATTTCTTCAAAATATTTCAAAATACAAAATTAATATCCTCTCATCCCATTTATTAGATATAAATGGGATGAGAGGATGCGCCGTTTCTTCCGATTTTCCGACCTTGACTTTGTACTGCGCGATGTGCAAGTCGCTTCTGTGCAATTCGTGCAATATACTCCCGCACATTTCTCACCCACAGAAAATTCGTGAGTTTTTTAGAACTGCTTTGCGCTTCTCGATACGGAACTGGAAAGTTATTTAGCGTTCAAGAATTGTGCATTTGGCCACAGTAAGTTTTTATGTGTTCTGTTGTTCTGTACACTGCTTAAAATGAATAGTGACTATTTCGCGAGACTGTATTAAATGACTGGTTTTTGTACTTTAGACGTACTGCATTTTTGGTGATTTAATGACGGAAACTTTAAACATTTTGAATCTGTGGTGAAATTCAGGCTCTGAGGGAGCCTGCAACAGGAGAATGAATAGAATTGCGTAACTGAAGTTCCACAATTTATATTCTTTCGCCAATTATCCCCAGTTATCACATGAACAGGCCTTTCCCAGTGGCCGCGCGGTGCGGTCTAAGGCGTGGGTCTGCGGCCGCTCGCTTGCTGAGTTTGTGGGTTCGAATCCCGCCGGAGCATGGATGGATGTCTGTTGTGAGTGTTGTGTGTTGTCAGGTAGAGGTCTCTGCGACGAGGTGATAACTCGTTCAGAGGAGTCCTACCGAATGTGGTGCGACGTTGTATGTGATCTAGAAACGTCATGAATGGGGAAGCCATGGCCCGCGTTGGGCCGCAGCGTCACACACACACACACACACACACACACACACACACACAAAAGAAGAATCAAATGAATAGACCAATACGTTTGTTCATTAGTAGATTATTTGACCATCACGTTTAAACTGCAGGGATGCAGCGTGTCCCTGGAGTCGCTATTTCATTATTACGTAAATCACAAACTGAATTGTTTCAAAGTCTTCTCTAATTTCGCCCTTGTATACTTACACGTTTTTGCACAATAATTACCAGTTGTGTTCTGAGAAAAAAACTAATATTATTTCAGAAAATCAAACAGAGACTTTATAACCATTCTATATACAGGGTGTCCCAGGAGGAATGTGCCAGACTTCGGGAGGGTGTTCCTTATGTTAAAGTATACCGATATAACCCAAAACACCTATGTCCAAAGTTGAACGGTTACGGAGATAATGGC
>Ga0123353_10003603_pt1 | contig 19621 bp, 22 predicted proteins | sample TergutLab28metaG_3_FD_92763 | JGI IMG/M metagenome (GOLD analysis project Ga0123353, IMG submission 92763) | Labiotermes labralis P3 segment gut microbial communities from Petit-Saut dam, French Guiana - Lab288 P3 | ecosystem: Host-associated > Arthropoda: Insects > Digestive system > Gut ... | reverse complement strand
TGGTCAATAGTTTTAGCCGTTGTACTCTGGCGTAAGCGATGGCCGTATGCGTCCAAATTTGCATACAAACAGGAACAGACCTAACCTTTCGCTCAACCCGGACTGCCTACGGCAGCCGGTTATCTTATCCGTTAGGTCAATTATGCAAAACATAGGAACCGTATTGGTCGTTGGCGGAATGTTGGTGCTCGTAGTAGCACAAATTGCAACCGCCACTATTGTGATCAAATTCAGTGTGGCCAGCGTGGCCAAATGGCTGCTCTCATTGTTGTGGGCTCCAGACTTGGATGCGGTTCTTCGTGCTGGTGCATATGGCAAAGTGGTTTATGCCGCATGGATGGTTGGCCTGCTTGCTGTGGCTGCGGGAATAATAATTCTCTTAGCCAACTCCTAACCCTGTAATCAACCCGGACGCGGCTACGCCGCGCCGGTTTTTTGACCGTTAATCGCCAACAGCAATAAGAATCTGCTTTTTTATTCTTTGTCAGTCTAAGAAGGCGACTTAGACTGAGGCGATCAACTTCCTGGAAAAAAAGCTCATGAAAATCGCCAATAACGTCGCCGAACTGGTCGGCAATACGCCGCTGGTCAGGCTCAACCGCCTCACCGCCGGCTGCGCCGCCACCGTCGTCGCCAAGCTGGAGTTCTTCAATCCCGGTCACAGCGTCAAGGATCGCATTGCCGTCGCCATGCTTGACGCGGCCATCGCCGCCGGCCGGATCGGCCCCGAAACCGTCGTGCTTGAGCCGACCTCGGGCAATACCGGCATCGGTCTGGCCATGGTTTGCGCCGCGCGCGGCATCAAGGCCGCGTTTGTGATGCCGGAAACCATGAGCCGCGAGCGCCGGCTGCTGTTACAAGCCTACGGCGCCGAGCTGATTTTGACGCCGGGCGCGGAGGGCATGAGCGGCGCCATTGCCAGGGCCAGGGCGCTGGCCGAGGCCGATGCCAAATACTTTATCCCGCAGCAATTCGAGAATCCGGCCAATCCCGCCATTCATCGCAACAGCACGGGCGAGGAAATCTGGTGCGATACCGACGGTCAGGTGGACATTTTCGTTGCCGGCGTCGGCACCGGCGGCACGCTAACCGGCGTCGGCGAGACGCTCAAGGCGAAAAAGCCCGGCGTGCGCGTTGTCGCCGTCGAGCCGGATGCTTCGCCGGTGCTTTCCGGCGGCGTCAAGGGGCCGCACCCGATCCAGGGCATTGGCGCCGGCTTCGTCCCGGCCGTGCTCAATACTGCCATTTACGACGAGGTGATCCGCGTTGGCAACGACGACGCTTTCGCCACCGCCCGCCGCATGGCCAGCGAGGAAGGGCTGCTGGTCGGCATTTCCTCCGGCGCCGCCGTCTGGGCCGCGCTTGAGTTGGCGCGGCGGCCGGAGAATGCCGGCAAGCTGATCGTCGTCGTGACGCCGTCCTGCGGCGAACGCTACCTGTCGACGGCCCTCTTTCAGCATCTCGAAAGTTGAGCCTGTTCGACACGGCGCGGGCTACAAAACCAGGCGTCCCTTCTTTTCAGCGACGGTGATTTCGGCGACCACGCCGGAGCGGAACAAAAGGAAGTCGCTTTCCACCCCGTCGCTGAAGATCACCCCGTTTTCCGGCATGCAGGAGGTAATGCGCATGGGCCGATCGGCGCTGATGCGCCCGAATACGATCGTGGCGCCGGTCGTGCGGGAGGGAAAGGGTTCGCGCACGGTAAATTGCAAATACTCCGCGCCCCACGCCTGCCGTCCGGCGGGAATGGCGATTTCCCCATCGCTTCCCGCGATGCCGGCAGCGCCCGCGACGACGCTTTTCAGCCAGCCGGTGGCGCCAAGCCCGGTGGAAACGATAATGCCGCTGGAACTCTGATATTCGTCCGCCGCGCCGTATTGGACGTGATAGCGCGCCGAGACATGGGTTTTTTGCCCGATGAACAGATCGTTGACCGCGTAAATCACCTGCCCGTCGTTGAGCGTGGATTTCGCCATGGATACTTCGCCAATGGGCCGTCGCCTGGCAAATACATCCGGCAGCAAGCTGCGCAAATCACGGGCCTGAAAGGGTAAAAGCATGCCGTCCCAGCGGGCCGGATCGGGATTGACGCCGATGAGCGGCTGCTTGTCGAGATATTTCAGGGTATTGGCGACCAGTCCATCTTGCCCAACGGCGACAACGATGTCCTCTTTGCCGAAGATGAAATTGGGAATATGTTCGCGGCTGACAAGCTGCACCCGCCCCATTTCCGACAAAATATCCCCTACCGTCCGCAAGGCCTGCTTATAGACGGCATCCTCATTCTGGTAATCGGTGAAGTCGCTGCCCAGATGCTCGATATAAAAACGCGCCTGGTCCACGGTATTGAAGCGCGCGACCAGTTCCTCCAGCCGGGTTTTACGCTTGACGAGAACGAGTTTGTTTTCCGTCAGCCTTTTCAATTGGCGTCTTTCCCCATGATCTCCCGCAGCAGATCGGGGGTGATGTTGAGTTGCCCGATCTTGTCGGCGTTTTCCGTCAGTCCCCGGAAAGCCTGGGCCATGAGTTTGTTGGGCTTCATGCCGACGCTGGCGAGGCTCTGGATGACGCCGGCGTCGACGCCCTGCAAAGCCTGCATGGCCGCCTTCAGCGCGTAGGCGCGGGTATCCGCTTCGGCGCGGGCATTTTCCGCCGCCAGCTTGACCAGTTCCTTGCGTTTTTCTTCCAGATTGATCTCGAAAAGCATCTGCGCTTCTTTCAGGGCATTCTGTTTTTGCTGGACGATTTGTTCGGCCTCCAGTTGCGCTTCGCGCACCTGCCGTTTTTTCTGCTCGATGCTGATTTCGGTGTTGTATTCATTTTCGCTGACCCGGCGCTCCTGCTCGATCGAGGCGTTGCGCCGCTCATATACGGCATCGTCCGCCGTCTTGAGAATCTGCTCGCGGGTCTGCGCTTCCAGGGCGCGGGTGGTTTCCTGATTGGCCAGTACGGCCAGCAGCGAAAGGCCCATCACTTCCAGCCCCAGCCGGCCGATTTCCTCGCTTTGGCTCAATTCGGCGAGTATGGTCGCCGCCAGCGATTCCCCGGCGCGCATGGCATCAAACAGCGTCATGGCGGCAAGCTGTTTCTTTGCCAGCACCTTGACGCTGTTGATCATGCGTTGCGGCAATTTCATCGGATCTTCGGAAAGATAACCGCCCCTGCCTTTCAGGTTCAGGCTGTAATCCAGCATGGCGGCGGTTTCCTTGGGATTCACCACGCGGAACACGAGTTGCCCCTGCAAGGTGACGCTCTGAAAATCGGACGTCATTTCCTCGAAAATGAAGGGCGCGTCGATGCTGCCAATGGGGAGCACGGCGATGGAAGTGCGCGGCGCATAGCAGAAAAATGTGAGGCCCGCGCCTTCTGCCGCGAGTTTGCCGCTCGTGTAACGCAGGACGTATTCGCTGGGTTGGAATTTGAAATATCTGACGCCAAACATGGGAAATATTCCTTTCCTGAAACGACAAGCGGGACATGCTATCACGGTAAAACTTGCCTTGCCGCTCCCGCCAGGGATAGTTCGTCTATCATTGTCCGCTTGACCGTCCGATCCTTACGCACTCGCATGAACATTACCCTTTGCCGCCTTGTCCAAGCCCGTCGCCGGGACGATGCCAGCGGGCGCTCGCCGGTGCCAGCTTGAATACCTACACACTGACCCTGTGGGCGCTGTTACTGGCGGTCGGTTTGCAAATCTTCGCCGCGGGGGTGGGTGTCGAATGCTATCTGCGGTGCGCTCAACCGACCGCGCGCCGCCGCGCCTGGCTGGCGCTGACCGGCGGCTCGCTGCTGCTCGCTCTGCACCACGCTTACTGGCTGGAACTGGCCGTGCGGACCGGTCTCTACGATTTGCGTCAGGCCGTGCTGGCGGCGCTGGCCGGCGGCTGTTTCGCGCTCGCCGTTTATGCCTTCAGGCGAGGGGCCTGAAGGCGCCGGCCTCGGTGACGATCCAGTCGAGCCGCTGGTCGTGCGCCTCGGGATGAATGCTTGGCAGGCGGTTGATCTCGAAGCCGACGCCGACCGCCAGCGGCCGTGGATTCAGGGCGGCCAGGGTGCGGTCGAAATAGCCGCCGCCGTAGCCCAGGCGGTAGCCGGCGGCGTCGAAGCCGTTGAGCGGCAGCAGGATCAGGTCGGGCCTCAGCCAGTCGCCCGTGGTCGGTGTCGGAATGCCGTAGCGGTCGGCTTGTAGCGGCGTCGTCGCCTGCCATTCGCGGAAGGCGAGCGGCTCTCCCGGCGCGCTGACCACCGGCAGCGCGGCGCGGCTTCCGGCCTGACGCCAGTGCTCGATGATCGCCCGCACATCCGGTTCGCGCTGGATCGGCCAGCAGAAGGCGACGCTGCGCGGCGGCGCGATGACTTCCCGCAGATGCGCGACGATGCGCGCCGAGGCGGCGGCGTGTTCCGCCGCGCCGAGCGTTTCCCGGCTTGCCGCCATGTCGCGGCGCAAGGTCGTTTTCCAGGCCGTGCTATCCTTATTCATTTTGCTTGCCGTCATCCGTCAAATCTAACATGAAGTTGCCACTCATCCTCGCCGCTCTCGCCTGCCTGTTCCTGTCCCCGCCCGGCGCGGCCCAGGGGGGGGGCGACGAAATTTTCCTGAGCGCCCGCGAGGCCTTCGCCAAGGGCGACCGCATCGGCCTGAACAAAGGCGCCGCCCTTATCGGCGATCACGAGTTGGCCGCCTATCTTGAGAACTACCAGTTGCGCATGCGCATGGACGACGGCGACAGCGAGGCGCTGCGCGCCTTCCTCGCCCGCCATGACGGCAGCCAGATGGCCGAGCGCCTGCGCGCCGACTGGATTCGCTGGTTTGGCAAACGCGCCGCGTGGAGCGAGGTGGCGCGCGAATACCCGCGCTTGCAGGCGCCGGAGGCCGAGGTCACCTGCCTCTGGCAGCAGGCCCGTCTGGCTCGCGGCGACAGCAGCGCGCTCGACGAGGCCGAAGTCCTGTGGCAGGACATGCTCGATCCGCCGACGGCCTGCCAGCCGCTGCTCGACGCGCTGGTTTACGCCAAGCGGGTCAATCTCGACGATGTCTGGAGCCGCGTGCGCCGCCAGATCGAAAGCAGTCGCACCGGACCGGCGCGGAGTACGCTGAACTATCTGCCGGACAGCGAAATGCCGGATGGCCGCCGCTACGAGCTGACCATTGCCGGCCCGCAGAAGCAACTGATCGCCCTGCCGGCGCGTTGGCATGAGAAGCGGGCGCTGCGCGAAATAGCGGCCATCGCCATCGCCCGTCTGGCCCTCAGCGACCCGCGCCAAGCCGCCAGCGAACTGGAAAAGCGCCAACCCGTGCTGCGCCAAGCGGAACGGGATTGGGCCTGGAGCCAGATCGCCCTGCACGGCGCCCGCCGCCATCTGCCGGAAGCGTCCGGCTGGTATGTCCGCGCCAGCGGTGCCGCTTTCTCCGACGAAAATCTCCAGTGGCGGGTGCGCGTCGCCTTGGGCGAGTTGGACTGGGATGGCGTGCGTGATGCCATTCGGGCGCTGCCGCCGGAACTGGCGGCGCGGCCGGAGTGGATTTATTGGCTGGGCCGCGCCCACAAGGCCAGCGGCCGGGCTGCCGCGGGCGAAGTCTTGTTCGCCCGCATCGCCGGCCAGCCCAATTTTTACGGCAATCTGGCCGACGAGGAACTGGGCCGCAGCGTGACGCTGCCGCCGCGCGCCCATCCCCCGTCGCCGGAAGAACTGCGCGAAGCCGGGGATAATCCCGGCCTGCGCCGGGCGCTCGCCTTCCTGCGCTTGGGTCTGCGTTTCGAGGGGGTGCGCGAGTGGAACTGGGCCTTGCGCGGCATGAACGACCGGCAATTGCTGGCCGCCGCCGAACTGGCCCGGCGCAATCAGGTCTGGGATCGCGCCATCAATACCGCCGAGCGCACCCGCGACGAGCACGATTACACCCTGCGTTTTCTCGCCCCCTTCGACGCCGAGGTGCGCCGCGCCGCCCGCGAGCAGATGCTGGAAGATGCCTGGGTGTTCGGCCTGATGCGCCAGGAGAGCCGCTTCGTCACCAACGCCCGATCCTCGGCCGGGGCCAGCGGCCTGATGCAGTTGATGCCGGGCACCGCCAAATGGGTGGCGCGCAAGATCGGCCTGCGCGATTACCGGCCGGGGCAGGTTACCGACACCGCAACCAATCTGCTCCTCGGCACCAGCTATTTGCGCCTGGTCATGGATGATCTCGACGACCATCCACTGCTTGCCTCCGCCGCCTACAACGCCGGCCCTGGCCGGGCCAGGAACTGGAGTCGGCGCGGTCCGCTGGAAGGCGCGATTTTCGCCGAAACCATTCCTTTCAGCGAAACCCGCGATTATGTGAAAAAGGTGATGAGCAACACCGTCTACTACGCGACGCTGTTCAACGGCCAGTCCGATTCGCTGAAAAACCGCCTCGGCACCATCGGGCCCGCCAGCGCCCTGGCGCCGAAGGAGCCCGACCTGCCGTGAGTTGCCCGCCGCCCTGCTGCCGCACGGGCGGGTAACGACTGCCCGGCGGCATTCATTTGCCGTAAAATTAATACTTTGCCAAAGCATGTTTTCGGGGTGCCTGATGGACATCAAAAAGGTCTTGTTGCTGGGGGGTAGCGGGTTTATCGGTACCTACATCGCCAATCGCCTGTCGCAGCGCGGCGTCGAGGTGACGATCCCGACCCGCCGCCGCGAGCGCACCAAGGCGCTGATCATGCAGCCCGGCGTGGATATGCCGGAGGCCGACATCCACTGCGAAAAGACGCTGACCGGCCTGATGCGCGGCCATGACGCGGTGATCAACCTGGTCGGCATCCTGCATAGCCGCGATGTCCAGTTTCCCTACAGCCGCGATTTCGCCGAGGCGCACGTCGAGTTGGCGAAAACCATCGTCGCCGCCTGCAAGGCCGCCGGCGTTCGCCGCCTGTTGCACATGAGCGCGCTCAAGGCCGATCCCAAGGCGCCGTCGGAATATCTCGCCTCCAAGGGCGAGGGCGAGGCCATCGTCCGCGCCGCCCAGGGCGAACTGGAGGTGACCATCTTCCGCCCGTCGGTCGTTTTCGGCCTCGGCGATTCCTTCCTCAACCTGTTCGCCCGCACCCTCAAGCTGCTGCCGGTGTTCCCGCTCGGTTACGGACAGGCCCGCTTCCAGCCGGTGTGGGTTGCCGATGTCGCCGACGCCTTCGTCGATAGCCTCGGCGATGCCGCCAGCTTTGGCCAGACGTACGATCTGGCTGGTCCCAAGGTGTACACGCTGCGCGAACTGGTCGAATACACCGCCGAACTGTGCGCCAGCAAGACGCGCATCATCGCCCTCCCCGAAGGCTTGGCCTATCTGCAAGCCGGCCTGATGTGGCTGGCGCCGAAGCCGCTGCTGTCGCCGGACAACCTGCGCTCGATGCAGGTGGACAGCGTCTGCGAAGGCGGCGCTTGCCGGCTGCCGGCCGACTGGCGTCCGACGGCGCTGGAAGCCGTGGCGCCGACCTACATCGCGCGGCAAACGCCGAAAGGCAAGCTCGACAGCTTCCGCTATCGCGCCGGACGCTGAATCCGCGCCGGATGCAAATCTACGTCGTCGGCGGCGCCGTCCGCGACGAATTGCTCGGCCAGCCGAGCGCCGACCGCGACCATGTGGTCGTCGGCGCCACGCCGGAGGAATTGCTGGCGCGCGGCTTCAAGCCGGTCGGCAAGGATTTTCCCGTATTCATCCACCCGCAGAGCGGCGAGGAATACGCGCTGGCCCGCACCGAGCGCAAGAGCGGCCACGGCTATCACGGCTTCACCTTTCATGCCGCGCCGGATGTCACGCTGGCCGAGGATCTCGCCCGCCGCGACCTGACCATCAACGCCTTGGCCCGCGACGAGGCGGGCCGGCTGATCGACCCTTACGGCGGGCAGCGCGATCTGGCCGACAAGGTTTTACGTCACGTTGGCCCGGCCTTTGCCGAAGACCCGGTGCGCCTCCTGCGCTTGGCCCGTTTCGCCGCCCGTTTCGCCGATTTCACGGTGGCCGGGGAAACTCTGGAACTGATGCGCGGCATGGTCGCCAATGGCGAGGTCGATCACCTGGTTGCCGAGCGCGTCTGGCAGGAACTGGCCAAGGGCCTGATGGAGAAAGAACCGGCGCGCATGTTCACCGTGCTGCGCGAGTGCGGCGCCCTGGCCCGGCTGCTGCCGGAAGTCGACGCCCTGTTCGGCGTGCCGCAACGCGCCGACTATCACCCCGAAATCGATACCGGCATCCACACCCTGCTGGTCCTCGCCCAATCGGCGCGGCACGGCTACGCGCTGCCGGTGCGTTTCGCGGCCCTGACCCACGATCTCGGCAAGGCGCTGACGCCGGCCGACATCCTGCCCCGCCACCACGGCCACGAAGAACGCAGCGTCGAACTGGTCGAACAACTGGCGGCCCGCCTGCGGGTGCCGAGCGATTGCCGCGATCTGGCGCTGCTGACGGCGCGCCACCACGGCAACATCCACCGCGCTGGCGAACTGCGCGCCGCAACAATCGTCAGCCTCTTGGAAAAATGCGACGCCCTGCGCCGGCCGGAACGCTTCGCGCAATTACTGCAAGCCTGCCACTGCGACTACAGCGGCCGCCTCGGCTGGGAAGACCGGCCCTACGCCAGCCCGCAGCGCCTCTACGCGGCGCTGGCGGCGGTCAATGGCGTCAATGCCGGCACAATCGCCCGCGCCTGCGCCAGACCGGAAGGGATACCCGAACGCATCCACGCCGCCCGCGTCGAGGCGGTCAAGCTGTCGCTGGGCATCGAGTAGGCGGCGCTACAGCAACCTGCCCAACAACCACAACAGCAGGGACAGCAGCAGGATCGTGGTGAAGGGGAAGGCGTAGCTGCGGCCCCGGAGGCGGATGGTGAAATCGCCGGGCAGGCGGCCGAAGCGGATGAAGCGGGCGAGGTGCGGGGTGAGGACGCCGAGCAGGAAGATGGCGACGATCAGCGTCAATATCCACTTCGCCATGATTTGCCTTGCCTTCCGGGGGGAAAGTCGCATTTAATCATGCGTCACCCCCCGAGCGATCATGATTCACCACCATTCCATCGACGGCCTGGAGCTGCTCTCCTGCCTGCCCGAACAGCCATCGTCCCGCCCGCCGCTGCTGTTCATCCACGGCGCTTTTGCCGGCGCCTGGATGTGGAGCGAAACCTTCATGCCCTTTCTTGCCGCCGCCGGCCATGCTTGCCACGCCCTGTCGTTGCGCGGCCACGGCGGCAGCCATGGCCACGAGCGCATCGACTGGCATTCGATAGCCGATTACGTCGACGACGTCGCCGCCGCCGTCGCCTGGCTCGGCGCGACGCCGGTGCTGATCGGGCATTCGATGGGCGGTTTCGTGGTGCAGAAATTTCTTGAGCGGCACGACGCGCCCGCCGCCGCGTTGCTCTGCTCGGTGCCGCCGCAGGGCCTGATCGCCGCGCAATTTCACCTGTTGACCCAGAAGCCGCAGTTATTCGCCGAGATTAACCGCATTCTCGCCGGTCGCTACACCGATACCGAGACGCTGCGCGAGGCCCTGTTTGCCGGCGAGGTCGACGAGGCCATGCTGCGGGTCTGGCTGGAGCGGATGCAATCGGAATCGCAACGGGCGTTGTGGGATATGTCGATGTTCAACCTGCCCAATCTGCTGACCATGCACCGCCCGCCGATGTTGATTCTCGGCGCCGGGGAGGATGTGCTGATGCCGGCCTTCCTGGTGCAGAGCACGGCGCATGTCTACGGCTTGCCCTGCCATATTTTTCGCGGCATGGGCCACGCCGTGACCCACGAAAAAGAATGGCCGCTGGTAGCGGCCATGTTGCGCGACTGGCTGGCGACGCTCAAACTCTGACGTCGACGCTGCTGCCCAAATGAGAGGGATTGCTGGCCACGGCTGGCAAGGCTTGCAACAGTTGCAAGGCCGATTGGGCCTGAATGTCGATGGCCTTCTTCAGCACCAGAATACCTACCGCGTCGCCCGTCCGTGCCTGCGATAGCGTTGAACTCACGCTGCTGACCGAGCCGCCGATTGATCCGACATTCATCTTGCTTTACTCCGCGATGGAATCACACTTCTTTAAGTGTACTCCCCAAAGCGGGGATTGCAATGAGTCATTCCGTTACAGGCGGTGACGCTGGTCGCCGCTAGCGAAACCGCACAGGGGTTCGGTCAGCCCCCGGCCGAGGGCGATGACCTTGAACAGTTCGCCCATTTCGTGCGGCAGCAGCAGTTTGTTGACGGCGCTGGCGGCGCGCAGATAGTCGATGCTGTCGCCGGGGATTGCGCCGAGGCGGTCGAGAATGCCGCATTCGAGCAGGAAACGCCCCTGGCTCGCGTAGCCGAGCACATCGAGGCCGGCGCTGTGGGCGGCGGCGGCGATGGCGGTGAAATCGACATGCGCGGTGACATCCTGCAAACCGGGCAGGTAGAAGGGATCGGGATGGGCGTAATGACGGTAATGGCACATCAGCGTGCCGTCGCCGCGCTGCGGATGATAGAACTCGTGGCGCGGAAAGCCGTAGTCGATCAGAAGCAGCAGCCCGCGTTGCAGGCGATGCCCCCATTCCGCCGTCCACGCCCGGCTGGCCAGTCCGATTTCGCTTGCGTAGCCGGGCGCCAGCGGACATTCTCCGGCGATTTCCCGCGCCGCGGCGAGCAGGGCGCCGTCGGCGGGCCGCTCGCTCCACATGAAATCGCCGTCGGCGGCGAGGCCGACGCCACGGGAAAAAATGCCGTCCTCGCGCCAGACGACGATATCCACCGGCAAGGCGTCGAGCAGTTCATTGCCCAGCACGACGCCGGAAAAACTCGGCGGCAGGCAATCGAGCCAGACGACGCGGGCGGCCAGATGTGGCGCCGCCGCCGCGATGTTCGCCTGCTGCCGCTGACGCAGCTCGGCCGAAAGGTCGAGGATGAAATACTGTTCGGGCAGCGTCTGCCGGGCTTCCAAAGCAAGCAGCAGATCAGCGGCTAGACGCCCGGAACCGGCCCCGAACTCAAGCACCGCCGGGCTGGAAGCGGCCATGCCGGCGGCGACCGGGGCGGCCAGCGCGGCAGCGAACAGGGGGGTCATTTCCGGCGCCGTGACGAAATCGCCGGTAGCGCCGAATTTTCGCGCCCCGGCGGCGTAGTAGCCCAGCCCGGGGGCGTAGAGCAAGCCTTCCATGAAGCGGGAGAAGGGCAGCCAGCCGCCCTCCTGGCCGATGGCGCGGGCCAGCCATTGGCGCAGGCGCTGGCTGTGGGCGAGGGCGTCCGGATCGGGGGGCGGCAGGGGGTTCATGGCGCTTCGGCAAAAAGAGGGATTGTAAAGAAGCCGCCGGCCGGCGCCGGGATTTTTCATGTCCATGGCGCGACAGGCCCGGCAATGGCCGATAAATTGGCGGCTTATCGTGAAAAAAGCCCCCTTTGCCGTGCAGCGTGGCGCATGGCTGACGGGGAAGCGCGGTAAACTTCCCGCTGGAACCGCCCGCCCCTTTTGCCTCATGACGACCTCGAACACTTTACTGAAACTTCGCAAATATCTCGAAAGCCGCACCGGCAAGGCCATCGGCGACTACAACATGATCGAGGACGGCGATACCGTACTGGTCTGCTGTTCCGGCGGCAAGGATTCCTACACCCTGCTGGCCATGTTGCAGGCGCTGCAACAGCGCGCCCCGATCAGTTTCCGCCTGGTGGCGATGAATTTAGACCAGAAGCAGCCGGGTTTCCCGGCCGATGTGCTGCCGCGTTATTTCGCCTCGCTTGGCATCGAATTCCGCATCGTCGAGGCCGACACCTATTCCGTGGTCAAGGAAAAAATTCCCGCCGGCAAGACCACCTGCTCGCTGTGCTCGCGCCTGCGCCGCGGCATCATCTACCGCACCGCCAAGGAACTCGGCGCCAACAAGATCGCCCTCGGCCACCACCGCGACGACATGGTGCACACGCTCTTTCTCAACATGCTGTTCGGCGGCAAGCTCAAGGCCATGCCGCCCAAGCTGGTAACCGACGACGGCGCCCATGTGGTAATCCGGCCCCTGGCTTACTGCGCGGAGGCCGACATCGCCAAGTTCGCCCGCGGCATGGAATTCCCGATCATCCCCTGCAATCTGTGCGGCTCGCAGGACAACCTGCAACGCCAGAAAATCCGCGAAATGATGCAGGATTGGGACAGGCGCTATCCCGGCCGGAGCGAATCGGTATTGACCGCCATGCAAAATGTCGTACCCTCGCATCTGGCCGACGGTCGTTTGTTCGATTTTGCCGGGCTGACCTTGGAAACGGCTATCGACGAGGGCGATATCGCCTTCGATAATGCCGAACTGCCACACATTGGAACGATAGACCTTAGTCTGCCCGTATAATGCGAGCCTATGCTTTTCGGCATATGATGTCCCTTCTCAAAAGACGATAACTACTGCGATGTCCGCCACCGAACGCAAGATGATCGTGATGTTTGCCGATGTTTCCGGCAGCGCGAGCCTGTTCGAACGCCTCGGCGATGCCGAGGCCGTGCGCGCCGTCGAGCGCTGCATGAAGCGCATGAAGCGCTCGATCGACGGCTATCGCGGACGGATTGTACAAATCGTCGGCGACGAACTGCTGGCAACCTACGAATCGGCCGAGGACGCCTGTTTGGCGGCCATCGACATGCAGCAGCGGATCGCCGATCTGCCGCCGATATCCGGCTTCAAGCTGACCATTCGCATTGGCCTGCACCTTGGCGCGGTCAGCGAGAGCGGCGGCAAGTTGAGCGGCGAGGCCATCATCAGCGCCGCCCGCATCACCGGCCTTGCCCGCCGCGCGCAAATCCTGTGCAGTTCGGCGCTGATCGCCGAATTGCCGGAAGGCGGCACGCTCAATGTCCAGTCGATGGAAGAGCTTGGCACTCTCCCGGAAAACGGGGGCGTTTTGACGCTGAGCCGTATCGACTGGACGGTATACACCATGGGCGACTATACGCCCTCGATCTTCGGGCCCTCGATTTGCGGCCCCTTGCCGCCGGCGCACGCGATCGCGGAAAGTCTGCGCGTGCGCTACCACCGCAGGGAATATCTGGTCGATGGCAAGAAGCCGGTGCTGTCGATCGGTCGCGATCTCGGCAACGGGATGGTGGTCGAGGACCGCAAGGCTTCGCGCCAGCATGCGCGGATCGAGAAGCGCCTGGAGGGCTATTTCCTGGTCGATACCAGCACCAACGGTTGCTACGTGAGCATGAACGGCCGCCCGGAAACCCTGATCCGGCGCCGGGAAATCCAGCTGAATGGCATCGGCAGCATCAGCTTTGGCACTTCCGGCAGCGTCCCGGAAGCCGATTACGCCGAATACGAGCATCTGTAAGCGGCACGGCCGCCAGTTTCAGATCTCTTCGTCGTCGAGCAGCATCATTCGCTGCTGGCGCTCCATGAAATCCTGCATGCTGTCGATGCCGCGCAGTTGCAGGATGGTGTTGCGCACCGCCGCTTCCAGCAGAACCGCCAGGTTGCGGCCAGCAGCCACGGGAATGACCACCTTGCGGATCGGCACGCCGAGCACCTCCTGAGTCTGCGCGTCGAGCGGCAGGCGTGGCGCGTCGGCGCTTGCCGTGCCGCGTTGCAAATGAACGATCAGCTTGAGGCGCATCCGCCGCCGCGACGCGATTTCGCCGAAAATGGTGCGGATATTGAGCAGGCCCAGACCGCGCACTTCGAGAAAGTCGCGCAACATGCCGGGACAGGAGCCGTCGATGGTGGCGGGCGCGATGCGGGCCATTTCGACGACATCGTCGGCCACCAGGCCGTGGCCACGGGAAATCAGCTCAAGCGCCAGTTCCGACTTGCCGATCCCGGATTCTCCGGTAATCAAAACACCCATGCCGAGCACGTCCATGAATACGCCGTGCATGTTGACGGTATCGGCAAGGCGGGCGGACAGGTAGATGCGCAACAGGTCGATCACCGCCGAGCAGGGCTTGGGCGACAGAATCAGCGGCGTTTCCGACTGGGTGCAGGCTTCGAGCACCAGTGGCGACGGCGGCAGGCCATCGGCGACGATTACCGCCGGCGGACGGGCAGCCAGCAGGTCGTGGAACATTTGGCCGAAGCGCCGGTTGCCGATGTGCTCGGCCCACTCCAACTCGGCCTGACCGAGTACCTGCAGGCGCTCCGGGTGGATGGTGTTGATATGACCGACAACCTCGGCGCCGTAGTTGTAGGCGTCCCGGATTTCGATGCGGCGATTGTTCTCCTGGCCGACCAGCCAACTCAACAGCAGCTTCTCGCGGTTGTCCTCGTAGAGCTGAACCAGTTCGATATGGCGCACGGCTGTCGGTCAGCCTTGAAAGAGGGCGAGCACGGCGGCCGCGTCGGGGGCGGTCTGCAAGGATTCGCGGAAGGCGCGGTCGGCGAAACGCTGCGCCAGTTCGGAGAGGATTTGCAGATGTTCTTCGGTGGCCTGCTCGGGCACCAGCAGGACGAAGAGCAAATTGACGCCGCGGCCGTCCGGCGAATCGAAGGGGATCGGGGTGATCAGGCGGATGAAGGCGCCGGCGGCATGCTTGAGCCCCTTGATGCGCCCGTGGGGAATGGCGATGCCTTGGCCGAGGCCGGTGGAGCCCAATTTTTCGCGGGCGAAGAGGCTGTCGAAAATGACCGAACGGGCAAGGCCAAGATGCGTTTCAAAGAGCTGGCCGGCTTGCTCGAATACCCGTTTCTTGCTGCTCGCCTCGAAATCCAGAAGGATTTGCCCGGGCGCCAGGATTTGACTGAGTGGGTTCATGGGAGTACGGAAAAGGCCGCGGTCGGAATGCCGCGGCCGGTTGTTCAGCCGTTATTCGACGGCGTGGATATCGGCTTTCTTGCCGCCGCGGTGGTCCTGCATTTTCTGCTTGTATTTGAGAACCTGACGGTCCAGCTTGTCAAACATGGCGTCGATGGCGGCGTAGAGATCGTCGCCGGATTCCTCGACATGCATGTCCTTGCCGGGGACGTGGATGGTGACTTCGGCTTTCTGCTTCAGCTTTTCGACGGAGAGGATGACGTTGACGCCGGAAACCCTGTCGAAATGGCGCAGTACGGGATCCAGCTTGTTTTCGACGTAGCTGCGCAAGGCAGGCGTAATGTCGATGTGGTGACCAGCGATCTGCAGATTCATGTTTTCTCCTTTTGCTACAGGGTCTTGCGTAAATTGACCGGCGGGATGTTGAGCGACTCGCGGTATTTGGCGACTGTGCGCCGGGCGACAACGATTCCCTGCTGGCCTAGTATTTCGGATATTTGGCTATCCGACAAGGGCTTCTTGCCCTCCTCGGCGCTGATCAATTGCTTGATCAGGGCGCGGATGGCTGTGGCGGAGCAGGCTCCGCCGGTATCGGTGGCGACATGGCTACCGAAAAAATATTTCAATTCGAATATACCGCGCGGCGTGGCCATGTATTTCTGGCTGGTCACCCGCGACACGGTCGACTCGTGCAGATCGAGGATGTCGGCGATTTCGCGCAGAACCAGCGGGCGCATGGCGACCTCGCCGTGCTCGAAGAACTGGCGCTGGCGGTCGACGATGGCCTGGGTGACGCGATGGATGGTGTCGAAGCGTTGCTGCACATTCTTGATTAGCCAGCGCGCTTCTTGCAGTTGGCCGTTGAGATTGCCGTTGCCGCGCCGTTGCTTGGCCAGGATCTCGGCGTAGAGCCGGTTGATGCGCAGGCGCGGGTAGGCGTCGGGATTGATATAGGCCGTCCATTTGCCTTTCAGTTTCCTGACGATGACATCGGGCGTGATGTAGCGCGCCTCGCTCTGGGCGAAGTCGGCGCCGGGGCGCGGATTGAGGCTGACGATCAGGGCGTGCGCCGCCTTCAGCGCCGCCTCGTCGCAGCCGGTCAAGCGGCGGATGCGGACGAAATCGCGGGCGGCCAGCAATTCCAGGTGCTTGTCGACGATGCTTAGGGCGAGGTTGCGCGTGTTGTCGGCGGGCCGGGCTTGCAGTTGCAGGGCCAGGCATTCGCGCGGACTGCGCGCGCCGATGCCGGTCGGATCGAAATTCTGGATATGGCGCAGGGCGATTTCCAGTTCTTCGAGTTCGATCTCGTATTCCGCCGGCAGGGTGGCCAGCAGTTCCGCCAGCGGCGCCGACAGGTAGCCGTCGTCGTCGAGGGCTTCGATGAGAAAGCGGACCAGCGCCCGGTCGCGCTCGGTCAACGGGGTCATGCCCAACTGCCAGCCAAGGTGGTCGCGCAGGCTGACGCTGCCGGCTTGGATGTCCTGCGCGTCGCGGTCGTCGTCCTCGTCGCGGCCGGCGCCGGTGAAGGTGCCGGCATCGCTGCTCCAGCGGTCGTCGTCGACTTCCGCTGGCGTCGCCGGGGTTTCCAACTCGCGTTCCTCGCGCTCGGCGCTCGGCGTTTCGCGTTCGGCGCGCTGCGGCGAATCGAATTGCTGGGCGGCGGCGTAGCTTTCGCCAGCGGACTCGTCCTCGCGTTCCAGCATCGGGTTTTCCAGCAGGTAGCGTTCGATTTCCTGCTGCATTTCCACCGTCGATAATTGCAACAGCTTGATCGACTGCTGCAATTGCGGCGTCAGCGCCAGATGCGGGGAAAGTTTGAGTTGGAGGGCCGGCTTCATGGCGGGGAATCGGGCGCGTCGTCCCGGTCAGAGCTTGAAATGCTCGCCCAGGTAGACCTTGCGCACATTTTCATTTTCGACGATTTCCGCAGGCCGTCCAGCCGCCAGCACATGGCCGGCATTGATGATGTAGGCGTGGTCGCAGATGCCCAGCGTTTCGCGCACGTTGTGGTCGGTAATGAGCACGCCGATGCCGCGTTCCTTGAGGAAGCGGATGATTTTCTGGATTTCCAGCACGGCGATGGGATCGACGCCGGCAAAGGGTTCGTCGAGCAGGATGAAACGCGGATTGGTGGCCAGGGCGCGGGCGATTTCCACGCGCCGCCGCTCGCCGCCGGAAAGGGCCGCGGCATTGATGTGGCGGACGTGCTCGACGTGCAGTTCGGTGAGCAGGCCCTCAAGCCGGTCGTCTTCCTCGGCCTGCGGCAGATTCAGCAGTTCGAGCACGGCGCGGATGTTTTCCTCGACATTGAGCTTGCGGAATACCGAGGCTTCCTGCGGCAGATAGGACAGCCCGCGGCGGGCGCGGGCGTGCATCGGCAGGTGAGTCAGGCGACCGTCGTCGATATGGACTTCGCCGCCATCGGCGGCGACCAGACCGACGATCATATAGAAGCAGGTGGTCTTGCCGGCGCCGTTCGGCCCGAGCAGGCCGACCACTTCGCCGGAGCGCACTTCGAAGGAGACATCCTCGACCACCGTGCGCGACTTGTAGCGCTTCCTCAGATTGCTGGCGGTGAGGGTGGAAATGGTAGTCGTCATTCGCTGTCGGCTCCGCGCATCACGCGGCGAATGGCCTCGCCGGAAAAACCGCGATATTGCAGAAAACGCATCTGGCGGGCGCGCTCCTCGGCGGTTTCCGGCAGAGCGCCGAACTTGCGCGCCCAGACGGCGCGGCAACGCCCGCTCTCGTCGCCGCCCTGCGGCAGCGCCGCGGCGATGTCCTCGTCGCCGACGCCCTGCTGGCGCAGCTCCTGGCGCAGCCGGGCGTCGCCGTAACGGCGGGCGCGGGCGGCCACGCGCGCGGCGGCGTAGCGCGGATCGGAAAGCAGGCGCTCGTCTTGCAGCGCGTCGAGCACGGCGTCCAGTTGTTCCGCCGATTCGGCCTCGGCGGCGAGCTTTTTCCGCAACTCAGCCCGGCAATACTCGCGCCGGGTCAGCAGGAGCAGGGCGCGCTGCCGCAGTTGCGCCGCCCCGGCTCGTGGAACCTCGTCAGGCATCGGCCTTGGCCTTGGTTGGCTTGATGACGGTGGTGCTCGCCGCCTCGCGGATGCCGGCCTCGATTTCGGCGGCGATATCCGGATGCGCCTTGAGGAACTCGCGGGCATTGTCCTTGCCCTGGCCGATTTTCTCGCCCTTGTAGGAATACCAGGCGCCGGATTTATCCACCAGCTTGTGGGCGACGCCCATTTCGACGATTTCGCCTGGGCGCGAGATGCCCTCGCCGTAGAGGATGTCGAAAATGGCTTCGCGGAAGGGCGGGGAAACCTTGTTCTTGACGACCTTGACCTTGGTTTCGCTGCCGATCACCTCGTCGCCCTTCTTGATCGCGCCGATGCGGCGGATGTCGAGGCGCACCGAGGCATAGAATTTCAGCGCGTTGCCGCCGGTGGTTGTTTCCGGCGAGCCGAACATGACGCCGATCTTCATGCGGATCTGGTTGATGAAGACGACCAGGGTGTTGGTCTTCTTGATATTGGCGGTCAGCTTGCGCAGCGCCTGGGACATCAGGCGGGCGTGCAGGCCGACCATCTGGTCGCCCATTTCGCCCTCGATTTCGGCGCGCGGCGTGAGCGCCGCGACCGAATCCACGACAATGATGTCGACCGAGCCGGAGCGTACCAGCATGTCGGCGATTTCCAGCGCCTGCTCGCCGGTGTCCGGCTGCGAGATCAAGAGTTCGCCGACATTGACGCCGAGTTTCTGCGCATATTGCGGATCGAGTGCGTGCTCGGCGTCGATGAAGGCGGCGGTGCCGCCGAGTTTCTGCATTTCGGCGACGACTTGCAGGCACAGCGTGGTCTTGCCCGAGGATTCCGGGCCGTAGATTTCGACGACGCGGCCGCGCGGCAGGCCGCCGACGCCGAGCGCGATGTCCAGGCCGAGCGAGCCGGTGGACACGACCTGGATGCCCTCGTCGATCTCGGCGTCGCCCATCTTCATGATGGAGCCCTTGCCGAACTGCTTTTCGATCTGTTGCAGCGCCGCGGCGAGCGCCTTTGCCTTGTTGTCGTCCATGCGGATACCTCGATAAATTTTGAGCGGATTATGGCACAGGGGCCGATGATGGAATAGAAATTGCATCACGGCCAGGGCGCTCTTGTTGCGCCAGCCACCCCGATGACAGGCGACTGGCGTCTGTGTCGATGCCTTGCCGCCAAATCAACATCTAGTGCAAAACTGGCCGATCTGCACTAGATGTAGTGGTTTTTCTTGACAAGCCGGGTCGCAGAAAACTAGACTGCCTCCCGTTGAAGGTTCCCACTGTGGGATTAATAGGGAATCCGGTGCCAGCCGCTTGAACTGCGCGGCTGAATTCCGGAACTGCCCCCGCAACTGTAATCGGCGAGCGCTTCGCCACTCCCATGCCACTGGATTTTTCCGGGAAGGCGGGCGCAGCGCGATGAACCGAGAGTCAGGAGACCTGCCTTTAGCGCCTATCCTTTTTTGGGGCGGGGTGTCCCTGACATGAAGACGAACGCGATCATTCTTCGTTCTGCTGCATTCGCAGCGGCCAGCAAGCCGCTGCCGACTGTCCCCGCCCGTTTTCTTGGAGACTGTCGATGAACACCGCAGTAAGCATTCAACCGGCTCAAGTGGCGTCGACGCCGCTACTTCCCCGGCACATCGTCAAACGCGACGGAAGCAGCGAGCCCTTCGAGGCAGCGCGCATCGTTTCCGCCCTGGCTCGCGCCGGGGCTGCCAGCGGCGAGTTCGATGCCGAAGAAGCAAACCTGCTTGCCGCCCGCGTGCTCAAGGTGATCCGCCATCGCTACGGGGCTTCGGAACCGACAGTGGAACAGGTGCAGGACATCGTCGAGCAGGCTTTGATAGATGCCAACCACTTCGCCAC
>Ga0123353_10003602_pt1 | contig 19625 bp, 17 predicted proteins | sample TergutLab28metaG_3_FD_92763 | JGI IMG/M metagenome (GOLD analysis project Ga0123353, IMG submission 92763) | Labiotermes labralis P3 segment gut microbial communities from Petit-Saut dam, French Guiana - Lab288 P3 | ecosystem: Host-associated > Arthropoda: Insects > Digestive system > Gut ... | reverse complement strand
GAACCTCTGACCCCTTCCGCGTCAAGGAAGTGCTCTCCCCCTGAGCTAAGCGCCCGTTCCCAAAAGTATAAACCGCCCATGGGGCAGCGAACGTAGTGTAGCAAAGAACGCGCTCCCGCAAGAGCATCTTTGGCAATTTATGTGTTGATAATTTGTGCTCAGGCGGTACTCGCCCCCGTATCGCGTCAAAATAAAATCTAGTCGAAAGCCCTTTCGCCTTGCGCCCGCCTCACGCAGCCGTTAGACTAGCCGATGCGCGCGGACGTGGCTCAGCTGGTAGAGCACAACCTTGCCAAGGTTGGGGTCGCGGGTTCGAATCCCGTCGTCCGCTCCATCGACCAATACAGAAGGTCGACCGCTGGACTTTTGTGATCCTTGCAGGTCGACCTTCTTTTCGGTTGGCAGGAGCACGACAGGTGCATAGCATGCGCCCGTGTGCTCACAGGAAAGGCGACGTGGCCAAGCGGTAAGGCAGGGGCCTGCAAAGCCCTTATCCCCGGTTCGATTCCGGGCGTCGCCTCCAATGTGCTCAAGCCTCTGGCCTGCTGAAGCAGGGTCAAGCAGCTCTCTTTTTCCTTTGTCCCGCTGCCTTTCCGGTGCAGAGATGGTGCACTGTGTGCCGTCGCTGGCAGGCGAGAGCACGCCTGATAATTCAGCGAATGCCGCTACCATGGGCAGCAGAACAGGCATAAGGATGCCTACATCCCTTGAAATAGCGTCTCTAATGTCACGCCGAGGCCGTCGGCGATTTTGGCCAAGACACCGATGGTGACACTGTGACGGCCAAGCTCGATCGCAGAGAAATACGTTCGATCCATGCCTATCTTCAAGGCGAACTTCTCTTGGCTCAAGCCCGTTTTCTCACAGCGTAAGGAGCGGATACGTTCACCGACCTGCTGTTGAATTCCCTTGTCTCCCATATTGAAAAGCGTGGCGATTTGCTATATATTTAACAACGGTATATATCAATACGGGATATATCAATTATATTTCTAATTTCAACGCATGCGGGAACAAAAAGCCTGGGGGCTTTCATTCATGAAAAAGATGCTAACCACGTAATCGAAATGAGACGTGAATCGCAAAAAAGCTCGCCGATCGCACTCCGCTACACTTGGCGAGCTTACTTTGGCTTTTTGGGAGGAAGAGCCCAGGTGTTCGCAAAACCCTACTGATGATTATGCATGATCAAGCCGGTCAAAAAAGGGGACAGCATGCCATTTCAAGGTTACTGCTCGGAGTGTAATGAGATAGTGTGGCTAAAGGATGATGGACGCTGTCAGAACAACCACAGCTGCGAAAAAATCTCTAAGATAGCGTTTGTGGAGGGAACCCAACCTGCAGCATCTGTTGCGAACTCTCGTGTTACAAAGTTTCATGGCTACTGTGCGGAATGCCAAGAACGAGTATGGCTAAAAGCTAATGGTGCCTGTGATCGCGATCATGGGTGCAAAATGATTTCTCAGATCGGTTTTACTGGGGAAGAACCGAAGGCCGAACCTGTACCAATCGGCACTACTAGTAGCTACAGCGGAGCTGCAAAAAATCAAAAGAAGAAGCACGGTTCAGGAACAGCCGTATTATCGGTACTGTTGATCCTCCTGCTCCTCGGGTGCTGCACATTGGGCAATTGCACCTTCAATTCACCAGAAAAGAAGATGGACGACAAAGTCAAGAAGATAGACGACAAGATGGGCGACAAAGTCAAAGAGGTTGTCGCCGAGTATGAGGGCAGGCCTGCGCGGCTGGCAAAGGCAGTACTTGAGGCCGCAGGGTATACGGTCATAGTCGACACGCCAGGCGTGGACAAGGACGTGGTTCCCGAGATGGACGGCGGCAGCGATTACTGGCTGCTTAGAGACGGCGAGACCATACGGAAAGAGCGGAAGGACAAGTTGGGTCTGGAAAGGATCGTCAAGCTGACGGTAGAAGGCGCATACGAGCGTACCGAGCGTTTGGCTAAAGAAAAGACTGAAAAAGAGGCCGAAAAGGCCGCTAAAGCTGCTGAAGACGCATACCAGAAACGTTGCGAAGAGGTAGATAAGAAGGTGCCGCGCGGAAATGCGTGGCTACTTGTCGAGCGGCAAGGGCAAGCCGAGTACCCCTACGGCTTCAAGCTCCATTCCTTTCTCGGCATAATCACAGAGACCCCTACAGACGATGACACGTGGCTACTTATCGCCACATGCACGGTGACAAATGCATTTGGTGCGAAGTGGAAGGGCAAGTGTGCCGCTGAGGTCGGCGCAAACGACAAAGGCGAATTGGTGATCATCCAGTTTGCGGTGGTGCAATAATGAGCCTAAGCACTCTTATAAACCCAAAACAGCGACCGGCGGATACCGCCGGTCGCTGTAATGAACACACAGCACAGACCGCAAACCTACTCACACGCGAGCACTGTTTAAAACAGGTCGCGCTTTCAGGCGTACTTTAACCGAACCTGTCTAGACTGCTCAAGCCGGTTAAGCCCACGCTCGAGATCGCGAGGATCCCGAATGTTCTCAACCGCCCATTTCACAATCTCGTCAGGAACGTTAGGAAACCTTTTTCGTGCCTGCGACAAAGTCATGGCCACTCCTTCTGCTGCGACTAAATGCTACGACTAGGGTGTTTTAACCGACCAGACAACGATAAGTGTGTCAGTATGTATTCAGTTGGTCAAGAGCGAGAATGTGATAGCCATCACACTCCCCCGTTTCAACAGTCGCCTGGAATCGCCTTAGAGCCACGGTTTCTGACCGATGACATACGTCTGCTCGAACTCCTCATCGCTCTTCATCAGGTACATGATCCCCTCAATAAGACCAATCACGCTGACGACCGGCGCAAGAAAACCGATGCTGAGGACAGCCACACAGGCCATGATTACGCCCTCTTTGGTGTAGCCAAGGTAGAACTTATGGATGCCAAGAGACCCGAGCAGAATGCCTAATATTCCAGCAACTACCTTGCTCTTCTCGCCAGAGCCTGCCGCGGCTACCGGAGCAGCCTGAGATGCCGAGTACTGAGGTGCCGAGTAAGATGGTGCTGGAGCAGCCGGGGGCTCTGGTGCGGTTCCTGCCGACTCGTTCGAATCAACATTAAGCTCATCAGTCATCATGTTCTCCTGTCGCAACGGGTACTCAAGTGCCTTTGGCACAAGTCCGACTAATAAATTAACTTTCTTAGCGCGCAAAGTCCATCTTTTGACCAGTATGATTTCAATTAAAATCAACCCATCTGATGCCCGAGCATCATTCGTGCAGAGCCCGAGCACCATTCGCACAGGCACCCTGATGCGCCCCATCCTATAATAAAATACATAGGGGCACACATCTGATAGACTTTAGAGAGGCTCTTTCCAGTCATCCTGCCCGTCTTTAAGGGATCGCATGAGAATCGGGTTTTTCACCGACACATATACGCCTCAGATCAATGGTGTCGTCACATCTATAAAGCTATTTCGAGAGGCGTTAGAGGCGCGAGGACACGAGGTGATCGTCTTTGCACCCCGTCCGCGCCATGCCGAGGACGGTGACCAAACCGTCCGCTTCCTCTCGGTCCCATTCTTCTTCCAGCGAGAACTCCGAGTAGCAACACCCGTCTCTCTGCACGCCATCCAGCGGATCGAGGACACCGAACTCGATGTCGTCCATTCGCATGACCCATTCGCCATCGGTCTTTTCGGACTCGCCATCGCCAAGGGCAAAAAAATACCCTACATCCATTCCTACCACACACTCTATCCCGAGTATGTCCATTACGTCTGGGAGGCCCGGTGGACCAAGCGCCTCGCCGAGATCCTTTCGCGGGACTTCTGCGACGTGTGCGACACCATCATCGCGCCATCCACCAAAATCGACCACCACTTGCGGCAATGGGGGGTGCGTGCACCCATTGAGGTGCTCCCAACGGGCATCGACCTGTCCGCTCACGCTGTCGCAGACAACAAGCGTGCCCTCATGATGCGCAAGCGCCTTCAACTTGCCGAGGGCGAACGAGTCGTAACGTTTGTGGGGCGCCTCGGCAAGGAGAAGAACGTCGGGCTGCTCATCCGTGCCATGGCACTCGTCAAAGAACCGCTCACCAGGTTGGTCATCGTTGGAGACGGGCCTGATCGGGCGCAGCTTGAGGCGCTGGTAGAAAGGCTCCGTCTGGGCCCACGGGTCAGCTTCACCGGCTACCTTGACCGTCCAGACGTGACCTGCGCGTACCGGATCTCGGACGCGTTCGTGTTTGCGTCAACAACGGAGACCCAAGGTCTTGTGGTAGGCGAGGCCATGGCTGCCGGGCTGCCAGTGATCGCCGTTACAGACGACGCAGTGGGCGACTTCGTCAAACAGGATAAGAACGGGCTGCTGGTCCCCCCCAACGAGCGCGCATTCGCAAACGCAGTCAGCCAGCTTCTTGCCGACAGCGAGACCATGGCGCGGATGGGCGCGGCCTCGCGCCTGCGCGCCTCAAGCCTTTCGATCGACATTCAGGCTGCAAAGCTCGAAAGCCTCTATCAGCGCGCCATCGATTCGTACGCGCCGCCCACATTGCTGCCCAAGTCGCTCCAGGTTCGCGTGGATCGGCTCCTGGACGACGGTATCGGACGCCCACTCATCGGACGGCAACGCCAAAAGCCCGAGAACGATTAGCCGCCTGCCCCGCAGTCAGCCCGTCTGTCTGCCACATCCGTCAGCCCAGCCCTAACGCATCATCAAGCTCATCCAGGGTGTGTATATGCCTCACGCCCTCGGCGGCCTTCTCTTTCCTTCTGCGGTCAATCAGCACCGGAAGCATCCCCACCGAGCGTGCCCCGACGACATCCGCATACACATGATCCCCGACGTGCGCAGCCCGGCATGCCTCTACCCCAAGCCCCTGAAGCGCGTGGATGAAGATCTGCGGGTCGGGCTTATACAGCCCGGCATCCGCCGAGGAAACAACCAGGTCGATCAGATCGGCTAAGCCAAGGTCGGCAACGATGCCGCTCAGTCGGCTGTCCCAGTTCGAGATCAGCCCCACGCGCATGCCGCGCTTGCGCAGCCGGACAAGTGCCGGAACCACGTCGTCATACGCCCGCCACCGATGGCCACTGCCAAACTCGTGATAGACACGATGCGCAAAATGCCCAGTGCCCGAACCCGAGTCTATCCCCAGATGCTTACAGAGCAGCGAGTACATGCCCACCCAGACATCAACGGTGCGGTCATCGTCCGTCCAGAACGTCTCGTCCTCCTGGTAGCGCTTCTCGTAATACTCATCCACAAGCGGCATGAGGGCGCTTATCGCCGATAGGTCGGTCGCGTACCCCGCCTCGGCAAGGACCTCTTGCACGACATGCGGAATGCTTGGAAAGGGAGCGAGCAGCGTGTTCCCCACATCGAAAAACACCGCATCAAAGCCGGTCGGCGTAGAGTGGGGCGATGCAGGGTTAGCCGACGCGGGATGAGCCGACATAGGGTCAGTCGATGCAGGGTCGATCGGCGTGGAGTGGGGCGATGCAGCAATCACGTTGCACTCGGCCGATACTTCACGAGCCGGACCACCGTACCGCCGAGCGCAGGGGAATCGATCTCAACGCGATCCATAAGCGCCCTCATGAACATGATCCCGCGACCGCTGGCAGCATAGATATCCAGGCCCCCCTGCCGCTTCTTCTTAAACCCCGTCCCGTTGTCGGCCACTTCCACAACAGCCCTGTCGCAATACGCTCGGACGCAGACGCGCACGCTGCCCGTGCCGCTTTTAGGCACTCCGTGTTGCACGGCATTTGCGAGTGCCTCGCCAACAGCGACCTTCCAATCAAACATAATCTGTTCGGGGAACTCCAGCGACTCAAGCATGCTGTAGACCTCTTCTCGGACGTGCGCAATCTGGCTGGCATCACCTCCCATGGTCGTCTCACGCTCCCACAAGGGAGTGGGCGATGCCTTGGGCAGGTCAAGCTCCTCAACGGCATCTTGTAGGTTGGCGGAGACCGAAGTACAAGCCGCTATGCTCAAAAAGCCTGAAAGCCGAAAGATCCGCATCACATCGCTATTCGCCCCAACAAGCAACAGCCGCCCTTGGGATGAGTGGAGCAGCTGATCGAACCAGACAAGAAGGCCAAGAAACGTGCTGTCCACGTATGCGGCCTGGGTGAGGTCGAGGATCACATTGCTGTGCCCGTGCTCATGCACCTCCTCAAACGAGCCCCGTATTTCCGGAGTCACCGCCAGGTCGATATCACCGGAGAAACTGATGACACAGGCTCCCGGACAGTCCCCGGTCGATATCTCGAACTGAGCAGCCATAACCCTTGTCAGCCCCCGTCCTTCGCCCAGCCGCTCTGCGTCATCGCTGGGGAGACGACCAGTATCGCAACGTCGTCTTGGAGTTTCTTTTTCGCATACATCTCAATCGATCTGCGCAGCCCCGTAGCTGCATCATGGACGGTTGCAGAGCGCTGCAGGATCGTTTTGACCCGTTCCTCGCCATAAAAGGACTCCCCATCACGCGCCTCGATCACACCATCCGTATAAAGAAGTACCATATCACCCGGCTCAAGAACCACCTCCAGGTCCTGATATGCGGAGCCCATCTGCGCACCAAGCAACGGCCCGGTCACGCCAAGAGGCTCAATTGCACCGGTCTTATGGCGCCTGAGGAACCCGGGCGGGTGCCCCCCACTTGCCCAGACAAGCGTTCCCCCTGGCGCAAGCCTCCCTATCCAGGTGGTCACAATATCGCCGGAATCGCCGAGCTGAACGGCCATGTCGTTCGTTCTTCCAAGCACTTCTGCAGGAGAGCATCCGGTGGTGGTCAATGCCCGGACAGCATACCGGACCATTGATGTCTTTGTAGCCGCCTGCACCCCTTTGCCGCACACATCGGCAATCACAAACCATATATGCCCGTCCTCGGACTTGAAAAGGTCGTAATAGTCCCCACCCACCTCAGATGCCCCGCCGGAGGGGATGTAGACGCTGCTTGCCTCTATCCCAGGGATAGTCGGTAGCTTTCCCGGCACGATTGACGCCTGTAGCACAGAGGCGATCTCGTGCTGGTGCCGGTATAGCCCCGCGGTATCGATGGCAAGCGCCCCCTGCGCCGCAAACGTCTGAAGCAGGCTCACGTCCTCATCGGAGAACGCAGCAAGCAAGCGGGAGAACGCCACGAGCACTCCAATGGGGCGGCCACGTGCGTGCAATGGGACCGCGATGAGTGAGCGCAGCCCGTTTTGCGCGGCAACCCGGGCAATGCCGCCCGAGCCGACTTTCGCAAGATCCCGGAGCAGTACTGGCACCCCTCGCTCAAGCACCTGGCCAGGAAAATCCTCATCAGGGCTTAACGCAAGCGAGAGGAAGGGTGCCGGCAATGAGCCGCGCCCCATGGTTGTCTCAAGGACCTGGCGCTCGCTGCTGTAATGCATAAGCATGACGGCATCCACCGGAAAAACCTCTTGCGTGACATCAAGCACCCGATGGAGCACAGCGTTGAGCTGCAAAGAGGAACTCACCGTCTGACTCATCTGAAACACGGTCTCAAGGTTATGCGCCCGGGAAGCAGCCCGCTGATAGAGGTACATGTTATCCAGCGCAAGCGCTATCTCGTCGCCCAACGACTCGCCGATCCCAACCAGCACCGGCGATACCGGCTGAAGGAACCCGATCGCCAGGACACCCCCATGATCGCTTTCAGGCAGAATGGGAACCAGGAGCATCTCGGTCGCGCCGAACGATGCCGCAAGCTGGTCTGCGGCATGGGAGTCCCCTGCCCGTACGACAAAAGCCCTTCTTTGCTTGGCATCAGCCCACCCGTGCCCACGCATAGACTCGTGGGCGATGGTGAGAACGGCGACATCGAGGTTGGGCGAGCTGCTCAACGACAGCCCCAGGACCAGCCTGTCGACCAACGCGACCCGCACGGCAGTTGCAGAAAGCAGCTCTTTGATAGCGTCCTCGGCTTGCTCGATAGTGCTGCCCGACCTGACCAGCGTCTCGATAACCGACCTCAAAAGCTCGGCGACCCGCCGAGAGTCGTTCTCGGCCTCACGGACACGCGACACCTGGACGGCGATCGCCACCTGCGCGCAGAACGCCTTGAGCATCTCGTTCTCGGCCTCGGTGGGAGGAAGGCTCCTGTTCTTGACGATGACAACGAGCCCGACCTGCCCTTCGGCAAAGGCAAGCGCCATCGCATGCGCATAAGTGGCCTCGCCCGTCACTCCGGGGATCATGGCGCTGACCGCCTCGCTCGCCCCACAAAACACCAGGGGCTCAGGGCTCGACATGGCCGAGGCAAACCATGCGTTATCCGAAAGGATGACGCTCTCGGCCCCGAGAAGCTCTTCCCCGCACGTCCTTACAGGAGTGAGCACATCGTCCTCGCCAAGGAAATAGATGGCTGCCGAGCCGCGCTCTATCAGGTGCCCCATGGTGGCAATGCTCAAGTCCGATACCTGCTCAAGGCTGGATGTGCTGGCCAAGAGCTGGGCAAGGTCCTGGAAAAGGCTGAGCCGCCTGACGACGGTGTCCAGTGCGCGCGCAACGCGCCCGATCTCATCGTTGCGGTCGAGCGATGAGAGCACCTGCTCGTAGGAGCCCATCAAGGCGGCCAGTGCGTTGCGCTCAAGATCCCTCAGCGGGCTGGTAAGCCTCCTGCTATACGCCAATGACCCTAACAGCGCAAAGACACCCGTCACCAGAAGGGTGATCAGAAGCATCCGCACCGCGTCGGTCAGCCGTTGCGGAACAAACGACAAGATGACCACAGAGCAGATAACCGTGACAATGCCGCCAAAGGACAGGGCAGCAGAGATAATGCTCACCGCAAGCGTAGAACTGGTTCGAGATTTGGCCACTTCTCTCTCAATCAGAAAGGTTGTTTATGTTCCCAAACAGTTAACCACGCCGCCGACCCACATCCACGCACTATTTGCCACTGAGGCCATTCGGTGCCGCTCGTGCCGCTCGGCTGATTATCCCCTAACCGCCTGCAATCCTAAACGCTCCATACGGACTTCGAGCGTTTTTGCAGTCAAGCCGAGCAGCTTCGCCGCTTTTGGCACATTGCCCCCGGACCGGTTGAGCGCCTGGCGCAAGAAGTCCAACTCGACCTCTTCAAGGTGCACGCCTTCTTCCGGGAGAGCGAGCACCGATGCAGTCTTTTCGCCCTCGACCCCTTTCGCCCGAATCTCCGGGGGCAGCTCTGCAAGACCGATCTCCGTGTTGCGTGACAGGATCACCATGCGCTCAATGGCGTTTTCAAGCTCTCTGATGTTGCCCGGCCATTGGTATTCCGTAAGCGCCTTTATAGCGTCAGCAGACAGTTTTTTCGAACCGGCGTTGTGCTTCTCTAGGAAATGGGCTGCAAGCAGCGGGATATCCCCTGGCCGCTTTCTGAGTGGCGGCAAGGTCACCGGCACTACGTTGAGCCTGTAGTAGAGGTCCTCGCGGAACTCTCCACGTGCAATGAGCTGGTGAAGATCACGGTTGGTGGCCGCGATCACACGGACATCAACCTCTATCGACCGGGTACCGCCAAGCCGCTCGAACCGGCGTTCCTGCAATACCCTCAACAGCTTCACCTGAGTAGCGCTAGAGATATCCCCTATCTCGTCAAGGAACAGTGTGCCGCCGTTCGCCATCTCGAAACGCCCCGGCTTTGCCGTCATGGCTCCGGTAAAGGCACCCTTCTCGTAGCCAAATAGCTCGCTTTCAAGAAGCGTCTCGGGAAGCGCCCCTGCTGAAATAGAAACGAATGGCTTTGCCGCACGTTCTGAGAGCGTGTGGACTGCACGGGCAATAAGCTCCTTGCCCGTTCCGGACTCCCCGAAGATCACCACTGTAGCAGTTGTCGGTGCTACCTTTCGCACCGTGTCCAACACCGAGAGCATCCCCGGATCATTAGCAACGATGCCCGCGACGTCATACCTGCGCTCAACTTCTTCGCGCAGACGCTCGACCTCGACTGCCAGATCCCGGTGCTCGAGCACTTTTCTGATCAACAACTTGAGCTCATCTAGGTCAAACGGCTTAGTCAGGTACTCCGAAGCGCCGAGCTTTATAGCCTCGACCGCCCGCGTGACATTTCCGTGAGCAGTGAGCATGATCACTGGAAAGGTCATGCCCTCGCCCCGGATCTTGCGCAGGACCTCCATGCCATCAGGTGGCGGCATGCGATGGTCGAGGATCATGACATCCGGCTCCCATTTGGCAATGCAGGCAAGTGCCCCTTTGCCATCAGCAGCCTCCTCGATATCAAACCCCTCGGCGGACAGGGCCTGACTGAGTACCCAACGCATGTTCTTCTCATCATCAACGATGAGAACACACCGGCTCATTGCCACCTCCTGCTATCGGGGTATCGTGGGAAGCGATACCGTGAACGTCGTCCCCTCTGGCGAGCTGTCTACTGAGACATCCCCTTCATGCTGGTCCACGATCCGGCGCACGATCGCCAGGCCAAGGCCTGTGCCATCCGCACGTTTGGTGAAAAAGGGCTCGAACACTTTGTTGAGCTCGTTTTCAGGGATACCTGGCCCGTCATCGGCAACGCTTATGTGGATGCTGCCATTCTCCGCCCAGGTCCTGACGGTGATCACCCCTCCCCCATCGCCCATGGCCTGGATGGCATTGGTGCCGAGGTTTAAGAAAACCTGCTTGAGTTTATCAGGATCAGCCATGACCTCTGGCACTGAGTCGGCAAGCTCCTTAACGATAAGCACCCCTAGCTGTTCGGCAAAGTTGCCCGCAAACATCGAGACATCATCCAAGACCGCATTCACGTCTGTTTCGATAAAAGTCGGCCTGTCTGGTCGCCCAAAATCAAGTAGCCCCTTGATCTTTTGGTCGAGCCGATCAATCTCCTGTTTGATCACTTCCGTGGACTCATGGGCCCCCTCGGTGCCGTACTCTGCATCTTCTAAAAGCTGTATGCCTGCTCTGATCACACCAAGCGGATTGCGGATCTCATGCGCAACAACACTCGTGAACTCGCCTATAACGACCAAACGGTCTGCCCTGATGATGCGCTCTGTAAGCATCCGCATTGCAGAAACGTCCCCAAGCGTCAAAACAGCCCCAAGGGATCCGCTACACTCGACACGCATACGCGAGATCGATACCTGCATACACATGTGGCGACCATCATGGGTCACCACGTCGGTCTCATGGAGTGCAGGCAAAAGCTCACCGGACAAGACCTTTTCTACGTCAGCAGAGATGCCTCCGTCATCTGCAAAGACCTGACTAATGTGGTTAGAGGCAGCCTTGGACCCGAACTCCTCAAGCATGCGTTCCGCAGCAGGGTTGGCTGCCACAACCAGACCGCCCTGCTCGACGGTGAAGACACCTGACGTGATCGATGTCAATATCGCCATCGTGTAGTCCCGTGCGTCAGCAAGCTGGAACGCCCGCTCCTCGAGCTTGCGGTAGGCCTCTTCAAGTTGAGACGACACCTGCCGCAGATCGCGTGCCTTCGCCTCTTTCATGTCGCTTACAGCTCCAAACAACACCCCTGCGGCGACGAACAACCCGACCTGGACCGCATTGTCGGCGTTCGCTACCTGGCCAGTGCCAAAAAGCATCGCCACCTGGATCGCGTAGGAGACCGAGCAGGCCACAGCGGCAAAAAGCCCACCGCGCCAGCCGAAAACAAAAGCAGCGTAAATGATTGGGGCGAAGCATAGCCGCCGGTAGATCAAGTGATACGTGAGGGCACCGTGCGAGTTGCGTGTAAGGTATTCCAGTACGACGACCAACAGGATCATGCCTGTAATAAGCACTATTCTCCGGATGTTTGCCGCGTGACCATCGCCAACAGAGGCTCCGGTAGCAGAAGGCCCGACAACATCTTCCTCGGCGTGCATGTGAAGAGCCTTGCTCAGCCCTGTCCTCATTTTCTGCATCTTGTCCAGCTTGGCTCAATGCCAAGCTCTTCCCGGTATTTGGCCACCGTGCGACGAGCAACCTGCACTCCTTCAGAGATAAGCTGCTCTGCAAGCTTCTGGTCAGAAAGAGGCTTTTTTGAGTCCTCGGCCCCTATAATCTCAGAGATCCGCTGTTTGATACTGGTAGCAGCGACATCCATGCCAGTCGCCGTTCGGTACCCCCCGCTGAAGAAATACTTCAGCTCAAAAAGCCCGTATGGTGTAGCCATGTACTTATCAGTCACGCCACGCGAGACCGTCGAGAGATGAACGCCGATCTCAACCGCAACATCCTCAAGCCGAAGTGGCCTAAGCGGTCCCGTTCCATTCTCAAAAAAGTCCTGTTGGGTTTCCAGGATGGCCTTGGTGATCTTGCTTATCGTGTCCTTCCGGCGGTCGACGTTTTTGATGAAGCTCTCGGCAGCGCGGATCTTTTCTTTAAGATAGCGGCGAGCCCCATCATCAGCATCGGGCCTGCCCTTGAGCATCGAGCGGTAGCCTGAGCTGACCCGCAACACCGGAACCGCTTCGTTGTTGTAGGAGATAAGCCATTCGTCGTCAAAGCGCCTGATGGTGATGTCTGGCACAAGATATCCTGGGGACGGCCCCGGGGAGAATGCCCCGGCCGGTCGAGGGTTGAGCATGCGCAGGATGCCTACAAGACGGGAGACCTCCTCTTCGCCGATCTTTAACGCACGAGCAATTTTGCGGTACCGGTTAGCAGCGACATCGTCGAGGTACTCCTTGATGATCGTCAGGAGCACCGGCTCGTCGATGCCGAGATGGCACATCTGTAGACAAAGTGCTTCCGAGAAGTCAGGGGCACCCACACCAGGAGGATCGAGCTGCTGCACTGCCGTCACCCCAGCCGCGGCGACCTCCGTGCTGACACCCGCGACCCGTGCGATCTCCTCAACCGTCCCCGTGAAAAAGCCGTCCTCGTCAAGAAGGCCGATGACCGCACGCGCCGCCAGAGCTACTTCGCCAGGGATGTTGTACAGCGCAAGCTGCTCGGCGAGGTACTCGCTAAAAGACTGGATCCCACCTGTGAGCTCCTCAGCACTTGCCCACTCGGCATTAGGGTCACGGGAAACACTGATCTCCATGGACTCGAGGTCGTCACACATCTCAAGCCACTCGTCCCAGGCGCAGTCGTCATCGGAAACATTCTCCGCCTCCGTCTCCAAGGAGTCCGCCTCGCCATCCGCGGGCTCAAGATCGGTGTCGTCGACCTCAAGCACAGGGTTTTCCAGCATCTCAGCCTCAATAAGCTGCTGAAGGTCGGCAACAGGCATGGCAAGGATGCTCAGTCCCTGATAGACCTGGGGAGAAAGAGTGATCTTCTGTCGCGCCTCGAGACGCTGCTGAAGCTCCACGAGACCCCTATCACGTATGCGTTAGCATCCGGAGAGGCGACTTGCAGGTCATGCACCACCCCGATATACGGCTTTACACATGCAGTATACTAAAATATGCGGTTATGTGTGTTCCTATGTGGCAGGCGTGTCTTATGCGGCTGGCGTATCTTGCATGGCGGACGCGCCCGGAGGGCCTAGGGACACAGGGGGCGTTTGCGGAAGCTCGCGGTCAGAAAGCTGCACGATGGCTATGGCGACCAGGACGAGCAGGCCGCCAAACAACTGCAGCGCATTCATCGACTCGCCAAAAAGCGCATACGCCCCAAAACCCGCTATCACCGGTTCAACCGTAGAGGTGACTGTGGCGTTTGTCGGCGGGATATAGCGTAACGCCATCAAAAAGGAGCCGAACGGGACAATTGTGCCTACAACAGCCACATACACCACCGCAACAGCAACCCTCGGATCCCCGAATGTCCCCGACACCGAAACCGGTCCGAGCACCACCATCCAGAAAAGCGCAGCGAACCCAAGGCCATAAACGAGCGTCGTGAACGGGCTCAGGCGCGAGGCGGCCCAACTGCCCATAAGCGAGTAAGAGCCAAAAAAGACCGCCGAGAGAACACCCCACAAAATACCCTCGGGCACCACACTTAAGCCCTTCTGGCCAAACATGCCGACCACGAGCGCGCACCCAGCCACTGAGATGCCTACACCGACCGGCAACGACCAGGTAAGCCGATGCCCTAAGAAAAGCACCCCGATGACAAGCACAAACACCGGAGCCAGGTATTCGAGCAGAATGGCGGTCGCCACGTTGGTGAGCGAGATCGTCTTGAAATAGCTGAAGTGGACACCGGCCATCCCTATGACCCCAAAGGCGGCCAAGAAGGGCAGGGACCGCACGGATATCCGCAGATCCTCCCGCCTCCTCACCAGCAAATAACCAAACAGCATCAAAAACGCCGCGAGTGCCCTGCCTGCCGAAAGCATAGAGGGCGCGATCTCGAGTCCGAGCGGCGGCAGCAACCACGCGGCTGTTTCCGGCCCCAGGGCCGAGAACAACCACTTTGCCGTGAGCCCACCGGTCGCCCAACACGCAGCTGCAAGGAACGCCAGCGCATAGCCACGGAAGCGCTTATGCTCATTTTCTACCGGCATGGAAGTTTGGCCATGTATGCTTTTTGTCGGCGCAGGGTTTTGCTCAGGGTTCTGCTTATGCACGCTTTCTGCGACACGGGACTCCTTCAGTATCTGTTAATCTCGGATTTATTTGCGGCAGCATCCTCCTGTGCATACTTGTCCATGGCGCTTTACGGAGTTACTATCACGCCTCAAGAACATCAAGAACATCAAGAACATCAAGAACATCAAGAACATCAAGAACAGAGTATCGTCTTATCAGGGATACAATAGCATCACCGCGAAAGGAACAGTATGCCTGTGATGCTGATGTGGTCTGCCCTTATAGCATCGTCACTGTTGGCGGGAGCTGGCGCGGTTGCTCTTCTTGCAAGCCGTCGGCGCGTCGAGCCGCTTGCTGTCCTGGTAAGCCTCGCAACGGCAACCGCATCCATATACCTTGTGGTGGCCGCATGGGAGCGTTACCAGCGCTGGGACGTATTAGGCTACGCGATCGCCATCGTGGCCACCGGACTGGCAGGAGGCTGGGCGCTTGCCGTGGTGACCCTTGAGCGCCTTGCAAAAACACCCGAATGCCCACCGGCCACCAGGAATGCGGAGCCGCAAGGCCACACGGCGGTCATCATCATGGCCTGTTCTGAACCTACAGAGTACTCCCCTTCCGAGACCGCGCTGCTTTTGCAAGCAATCGCCGACAGCGAGATGATGGAGCCGTCCCTACTCACCTTGCCGTTGCTGTTCTTCGCGCAGAAATCACGCTACCAGGCCATCGGCGGCACAAGTCCGGCCGAAAGCCAGCTTCGTTTAATCGCCGAGCGGCTCTCCAGGGAGTTGGCACCCGAAACCTACGGCCCTGTCCTGTGGGCAGCCTGCTCGGGCAGCGCAAGGCTTGCCGTAAGGGTCTCAGAGCTTATCGCCTGCGGCTACCACAAGATCGTCGTCGTGGGGGCAGCCGCAGGAGAGAACCTCGCTTTTGCCGAGGCAAAACGGGAGGTTGACACGATGCGCATCGACCCGGGGTCTGCGCAGCTGTCCTATGCCAGGAACCTGACCGACTCCGTCGCGCTCACTAACATGCTCGCAAGGCGGATACACGCTGTCCCTGAGACGGAGGGCGTAACCGGTGTTGTACTTATCGGCTATGGGCAGTCCGAGAACCACTCCAGGATGAATCCTGGCTTCGACGAGAGCGAGACCTCGTTTTTGAACCGGCTGCGCGCTCGGCTTATCGATGGCGGCATAGACTCCCAGCACATACGCATCGCCTGGACAGACTGGGTCTCCCCCGACATCACCTCGGCAGTACGGCATCTTGCGGCGCTCGGATGCCAGCGGATGCTCATAGTACCGGCAGTGCACTGCGTGGACACGCTCGGCACGCTCCTGGACCTGGATATCGCCATCAAACAGGCCCGCATTGAAAACACGGTCTCGATGGTGCTTCTGCCGACATGGCACGACGATGAGACGCTCATCGAGGAACTCAAACTGCGGATCCTCGAACTGGGCCAGGTGGACTGATCCAGGATCCAAGGAGATCGGTCAGCCGACAGGGGAGCCAGCGCGCCCGTGACTCCTATAGCGCTTTATGCCGACCAGTTCTCGCGGTAGGTCGCGTCGCCCTTGCAGCGCTGCCGGTTCCATGCTCGCAGCCGAAAGACCTGAGGGATGTTGCGCGCAAGACGCCAGGCAAAGGAGAGCCCATGACGCTTGGACTCGGCACGGGTCTCAAAGGCAAGGATGCTTGCCTTCACCTCTTGTGCGGTCCTTCCGCGGAAACGCGTGAACCCCGTGCCGACGGCCTGGAGAAAGTGTGCGTCGCTCCCACCGGTCGCCGCAATGCCCTGACCCCCTGCGAAGAGTTTTGCCGCCACGCTGTTCGCCCACACCAAGAACGGCAGGGAGTTGTATGTCTCAAGCGCATGGAACGCCCAGTCGTTGACGGCCTCCTGGAAGCGGTTGCGCCCAAATGGGCCAAAGACACCCTGGTTCGAGAAGGGGTGCGCCACAACCGCGATGCCGCCCTGCCGCTCGATCATACGGATGGTCTCGACCGTCGTCATGCGGGCGGGGACATGCTCGGTTAAGAACAGCCCCAGGATGTGGCCGTCGGTGGTGGTGATCTCCTCGCCGACAATAACGTCAAACCGGTACGCGCCTGAATCGCACATGCTGCGAGCCGCTAGCGCACCCTCGATGGTGTTGTGGTCGGTTATAGCAATGACATCTAGGTCGGTCTCGTCCTGGACATAACCCATGATCTCTTCAATTGAGGCCGTGCCGTCTGATTTGTTGGAGTGGATGTGCAGGTCTGCCTTGCCCCAGTATGTGCTCACGTAAATTGACATCCTCCAAGATGCAAGTCCACGAGTGCGGAGTCTGCAAACGCAAAATGTAGACAATGTACCTATATGTGCTCCGGCGCGCTCTCACGCTACAAGACAAGCGATCCCTCTGCAAGCCGCCTCAGGCAAGGCGACACAACAAAACCGCAAAACCCTCGTATCTGCGAGCGTGCCACCGGCGAGTGCGCAACCACTTTATTATCGGAAATCCTGCTGCCCGCCTTGAGGCAGTCCTTGCTGTAATATGCTCGCAATAATGCACCCGTGCAGCACCGTCTCATCCGTCACCGCCCCATGCAGCTACCCTTGCCCGATCCTTGCCTTATACGTGACGGCAACCGCGTTTCCGTAGACCTCAAGCCTTCTCAGGTCCGTGAACGAAAGCTCTCTTGTCGCAATCACCTCGTGCGGAGCCGTCGGGTTAAACACGAGCCCGTGCTCCTCGGCGTGATCCCATAAGTCGGTGCCTGGCAGGACGTGCAGTGTCGATATCTGCACGCACCCAGGATCGAGGCCGGTCACGTAATCAATGCCGGCAACCACATCGTCAGGCGTATCGCCCGGAAGCCCGATGATGAGGTCGCACTCCACCGAGATCCCCACCTCTTTGCACGCCGAGACACCCGCGGCAAACCGCTTCCGGTCAAACACCCGTTTGCTGATGCTGAGGGCATGATCCCCCACGGACTGGGGCCCACACTCGACGCTCACCACACCAGCTCGTTTGAGCAGGGCCGCCTGCTCGGCATCGACACGCTCGATGTCGACCTCGATGGTGTGAAGGCGCAGGCCTCTTGCCGCAAAGGGCTCGAGTATCGATGCCAAACGGCGGAGCCGCTCGGTCGTCAGATTGAATACCGGATCGATGAAGCTTACGGCCCGCATCCCATCAGTGGCAGCCACCGCTTCGATGTCTGATGCGATGCGTTCCCAGGAAAACGAGCGGATGCGCTGGGAGCCCTTGCCCTCGTAGCAGTATGCGCAGCGATGCGGACAGCCTCGGTAGGTCTCAAGATAGGCTGACCCGTCCGTTCTTTGCGGGATCAGCTCAAACGGCGAGGCAAGGCGATCCATGTCGTCTTCAGGCGGGCGCCCTCCCCCGGAGACGATCCGGTCGCCGTCGCGGGCCGTGACACCCGGGATCCCGCACACGTCGCCACCTCGCGCAAGTGAATGCAGCAGGTCACAGAAGGTGGACTCCCCCTCGCCGGTGACGACCGCGTCGATCCCTGGTTGCTCGGCAAGCACTTGCCCGGGGATCGGGCCCACCTCAGGCCCGCCGAGCACGACGAACATCTCCGGACAGGCCCCTTTGAGCAGGCGGACGACCTCGAGCACATGGGATGCCGTCCAGCAGAACACGGGGAGCGCAACGATGTCGGGCACCGGGTCGAGGCTGAGGACGCGGTACGCGCTCCACCAGGGGTCGTCGGTCGCCTCCGCATCGATGCGGGATACCGATACGGCCAGACGGGGATCCGCGAGCATCGCTGCGTGCAGGTAGTCGAGCGCAAGTGAGCGGTAGCCGCTCGCGCTCACGCCTGCAAGGGCGACTGAAAGCCGCCTCTTTGCGCTCATGGCAGTCCCTGCAGTGGCTTCGCGCCTGACCCTGGTGCCGCGGCTGCGGTCGATGCCGACAGTCCAGGAGCGGGAACCGGCTGCCACACGCCCCAGCCCCATGGCAGCGGCAGCGGCCCATCCCACCCGGTGACGGTTGCTGCCACCCGGTTTATCGTCGCTGTGTCCAGAGCCTCTATGAGGTGCAAGCGGTTCTCAGCAGTATCGGGCAGACTGGAAACGTCGATGAGCATGCTCGCCGCGCCGAGGCGGGCGACCGCAGCAGCCGCAAGCGGCAAACCGACGAGCGAGTGCCTGCATACCGGAACGTACGCAGAGACCACTACCGACACGCCTTCTGCGCCCGCCGCCGAGAAAAACGCGGCGCAGCCCTCCTCGGCAGCATTAAAGAGCCCAGGGCGGGCTGTCAGGCGGTCGTGCGCGTCGTCTGCGGCAAGCACGACGACCTCAAGATGATGCACGCCGGCACCTAGAATGCCTTCCGCGTTGCCCGGGCGCGTGAGCGCGCCAGCGTCGGTGCGCAGGCGGATGCGCTCATAGCCGAGCGAGGCGGCAGCCCCGATGAGTGCGGGGAGCTGTCGGTGCGCAAACGGCTCAAAGCCGATAAACGAGCAGTTGGGCCCCGGGCCGGACTGCCCAAGGCCCCAGCTTTCGCAAATGGCCTGCAGGTCGCGGGTTATGTCGTCGGATGGCCGCGGATCCGGAGCCAGACCGCTCGGAGCCGAGCAGTATTGCGCGCACGTCGGCAACCCGCCGCTTCCTATGGGCACCTCGGCAAACGAGATCATGTGTCATAGGCTCCTCTCGGCTTCCAGTCTATCGAAAAAGGTGGGGAGAGACGAGAACGACAAGGCTCCCATACCTTTGGGGGGCCGGGAGCCTTGCATGTGCTTATGGTGTCCGAGGCGAGAGTTGAACTCGCACGTCCCTAAGGACACTAGGCCCTCAACCTAGCGCGTCTGCCATTCCGCCACTCGGACATTTTGCCATCCGTTGCCTACAACGGGCAGCGTGCGAGATTATATCAATGTCACGCAATACTGCACTACCTCTCGCGTCACTTCACAAACACTTCACAAACAGTTGCGGTCAATCTGGCCGAGATGATATTCCTCGCGCCCGTTGCACTATAGGTTGGCGCGTAAGCCTCACCATGTGCGTGGGCTGCAACCCCCAAGGGGGTCGCAGCCCACATGTCTGGCCTTGCTGGTGGTCCCTGCCTTGCTGGTGCCGTCTTGCCCTTAGTCGATGAGCATCGCCTTCAGGGTGTTGAACACGGCATCTGACACCACGTTGCTGCCGCCATAGACCTGGATG
>Ga0123353_10003601_pt1 | contig 19626 bp, 13 predicted proteins | sample TergutLab28metaG_3_FD_92763 | JGI IMG/M metagenome (GOLD analysis project Ga0123353, IMG submission 92763) | Labiotermes labralis P3 segment gut microbial communities from Petit-Saut dam, French Guiana - Lab288 P3 | ecosystem: Host-associated > Arthropoda: Insects > Digestive system > Gut ... | reverse complement strand
CAAGGGCGGCGTAGTCCATACCGAGATTCTACTGCCCGAACACGCGCCCGGCGATTACGTAGACAGGAGCGTTTTGTGGAATGCTGTTGAGAAAATCGAGAAATCCAAAAACTCACAGCTTGTGCGTGAAATTGAACTCTCCCTGCCCGTGGAATTGACAACGGCACAGAACATTTCCCTTGCCCACGATTATGTCAAACAGCACTTTGTCGAGCGAGGCATGTGCGCCGATGTTTGCATTCACGATAGAAACGATGGCAACCCTCACGCACATGTTATGCTGACCATGCGCCCGATTGAGCCGGACGGATCGTGGGGCGCTAAATCGAAAAAAGAATACCTACTCGACGAGAACGGCGACAGAATCATACTCAAAAGCGGAGAATTTAAAACGCGGAAAGCAGATGCGACGGACTGGAACGACAGGGGCAAAGCCGAGGTATGGCGGGCGGCATGGGCGGAGCACGTCAACGTTCTTTTAGAGCAGGGCAATCATGCAGAGCGGATTGACCACCGCTCCTACATCCGGCAAGGCATTGATCAAATCCCTACCGTGCGTTTGGGTGTTGCGGCTTTCCAAATGGAGAAGCGCGGGATCGCCACCGAGCGCGGCAATATCAACCGAAGCATTGAGATTACGAATCAGCAGTTGCGCCAGCTCAAAGCGCGGATTGCCAAACTCCAAACCTGGCTGAAAGAAGAAGCCGCAAATGCAGAGCGGCCCACCCTTGCAGATGCTATTACAAACATCCTTTCGCAGCGTGCGCAGGCTGGAAAATCAGATCGCTATCAATCTATATCCAATCTGAAATCAGCTTCGAAAATGCTCAACTTCCTGCAAGAAAATGAAATCACGGATATGGTGGGGCTAGAGGAGAAAGTAAAGGCCCTGCACGGAAAGCAGCTCGACATCAGAGATAAATTGAAACCCATTGAGCGGCGGTTGAAGACGTTGAATGAGCATATCCGGCAAGTTGATATGCACCTACAACACAAGGCAGTTTATAGGCAGTACCAGGAGCTGAAGCCGAGAAAGCAGGTGGCGTTTGCGGACAAGCATCATGCGGAAATCTCGCTTTTTGACTCCGCAGAACGCTATCTCAAAGGCGTAATGAACGGCAAAACCACCTTGCCGATAAAGTTATGGAAAATGGAGCGTGATAAGCTAGCAGTCGAGAGAAACGGGCTTACTCAAAAATACACTTTACTGAAAGAAGAAATCCGTGCGGTGGAACAGATCAAGCGTAATGTCACGAATATTTTGTGGAGTAGATCGCTCAGAGAGATGGAACGATGACACGATAAACTAATGCTATCCTCATTGGATGGTGATACTGACCGAAGCAAAAAAATTGCGAACACGCGAGATCATGAGGTGTTTCTGATAATAGGGATATAAAAGCACTTTTGATTCCATCCGGACTATTGCTTTTGGGATGGATTTCATGTAGAATGGCATCTATTAGCATTAGGCGATTTTTGGTTCGGTTGGTCGAAAAATGGGTGTTTCTCAGTGTTCATGACGAGCACAACGTCACCGAAGGTTTCTGCATCTACCAGCAAGCTTTGTAGATACTTCCAGCTTTTGTGTCTTGCCCTGAATACCCTGCAAGTGCAGCGCTTTTTCGCAGTTCACCTCGGTTTTCATTACACGTTGAAATCATACCACCTTTTTGCTGCATCAATGCTTCTCTCGATGCTTAGCAGACGCCAAATGATTGCTGTTGCCCGTCTGCACTTCACCAGATTCGGAAGCGAGTTGCGACCTTGGATGTATTATAATTAGGGCTATTCACCGATTAACTAGCTTTGGAGGGATATCAGATGTTGATTGCCACTAATCGTTGCTTTACTGAAGAAGAGTTGAGTAGTATAATTGTATGTGAACCTGTTACACGCAGGGGGCGGCAAGCGCTGGGTGCGCTGGGTCTCTCTTTAGATGATATGTCTGTTGAGACATTCTATTCATTTGAATCGAATGGAGCTAATGGACTGTACATTCCTCCAAGATATCGCGAGGGTGAAAATTTCAAGATAATCGACACGAATGAATCAAGCACGTCTTACAATTATAATAGTCCGTTTCATTTTGTCAAGGTGGTTTTTCTATTTTTGCAATTAAATAAGGCCACGGCATCAAACCGTGACCTAATGTGCTGATAGAGTTGACACTGCAATTCGGATCGCATGCACGCTAAATACTGAACCCCGCAAATCGCAAGAAGCGCGCCATCGCTGCTTTACCTTCATCATCAAGCTTGAATACGCCGCTGTCGTGCAGCACCTGTGCGCAAGTATCGGCCAGACCGGCCCGCAGGTGCGCTTGCGCTTGCTCGGCACTGTTGCGCGTGCCGTGTTGTGCAACCAGTTCGGTAATCCAGGGCCAATGCTGCAATAGCGGATCACCTTCGGGTGGCGGTATGAGCGGGCAGTCGCCGGTCAGGTACCGGGCCAGTGCCTCCATTTCGCCGATTAACCGGCCGGGTAAAATAAACAGGCCCATCACCTCGATTAAGCCGATGTTTTCTTTTTTGATATGATGCAGCGGCCCATGAGGATGGAATATGCCCAGCGGATGCTCCGCCGAAGTGCGGTTGTTGCGCAGCACCAAGTCCAGTGTATATTCCGCGCCTTCCCGCCGGGCGATGGGCGTGATGGTGTTGTGCGGTGTGCCGGCGGTATGATGTAATATCCCGGCTTCCTCGTCGCTATAGCCCCGCCACATGCGCAGCACGTGGTCGGCCAAGCCGCACAGTGCCTCCGGCTGTTGGCTGGCCAAGCGCAGGGTAGTCATCGGCCAGGCGACCAGCTCAGCGCGAACGTTGGGCGCGGCGGGATGGGCGGTGCGGGCATAGACCGGCGCCGCCCCCATGGGGAAGGTGTGCCGCCCGCCTTGGAAGTGATCATGATTGAGTATCGAGCCGCCTACGATGGGCAGATCGGCATTGGAACCGATAAAGTAATGAGGGAACTGATCCAAAAACGCCAGCAGCCGTGCGAACGTATCGCGAGTAATGGCCATGGGCCGGTGCGTATCGCTGAGCACGATGCAATGTTCCGGGTAATACAAATAGGGCGAGTATTGAAGCCGCCAGGATTCACCCAGCAGCGTCAACGTCAGCATGCGCAGCGTTTGGCGGGCCGGAAAACCCAGCCGCCCGGCATAGCCTTGGTTTTCCACGCAGAGCAGACATTTGGGATAGCCAACCTCCGGAGCGTCGCGCAGCGCGGCGATGTCGCGAGGCTCCTTCTCCGGCTTGGACAAATTGATGGTAATCTCCAGTTGACCGTAACGGGAGGGATGAAAAAAATGGCGGTTGCGTGCGATGGCGTCCACGCGGATGTAGTCGTTGGCGCGCTGCATTGCATAGAACCAATCGGTGGCCGCGCCGATACCTTGTGCGTCGCGGATGCGGCAAAAGCGCTCAGTCACCGTGGAAGGCGGGGGTGTGAGCAACCCCATCAGCCGGGTGGAGAACAGCTCACGGCGTGCCGGCGAATCGGCGATCAGGTTTCGGGATACGGCATCATCGCAGAGGGCGTCCAGCAGGGCGGTGGCGGTGGTGGGCAGCCCCGCATCGGATGTGCGAAGGGGAGGCATATCCGCCGGTTCCGCATAACCCAGCGCGTCCAGCAGCAGGTTGAGCGCCCAGGGGCGATCATCCGCCGCGATGAGCTGATGGGCTTGGGCAAAGGTGAGCAGCGTTTGGATGGCGATGGCGGCGGCTTCCGGCATAGGAAATCCTCCTTGTGTGGATTACAATGAGGCCATTATATCGGATTTCTTTGCGCACAGGACGCTCTTTCGTGAAAAACAGTAATATTGTTCAATAATTCAGTAATTTAATTATACTGCTTCACCGGAAAAGCCGCTACAATGAGGGCATACACACCGATGGATGCAAGACCATATGGACCGGGAGGTTATTGCATGGCCGATACACCTTTTTGGCGTAAGCGCTGGCTGAACCTGAAAAACGACTATTATTACTACCTCATGGCCCTGCCGGGGATCGTGGTTATGCTTATGTTTAACTATCTCCCTATGACGGGCCTGGTTGTCGTGTTTAAGAATTACAACGTCAGAGACGGCATATACAACAGCCCCTGGGTGGGGCTACGGAATTTTGAGTTCTTCTTCAGAAACCCCATGAGCGCCATGCGCGCCACGACCAACACCATCGTACTCAACCTCATGTTTATCGTGGTGGGCACGGCTATCGCCATCCTGCTTGCACTGTTTCTCAACGAGGTTAAAAACAACGTCGTGAAAAAGACCGTGCAGTCTATCGTATTTTTGCCGTACTTCCTTTCTTGGGTGGTCATCGGCTCTATCCTATACGCGCTCCTTTCCGACAAGGGCTCCATTAACACCATGCTGCTGTCTTTGGGTTTTGACAAGGTAAAATGGTACGCAAGCCCGCAGTACTGGAAAGGGATTTTGCTGCTCACAAATATTTGGAAGTATGCGGGGTACAGTTCCGTGATCTATCTGGCGGCCATCGCCAGCATTGATACCTCTTATTATGAAGCCGCCACCGTAGACGGCGCCACAAAAGCGCGGCAGGTATTTTCCATTACGATTCCGTTCTTGACGCGAACGGTGATTGTGCTGACGCTGATGAACGTGGGGCGGATTCTGTACGGCGACATGCAGCAGATCATGGCGCAAACCCGGAATAACCCGCTCCTCATCCCAACCACGGACATTATCGATACCCTGGTGTACCGCTCCATCATGACGAGCAGGGATTTCTCGTTCGCGTCCGCCATCAATCTATATCAAAGCATCATAGGAATGTGCATCGTGCTGCTTTTCAACTTCCTGGTGAAGCGGTACGACGAAGACTACAGGCTGTTCTAGGAAAGGCGGTGACGATCCATGCGGATCCGGATGACAGGTTCAGACAGGACTTTTCTGACATTTGTCCATGTTTTTCTGATCGTTACAGCGGTTATCTGTATCTATCCGCTGATCCTGACCGTCGTCACATCCTTTTCCGATGAGAAGCTGTTGACGCAACACGGCTTTAAGCTCATTCCGATGAAATGGTCGCTGGATACCTACGATTGGCTGTTCAAGAACGGGTATGACTGGGTTGTCACCGGTTATCGGGTGTCCATAACGCAAACTGTTCTGGGGACTGTCCTTTCCATGTCCGTCATGGCATTGTACGCTTTTGTTACTTCTGTAAAGGGATTCCGGCATCGCCACAAGCTGAGTTTTTTCTGTTATTTTACCATGGTGTTCCAGGCGGGCGTCATGCCCTGGTATTTGTACTGCACGCGGTATTACCGTTTGAGCAATTCGATATGGGGCCTGGTTTTACCCTATTTGGTGAGCCCCTTCATGATTGTTCTGCTCCGGACATTTTACATGAGCGTGCCCGATGAAATGCAGGAAGCCGCTAAGATCGACGGGGCAAATCCTTTCCAAGTGTTTGTTCGGATCATGCTTCCGCTGGCGAAACCCGGCCTGGCAACCGTAACGATGTATGTGGCGCTCAGCTATTGGAACGATATGTACCTTGCCTTGTACCTGATGACCAAGGATATCTATTACCCGCTGCAATACAGGCTGTACTCTATCCTCTCGAACGTGCAGTTTCTGGCCAGCGCACAGAGCGCTGGTATAGGCGACAGGGTGGCGCTTCCTTCGGAGACAGTAAAAATGGCGCTGACCTGCATCACGATAGGTCCCATTATTTTCCTCTACCCGTTCGTGCAGAAGTATTTTGTGAAAGGAATAATGGCCGGCGCCGTAAAAGGATAGCCGGATCGTTATAAAATAATAGGAGGGGTAACATCATGTTCAAAAGGATCGTATGCGTAACTTTGATGCTGATGCTGTGCATGGGCGCCGTAGCCGTGGGCAGCGGGGCATCGGCCGGAGACCTGGAGTTCGTCAAGCTGGATATCTTCATGCCCGGCGACCAATCCGCCAGGATGAGGGATTTCGCGGCCAACGAACTCAAGGAGAAAATGAAGGAAGAACTCAACGTGGAGCTGGATTTCTCCTACGCTCCCTGGGGCGACTACTGGAACAAGCTGGGCCTGCTGCTGTCCACCGGTGAGGACATCGACTTCTTCTGGGATGGCATCGGCTCCCTGGCCGACCACTATGCGCGGCAAGAAGTCCTTCCTCTGGACGACCTGCTGGAAGCCTACGGACAGGATCTGTTAAAGAACATCCCCGCCAAGAACTTTGACACCGCCAGAATGGCCGACGGAAAGATTTACGCCATTCCGTCCCAGGCCGCCGCGTCGTCCGGCAAGTTCTACTCGGTGCTCGTGCGGCAGGATCTGCTGGAGGGCGTTGGGATGAGCGCGATCGAGTCCATCGCCGATCTGGAGAAGTTCGCCGAGTTGGGCATGGAAGCGTATCCCGACAAAATCGGTCTGGTAGAGCGCACCATGTTCCGCCCGCTCACCAGGGGACTGACCAGCACGAACATCGCTACCTGGCCCCTCAATCAGGAACTGTTCTGGATAGACGAAGATGACGCGGACGCCGCGGTTCAAAGCATCTTCGACGCGGACTTCTTCAAAGAGTACTGTGAGCTCGTGTACGCCTGGATCCAGAAGGGCTATACCACCGAAGAAGTGATGTCGGACGCCAGCACGCTGGATCGCACCTGGAATCAGGGCAACGGGCTGTTCCGCGTGGGCGCCGTGTCCAGGCCGCTGGAGGAGATCAGCAAGCTGCTTCCGTCCGCCCCCGAGGCGACGCTAATGGAATACTTCATCGCTCCCGAAAAGCCGCGCTACATCGAATACGCCAGCAACGAAGCGATGTCCATTCCCACCTACTGCAAGGATCCCGAGCGCGTGATGATGTACCTGAACTGGACGCTGGCGAGCCAGGATAACTATAACTTCCTGCTCTTTGGCGTGGAGGGCAAGGACTACACCCTTGCGGACGGCAGGATGGACCGCATCGTGCAGGACGACTTGATCTACGAGTGGATGTGGAGAAACAACAACTACATCGTTTACCCCAACACCGTGACCGACGCGTACATCAGCGCGTGCGAGACATGGGATGAAGGGGCGCCGTATTCCAAGCTGTTTGGCTTTAACTTCGACCAGGAGTCCGTGAAGGTTGAAAAGGCCGCCGTCGAAGCTGTTTACGCCGAGGTTGTGCAGCCGTTGGTGTTTGGCCTGATCGAGCCCACGGACGCCGCCATCGAAGCCGCGATCAACGCGCTGAACCAAGCCGGTTTCGCGGAGTACATGGCTGAAATGAACGCGCAGATCCAGGCGCACAACAAGTAAGCGCCATGTGGAAAAAGGGATTGGCTATCATCTCGGTAATGCTGATCATAGGGGGAGCGGCTTCGCTCCCCCTATTCCCAAGGGGGCTGGCAAATATGAAGGCGGAAACCGTCACCATCATTCCCGTTGAACACTCGGGGGCTATCCGCAATCCGCTGATGGGATTCATGGAGCGCGGGCGGCCGTTGTACGATAAGACTATCCCCATGGATTACAATCCGTGGTCAACGCTCATCCATTCGTATATGGCGTGGAATGACATTGAAAACATGGAAGCCGACGGCATCGAAAAAATCAGGGATTTCTGTGACGCCCTTTGGCGCGATAAAGACGGCGTGGGTGTTGAAACGTACAACATGAAGGTTGTCCCGCGGGTGTATTTGGATTATCCGGGCAGGGGCATGTGCTGGCCGGAGGACATGGAAAAGCTGGATTATTCTAGCGAACAGTTTAACGCGCGGCTCACAAGGCTGGTGGAGCGCTTGGGGCACTTGTGGAATGACGACCCCCGCGTCGCCTTCGTGCAAATCGGCATCATCGGCCAATGGGGCGAACATCACCATCCCTATCCAACGAAGGCGCAGCAGGTTCTTTTGGGGGATCTCTTCACCGAGCATTTTCCGGATAAAATGGTGTCCATACGCTACGCGAACACGTTTAAGGACTATGACTTCGGCGGATATTGGGATTCCTTCGGATGCAGCCCGGAAGGGAACGAATACGACAGTTTCTTCAACGGGCGGCAGGTGTGGAAGCGCCAGATTATGCACGGCGAGATCAGCTATAATTTCGGGACCCGGGCGTACATGGGCATGACTGCTACCGACGGTATGTTTGCCCCGCATAGGTACTTCATGATTAACGAGGTTCGCCGCCTGCACACCAGCGCGCTGATGTGGGTCGCCGATTACGGCGAATACGATCAGGAATGGAAGCCGGGCAACACCTGGGATGAAGAGGAGCTTCAACGAGGCGCTGCGATCGTCCAGCGAAACATGGGCTACCGCTTTACGCTCTTGAACTTTACGTACCCGAAGCAATTGACGCCCGGGGATGACTTTACGGTGGGATTTGAAGTACGCAACGACGGTTCCGCGCCCTTTTATTGCGACTGGCCGGTGGAGTTAAGCCTTCGGGACACCACTTCCGGGGAAATCGTGTGGCGGGGGATTTTTGAGACGGATATCCGCCAGTGGATGCCAGGCGATGGGTACCGCGGCGAGTGGGCCGCCTCCCGTTACCCCGATGAGTGGGGCGAGGGTATACTGGAATATGAGACCCCGCCGGAAGTATATAGCGCCGAATCCACCTTCAGGCTGCCCGAAACCATTCCCGCCGGAGAGTACATCATTAGCCTTGCCGTGCTGGACCCTGCGGGCAACCTGCCCAGCCTGCGTTTCTCCATTGCTAATTATCAAACGGGCGGATATCATCCGATGGGGTATGTGGGCGTGGGCCAGGAAGCCAAAGCCTTCGAAATCGATCCGGCTTTGTTTGACGACATGACTGCCGATCGCACGCTTCGGTACGTGGTGAAGTGAGGAGAGCGAGTATGAGCTGGGTAAAGTATGCTGGAAACCCCGTCCTGGGCAGCGAGACGCTTGGCGTCTGCTTCGACGTGTTCCTGCTGCAAGCGGATGACGGGTTGCGCATGTATTTCTCATGGCGGGATAAAAAGTCGCTAGCCGTGTCCGTTAGCGAGGATGGCATCCGTTGGGGTCAACCGCGCATCGTGTTGGAACCGCTCCTCTCCTCCGGTTGGGAGGACGACCTGAACCGCAACTGCGTGGTGTTCCGCGATGGCGCCTATCATATGTGGTATACCGGCCAAGCGAGGGGCGGAAGCTGCATCGGTTACGCCACAAGCACCGATGGTTACCATTTCGTGCGCCATGGTGATCCGGTGCTCATCGCGGAACGCTTTTGGGAAAAGCGTTCCGTGATGAACCCGCATGTCCTTTATGACGAAACGCTGGGGCAATACAGGATGTGGTATTGCGGTGGCGAAACCTATGAGCCTGACGCGATTGGGTACGCGGTGAGCAGCAACGGCGTCCATTGGGAAAAACACCCGGCGAATCCCGTGTTTACCGGCGATAGCAGCTTGTGGTACGAAAAGGACCGCGTGGGCGCGTGCCAGGTGATACCGCAAGACGGCGGATACCGGATGTTCTACATAGGGTATGAGGACATCAATACGGCAAGAATCTGCCTTGCCCATTCCCCCGACGGCATCACCCGCTGGGAAAGGAGCGCAAACAATCCGCTGGTCTCCCCCACGCCCGGTGAGTGGGATGCGGAAGCCTGCTACAAACCGTTTGCCATGTACGATGCGAACGCGAACGAATGGCGGGTGTACTATAACGGCCGCCGCGGGAATCGCGAGTACATAGGGTTCGCGTCCATCGCGGGGGACGCGCTATGATCTTAAAACCGGAGATGCTCAAAAAGCACATGGCGCGTTATAGCCCGGCGTTTCAGTGGTTTGAGCAAAATGTCCCGCTGTTTGAATGTCCCGATCAGGATATGGAGGAAGTATATTATTTTCGCTGGTGGGTGTACTATCAGCACATTAAATCCACGGCGGACGGGTATCTCGTCACCGAATTCCACCCGGATGTCCCATGGGCGGGAAAGCATAACGCCATTGTTTGCGCCGCGGGGCACCACGTGCGCGAAGGCCGATGGCTTGCGGACAAAACGTACATGGAGGACTACATTCGGTTCTGGTATCAAAAAGGCGGGCCCCTCCGGGCGTACAGCAATTGGCTGGGCACGGCTGTATGGCAATATTGCGAAGTGAAGGGCGATTTCAGCCTTGCGGTCAGCCTGCTGGATGATTTTGTGAAGGACTATCGGGAATGGGAACGAACAAATCTGCATGAAAGCGGATTATTTTGGTCCGGCGACGACAGGGACGGCATGGAGTTCTCCATCAGCGGGAACGGCTTAAGGCCGACCTTGAATTCGTACATGTGTGGGTATGCTTGCGCAATAGCGAAAACCGCGAAGCTTGCGGGGAGAATGGAACTCTCCGTAGCGTTTGAGCAAAAAGCGAAGGCCCTTCGCCGCTTAATCAATAAAATGCTTTGGGATCCCAACGGCAACTTCTATAAAGTTTACCCCCTTGACACAAAGGATTTGCCGCTGTATTGCCCAGACAATGCCCATCCCGCCCGCAATGTACGGGAGTTGTTAGGGTATACGCCCTGGTATTTTGACATCCCGGATGATCGCGGCAAGGATAGCGCATGGAAGTTGCTGACGGATCCCGAAGGCTTTGACGCCCCATTCGGCCCTACGACGGCGGAACGGAGCCACCCCCAGTTTATGGCCCCTCACCATCACGAGTGCCTGTGGAACGGCCCTTCATGGCCGTTTGCCACTTCCGTGACGCTCACCGCCATGTTGAACAGCTCGCACGCAAAAAAAGATTTTTTTCAGTTGCTGCGCACATATGCAAGATGCCATGCGCGGAAAACAAAGCCGGAGGGGCCGGTTGTACGGTGGCTGGATGAAAACATAGACCCGTTTACCGGCGAATGGTTGTCCAGAAGCATCCTCGAAAACTGGGGCTGGCCCTCGGAAAAGGGCGGATGTGAACGCGGGAAAAACTATAATCATTCAACCTATTGCGACTTAATCATCACAGGGCTTTGCGGTTTAAGGCCTCGCGCTGACGATAGAATTGACGTTCGCCCGCTCATTCCGGATGATTGGGATTATTTCTGCTTGGACTCCGTCTCATATCACGGTCGCTCCCTTACGATAGTCCATGATAAATATGGTGATCGTTATGGGCTTGGAAAGGGCGGCTTTGTGTATGTTAATGGAAACCCTTCGGAGCAATTGCGGTTTCCTCAGCGTTGATGTATGCTATGGGGGCAGGATGGGGGTGTAAACGGATCGCGTGATGCAAAGAACCTCTCTAAAAAAGCAAATGATGGCGTACTTTTCTATAGCGTTCTCACTTTTGTTCATTGTGTTTGGTAACGTGACGTTACGGTACAATAGCGACAGATTGCGTGAGCAGAGCTATGCGTACTGCCGGCAGATTGTCGCGGCTCGCATCGCCCTCATTGATACGTATTTTCTGCAGCTGCAAAATGCGTCCCGCATCATCGCCAGCGACGCGGAGGTTATCGGGGCGGTTTCCTATCGCAACAGCGCGGAAACGATCGACTACGCCACGGAGTTGTATCGTCAGCGAAACGTTGCTGAAAAGATCAAGCAAGTTGATGTCCTTGGTAACATCAACACGACGATGATCATCGGAAACGATGACACCTGCCTGTATTTTTATGGACAATCGCCACGAAGAGGATATGACTTCAGCCAGGCGCGCTGGTTTGATAAAGATTCGCATGCACGGAATCTTGCCCCACGCTTCACTGGTCTCCATGATACTGACTATCTGCTGGACGACACCCGGCAGACCGTTTCGCTCATTACACCGATCATGAACGCCACACAGTTTGGCGCCACTGCTTTGGCTTATCTAGTGTGTGATTTCCGCCTGGAACCGATTTTACAGGCGGAAGGTGCGACGGGAGAAATCCAAATCGCAATCTTTGACGGGGAAGAACCGATGTATTTTTCCGACGCCGCTTTTTCGGAGCGGCAGCAGGCAGCACTGAAGCAAAATCTACTGGAAGGGCAGCGTAGCTTCACCCTGCCAAAGGATGGATACAGCGCCGCGCCCTACATCGCGGTGCGGGAAAGCTCCAATGTGACAGGATGGACGATCCTGGGCATCATGCCGCTTACTGAGCTGGAGGCCAATCGCAACGCCAACACCCTGTTTGTCTGGCTGTTCAGCTTCCTCTCTATCGGCATCATCGTGCTTCTGTCGCTGCTTCTCTCCAACTCGATTCTGATTCCGATGCAAAAGCTCCTGGCCCGCTTTAACGCCATTGCCGCAGGGCATACCGACGTAGATTTCGCGCCCACAGCCAGTGCGGAAATCAACCGGCTGTCCCAAACGGCGCAAAACATGCTCAGCAATATCAACCGGCTCCAACAGGAGGCGATCGCCCAGCAGGCGCTGCTCACACAGGAGCAGTTCAAGGTGCTCCAGCACCAGATCAATCCGCATCTGTTTAACAATACGCTTCAGTCCATCAAGGCCTTGGCCCTGTCCGGGGACACAACCGCCATCTCACGTGCAACAACGCTGCTGGGCAAGATCCTTTCGTATTGCGTGTATAATCCCTTGGACATGGTGCCTCTTTCCGAGGAACTCAGCTACATTGAAAACTATATCGCTTTACAACAGATACGTTATCCGAACATCGAGTATGGCATCGACTGCGATGTGGAAACAGGTTCAACTTTCGTGCCGAAACTGATCATCCAACCCATTGTGGAAAACGCCATTGAGCATGGGCTTACCGGCGTAAAATCCGGACGGATCGACCTGTGCGTTGAACAGGACGGGAAGATGATCAACATCATCGTCATCGATAGCGGTGTGGGGTTTGATTTGGACAAGCTGAGCGTAATCCGTGAGCAATTGGAGCGCCCCAGCGCAGAGGATGGGGGCAGCCATGCCAGCATTGGGATACTCAACGTCCACATGCGCATCCTGAGCATTTACGGCCCCGGACACGGGGTGTCCATCCTGTCCAGACCCGGCATGCACACCAGCGTCGTCATCACCCTGCCGACGGAAGGAGGGGAAGCCCGTGCTAAAAGCCATTTTGGTTGACGACGAGCAATTGTCCATCGACATGATGAAAAACTTGGTTGAATGGAATCGCTACGATGTGCAAATTGTCGCCACCGCACCGGACGGATTGTCGGCGCTTGAGCTATTCCGGGAGCATGGGCCCAACATCGTCATCACGGATATTAAAATGCCCGGCATGGACGGCCTGGAGTTTATACGCTGTGTGCGCGAGGTAAATCAGGACGTTGAAATCATTTTCATCAGCGGCTATGCGGATTTTTCCTTTGTGAAGGAAGCCATCACGCTGGGCAGCGCAAACTATTTGCTCAAGCCTGTGGATGAGATGGAGCTTGAAAAGACATTGCAAAAGATCACGCGAAAGATCAACGAAAAGAGTATTTCCCGAAACTTGGCGCTTAAAGGAGAAACGCAAAAAAGAAAAAAGCTTTTGCACGATTATCTGCGAAGCGGCGCACAGCAATCTTTGGGATACAAGCTCTTTATGGAGTTTTGCCCGGAAGGCGCCCCGTTTTTGCTCATGAGCGTGAATGTAAACCATGAGACCATTGCCGCATACACCGACGCCAGCAGCCTGGCGGTCGATCAGATTGCTTATGAGCAGGAGCGCATCGAGCATATTGCCGCGCGGTATGCGCCGTGCCTGGCGTTGGAGGATGAGGAGTGCGCTTGGCTGCTGCTCCTTCGCACAGGAAACAAAGAGGATGTGATCACCATCGCGGAGGCGTTGCTGCGCTTCTTGCGCAATGAAGGAAAAGCGGACGCCCGCGTCTGTTTTAGCAGGAGCTCCGTCAGGGCTCAGGAGCTTCCCGAGCTATACGCCCAAGCGATGCAGTTTGTGAAGTACAGCCAATACTTGGGCGATACCGATATCCTTGGCAGCGAGTATTGCTGTAATGAAGAAGAGTTTCACCGGATTCGCTACGCCGAATATGGCCGGCAGGCAACCGAAGCGATGCGGCGGTACGATGTGGCGGAGACGGAGAGGATCCTGGAGGAGGCGCTCAGCAGTTCCATGGCCATCAATCCGGATGATTTGAGCAGCGTCTATGAGTTCTGTTTCGAGGTGGTACTGTGCGCAAAAGGGCTGTTGGCGGAGAGCGGCGTTCCCGTGAAGGACGGGTGGGTCGCCGAGGTTCGCTATGAGCACATCGCGGCGATACGTTCACAGGAGCGGCTGCGTGCGTTCATGATACGCGTCATACGCGCCCTCAAAGCAAAGCCGCGGAAAAGGGAAGAACAGTACAGCCAGCTTGTGCGGGAGGGCATTGACTTTTTGTCCGCTCACTACGATCAAAACCTTTCGCTGGAAGAGATATGCAAGCACCTCTCGGTCAGCAAAAACTACTTCTCTTATTTGTTCAAACGCGATACGGGAGAGAGTCTCTGGGCGTACTTAACCAGCATCCGTATGGGCAGAGCCATGAAACTGTTGCGCGAAACCAACCTGAAAAGCCTGGAAATTGCCTATCAGGTGGGGTATGACAATCCAAGCTACTTTACCAAGCTGTTCAAAAAGATAAGCGGACAGACGCCCAATGAATACCGTGAACATTCGATGCGGGGGGGGGGAGTATGAGACATGAAAAGAGTGCTGCTTTGCGGAATCACAGCGCTTTTACTGCTGCAAGCCGGTCCGGCGAAGGCGGGGAGCGCGGCGCAGCCTAGCGAAAGCCTGCGCTGGATGGCCTACAATGCGCGCAGTGTGCGCGCCACGTATCTGGCGCATCTGGCGGAGGAATTGCCGGCGCTCCATATCCAATACGACTACGTGCCAATGGATTACTTCTCCGGCACGCTCAGTGCGCAGTTGATGTCCGGCAAAGGGCCGGATCTGATCGAAGGCGGCGGGGAGACGCGCCTGCTGGCCAGCACACACCGGCTCCTGGATCTCACCGATCAACCGTTTCTGACGCAATACCGGCAGGCCGGCCTGGCGCCCTTTTCGGTGGATGGGCGCGTGTATGCTGTGCCCCTGCAATCGTGGTTCGAGGGGATCTACTACAACAAGGCGATTTTCGCCGAGCACGGATTGGTCCCTCCGGCCACCTTCGATGAGTGGGTGGCCCTGCACAAAGCGCTGCGCGAGGCGGGCGTGAAACCGCAGACCATGGGCGCGCAATCTTGGGAGCCGCTGATGAAGCAGAGCATCGGCGTGGTCAATAACGAATTTTACGCCAACCCTGAAAATGCCGGATTCGATATGGCCTTCGATGCGGGCGAGGCAAAACTTGCCGAGGCCTGGCTTCCCGCGGTGACGCTGTGGTCGCGGATGATCGGCGAGGGCTGCCTGACGCCCGATATGCTCAGCTACAGTTACGATCAGGCCCTTGAGGAATTTGCCTCCGGCGGCGCGGCCATGTGGCAAAGCGGCCCATGGTCTGTGAGCCAAATCTTGAAAATCAATCCTGATATCCAGCTGGGCATGTTTCCGTTCCCCAGCGCCGAGGGCGGCGTGGGTTGGCTGGTGGGAGGCCCCGGCTCGGCGCTGGCCATCAACGCGGACTCGCCTAACACGCAAACGGCGCTCCGTATACTGGCGGCCACCGCCACGCGGGACGCTCAACAGGCGCTAATCGCTGATAGCGTGGGAGAATCTTATTTAGAAGGCATGCAGGCGGACTTCAGCCCGGTGTATGCGGACTGCGTAGGCGCGTTTGCGCTGGAGCAGGTCTACGCACCGTGGACGGCGGCCTGGACCTTTGGCAATCCCATCGTGGAGGCGTATGGCAAAGCGCTCCAGGAAGTGCTGGCGGGTACAAAAACCGTGGAACAGGCGCTTGAGGAGGCCGATGCAATCAACGAGTACCTGCGCGTTACCTTGGCTACTAACAATCATGTGTTGAAAGAGGAGGAACAGAAATGAAAAGCATCTCGTTTGCAGACATTCGTGTCCGAGGAGATTTGGCCGTGCGCTCCGGCCTCAACTATGCGCGGTTGGAGGGCGATTGGTATCGCCCGGATGAGGTGTTCAAAGCCGATTCCCACGGGTGGCCCGGCGATTGGGAGGGGCGCGTGGTGCTGGCGCTCACGCTGCTGGAGCGGGCCACCCACCGGCCCAGTGCGTACTTGGAAGAGATATTGCGCCTGATACCCGAGCACCTGAACGAGCGTGGGTATTTCGGGCCGCCCCTGCCGCCCAGGCAGTTTGACGAGCAGCACTTCGGCGGGCACAGTTGGATGGTGCGCGCGCTGGCCGAGTACTACGCCTACAAGCGAAAGCCAGAAACGCTGGCGCTGCTCCGGCGCATGGTGGATGGCTTTCTCATGCCCGCCAAGGGCTACTTTTCACAATATCCGATCAAACCTAAAGCCCGCTTCGACCAACAGGACGTGTGGATCCTGTCCAAGCTACAAACCAAGACGCTGCATCACGCGGAGACATCGGATGCGGGCTGTGTGTTCATCATGATCGATGGGGCCAGCGCGGCCTACGAGGTCGATCCGCGGCCGGAGTTGCGAGAGGTGATCGACGAGATGATCGCACGCTTTATGGAGATGGATCTGGAAGCGCTGCACATCCAAACCCACGCCACGCTCAGCGCTACGCGCGGTATCCTGCGCATGTATGAGCTGACCGGCGAATCCCGTTATCTGGACATGGCCGTGGGGCGCTATGCGCTGTATCGGGGCGCCGCGTGGACCGAAGCCTATGGAAATTACAACTGGTTCGGCGCGGCGCGCTGGACCGAACCGTGCGCCATCGTCGATTCGTACATGGTGGCGGTTACCCTGTGGAAGCATCTGCGTGATCCTCAATACCTGCACGACGCGCACTTGATTTATTATAACGCGCTGTCGCACAGCCATCGCGTCAACGGCTCCCTGGGAAGCGATCGGTGCTGCGGCGCGCACAATATTGAGGATGCCCTGTTCCTGGCGCCGATCAACTACGAAACGTACTGGTGCTGTACCATGCGCGGCGGCGAAGGTTTCTCCCGGGCCATCGAATACTGCTATTTTATCGACGGAAACGATGTGTATGTGCCCACGTATCACCCCAGCGAGGCGACGCTGCGTCTGGATGCCGGAGAGCTGTGCGTAACGCTGGACACGCGGTATCCTTACGACGGCGATGTCCGTATCGCCGTCACCGCCTCGACGATCGGCTTTCCGGTTACGATCAAGCTCTTTGCGCCGCAATGGGCGTACGATGTTGCCGTGTCGCTCAATGGAATGCCCGTGTCGGCTGACTTGGAACAGGGATTCATCAGCGTGACCGAAGCCTTCGCGGCCGGCGATGTGATCGTGCTGCAAACCGGCGCCAAGGTTCGCGTGGAAGAAGCCTTTGCCCATAGCGTGGGCGGCGTGCACAAGTTTATGTTTGGGCCGATGTTGCTGGGCCGCAAGGCTGCGGTGGCCGACAACTCTTTGGAAGGAAACCGCTTCGAGAATTATGCGGAGAGCCGCTACAAAGCGGCGGATGCGGTATCGCTGCCAAAGGACGCGGATATTCGAAGAATGGGCGACTTCGATTTTGCCGTGCAGGGTACGGATATCGTGTTGACCTCGCTCTGTTCGGTGCGGGATATGACACGGGAGGACACCATGCGGCAGGTGTTGTTTATGGACAAAGAAGATCAAATGTGAGGAAGAGGTGCAGTATTCTTGTCTAAGCTCGCGAAGGTTCCGCCCTCTGCGGTTGTTCACGCATGACAGCGTAGACGCTCCGCCTAATTTGCTCAACTTCGCCGATTTCATCCTTCAGTAAAGCATAGTCTTGACTGAGCCTGTTTTTCGTGGTGGTGAGCTTGGCGCGTTCCGCCTTCCACGCCTTGATCGGCAGGGAAGTCCTCCCGTTCATAACGCCTTTGAGATAGCGGTCGGCGGATTCAAAAAGCGTGATGGCTTCGCGGTGTTTTTCCGCAAATGCCGCTTGCTTTTTTGGTTTCTGTTCCTGATACTGCCTATAAACCGCCTTGTGTTCCATGTACATATCAGCTTGCTGGATATGTTCATCCAAGGTCTTTAGCCGCCGCTCCATGGGCTTGAGCTGATCCCTAATGTCAAGTAGATTTACGTGCATGGATTTAACTTTTTTCTCCAGCTCCGCCATATCTCTGATTTCGTTCTCCTGTAGGAAGTTGAACATCTTCGATGCGGCTTTCAGATTGGCAATTGACTGATAACGATCTGATTTGCCAGCTTGTTTCCGCTGAGAAAGGATATTGGCAATAACATCGGCGAAGGAGGGTGGCTCTGCATGTACAGCTTCTTCCTTCAGCCAAGCCTGTAGTTTGGCAATCCGCGCCTTCAGCTGGCGCAACCGCTGATTCGTCACTTCAATGCGACGGTTAATGTTGCCGCGCTCCGTGGCGATCCCACGTTTCTCCATCTGGAAAGCGGCAGGGCCTAAATGCACGGTGGGTATATGCTCAATCCCTTGCCTTTCGTATGAACGGTGGTCAACGACGGCGTTGTGCCCGTTTTCGCGAAACGCGGCATTACAATCTGCCGCCCAACCCTTTCGCCAATCTTCGGCTTTCGCGCGGTCGTTCCAATCAACGGTGGGGATTTTCTGACCATTGACGGTGCGTGACTTTTGCCCCCATTTTCCGTCTTTATCAATCGGTCGCATTGTTAGCATGATATGCGCGTGAGGGTTCCCGTCGTTTTTGTCGTGGATGCAAACGTCGGCGCACATTCCGGCATCAGTGAAGCTCTCTTTGATATACCCTCGGACAAGGGAAATATTCTGCTCTTGTGTGAGTTCGGCGGGCAGGGCGATTTCAATTTCTCTCGCAAGCTGGGCGGTTTTGTAACGCTCGGCCTTTTCGACGGCATTCCATAACGCTGAGCGGTCAGCGTATTCGGAGGTCGCGTTTTCCGGCAGCAGAATTTCGGTATGAACGATACCGCCTTTCCGAGAGTAGTGGTGGATGACCCCGTCATACTCGTTTTTCATCGTTGCACCGGAACGGTACGCCGCCGCCGCGACTGCCGACTTGCCCTTGCCGCGAGTGATGATTTTGATGCTCAAATGATAGATTGCCAACAGTCGCACCTCCTTTCGTTTGGGGCATGCAAGCCCCTGATATTGCACCGATAGGTGGCAATACGCCCTCCGCAGGAGCGCACAGCGTTCGACAGAACGTATAAGTGCGCTGTTCACACAGAGGAAAGGACGCCCCGGCCTACCGAAGCGCCCTGAATCTCGGAAAAGGAAAGCGCCCTGGCCATGCCAGAGCGCCCGTGTCACATGGATTTGATCATGGGGATCGCCTTTACTGCCAAGGAATATGTTTATCTTTTCACACCTCCTCAATCAACCCAAATGCCCTGACTTGCGTTTCCCCAAACGATCCTTCGCCTGTACACCCTCCTCCATCCAATTGATATCAAAATCCCTGCGTTTTGGCATCGCTGTTTTGGGTTGTGATGTCAAAATCCTCGTGTTTTGGCATCAGTTCTTTTAGAAGTGATGCCAAAATGCCATGAAAGTAGTATCAATTGTCGGAGAGCCTTGAGAATCCGGGGAAAATTGTGATATCAATTATGCGCATTATTGATATCACAATTTCAAAAGTGATACTAAAACATGCTGATTTTGGCACTACTTCATAAACTATTCACAAAATCCAGCGCGGCTTTAATCGCTTCCTCCCGTTCAGCAACGGAAATAGCCAAGGGATCGGTGTTTGTTGCCGTGATTTCCTGCACAGAAT
>Ga0123353_10003600_pt1 | contig 19628 bp, 12 predicted proteins | sample TergutLab28metaG_3_FD_92763 | JGI IMG/M metagenome (GOLD analysis project Ga0123353, IMG submission 92763) | Labiotermes labralis P3 segment gut microbial communities from Petit-Saut dam, French Guiana - Lab288 P3 | ecosystem: Host-associated > Arthropoda: Insects > Digestive system > Gut ... | reverse complement strand
TGTGCTGAGTGCCCAACCCGGCGTCGTAGGCCTGGAGAATCCGTTCCCGCAAATCCATGGATAGTGGTGCTGGCATACCCACCATATCGGCAAAGTTACTACACAAACTTAAACCGCTCTAGCGTGCAGGGCAAACGCATGTACGTGACGCGGGCGTTTTGCCCGCGATGATTGTGCGAAAGCCTCGATGTTTTCATGACGGCAGCCGTGCGGGACGGTTTGCGAGGACTGGACGGCCTCGCGACGCGCGGGCGAGACGCCCGCGTCACGTTACATGCGTTTTCCCTGCGATAGCGTGGGAATGCCAAGTCGGCCAGTACGTGTTTTTTATGAATTCTCAGCGATCTCTGTAATGTAGGCAATATCGTAGTTGCAGGCGAACTCTGCGAACGCGGCAAAACCTGCGAACAATGCAAAATCAGATTTTGAATAATTCTCGAACGATTCGCGCGGTTTCGGTCGTTGGGTTTGAAATATCGCAAATTATAAGGGAAATTCGCGATATTTGTGGAAACATTGGCCAAACGGATTTGCGATACCTCCATCGCGTGTTGCTCTGAAAAACGAGATTTTGACGTTTCAAAGTCGGAAAACTAGTAATACTACGAAATTCAATATCGAAAAATTATGAAAAACTGGATATTTTCCCCTGTTTTTGCATCTTGGCTATGGACATTTCGGGAAGCGAGGGTATAACGCAAGCAGGATGGAGCCGGACGGTAGGCACATGGAGAGGCCGCGAAAGACGCGGCTGTGCAAAACGAAGGATCAGGCTGAGCGATTCCGCTCAGCCTGATCCCCGATTTTCGCGAGTATCATGTCCAAACTCTCCTGAGAAACCCCGGTTCCGGTGATCGCGTTTCGCGCGCCGTTTGGCGTGCGGCATATGGAAAGGATGACGTATGCAGGACGTGCGTACGGCCATGGAGTGGCCAGGGCAATCCGGTTTCGCTTTCGGTTACGCCATGGTAAGGGACATGCATGGGACGCGCGGGCAAGATGCCCGTGGTCCGGATCACATCGACAAGGAGGTTGCGTCATGACGGATATATCCATTATCCTGCCGACATACAATCGTAGCGGTCCGTTGCATCACACGCTGGAAGCCTTGAACCGTTGCGACTGTTCAGGCTTTTCGGTGCAGTTGATTGTCATCGACAACTGTTCGACGGACGACACGGCTCGCGTGGCTGCCGGGTGGGTGGAGCGGTTGGCCGTGGCCCGTGGGGCGATGAAGATGGAGTACGTCTTCGAGTCGCGCCCCGGGAAAAACCATGCGGTGAACACCGGACTGGCCCGTGCTCGAGGCGAACTGGTCGTTTTCACAGACGACGACGTCACACCTGTTTCCGGCTGGCTGCGGCAATACGTCTGGGCGATGCGGAGCAGGCCTGACCGGAACGTCTTCTGCGGTAGCGTTGTGACGCCCATGCCGGAGTATCTCAAACCGGCCGTGGTGAACTCGGTCTCCTGCTGCAATTTCGTTCCCGATCCCGCCACCGAGGACCTGCCCGACGAGGACCTGCCCCTGGGAGCGAATTATGCTGTTCGCCGCGACGTGCTCCAGACCCATCCGAACCTGTTCGATCCCGTCTACGGGCCCAAGGGGAAGACGTGCATCGCGGGAGACGAGACAGCGGCGTTAACGGCCTTGGTGAAAATGGGCCACCGCATCGTCTACGTCCGCGGTGCGGAGGTGCTGCATCGTGTTTCGCCGGATTACTTTACGCTCAGCGCGCTCTGCCGGAAGGCGTTCCAGCAGGGGCGGGGCCACGCGCTGATCACCCGGTTCGGTTCGAACAGTCAGAAGTTGTTCGACGTGCCGAAGTTCCTGGTTCCGATGTTCTGCAAGGACCTCGCCCAGGCGGGCGTGGGATTGATCGCCGGAAACCGTCCCCGCGCGTTGTATGGGTTGTTTCACGCGTTTCGCGTAGCCGGCGTCGCGTACGAATGGCGACATTCGATCGCGGCCGCCGAACGCAGCGAAAAACTGGTCGTCGCGGCTGGGACGGACACGGGCATCTACGTCAGCGACGCGCCGGTGCGCGTTACCGTCTCACCGCATACAAGCAGCGGGGCGGCGGACCAGCAGGCGGGCACGTACGAAAGCGACCGGCCTCGCGAGTCCGTGGCGGCGGTGCGGGAAGGCGAGGGGTAAGACACGGGCTATCCCATCGCGAAAAGCACGATTAACCAGTATAGCGGCGGGCCCCAGCACAGCAGGATCAGCCCAATACCGCCGATAAGTCCGGCCACGCGATACCATGCCGGAAGCGATCGAATTACGCGGAACCGCATGGGGATGTACCATGTCGCATACACGCCCGGCAGTACGATAGGGAGATACTGAAGGATGAGTTGTGGCATAAACTGCGCATTCAGCATACCCACCAACAACAAGAGCGCCACGGGGAACATAAGCGCGACCATGCCACAAAAAAGCTTAGCGGAGCGTATTCGTTTGTCGTCCGTGCTGACCGGCACGGGCGATGGAAGGCCCGGCAGCGTCAACTCCGTTACCCGCGAAACCGGTGCCCAGGCGGGCATCCCTTGTCGCCAGACGGGCATCTGTGGGTCGTAAGGCCCGCGCAGGAGCAGTTGGATCATTTCGACAGTGGAAATCGGCCCCAGCCGCTGGCCATTGATCGTATAAAACCAGCATGGCACGTCGAGCTTCGGCGTGGGTCTGAGCCTGGTCGACACATCGTCGCCTTCGTGTAATGGGGCATCCATGTGCACGGAGTCTTCCACAGGGCGGAGCATACCACAGAATCTTATCACATGCACCGACTAACCTGCGGTCACTACAAGTCTGAATGGTTGGGGGCGTTTGGGTCGATATATACTATTGGCGTACCGACGTAATTACCCGCGTGGTTTTTGTTTGCGCGCGTGGCGGGTGGCAACGATATTCGCGATAATCTGAAGGTGCCGATGGCATTGCGTGTTTTGTACATCAATTGCGGTGACGATCAGTTGGCCGGCAGCGAGGTGAGCCTGCTGGGCATGCTGGACATGCTGCGCCCCGCCGGCGACGCGTGGGTCTACTGCAACAGTCCCGTATTGGCCGACGCGGCCCGGGCCCGTGGTGCCGAGGCGGAGGTGATCCCGATGGCCGTGCTCTCGCCCTGGGGACGCCTGGGACGCGATCTGCATGAGTACCGCCGGGCCGTCGCCGCCCTGCGGTCCGTCATCCGGCGCGTCAGGCCCGACCTGATCCACGCCAACATGCTCTGGGCGAATCAACTAGCTGTGGCCGCGGCTGTGGGAACGGGAACGCCCGTGCTCTGCCATGTGCGGGCGGAGGTCATCCGCTCGGGCGTCGAGTTGTCCCTGTGCCGATTCGCCTTCGGCGTGCTGGCGGCATCGAAATATGTCGCGCAGGCCGTTGAGCGGAGCATCGGCACCGGGCGGGTCGATGTGTTTTACGACCCCGTCGAATGTGACGATCCCGTGGAAATTCCGCGAACCATCGAGGCCGACCCCGCCGTAGTAGTGGTGTCGCGGTTGTCGAAGGAAAAGGGTGTGGATCGAGCCCTGGAGCTGCTGGCCTGGCTGATCCGTCAGGGGTATCGGAACGGGATGGTGCTCATCGGGGACGGCGCGGAGATGCCGAACCTGCGTCAGCAGTGCCTCCGGCTGAATCTGACCGACCGGGTGCAGTTTCGCGGGTATCAGGCCCGGCCGTTCGCGGAGTTACCGGTCTCGAGCGTGTTGCTGGTGCCGTCGCGTCGCGAAGGGTTTGGCCGCGTGGTGATCGAAGCCGCCCTGCGGGGAATTCCCGCCCTGGTCTGCCGCACAGGAGGCCTGCCCGAGACGGTGGCGTCCGGTGAGGCGGGGTATATTCTGGACGACCTGGAATCGGAGGAGTCCCGCCGGCGGGCGCTGGGGATTCTTCGCAACACCAGGTCGCTCCGCGCGATGTCGGAAAAAGCGGCCGCGTTCGCGCGGAAGGAGTTCGGCGCCGCCGACAGAGCACAACAACTATTAAGCATTTACCACCAATACAGCAGAACGGCAGGGGGCCATGGAGACAGGTAAGGAACCGTTACTGGCGTTTTCGCAGGTGTATCCACCGTTTGTGGGCGGGTCGGGGCTGTGGGTGCATCGACTGGCGCAGTCCTGGCCTGGTCCCGTGGCGACGCTCTGCCAGGAGCATCCGCTGTCGCGGGCGGAGGAGCGTCACGGGAAAAACCGGGTCCGCCGCATCCCGTTCAATTTCCCCAGTTGGGCACCCGACACGCTCACGTCGCTCAAGAGCTACTGGACGGTGACGCGGGCCTTGAAGCGGGAACTGAAGGACGTCAAACCGGCAGTGGTATTGTGTGGCCGCGGGATTCCCGAGGGCGTGGCGGCGCGGTGGTCGGGTCGCGTTCCGTACGTAAATCTGGCGCACGGGGAGGAGATTATCACCTGCCTGACGTCGAGGAAGCTACAATGTCTGCTGCGGTATTCGTATGGTGGCGCGCGGTTGATCATCGCCAACTCGAATAACACGCGGCGGTTGGCGATTCAGGCCGGGGCGGTCCCTGAGCGGTGCGTGGTGATTCCACCGGGCGTGGACGCGGCGGCGCTGGCGAGGAAACCTTCGACCCCGCCTTCCTGGGCCCTTCGCCCGGGCGCAATGGTGGTCGCGACGGTGGGTCGCCTTGAACCTCGCAAGAACCAGGTGGGTATGATCCATGCGGTCGCCCGGCTGGTGGCGCGGGGAAAGAACATTCAGTATGTGATCGCCGGGGCGGGCGTGGGACGTCCGGCGGTGGAGCAGGCCGTCGCGGAAACGGGAATGGGCGACCATGTGACGCTGCTAGGCGAGGTTCCGGACATGGAGATTCGCGCGTTGTATCACGCGTGCGACGTGTTCGCGATGCCCAGTATTCAGCACGGACCCTCGATCGAAGGGTTTGGCATCGTGTTCCTGGAGGCGGCGGCGGCGGGCAAACCGTCGATCGCGGGAACGGCGGGCGGATGCGGAGAAGCCGTCGTTCACGAGTCCACCGGACTGGTCGTCGACGGAACGGACCTCGACGCGCTAACCGGGGCCCTGGAAACCTTGTACGATCATCCCGAGCTTCGGCAGGCGTATGGCCGACGGGGACAAGAACGGGCACAACAAGAATTCGACTGGGCGATCGTGGTGAAAAAAGCCCATGACGCCATAGTCGCGGCGATTTCATGAAGCAGTTAATCTTCCTAGCCTTGATGACGTTTGGGTTTTCGTTCAAAGCCCTCACCGCGCAGCCCTTCTGGGCCGTGGCGCTGTATTGGATGTGGGCCGTCCTGGCCCCACCGGCGCTCTGGAACTGGGCGCTGAGCCCCTACCCGGACATGCGCTGGTCGCTCATCGCGGCCGCGGTCTCGGTGGGGGCGCTGGTGCTGCGGTGGGGCAGCCTGGACAAACCCAAGGTCCATCCCAACTACGTGATTCTGGTGCTGGCCTTCGGTCTGTGTATTCTGGGCAGCTACGCCCTCGCCCAGAACCGCGAGGTGGCGGGCGATTCCAGTTGGGACTACACCAAGATCATCATCATGATGCTGGTGTCGGCGATGCTGGTGACCGAACCCCGGCACATTCGCGTTCTGTCGATGATCATTTTCCTCTCGCTGATCTACATCATCTACACCATCAACTACGAGTACGTGATCGAGGGGCGGCTCAACATCATGTTGAGCGGGTTCGCGGGACTGGACAACAACGGAACGGGATTGCGGGTGGCGTTGGTGCTTCCGTTCTGTTACTACCTGTTCCTGGCCGAGCATCGCTGGTGGCGGTGGGGGTATCTGCTCTGCCTGCTTCCGGTGGCGCACGCGGTGATGTTGACGTATTCGCGCGGCGCGATGCTCAGCTCGATCCTGGCGGGCGCAGGCATGGTGCTCTTCACGAAGAGGCACCGCTTCAAAACCATGGGTGTGGCGATGGCGTTCGGTCTGCTGATTCTGGCGATGGCGGGACCGGAAATCCAGAATCGCTTCAAGACCCTCGAGCACACCGACGAGGACGAATCGGCGCAGTCCCGGTACGCCAGTTGGAAGGCCGGAATCAAATTGGCCTCGGACTATCCCATTTTCGGGGTCGGTCCTCGAAACAGCAACCTGTTCCTTCAGCATTACGGCGCGGACATGAAGGGCCGAACGGTGCATAATCTGCTGATCCAAATGACCGCCGACTGCGGATACCTCTGCGTGTTGATCTACCTGGCGATGTATTTCTCGGCGATGGTATGGGCCTGGAAAGGGGCAGCCGCCCTCAAAAACTACACCACCCGTGAGCAGCGGTGGCAGCATAACTTGTCGCTGGCGTGCTTCTGGAGCCTGGGGCTGTTCTTCGTGGGGTCGATCTTCCTGTCCCTGGAAACCTTCGAGCCTCCATACCTGCTGATCCTGATGGCCGCCACGTCCCCGCGGTTAGCGTACGATCTGAATCAATCGCCGCTGGAAGGCGAACCGATCGACGAGACCATCAACAGCGAAACGGTTCCCGAGGCCGAAGTGGTCTCCGCGACCGAGGCGGTCTCCTGAAATCGTCGCGATTTGACGCGATAACTTCGTGGAAATAGCCGATCTATGATGAGTCGGGCGCGAGACGCCCGGTCTCTATATTGGGACGGTATGGCAAGCAGGTCGACACAACGGATATGCGGGCTTCACGTTCGCCGCGGCATGCAGACGGCGTGCGCGGGACCGGTCACGATGGGACTGCCCCTCCAGGCCGGACAGGTACGCGACGTGGGCGCCCTGACCTTGCTGTCGGCGGACATGACGCGAACCCTTCCGCTCCAATGCGAACCCATGGAGCACTGGCCTGACGGGTCGATCCGGTGGGTGCTGCTCGATTGGCTGCACCCAGCCGGCGCGAACGAAGTGGTCTTGGCCCTGCGCGGGACGGAGGGAACACACCCACAGACACCGTCCCAACCGGAGACGGACAATCCAACCACACCGCCCTCGCCTGAACCGGAAGGCGAAGGCGAGACCGCCGAGACGGAAAAACCGACCGTGACGGACACACCGGCCGACGCGCCACCGTCCCGTCCCGGTCCGGGCGGCGTGACGGGCGCCCTGATGAAACTGCTCGCCCAGGCCCGCGCGGAAACGCAGGCCGACAACACCGTTTTCGCCAATCCCACCGACGACGAAACCGAAACATCCGCACCGGCCTCCCCCAAGGCTTCGATAAACGAACTCGCCTCGGTCTTCCGTAGCGAGACCGCCGACGAGATTAGTTCCGTCATCGCGATGGCCAGCACCCCGCCCCTCCGCGCGACCTGGTTACCAGCCGCGAGTGGACCCTGGTCGTCGGTGCTCCTGGCCGACGGGCGCGGACTGACCGTCGAAGCGGAGGACCTGACCGGTGGAGCGTTCCAGGCCTCGTGGCACGACGTTCGCGAAGAGACCTCCGGGCCGTTGCGCCGGTCGGTTCGCGCCGCCGGGCGACTGACCGGACCAGCCGGCGAGTTGGCGGACGTGGAGCTTCTGCTGCACACCTTCGCGGGATTGCCGATCGCCCGCGTGGAACTGACCGTCCGCAACGGGCGCGCGTCGGCGCATCCGGGCGGATGCTGGGACCTGGGCAACGAGGGGGCGATCTATTTCCGGCGGTTGACGGTTGCGCTGGGCGGCCCGTGGCGGCAGATGGCCGTCTCCGCGCTGCCCAACCAGTCGCCCGGAGCGGTCGCGGGAAGCTGGACGCTGTGGCAGGCCTCCAGCGGAAAACCGAACTGGCAGAGCACCAACCATCTCAACCGCCACCATGAAATCCCGATACCGTTTCGCGGCTATCGCCTCACCACGGCGCGAGGGATCTGCGAGGGACTGCACGCCACACCGCTGGTGATCGCCCGCGGGCAGGGCGCGTCGCTGGGATTGGCCGTGAGCGAGTTCTGGCAGAATTTCCCCCAGAGCATCGAGGGACGCGACGGCAGCCTGCTGTACCACCTCTTCCCACCGCAGATGCCCGACGCGCAGGAACTCAGCGGCGGCGAGCAGAAAACCTGGACCTTCCACTGGGCGGCCGGCGGGGAATCCATGCCCGCCGACTCCCTCGCCTGGTGCCGCGAACGGATCGTCGTCACCGCCGAACCGGACTACTACGCCTCCACCGGCGCTTTGCCGTACTTCACCACCAAGGCCGACGGTGACACCGAATACGCCGCCCTCGTCGACGCTGCCATCGAAGGGGACGACACCTTCGACCACAAACGCGACGTGCTCGACGAGTACGGCTGGCGGCATTTCGGCGACCTCTACGGCGATCACGAAGCCGTCTTCCATAAAGGTCCGTCGCCACTGGTGTCGCACTACAACAACCAATACGACGCCGTGCTGGGCATGGCCCTTCAAGGCCTGCGAAGCGGTGATGCACGCTGGCTGACGGCCATGAGCGAGTTGGCGAGGCATGTGATTGACATTGACATCTATCACACGGCCGGCGACAAATCCGCCTACAACGGCGGGCTGTTCTGGCACACGGTGCACTACATCGACGCCGACACGACCGGTCATCGCACGTATCCCGCGAAGTCTCGCCGCGGTGGAGGACCCAGCCCCGGACACCTGTACACCAGCGGGCTGATGCACGTCTACTGGTTGACGGGCGACCGGTCGGCCCGCGAGGCCGCCATCGGGCTGGGGCAGTTCGTCATCGACTGTGACGACGGAACGAAGACCGTATTCCGCTCCCTCTCGCACAACCACACGGGATTGGCGACCGAGTCCGCGCCGGGCTATCACGGGCCCGGGCGCGCCAGCGGAAATGCCCTCAACGCCCTGCTCGACGCCCACCGGCTCAGCGGCGAGCGGCGCTTCCTCGACAAGGCCCAGCAGATCATCCGCCGCTGCATTCACCCGGCCGACGACATCGACAAACACGACCTGCTCAACACCGAATGCCGCTGGTTCTACACGATGTTCCTCCAGTCGCTGGCCAAATTTCTCGATTACAAGGCCGAGCTGGACCAGGTGGACGACATGGTCGCGTACGCGCGGGCGTCGCTGCTGCACTACGCGCGATGGATGGCCGCGCACGAGTATCCGTACCTCGATCAACCCGAGAAGTTGGAATATCCCACGGAAACCTGGGCCGCCCAGGATATGCGTAAGAGCGAGGTGTTCGCGCACGCCGTCCGGCACGCGGTGGGCCCGCAGCGCGAGGAATTCCGCGAACGGTGCGAATTCTTTTTCCGCGACGCGGTGGCGAAGCTGACGGACATGCCCACGCGAACGCTCGCCAGGCCGGTCGTGCTGCTGCTGACCAACGGCCTGCTGTGCCAGTACCTGCGGCAGCATCCCGACGAAGCCGCCGTCGCGCCGACGGAAACGCCCGTGGATTTCGGCCGGCCGGAAAAATTCCGCCCGCAGAAACGCGTCGCCATCGGCCGCGCGAAGTTCCTTGCCGTCACCGGCGCCGCGGTGGTCGTTGCGGGAGTGGCGGCTTTTGTTTGGTGGCTGGTGAAATAGGCGAGATTTTTTTGCCACAGAGACACAGAGAGAAACACAGGGAGTTCGGAAAACGTTTCGCGACGGCTCCGCCTTTTTGCGTTGCCGAATGTTCTGTACAACAAAATGTTCTTGTGTATAGAACCTTCTACAACGCAAAAAGGCAGAGCCATTGCGAAGGGTTTTTCGAATTTGCGAGCACTGCCTCCGCGTCCTCTGTGTCTCTGTGGTAAAAAGAACCGTTCGAATCCGAAAACATGACGACAACGCGCGACAACTTGACCTCCGCCCGTCCGTTGCGGGTCCTGCATGTGCTGCACACGCTCATGCGGGCCGGGGCGGAGCAGTTGGTTTATGAGATGGCCGTGGGCTATCGCGGGCGGCTGGTGACGGCGGCGCTCTGCCTGGACAAGCTCGGACCGCTGGCCGACGACCTGCGGGCGATGGATGTGCCGGTGTACTTCACGCAGCGAGGTTCCGGCATGGAGCTGGGACAGACGGCCAGGATTCGCGACGCGATCGTCGAGTTTTTGCCCGACGTGCTGCACTGCCATCAGTACACGCCGTTTTTTTACGGGTCGCTCACGCGGCTGCGGATGGGGTTCTCACCGGTCGACCGGCGCCGCCGACCCGCGCTGCTGTTTACCGAACACGGACGGCACTACCCCGATACCGTCGGCGTCAAGCGGCGGTTGATGAATAAACTGCTGCTGCCCCAGGCGGCCGGTGTCACGGCCGTGTGCGAGTTCACGCGCGAGCGGCTGGTGGAGAAGGAAGGCGTCGCGGCCGGGCGGATTGAGGTGGTATACAACGGTGTGGATCCGTCGCGGTTTGAGGACTTGCCCTCACCGACGGCGGCGCGGGCGTCGCTGGGTTTGCCGGCGGAGGGGCCACTGATCGTGCAGGTGGGCACGGTGCGGAGCGTGAAGGATCATCCGACGGCGCTGCGGGCCTTTGCCCGCGTGCGGGAATCGCTTCCGGCGGCGCACATTGCCTTCGCCGGTGACGGGCCCGACCTGCCCGCCTGCCAGTCGCTGGCGGTGGAGTTGGAAATCGCCGACTCCGTGCATTGGCTGGGCTCGCGGAGCGACGTGCCCAACGTATTGGCCGCGGGCGACGTGATGCTGATGACCAGCCTGTCGGAGGCCCACAGTGTCTCGCTGCTGGAGGCGATGGCGGCGGGGCTTCCGATCGTCGCGACGTCCGTCGGCGGAATTCCCGAAACGGTGTCCGACGGCCAGACCGGTCTGCTGGCCCCGCGCGGTGACGCGGCGGGACTGGCCACCCATCTCGTCACGCTGCTGCGCGACGACGCGCTGCGCCACCGCATGGGACACGCCGCCCGCGCCCGCGTCCACGAACGCTTCCTCCGCTCCCGGATGCACCAGCGGTACTGCGAGATTTACCAACGACTCGCCTGCCGGGCGAGCCGATAAGGCTTTCTGAGGCTTTCTAATGTAAAAACGGTTATAAATCCGAAGCACGAAATCCGAAACAAATTCCAAAAATGCAAACCGCCCTCACAAAAAATTCCAAACGGCAGAGTCACCGGAGCGTCAAGGCGTATGGCGTCGCCATTTGGGTTTTGGAATTTGTCGTTTGGGATTTGTTTCGGATTTCGGATTTCGAATTTCCACCGTTCGCGGAGACACGTATCATAGGAGGCAGCTATGAAACGTGAGGCCCTTCGCATCCTCCACTTACGCGTGGTTCGCGGAACGGGCGGTGGTCCTGACAAGACGACCCTTCGCGGATGTGCGTGGCTGCGGCGTCACGGGCACGACGCACAGGCGTTCTACATGCTCGACGCGCGCGAAGACACCGGCCGGCTTCAACAATTGGCCGCCGAACTGGGCGTTCCGATGCATGTGGCGCTGGAACGATCGCCGTTGTCGCCGGGAACGCTGTGGCGGCTTCGGAAGGTGCTCGCGGGCGGGCGGTTCGATCTGCTGCACACGCACGATTACAAATCCAGCGCGATGGCGCAGGTGGCAAGGGTGATCCAGGGCGGGCACGTGGTGGCGACCGCGCACGGCTACAACCGGACGACGCGTCGCGAGGCTTTGTATTACGGCCTGGAGCGGGCCTGTTTTCGGCATGTGCGCGCGATCATCTGCCCCACGCGGGACATGTGGTGTCTGCTGCGTGGCTGGGGCCTGCCGGTGTCGCGACTGCATGTGATCCCCAACGGAATCGAAACAGCAGGCCGCGTCAGGCCGAAAGAACAACGTGGCGCGGGCGTCTCGCCCGCGTCTGACCGTAGCACGGCCGCGCCGGTGCGACTGCTGTACCTGGGCCGCTTGAGCCCCGAGAAGGACGTCGCCAATCTGCTCACAGCCGCGATCCGGTTGCGGGAGCGTGGGATTCGGTTTGATTTGACGATCGCCGGTGACGGACCCGAACGGGCTTCGCTGGAGGCGCAGGCCCGGCAGGCAAATTTGTTGACCAACCCCGGCCAGGACGCCCGCGTGGAGTTCCTGGGGTTTCGCGCGGACGTGGACTCCCTGCTGGCGGCGGCGGACATCCTGGTCAATCCCAGTTGGACCGAATGCATGCCCAACAGCGTGCTGGAGGCGATGTGGGCGGGCGTGGGCGTGGTGGCGACGGACGTCGGCGGACTCTCCGAGATGATCCGCCACGGCGAGCAAGGCCTGCTCTGCCCGCCCCGCGACAGCGACGCCCTCGCGGCCTCGATCGCCCACTTGGCCCGCAACCGCGACGAACTCCAGCGCATGGCACAAAACGCCGCCGCCCGCGTCGACGCGGAGTTCACGTTCGAAAGCCGCATGCAACGCGTGGTAAAACTATATCAGACCTTATTGGACGAAAGCCACTAGCGACAAGTGACAAGCGACAAGAGCAGGAGAATCCCGGTTTTCAGAACAATCGCTTTGAGCGAGAGCGGCGAGGCAGGCCAACTGTTCCTTCTCTTGTTCCTTGTCGCTTGTCCCTTGTCGCTCCTACAACTATGAAAACATTCCTGAAACAATTCGCGACGTTCGTGTGCACCATCGCCGTGCTCCCGGTGCTGATTCGGTATTGGGTGTTGCGGGCGGTGTTCGGCCCCGGTCGGGCGTGCCAGGCGGTCTCGCAGACGGCGGCCCGATGGCCCGGTCCCGTGGGCGAGTACTTGCGGGTGGCGTTGCTGCGCCGCGTGCTCGCGCGCGTCGGGCCCGAGGTGGTCGTCTCGTTCGGCAGCCTCTTCAGCAAACCAACCGCCCGCCTGGAGCGCGGCGTGTACGTGGGGTCGTACTGCGTGCTGGGCGACGTGCGGATCGGAGAGGACACGCTCATCGCTGACCATGTGCTGGTGCCCAGCGGCGGACATCAGCACAGTTTCGAGCGGCTGGACATTCCGATCCGCCAGCAGCCCGGTCAGTTGCGGACGGTGCACATCGGAAAGGACTGCTGGATCGGAACGCGCGCGGTGATCCTGGTGGATGTGGGCGAGCACTGCGTCGTGGCGGCCGGCAGCGTGGTGACCAGCCCGGTCCCGGACTACGCCATCGTGGCGGGCGCGCCGGCAAAGGTCATCGGCGACCGGCGGACACGGGAGGAAGACTAGCCACTAGCCAATAGCCAGTAGCCAATAGGGAACGGTGATGGCCATGGAGAAAAACACCATGCGTGCATGGCGGGAACTGGTGAAAATTCAAACGTGAACATCCCGATGTTCAGTATGATTTTGTTGCCGGCGAATTTGGCCATACCTGATGGCTACTGGCTTTTGGCTACTGGCTTTCGCCCGAACATCGCGATGATAATACGTGTATGAGATGTGGGGTTGAGAAACGTCGCAATGGAGCGTCATGAGTCACGCAAGACCTGATTTTATTGTCTTCAGCGACGACTGGGGACGGCACCCGTCGAGCAGCCAGCATCTGTTTGGCCGTATCAGCCGGCGGCACCGCGTGCTGTGGGTGGACACCATCGGTCTGCGCAGCGCCAAGGCGGACTCCTTCACGTTCCTTCGAGGCCTGGAGAAGCTGCGCAAATGGGCCCGTCCGCTGCGGCAGGTCAGTGCGAATATGTGGGTGCTCGCGCCGATCATGCTTCCGATGGCCGGCGAGGATGCCCTGGCGAAGATCAACAGCCGCCTGGTGACCACGGCCATCCGCCGCGTGACGACGAGGCTGGGGTTTCACAATCCGGTGATGTTCGCGTCGGTTCCGACGGCGGTCGATTACGTCGGGCAACTGGGCGAATCGCGCGTCGTGTATTACGTCACGGACAACTACGCCCTCTGGCCCGGTGGAAACGCCGAGAAAATCCGCGCCGCCGACCGACGTCTCCGCGACACGGCCGACGTGGTGCTTCCCTGCACGCAGGCCCTGTGCGAACCCGCGTGCACCAAAAGCACGCTCCTGCCACACGCGGTGGATTTCGACCACTTCACCAAACCCGCGCCCGAACCGGCGGACCTGGCGGCAATCCCGCGGCCTCGCGTCTGTTTCTTCGGGCTGATTTACGAAAAAATCGACCTGCCGCTGCTGGCCCGTCTGGCGGCAGCGAGACCTGACGTGCAGATCATCCTGATCGGCCCGGTCAAAACGGACGTCTCCGTGTTCGCGCCGCACGCCAACGTGCACCTGCTGGGACCCAAACCCTACGCCGAACTGCCGGCCTATCTTCAGGCGATGGACGCCATCGTCGTGCCCTACGTGCCCGACGACGAAAAACTCCAGTGCGGACCCCTGAAAATCCGCGAATGCCTGGCCGTCGGAAAACCGACCGTCCTTCAGAATATTCCCGACCTGCGGCAGTTCTCCGACGTGGTGCGGCTGTACGATTCACCGGAGCAGTTCATCGCGCAGGTGGACGCGGCCTTGACGACCCCGCGCGACGACCTGGCGGCGGCGATGCGGCGGCATGTGCAGGGTCAAACGTGGGAGGCCCGCGCCGAGCAGGTGCTGCAAACGCTGTCCACGCTGGAACCGGCGGTTCCGGCCGTGGCGAAAAAGCTGACCGTCTCGCTCTCGCACGAACCGCCCGCGTGGTCGGACCTGCTGGCCGACGACGCGGCGGGCGTCTTTCACGATCCGCGATGGGGCGTGGTCATGCGGCAGGCGTACGGGAATCAGCCGTATTATCTGACGGCCTGCCGAGGTCGCGAACCCGTGGCCGCCCTGCAACTGGTGCGACAATCCAGCACGATGTTCGGCACGCGGTTGTGCAGCCTGCCGTATTTCGACTCGGCGGATATTCTTAGTCGCAACTCCGACGCGACGACCATGCTGGTGGCGCAGGCCGCGAGCGTGCGCGAGCGAACGGCAGCCCGATGGGTCGAGTTGCGGCTGTCGCAACCGCTGGCGGACCTTCCGACGCGCGACGACAAAATTACCATGCACCTGGACCTCCCGACAGATCCGGCCGTGCTGTGGGACGGGCTCAAAGCCAAGGTCCGCAACCAGATTCGCAAAGCCCAGAAGGCCGACCTGCGGATCGTCCACGGTGGCGGTGAGTTGCTGGAACATTTCCACGCGATTTACCTGCGAACGATGCGCGACCTGGGAAGCCCCGCGCACAGCCGGACGTTCTTCGAACTGATCCTGCGCCATTTTCCCGAGGCGGCCCGCGTATTCGTGGTGTACCAGGGCCGCCGTCCGCTGGCGGCCTCGCTGACGCTCCGCGACCGCCACGCCCTTCGCGTTCCCTGGGCCGGCAGCGACTGGCGGTTCAGCCCCCTCTGCGCCAACATGCTGCTGTACTGGGCGATGCTCGAACACGGCTGCCGCGAATCCGCCCCGCGATTCGACTTCGGACGCTGCTCGCGCGACGGAGGGACGCACCTGTTCAAAAAACAATGGGGCAGCACCGAGGTTCCCCTGTACTGGCAATACGTGCTCGCCGACGGCGCCAACCTTCCCGAACTCCGGCACGACAGTCCGCGCTATCAAAAGGCCGTCGACGTCTGGAAACGGCTGCCGCTGACCACGGCCAGGCACCTCGGGCCTCTGATTGTCCGAAAACTGAGCTGAAAACGACGTTCGACCGCGGCCTGTCGCGCAAATTCCCTTGTTCGACCTGCCCGAAATTTCTACAGTAGAAACATACTCACAGGATTGGGAGAGTTTCCGCATGATCGTATTCTTCAGACGGGCCGGCGGGGTGGCGTTGGCGACGATGATCGGTGTGACGCTGGCGGTTGCGGCCTCGGGACAGGCGGCGGACCCTTCGCCCACGACGCAGCCGGTCACGGGCGACGTGGCGCTGGAGCGCGCCCGCGCGTTCGTCGAACAGTCCGATCGCTACCTGCACCATTCGCGTCTTCAGCGCGGCATGAAAGGCTACGGGAAGACCGTGATGGCCGGGGTGACGATCGAGCGGTTCGAGGTCGAGATCGTCTCGGTGATGACGCAATGGGGACCTCACCAGGACGTGATCCTGGCCAAGCTTTCCGGGCTGGGACTGGAGAAGACCAACGTGATCGCGGGCATGAGCGGTTCGCCGGTGTACGTGGTGGACCCGCGTGACGGCAAGGAAAAGATGATCGGCGCGGTGGCGTACGGGTGGTCGGCGCAGAAGGAGCCTTTGTGCGGTCTCCAGCCGATCACGCAGATGCTGGCGATGAACGGTGTGCTGGTGGCGGGCAAGGTCTCACCGACGTCGGGGCCGGCGCAGGGCGAGTCGTCCGGCCCCGCGGTGGCGGCGAAGGACGCCGGCGAGGCCCGCGGCGCGGCGGCGTCAAAGGCGTTTCTGGACATGGTGCTGACGGCCCGCAACGCGGAGTTGGTCAAAATGTTTCGAAACCCGGCCGACGACGCCAGCGCGGCCATGACCGCCAAACCGCAGGCGGGCGAACCCGTCGCGTTGCAGCCGCTGCGGACCCCGCTGATGGTCAGCGGGCTGGGGCAGGACGCGCTGCTCAACGCGGCGGCGGGGTTGCGGGCGTTCGGCATGATGCCCCTTCAGGCGGGAACGGCCCTCGGAATGGGCGACGAGGCGGACAACGCCAAACTCGAACCCGGCAGCGGGATCGCCGTTCCGCTGGTTCGCGGTGACGCGGCCGTTTCGGCCGTCGGAACGGTCACAGATGTCATCGACGGGAAGGTTCTCGCGTTCGGCCATTCGTTTTTCTCCGATGGGGACGTGCGATTTCCGATGGGACCGGCCTACATTCACAGCGTGGTCTCGGGCGTGCTCACCAGTTTCAAGCTCGGCGCGCTCACGCGGGCATCGGGCGCGCTGACGCGCGACGAAACCGTCGGCATCGTGGGTGTGCTGGGTGAAACGGTGGACATGATTCCGGTGACGGTCGACATCCACTGGAAGGACTGGGGCGAGAAACAGCAGTACAGTTACGAGTTGGTGAGGCACCGCATGTTCACGCCGCGGCTGGCGGGCATGGTGGCGGAGGCGTCCATCCTCGGATGGAAAAACCTGCCCGAGCAGCACGCGCTGCGGTACACAGCCGCGATCGACTTCGGCCAGTGGGGCGTGTACAAGGTCGACAACGTCAGTTCCGGCATGGACACGATGGACGTGTACGGAGAGATCATTCGTCCACTGCTGGCGGTGTATCACAATCCGTGGCAGGCGCCGCCGACGCTCAAGAGCGTCACGGTGAGCGTGACGGTCGAGGAAACCATGCTCACCGCCGACGTGCTGGAATTCAAACCGGACGGAAAAATCTTCCGCCCCGGAGACACGCTGACGGGTTCGCTGACGATCGAACCGTACCGCCAGCAGCGCACAACGTTGCCGGTGAGCTTCGAGCTGCCTTCCGACCTTTCCGATGGCACGTACACGCTGGAGGTGTGTGACGCGTTCGGGGCGGCCCAGGCGCTGCGACGCGAAAGTCCGCAGCGGTTCGACCCGCGGAACATCGGCGAGTTGCTCGACGCGGTGGGGACGATGGCGGCCAACCGCCGCGACAGTCTGTACCTCCGCCTGCCGCTGCCCGAGGGCGGTCTGGCGATCCGGCGGAACGAACTGCCCAACCTCCCCGCGAGCAAGGCCACCGTCCTGTCACAGACCGACCGCAACGACATCAAACCGTTCCGCACAACCCTCGTCCGCCCCATGGAAGGCGCCTACGTCTTCCGGGGATCGACCAGCGCGACATTCGAGGTATCCCGGACGGGCGGCGGGACGGCGAAACAGCCGGCACCAGCAGCAGCCAGTGGCCAATAGGTTAAGAACGACAACCAGTGTGGAACGTGTTGAAATTCGAAATCCGAAACTCGAAATTCGAAACAAACTCCAAACCCAAAAAGCAGAAAACTCCAAACGGCAGGGCCACCGGAGCGTCCCCGCTTCGCCAAGGCTACGCAGGGCAGGCAAGGCGTGTGGTGTCGCCGTTTGGGGGTTGGGATTTGTCGTTTAGGTTTTGTTTCGAATTTCGAGTTTCGGATTTCGAATTTTCATCACGTTCATGCGGATGAATCAACACGTTTGCCCTGTGGATCAGTAAGGAAAGAAAGAGTCACTATGCGTAACTATGCGTCGTTTTTGTGTGCGATGTTGTGGATCGCCTGTCCCACGCTGGCCGTTTCTCCGGTGACGGTGGAGCATTCCACGGAGGCGGATTTCGCCACGGGGTCGGCCTCGGGCGTGGTGGTGACGTCCGAGGGGCGGTTGCAGCTTGGGCGCGAATTGGCCGTGCGGATGACGACGGCGCAGGCGCCGGCCGTCGTGTCCGCGCTGGCGGTGGACGGAAAGACCCTCTACGTCGCCAGCGGAAGCGATAACACGATTTACAAGGTGGCCGATAACGGCGCGAGCGAAAAATTCGCCACCGTCGACGGAACGATCGTCACCAGCCTGCTCTGGACGGGAAAGGATCTGCTGGCCGGCACCAGCGGAACCACGGGCGCGGGCGTATACCGCATCGACGCCAAGGGCAACGTCACGCCGGTCTGGAGCGACGAAGGCGTTCAGTACGTCTGGACCATCCTGCGCGACAGCGTGGGAAAACTCTACGTCGCCACGGGACCCAAGGCCCGCGTGTACGTCCTCGACGGCGGACAGGGCGAACTGCTCTTCGAAGCCGCGCCCAACCAAGCGAAAAACATTCTCTGTCTGGCCCGCGACAAGGACGGAACGCTCTACGCGGGAACGGACACCACCGGCCTGGTGCTGTGCATTGATCCCGTGAAAAAAACAGGCCGCGTGTTGCTGAACGCGACGGAGAAAGAGGTGGCCGCCATCGTGCTGGACGGTCGCGGCGGGTTGTACGCGGCCACCAGCGACGCGGCCCGCGCGACGGGCGAGGGCGTCAGCCAGGGTCCCAGCGGAAGCGCGGCCTTCGGTGGTCCTGCGCTGCGCGGGTCGGACGACAAGGCCGGAAAACCCGGTGAGGCCGCCAAGGCCGATGTGGCAGCCAAGCCGGCCGACGCGGTTCCCGCGACGATGCCCGCATCGGCACCGGCGGACGCAAATCCTGCCGTCGCGGCGGCGGCTGATCTCCCACCGTTGCCGATGGCGCGCTCGGCGGTGACGGCCGCAGCGACCGCGCAACCGCGAGGCCCCGCTACCGCGGCAGGCCCCGGCGTGGACGGGCCGGGAAACGCCGTCTATCACATCGACACCGACGGACTGGTCCGGGCCGTCTTTCGATACCCTGTGACCATCTACGCCATGATCCGCGTCGAGGACGCCCTGGTGATCGGCACCGGAAACAACGGGCAGATTTTCCGCCTGGCCTTGGATAGCGACCAGACGGTCATGCTCGCCAGAGCGGAGAGTTCGCAGGTCACCACCCTGACGCTGGCGAACGGCTTGGTCTATTTCGGTACGGCCAACAAAGGCTCGGTGGGCGTGATTGGCGCGTCGCACGCCAGAACCGGCGCGTTCATGTCCAAGGCGATCGACGCGCAGCAGATCGCACGGTGGGGAACGGTGCGGTTCTGGTCGGCGTTGCCCGAGGGAACAGGCGTGGCGATTTCCACGCGGACGGGCAACGTGGCTGAGCCGGACGAAAAAACCTGGAGCGAGTGGTCGGCCCCTGTGGCGGCGCGGGAGGGGTTCATCAAACTGTCCAATCCGGCGGGGCGATTCATGCAGTATCGGTTGACGTTCACGGGCGACGGGTCGGCCACGGCGGCGGCCAGCGACGTGCGGGTGATTTACCAGGTGGGCAATCTCGCACCGGTGATTTCGGCGGTGCAGATTGTCGGCGGCGAGGACGGCCCGGCGGGTAACGAGCGGGCCGGCGGCGACCGAGGCCGAGGCGGTCCCGGCGGTGCGGACAC
>Ga0123353_10003599_pt1 | contig 19630 bp, 14 predicted proteins | sample TergutLab28metaG_3_FD_92763 | JGI IMG/M metagenome (GOLD analysis project Ga0123353, IMG submission 92763) | Labiotermes labralis P3 segment gut microbial communities from Petit-Saut dam, French Guiana - Lab288 P3 | ecosystem: Host-associated > Arthropoda: Insects > Digestive system > Gut ... | reverse complement strand
CATTGCGAAGCGTCCGCGGTTCAAGCGTTCCGAAAAGGTCGGAGAGTATCGCCGTCATCTCGAGACGGCTGCTTGTTTTCTCCGTCTTATCGAAAACGGATGCGATATCCGAGTAAAGCATAGGCGGTCATACACGTTCCCGTTTAACAACATTCGCACATCCTAATATTCAGGCTCTGCGGATATCGGAAATATCGATGCACGGCAGGCACAATACGGGATGCAGATTATAGTGAAAATATCCGCAGCATCGAAGTATATTTGTCTATTTTGCAGTATGCCTGTTTAATATATGTGATGCGTGTTCTTTACTAATCAGAGACAAACAGTCGCACAATCCGACATTTGGGGGCAATGTGTTTGGTTAAAATTGTGTCTTTCCGGACGGTAGCCGTTACGATGATGCTTACAGCGACGCTTCTGGCTGCGTATATCTTCGACAACGTTACGGAACGTCATTCCGATGCCGAATCGGATCAGGCACTCGGAGAATCGTCGTTTTTGAGCAACGGACTCGATGAAACATTCACGATGACCGGACAGGTTTTGATAAAACATATGATCATCAAAACCGACTACGAAGAAATATGGGCACCGGAAGGTCTGTACTTCGTTCAGATATCCTATACCGTGGACGGTGATGAAACCTATGTGCGCACGAACGAACAAGGCATGTTCGTTGCGGAAGGCATACCGCACGGATCCACCGTCATACTGATGAAAGTATACCTGTGTTGGCATATTGAAGGCGAATACGTGGTGGACGATCGTTTTCCGTATTTGACGTATTATTTCGATTCGAAGAATCTTGATGAACTTATACAGACGGAATTTAAGAATGTCACCGGCGACATAACGGTGGATACGATCTACATGGGCGAACTTATGTGGAACGGTTACGGTCCCTCTCCCTGCCTGTGCGACGACGGCAGTCTGGCAGGAAATGTACCGAAAATGGAACCGATAGGCCCGCAGAGATATACGGGATCTCCGATAACGCCGCCCGTGGTCGTGACGCTGGACGATATTAAGCTTATTTCCGGCGTTGACTTCATCGTCACGTACGAGAACAACGTGAATGTCGGGACCGCGACCGTGACGGTCACGTTCACGGGCCTCCTTGAAGGCAAGATAATCATCATGGACTTTGATATAAATCCGATAACATCGGACGGCGGAGGCCTGTCCGGCGAGATCATAGCGACGATGGTCCTCATTCCGCTGATACTGGGCGGAATTGTCGCATTCTGGTTGAGACCGTAAACCCGGGATTTCGAAACCTTTTTTCGGTTGTGAAATATCAGGGAATATCAAAGTCCGCCATGCCTTTCTGAATTGTTTTCGGTACCGGATCGACACGTATGCTTTCTCTCAGCTTCCTGAGGCGCCTGAGCATCATATCCTCTTTCTTCCTGCTGACCTCTTCGAACGCTTCGTCTCTCGTTCCTTTTGCGGTGAGGACGTATATGACTCCGTCATTCTTTCTTCCGGTCCTGCCTCTGCGCTGTATCGTCCGTATCTCGGACGGAACGTTCTCGTAGAATATCACGAGGTCCGTGCTTGTTACGTCCAATCCTTCTTCTCCGACCGATGTTGCGACCACCACGTTATATTCTCCGTCGCGGAACGCCCTCAGCAGTTCCGTCTGCTCTCTCTGTTTGAGACCGCCCGCCGACTGGCCTATCAGTTTTCCGACAGACACTCCGTTAATGCCGGAGAGCTTCTCGACAAGAAGGTCACAAGTGTTGCGGTAATGGCTGAACACTATTATCTTCGATCCCGGTCTTTGATTGATCTCTTTGCTCACTAAGCCCATTAATCTTGATATCTTCGGATGCTCGACGTTTGTCCTTTCGAGTATTTTACATATATCCGTGAATTCCCTGCGCGCCAGTATCTCCTTCGCACCTTTGCCTCCTTTGCCCTGCAGAGACTCTTCTTTCAATTTGTCTAAATATAAACGTAATGACGTGACTCCCTGCGTTTCCGCGAGACCGACCGCGTGACCCAGTTTTATTGCCATTGACTGAACGGATAATGCTCTGTACAGTGTTGCCGATCTTTCGCCTGACCGGTGCCTGAACTGCAGTGTCCTTCCCGCCGCAAGCAACTGCTTCGTCGACACACGGTCAGACGGCTGCAATGCTCTCAGATTGATCAGTTCCTGAGTATACTCGCCGAGCATCTTGTCCAGCAATCCGATTATATCAACAAGGTCTTTGGGCATGTCCAGCTCTACCTTGTTTATCGTCACGTTGTACGTGTACGGCGAAACATCGGGATCGTCCTCGGAACGCATATCGATCCTTTTCAACGAAAGGTTACAGCATATGTCGTCCAGGCGCTCTCTTTCGCTTCCGGGAGAAGCGGTCATTCCCATTGAAAGTCCGTCCGAATTTTTTGAATACTCCGCGGCAACGGAAACATACGCATAATTTCCCGTTCCTCTGTGCGCCTCATCGTATATCACCAATCCGAAATCTTTCAAATCATATAATCCGTTTTTGAGATCGTTTGCGACCGCCTGAGGTGTCGCGATCGTAACGTCATTCCCTTCCAGCGTGTGCTTCCTTTTTTCCGGAGACATGTGACCGTTCATCACGCCTACTTTCGTGTCCGCAAGCAACGATGAGAACGTTGAATGATGTTGGTCCACCAGCGGTTTCGTCGGCGCGAGGATCATTACTTTTTTGTTTCTCCCGAGAACATCGGCGACAACGCGGAGAGCGACTATCGTCTTTCCCAGCCCTGTCGGGAGTATCAGCAATGTCGAATGCTTTGAACAACCTTCCGCCATGCGCACCTGATATTCCCTTTCCTCAACGGTATTGCGGACTATGCGCGAATGTTCTACGAAAGATGCCATTACACATTCAGCGCCGAACTCTTTATAAAATGTTGTCATGAGGTACCCGAAACTAGCTCGATTGTTTGACGGGATCTTCACGAACAGCCGTTGTCTGTCATTCTCCTGTCTGTTTCGGCGATTAGATGACGACCATACATCTTTTAATAGTGCTGGATACGGAAAAAGTTACACATATACTTTAGATATCACATGTATCAAAAGATACCATTCGCCTTAAAAGACGATAATTCGATGGATACGGAGCGTTCGCGTGAACTCTCGACAGAGGAAAGGGAAGTAATTATGGTCAACATGTTGAAACGTTCTGAAAAAAATCATACGAGCAAAACGACGAAAGGAAACCGTTCGAAAGGACTTGTTCTGATGGTATCCTTCGCATTGCTCTTTGCGGCATTTGCGGGAGTAATAGGAACGAATGCGGATGATCGTGATAATTACGAACCTTTGAGCATGATCTCCCTTCCGGATATGGATGTCTCCCCTCCCGGTATGAATGTCTCCCTTGAATGGAAAAATAACTTCGGCGGAGACACGGATGATGTATTCCTCGGAGTTGCCGCAACATCCGACGGCGGGTTCGTTGCGGTAGGATATTCAACGAAAGGACTGCTGTTCAGCGGTACGTTAGCGAATCCGAACAGCGGGAACAGTGATGCGCTCATTGCCAAATACGATGAGAACGGCAATATCGAATGGATGATTACCTTCGGCGGAGACGGAGACGATGTATTCCGTGCGGTCGCCGTGATGCCTAACGGCAACATAGTTGCGGCCGGATCCTCATCTGCGGATTCATTCAACACCGGCGACTGGACCGGTGTTGCGGGCAAAGGAGGATGGGATGCCACCCTCGTCATGTTCGATGAAAACGGAAATGTCATTTGGAATGAGAATTTCGGCGGAGCCGGTGACGATCACTACAACGGCGTGACTGTAACGCTGAACGGTGATGTGGTCGCGGTCGGATCCTCGGACGGCGATTCATTCAGAACCGGCGACTGGTTGAACACTAACAGGAAAGGGCCGGCGAATACGACTGACGCGATCATTACCGAACACTTTGCGAACGGTCAGTTGAATAGAGGAATGAATTTCGGAGGAAACGGAAACGATGTGTTCATGGACGTGACAACATTGTCATGCGGCGACATCGTTGCGGTCGGGACCTCTACCATGCAATCATTCAACAACGGTGACTGGGCCGGCATTCTCACCAAAGGAGGGTTGAATGCCATCTTCGTTGTGTTCGGTGAGAGGCCTTCTCCGCATGACGATGAACGCCTCGTCCTTACCGTAATACAAAAAGACAACTTCGGAGGAGGCGATAACGACTGCTTCTTCGGAGTTGCGGCAACGCCCGACGGAGGATTCGTTGCAGTCGGATATTCATCCGTGCATTCATTCAGGACCCATGATTGGGTGAAGTGGCCGGATGTCACGGGAAAGGGAAATTTCGGTGAAGATGCGATCATTGTCAAATATGCATTCAACGAAGACGAAGAGGAATACGAGGCGGAATGGGCTACCAACTTCGGAAGGACGCTTAACGATCGCTTCCACGGAGTTACCGTGATGCCCGACGGAAGCATTGTCGCCGTCGGACATTCCGTTCAGCCTACGGCCTCCGACCGTTGTGATGGCGTGATTGTCAAATACGTTCTCGGGGAGACGGAATGGCACAAGTACATCAACGAGAAGTTATTCGGAAATGAGCGTTACTTATTCGGAGTTGCGGCAACGGAGAACGGAATTGCGGCGGTCGGATATCGTGATTCCGCTTGGATAATCAAGTTCGACGGTGACGGTGACGCGATATGGGAATGCCATGAATACGGAATAAGAGGAGAATTCAACGCTGTGACCGCAACACCCGACGGAGGGTTCGTTGCGGTCGGATACGCTAATCTGTTTGAGAGAGTTGCACACATACCCGTCCTCGAGTATAACGAATTTTGGGACAGATACGAAATTCTGCCGATAAAGGATGATGCGCTCATTGTCAAATATGACAGTAACGGCAACATCGAATGGTTCAGGAACTTCGGAGGAGCAGGCTACGAAGAGTTCTACGGAGTTGCCGTGTTACCGAACGGTAACATAGTTGCCGTCGGGTACGCATGCTGGAGTTCCTTCGGTACCGGTACTTTGTCAGACCTTGAAGCGAAGGACGTGGAGGAGTTTGAATGGGGAGCCCCCTGGAATGCGATCGCCGTCGTGTATGACATGAACGGTAATATCGTGTGGATGAAAGACTTCGGCGGCGGCGGTGACGACTGGTTCCACGGAGTGGCTGCAACGCCCTGTGGCGGATTCGTTGCTGTAGGAGTCTCGTGGGATGTGTCACTTTGGCCCGGCGAATATGGAATGGAAGCACACGGTTGCGGAGATTCGATAATTGTCAAAGTAAGCTACGTGAACGGATCTTATGAATTAGACTGGGTCAGGAGCTTCGGCGGAGAGGAAGGAGATCAATTCTACGGCGTGGCAGTGTTACCTGACGGTAACATAGTTGCCGTCGGAATAGCGGAGGAACCTTCGTTCGGCACCGGCGACTGGACAGATTTCGATCATGTCGGTGATTCGTGGTGGAACGATTACGGCGTCGTGGTAGTGTTCGATAAAGACGGCAATGTTGTATGGAAAGCCCACTTCGGCGGCGATACCTGTGATTTCTTCTTCGGAGTTGCGGCGACGGACAACGGATTCGTTGTTGTCGGGAACTCGTGGGATATATCACTTTGGTCAGAAAACGTGACTGCGGAGAACGGTGACGATGTTGCCGTCATTATCAAATTCATTGAGGACGGCAAAGGAGGATACGAGGTCAGCTGGATAAGAAGCTTCGGCGGAGACGGTGAAGAATTCTCCGGAGTGACCGTGATGCCTAACGGTGACATCGTTGCCGTCGGGTCTGCATGGGATTTCGGCTTCGGCGATACACACGGCCTTGTGGGTAAAGGAGGATCCGATGCCATTTCGGTCATCTACGATAAGAACGGTAACATTAAATGGGTCGATAATTTCGGCGGGATCGATAATGACTTATTCCTGGGAGTGACCGCATTGACCGGCGGAGGATTCGTCGCCGTCGGAGGTTCGTGGAGCAAATCATTCGGCAACGGAGATTGGGAAGGCTTTGCGATGAACCATGTGGAAGGTGACCCGATAGTTGTCAGATACATACAATTCTGCACTGTAACGTTCGATCTGAACGGAGGCATCGGAACAATCCTGAATGACATTGAGATACGCGGCGGTTCCGTTTTGACCGCACCTGCGGGCACATGGTCCAAAGACGGATACGTCAACGACGGGAAATGGTATCTTGACACGACCGGCACGACCGAGTTCTTGTTCGGAGTGACGCAGGTTCACGATAACATGACGATCTACCTGAACTGGATCGCGGCCGCCGTAACGATAAACACGACAACGGTTGCGGACGGCGAGTTCAACGTACCGTACTCTCATTTCATCACGGCCTCGTTGGAAGGCGGCGCGGCAGGAGCGATTGAATACGAAGTCGTCAGCAGCACCCTTCCTCTCGGACTGACTCTGAACAAGTCAACCGGAGAAATATCGGGAACACCTTTGGATGTGGGCGATTACACCTTCGAGGTGCGTGCGGTGAGTGTGATCACAGGCGAAGAACACGTGAAAGAATTCACGATCACGTTGGCCGGAGGTTACTACTACTGGAGCGACGCACCTCAGTTCCTGAGTGACGAGCTTGTCAACAGATTTGCGTCGCTTGCGGAGGCGATGGAATCCGGAAAAACAGGAATACTTACCGTAGCCGGTTCCTTCGTCGATGACATCGGAGTTTCGCTTGCCGGCGACAAAGAAATAATTACGTTCAATTCACTCGTGGATTTGACATTCGCACCCGGTTCGACGGTAACGTGGATGAACGGAACGATCCATATCGGTGACATTGACACGAGCGTCGGCACGCTCATCCTGATTGGTGTGACCCTAAATGCGAGAGACATGATTCCGGATGTCGCATTGATGGACGAAGATTCGGGAAGTATTGAACTGAGAGACAGTGAGGTGTATGCAAATTCGCTCGAAGTGAGCAGCCTGAAGATCGGCGGGAATGTCAGCATAGAAAGCAGTACCGTAACCGTCGGAACGTTGACCTCGTATAACGGTTCCGAGCTGACGGTCGACGGTTCCCTTGCGGCGGGTTCGATAGACTTTGCCGGAAATCTGACCATTGACGGAGATCTTGATGTGGTCGGGAATGTCACCGCAGGAGACATTGACGTTACCGGCGTTTTAAGCATAGAAGGAAACCTTTATGCGGAGAATGTTACGGCGACCGAGGGTACGATCGTCGGTTCCGCACATGTGAAAAGCATCAGCGGATCCGTGGAAGTGGTCGGAGGCATCGTATTCACGGACGATGATGATGAAGACAGGAGTATTATCTTCTTCATACTCGCCGCGGTGGCGATAGTGGTGATGGCAGGCATTCTGTTTACGAGGAAGTGATTCTGTCAGCGGACAATGCAGTCCTCTTCGGAGGACTGCGTCCCGCATAAAAATTCAGCGATCGGAACGCATGACGATGAAGAACAAAGGGCGGTCGGTACCACGCCCGACCGCCCGGAAGTTTTAACTGCAACCACCGCTGCCGCACGATCCGCATCCTTTCAGATTCGGATTGTGTATTGACAATCCCGTCCCGTAATTGGGATCGTCCACAAACTCGATTATGCACTCGTCAAGTTCCTCGGCAGTCTCGTTGTCATAGAACAGAGAAAAACCGTTCGATTCCGTGACCACGTCGCCGTCTTCCGCTTTTTCCTGGAATGACATTCCGAACTGAGGCCCGGAACACGACATTCCCGCGAGGTATATTTTCACGCCGTATCCGGTCTTCTTGTTCTTCTCAAGAAGCTCGGAGATGAATTTAGCCGCATCTGCCGTTATGGTTACCATTGTATCACTGCCCCATGCAATTGAACGACAGTATATAACTGAATCTGATTAATGTCACGGATTCACGTTCTCGGAGGACGTTGCACACCGTTTACGGGTCCGACTTGGGAAACATCTCTTTGAACCTGCGGAACGCATACGATTGCGCATGCGTCATGGAAACAACGCTTGCGATCTGCATTGTCTCGATGATCTCATTCTTCGTTGCGCCGGCTTTGACCGCAAGCTGCATGTGCACCGACATACAATGCTCCGATCCTTTTGCAACGGCTGCCGCCAAAGCCGTCAAATGTCTCATTTTCCTCCCGAGTTCGCATTTTCCGTAGAACACCGATTTGCCCAGATTAACGGACGGAATGAAAAGATCCGGGCGTTCCGAAAGAACTTCATTCACCAACGGTATGAATCCGTATTCTCTTTCTATGCTTTTCAGCATATCTTTCGTTATCTCTTCCTCGCTCCTTTCCTGACACATGAACGGGAATCGTCGTGAATGTAATAATAATGATGCCGTCCATCCGGTAGCGATCGCCGTGTTAGCTTAACTGTAAGCTTCGCTTTTAACTAAAGGCATCCACGTGAACGTAATATGAACAAAATACCGGAGAGGTGTGATACATGATGACCGCGGAAAAAATACTCAATGAATCTTTCGGTAAAATCGGCAAAGCTTACGGATACGATTCCGTGAATGCGACATTCACTGAATTCAAAGAATTCAAAGTGAAATGGACGAGAAGCAACGGATGGGCTGAATTCGAAGTGAGCGATTACACGAAAGACGCACCTCCGGAGGTCCTGAGGGCGTTGGCGGAAGTTATATTCTCCAAAGTTTCCGGAAAGGAAAAGGACAATTATCCGGAGGATTTCCTCAAGTGGATAACGGCGGATGAGTTTGTCGATCGTAAACAGTCCACATATCTCGCGAGATGCCGCAACGTCACGAGAACGCCGAAAGGTGAGCACGTTGATCTCAACGAATCATATCGGCGACTGGAAGACCTGGGACTCGTGAAACGTGATGATAAAATTGTGATGAATTGGACGAAACAGCCGAACGTCAAACGTGTCGGATATTGTTCCGTTCTTATGAAAGTGATAACGATATCATCGATATTCGACAACCCGTCGATACCCGAGTTCGTTTCCGATTATGTTCTGTATCACGAACTGATACATCTGTTCAAAGGATACGACCCGTTCGGCCGGAAGCACGGAACGGATTTCAGAACTCTCGAACGACTGTATCCCGAATATGCGGAAGCCGAAGATTGGTTGAAAAGGCTTCGTCTTTATGTGTAAAGGTGTCCCCCGGCGATAACACATTCTTTCATTGTCCGATGATGACACCGGCCTCGGAACACTGACCCCGCCGGGGGTATGTGTCGGGTCCCGGGGTTGTCTTCCGGTCACTGCCAGGCGAAATCACATCGCGGCTACCGCAAGGACCCTATTTACGGGACCTCTGTACGCCGCCCCGTATCACGGATCTTCACGTATCGGATCCCATCATCGGTTCGGCACCGTTGCCACGTCTGACAACGATATAAACATATCGATTCTTTGCATTCGTACCGAAAATATATTAACAAAGGGAATATAGCACGCCTGATAACATGCATTGGGCTGATGTCATAGCAGAAGAGATAATGAAGAAGAGCGACAGACCGTTGATTGCCGCCGGAATAAGTCCTACCGGACACATACACGTCGGAAGCCTCAGGGAAGCAATAACCGCCGAGGCCGTCAGAAGTGCCCTGAAAAGCAAAGGGTCCGATGTCAAAATGGTCTATCTCATAGATTCGTTCGATCCTCTGAGAAAAAGGTACACGTTCCTTCCCGAATCCTTTGAAGAACATGTCGGTAAACCCATATGCAGAATTCCCTGCCCGTACGGCGAATACGAAACGTATGCCGATTACTTCATACAGCCGTTTCTTAAAGCCATCACCGCTCTCGGAGTGAAATGCGAGATAATATGGACACACGAACTTTATGAACGGGGAATGTTCGCGGAAACGATAGATGCATCGTTCACAAAGCGGGATAAGGTCATTGAGATCCTGACGGAAGTGGCGCAGAAGGAGAAGAATGAAAATTATGCTCCGTATAATCCTCTTTGTCCGAAATGCGGGAGGTTTGTCAAACAGCCCGATTTCGAATCGTACGAATATCCGTACGTTGAATACCGCTGTGACCGTTGCGGTCACGAAGGAAAAGCGGACATAAGAAAAGGCGACGGAAAACTGACGTGGAGGCTTGAGTGGCCGGCGAAGTGGAAGATGTTCGGAATATCGGCGGAACCGTTCGGAAAAGACCATGCGGCCGCAGGAGGATCCTACGACACCGGCGTGAGGATCGTGAAAGAAGTCTTCGGAGGTGAAGCTCCCCGCCCGATACCGTATGAGTTCGTTCAGCTGAAAGGAAAGGGGCAAATGCACAAATCCACGGGATCACCCGTAACCGGGACGGATGCGATAAACATGACTCCGCCCGAGGTCCTTATGTACACGTTCCTGCGCGTCAACCCGGAAAGACACATAGACTATGACTCCGAGATGGGAATATTGGATATGGCCGATGAGTACGACCGCATGGAATCCTTTCACTTCGAAGGCGGCGCAACGGAAGCGGAAGAGAATTCCGTGGCCGCGTACCGCATATCCATGCATGATCGGATGCCGGAGAAAAAGCCGATACACATACCGTACAGGCATCTGGTGAACGTTGTGCAGATGGCCGACGATCTCGAAGGCGTTGTTTCCATACTCAGAAGGAACGGAGACTTCATTGATGCCGCGGACGAAGACGCGGAACGTTTGAAGAAAAGAATATCCTGTATCAGGTTCTGGCTGAACGGCTTTGCTCCGGACGTTGTGAAATTTTCCGTTTTCAAAGACATGCCCGATGTGAAATTATCGACTGCAGAGAAATCGTATATCGGATCGCTCGTTCCGTTGCTTTCGGCATCGGAATGGAAGGCGGAGGACATACACGCGATCGTTTCCGAATCCGGGAAAAGTTCCGATATCGGTACAAAGGGCGGATTTCAGGCGTTGTACAAGATACTCATAAATCGGACATCCGGTCCGAGACTCGGACACTTTCTGGCAACGATGGAAAAGGACTTCGTCATCGGAAGAATGAAAGAAGCGTCCGCTTAATGTCACCGACAAATATGCGGACGAAATAGGTTTATCCGTCGGCCCTCGCCTTCCCTATGAGGGCGCAGGACGTCAGGAATATCAGCGCACCTATCGCGAATACCATCCACACGCCCAGGTAATCCATTACGAAGAGATCGAATATCGATTCCGCGTAGCTGTTTGCCAAGAATTGTGCCGCTATAATCGCTACGATGAAGCTGCAAATGGCGGCATACCAGTGTTGCCTCTCCTTGTCTATGGATATTGCTCTCCTCCTTACGATGAACGTCAGGAATATCAGTGTACATATGATGAAAAGGGACGCTATCACTATCGGCACGAAATCGGTTATGCCCGCGATCCATTCCTGTATTCCCGACAGTATTCCGCCTACGTCGCCCCCGTGTATGTCCGGATCCGTTATTTCCCACGGTACCGTCCAAAAAACGTCATCGAGGACTCGGTGCAGGAATAACATCAGGACTCCGCCGATCGATGCGAATAAGCCGGTCAAATACAACCATCTTCTGTTCATTGAGAAACCTCATGCCATCACGGACATTTATATATTTAGGTCAAGTCTTCCGCGCGGGCGGAAGCACCGGTGTCCGCGCGCGAGTTGCAACGTCATTACATGCTCGCGCGAACGGGATATACGGGTTACCGCAATATTCCGAGTTCCGTCAGTTTATCCGGGAGATATTGATCCGTCACGAAGTCAAGGCCGTACTTTGCCAGCGCCTGCTGTTCAGCTTTTTTCTTCATGTTCAGCATAGCCTCTATCTCCGATACCCAGAACTCATCCTTGAAACGCGGATCCGTCAGTTCGCTTTTCAGCGCACTGATATCCTGCTCGCTGAGTCTGTCCGTCGGCAGATTGTAATTCAGGATGTCCGTGGCCGTTATTCCGATGAACTGAGACGTCGGTGTTGCCAGATAATCTGAAATGTGGGCCGTCTTGATCGCACCGTACGCTATTGACGCAAATATCCTGAACGACCACGGGTCACCGTCGGTGAACACCGTCACCGGTAATCTCAGTTCTTCATTCAGTCTTTTGATGAATCTTCTTGTACTTCTCGCCGGCTGACCTTTCAAATGAACCAAAAGAGCACCGTGTCTTTCATCGAACCCGTTCTCCACAAGCCTGTCGAACATACCGCCCGTTTCAATCGCGACTATGAACTTCGCGTTTCCGGATTTTATTTCAACTTTCTCTTTTTCCACGTTGAACGGTATTCCGTAACCGGAATCTCCGACATCGTCGCGACAGTTGATCGTCTTTTTGATACCTTTACGGTTGACCTCGCCTATCGTGATATCACCGATGACTCTGGCCCCATCTTCTTCCGGCCTGAGTTTAAAGTCTTCGCGCATGCAGGTTGACACTATTTCAAGGTCTTCCGCGAGAAGATTGCTCTCGTCCTGTGAATTGAACTTACCGTTGCCCCAGCTTTCCGATATGTAATACATCTCTCTCAGCGTTGAGGAACGGTTGTCTTTTATCATGCCGTCGATGAAATCGATCATGTGAAGCGTTCTCAGCATCATCATTGCGCCTTTCACCGTCTTGCATGTACGGTTCGTCTGCATGTCTCCGTATTTCCAGACATTGTGCCTGGGATCGAATTCTATGTTCTTCTTCGACCTGAGAGGGAGGTCCATTACCGGTATGTCGCCTTCGTTCAACTGAGTGTAAATGGAATCAACTATCTTCGTCAGCCTGTCCATTGTCGTGTTTTGACGGTTATTCGTCATCTTCCATCGCCTCCTCTTCCTCCTCATCGTCGTCTTCGGGATATTCTTCTTCCTCTTCTTCCTCTTCAACCGCGATGTCAACGTCGCTTTCGGTGACATCCATTCCTTTTATTCCCCAATCTCCCGGCAACGGATCGGCACCCATGACGAATGCCGAGTTCACGCCGGAAAGGTATATGTCCGCTTCCGAAAAGACATCGGCCATGTCGCCCGCGAGATCGAATGATATCGTAACGGATGACGACGGAGGCATGTTCAGTATCTCCCAGTTGGCTTTCCCTTCTTCGTTCATATCGATGAAGTGATTTCCGAGCAATGTTTCATTCACCGCCTCTTTCGGAAGTATCGCATGCAGTCTCAGCGACCGTTCCGCTTTGGTGTAGTTGTAAACGTTGTACGTGATGCTTTTGACCTTATTCTTCGGATCGAACGATCCCTTCGGTTCAACCCAAACGACATTCATGATCTTCGTTATCGTACGGCTGAGGTCCGGCACCGGACGGTTAAGCATCTTTGCGGACTTTTCGGCCATTTCCGGAAGGATCTGCTGAACTATCTCGAACTTCGCATGCGTCTTGTTCTTCCTTTCCTTCTTGTTCAAGTGACTCTTAAGATTTCTTGCGCATAATCTGAGCGCTAAATTGATCTCGTTCTGTATTTCACCGATGTTCGCTATCGCTTCCTTTCCTTCGGACGTGAACGGCACTTTCGTCGATGCCACGTGCACGAGTATTATCGCCGGCCCGTACGGTATGCCTTTTCCGCCTCTTTGTTCAAGGCCGTACCTCCTCCAGTCCATGCTCTCTATTGCTTTTGTGGTGACGCACGCACCCTGCTGGTAAAGCAACGGAACGCGGTTGGCTATCCTCAATATCGAAACGGCACTGTCCGACGGTATCTCTCCTCCGTAAACGATTCCGGCCTCAACCACGAACGGGTTGCCGTTGACCGACTTCGGAGCTCGAGTTACGGGTTGCGCATAATACTCCGGGCGCATGCCTTCCAGAACGTGCATGAGTCCCTTCTTGATCAGTGTGTCGCCTATCGGCGACAGACAATCCGTTTGCGGAGCCATTATTTTCACGTCGCCTATCGCCTTCAGAACGGCGACGCAATCTTCTCTCGTGACGGCGGATGCCTTCTTGTCACTCACGCCGGATACTTGCAATATCTCCTCGGCTATACGATCCGTGATCCTTGACAGATCGTTTTTAAGAAAAGATTTCAACGTTTTTTGCTGAGTGTTCTGCACCATCTTCAGGAGGTCGCCGACCTCCAGCCCCTGCGGGTGCGGCTTTATTTCCTTTGATTTTATCGGCAACGTTTCCGTTGCCCGTTCGAATGTCCATTTCTTTCCTTCGGGATCATCAAATATTATCTTCGCATGCGGATTCACTATGGCAGTATTCTTGAGATACTCGAATATTGATTGCTTGCCGGTTATGTACCTTCCTTTAGTCTGGTAATCTATCCGGGTACCGTGAGCTTTGCCTTCCCATGTGAACGGCTCATCGTTCGTGACTATCGGGCGGTTGATCTTCGTATCTATGACTATATCCATTTTCCAGGCGACCGCGTCATCTCCTTCTATCTTCGACTTGACGTGAGCAGGTTTCCCCGTGGTTGTGTTACCGATCATGACCGTCGCGGAAATTCCTATTCCCTGCTGGCCTCTCGACTGCCTCAGCGCGTGGAATCTCGATCCGAAAAGCAGACGGCCGAACACGTTCGGCATCATCCTGTGAACTATCCCGGGGCCGTTGTCCTCAATGGATACGTTGTAATCTTCATCGTTCACACGCTCAACTTTTACGTATATTTCCGGCAGTATGTCCGCTTCCTCGCAAGCATCAAGTGAGTTGTCGACCGCTTCTTTGATGCCCATCAGAAGTGACTTTGAACGTGAATCGAAGCCTAAAATATGTTTGTTCCTCTCGAAGAACTCCGATACCGCGATCTCTTGCTGTTTCTTTGCCAATTCGTGTGCGATCGAACCTTTTCCGCCTTCGTCCACGTCTTTGAAATCTTCTTTATTCGAGTGCATCCGGTTCAGGCAACGAGGTTCGTTTTATTAAACGTTTCTCATCGGAACATTGCTGGCGTCCGATGCCTATCATGTGTATTACACACGGAGAATAAATATTTCGTACGCACCCGGGAATTACTTCTTCGGATCCGTCTCGGAGTCGGATTTGCCTTGAATCGAAAGTACCTCAACGTCGCTCTCGAATATTTCGCCGCAGTACGGGCATACTCCGGCATCTTCGGGAACTTCCCTGTTGCATTCCGAGCATTCGAAGTAATTTGCCTTCTTGACTCTCATCTCTTCCGGAACGTCGATATACTCTCCGCACCGCCTGCAGCACGTCTCTCCGGGAAGCACCATCGTCCTGCACCTTTTGCATCTTCCGTACCCCTGCGGGTAAAGGCGGCCTTCCTTTTCCAGCCTCTCCCTCATTTTCTCAAGGTTGCGGCGCATCCACCATACCATTAACGATATGAGCATGAACGGCAACACGAGAACGGTGAACACGTCGCCCAAGTGCTTTCCGATATCGGTACCGACGGGTAACAACGGATACAGAAGAGTTGTGAACGTGATGAACATCAGTAACGCGCACAACATCAGGTATTGTATCTTCCTGACATTGAAAAGTCTCAGAATATAGAACGCCAAAACTCCGATACAGAGTCCTCCGAGCATATCCACGAAGCCCATCAGAACGAGCAATGTGGATGCTCCCAATGCCATCAGTATACCGACCGGCATCGCCGCTTTGGTATCCCTGAACTTTTGGAATTCTGTTTTCCTGTGTTCATCCATCGGCGCGGGATGCCCTTAATCATATAAAATCGGTTTGTTTGATGCACGCGGCGATAGTTCTTTTAGTAATACTAATCTTAACATATATGAATAAACAGTAACACGAATTTGTGATAAAGCGCATACTTTAACTACCGGAAGAGAATACACATGAACATGATGAAAAGTAAGATCATCACGATTGCCGTTGCGGCGATCATAATCGGTGCTGCAGTGGCCGTGGTGTTTTGGCCGTCTGAGAACAAGGGATGGCATGCGTGGAACCCGACGGTCGGCGAGATAGATTATTCGAGCATATCCGCCACTCCGAATATTATCGGCGTGATAGAAGAAATGTATATGATCGTCTACGACGAGGAACTTCCCGATCCCGTTGTGAATGCCGAGATGGATTTTAAATCGCTTGTCACGTTGAATGAGGTCGAGGTCGAGGTCGAGAACGAGGACGGCGAAATATCAATGATAACATCAATAATAACATCAGTGAAAAGTTCCGGGACGGGACCGGGTGTGCAAGAGAGGAGCATAGAGTTCACTGAGGATATGATAAACAATATGAAGATAATATCGTACGGCAAAGGGTTCACCGACTCTTACATCGAAATGCTCGGGGAAAGTGTTTGGGACCGTGTTGTGGCCGCGGGTAACAGTACTTGGAACGCTTACGGCGATAATACAATGCTCTGGGAGGAAACGCTCGGTTCTGAGTTCACGATCAATACATTGAATTTACTCTCGTTCCTGAATGTACATCTTGATTCCGAAAGCACTTATTGCCTTGTCGTGTGGGGATACATAACCAATTATGACGCGGTCATGAGCGCAATAAGCGGATTTGATAACGTGGAGCTGCTGTGCATAGACTACAGTTGGACCATAGGGTCCATCAAAAATCTGTTGGCGGTCGTCGATGCGCTGGGTTGGCTGATCGGAATAAGCACCGAGGAAAATGATGCTCTGATGGATTTCTACGGCAGATATGCGGCCATAGAGCAGGCGGTCTTATCCAATCCGACCAATATGACGGTATACATGGAAATAGCCGGTGCCAGATCTCCGGGCGGCAACACACTGACACAATTATGCTTCGATGTTCTCGGTCTTGAGAATATAAACACAACCTCGGGGATAAATGTGTTCAGTGATGTGGAGGTCGTGAGATCCGCACCGGATATAATATTCTTCGACAGAAATGATCCGAGGACCATGGAGCAGAAGATGAGGATCGTCATGTAACATCCCAAACCTTTTTCTATTTTCCTTATCTGGTGAGGGCCGTGGAAAAGAAGACCGTTGAAGATCTGAACAGCATACGCGAGAGGAAGTTGCGCAAGAATATCATTGTGCTTACCGTAACCGTTGTTCTGCTTCTGCTGTCATTCATTCCCGCCCTGATGGTCGGAACAAAGATGTCTCTGTCCGAGACATTCGGCTCCCTGTTCGGTAACGGAAGCTGGGCGGAAGTATACATAATCCAGAACATACAGTTGCCGAGAGCTTTGTGCGCCGTCATAGTCGGCGCGGCACTTTCCGTCTCCGGTCTGTCGATGCAGGGGATGTTCAGAAACCCGATGGCATCGCCGTCCGTACTGGGAGTGTCGTCCGGTGCCGCATTCGGCGCATCTCTGGCAATGGGATTCGGACTCGGAGCGATGTTCGGGAGTTTTGCCGTGCCCTTCATGGCATTCATTTTCTGTTTCGGAACAATGGTGCTTGTGTACACGCTTGCTAAGACAACCGGCGGCACATCGGTAATAATGTTGCTGTTGGCAGGCATCGCGGTCGGTGCATTCTTCAACGGAATGGTATCCGTTGTGATCTACGTAGCGGATGACAGCGCAATGCCCAGCATAGTATATTGGATGATGGGAAGTCTCAGCGAAGTGGGATGGGATTCGTTCAGGCTCGCGCTGATCCCGATAGCCATAGGTATAATGATCATGTGGCTGCGTGCGAGTGAACTCAATCTCATATCCTTGGGTGAAGAACAGGCCGGGAATCTCGGTGTGAATGTGAACCGTACACGTATTTTACTGCTCGTGGGGGCATCGCTCGCGGTAGCGGGCGCAGTGTCCATAAGCGGAATAATAGGATTCGTCGGGCTCATAATACCTCACATATTCAGAATGATAGTCGGTCCCGACCACAAGATACTGATGCCGCTGACGATTATCGGCGGTGCGGCCTTCCTCGTGACGATGGATATCATAGCCAGATGGGTGATATTCCCGAATGAACTGCCTATCGGTATACTGACAGCCTTGCTTGGTGCTCCGTTTTTCATTTACATAATGAGAACAAAAAGAAAATTCATGATGGGAGGGAACTGAGTGCAACTTGAGATAAATAACGTGTGTTTCGCGTATAACTCGTCCGATGTTCTCAAAGATATATCATTCGAAGCCTCAGCGGGAGAGGTTGTCGGGATACTGGGAAAGAACGGGTGCGGAAAGACCACGCTTATGAAGTGCATAAACGCACATCTCAAACCTCATTCCGGCTGCGTAACGGTCGATGGGAATTCTGTATCGGGAATGGTAAAAAAGGATCTCGCCAAAAAGATGGCGGTGGTGGCGCAGACTGCCTATATGTCATTTCCGTTCACGGTTTTGGAGACGGTGATGATGGGCCTCTACCCGACATCGGAATGGATGCGTTCTCCTTCAGCGGAAGAAATGGAAAGAATACTTGATTCCATGGATTCCACAGGTGTGACGGAATTCGCAGACCGCCCGGTGACGGAACTGAGCGGCGGTGAGAGACAGCGTGTTCTGATAGCAAGAGCGCTGGTCCAGAATCCGAAGGTATTCCTTCTCGATGAGCCGACGCTGCATCTCGACATAAACCATCAGTTCAAACTCATGGAACTCGTGAACCGTCTTGCGCGGGAGAAGGATATGCTTGTCATCGTCGTGACACACGACATATCATTGGCGGCGAGATACTGTGACCGCGTACTGCTCATGGAAAAGGGAGAGATCGTCGGATCCGGCAAGACCGAAGACGTTATCACATCCGAAAATTTGAAAAAGGTATTCTCGGTGATCGCTGAGGTCGCGTATGATGAAAGGATCGGCGGCCTTAACGTGATGTTCATCGGAAAATCAGAATAATGATATGGCGCCCTGGCCGGAATTCGAATCCGAGTCGAAGCCTCGACAGGGCTTCATGATAGGCCGCTACACTACCAGGGCTGTGAAAATGGTCAATATCGAAGCAGTATATAACCCTTAAGGTGTGACTGGACAACAACTGATTTTAACCATTATCGCACTGTTATCACTGATATATATGCCGAAGCAGCCAACCGTTTCAGACTACATGGTGACGACCGTCCAAAGCGTCGGGCCGGATATGACTGTGAAGGAAGTTTCAAAGAAGATAAGCGAATCGAATTTTCACGGACTCCCGATAACTCAGAAGAATTATCTCGTCGGTTTCATAACCGCGAAAGAGTTGCTCAGATTTACCGATCGCCCGGATTCGAAGATACGCGAGGTCATGAAAATGGGCACCATGTGCGCCGTGCCCGAGATGAGCATGGAGGATGCGATGCGCGTACTGTTCCGATACGGCCTGAGGAATCTTCCCGTAATAGACAAGAAAGGAAAGCTCGTCGGGATGATTTCCAATATAGATATAGTAAGATCGCACATCGAACGGTCGAGGCCGGCGAAGGTCATGTCCGTGAAAACGTTCCTGGAACAGCATAATGACATCCATCTCAAAATGATTTTCGGAGATGTTCCTTTGACCGATGTCCTTCCGACCCAAAAGGAAGTGTTCATGGACGAATTGATAGGACGTTCGTATGAATTGAAGAGAGGATTGAACGAACCCCTCATAGTGGTCAAAAGACGCAAAGGATATTTGGTGGTGGACGGACATCATCGTGTCATGGCAGCGAAGCAAATGGGTCGCCCGACATTCAATGCCGTGATTCTCGAACCTGATAATTATGACGTTGTGCTCGGGTTGGAAAGAACGGCCGAGAAATGGGGACTGCGTTCACTGGACGACGTGAAGATAATCGAAGGATCGAAACATCCGTTCATTGAGATGACCACGAGGATGATGGACAGCGGT
>Ga0123353_10003598_pt1 | contig 19631 bp, 13 predicted proteins | sample TergutLab28metaG_3_FD_92763 | JGI IMG/M metagenome (GOLD analysis project Ga0123353, IMG submission 92763) | Labiotermes labralis P3 segment gut microbial communities from Petit-Saut dam, French Guiana - Lab288 P3 | ecosystem: Host-associated > Arthropoda: Insects > Digestive system > Gut ... | reverse complement strand
TATGAAATATGCGTCCGTGATATGACGCCGGAGTCCGTAATCGACGTTCTTACCAAAAGCGGACTTAAGGGCCGTGGCGGCGCGGGGTTTCCGTGCGGCAGAAAATGGCTCGCCGTGAAAAACGCCCCCGGCGAACCGAAATACATCATTTGTAATGCCGACGAGGGCGATCCGGGTGCGTTCATGGACAGGTCTTTGTTAGAAGGCGACCCCCATGTCATAATAGAGGCGATGATGATAGCCGGCTATGCGATAGGCTCGTCCGTCGGTTATATATACGTCCGCGCCGAGTACCCCAACGCGGTCAAACGACTGCAAATCGCCATACAACAGGCACATAATTACGATATTTTGGGCAAAAACGCTATGGGACTCGGTTACGACTTTGATATAGAACTGCGCCTTGGCGCGGGCGCGTTTATATGCGGCGAGGGTACAGCGCTTATTTCCAGCATAGAGGGCCACAGGGGCGAACCCAGACAAGCTCCTCCCCACGTCGCCGAATATGGGCTTTGGGGCAAACCGACCTGCATGAATAATGTGGAAACTTTCGCCAACATCCCTCCCATAATCTTGAGCGGCGCGGACTGGTTCAAAGCGATAGGCAACGAGAAAAACACGGGCACAAAGGTGTTCGCTTTGGGCGGAAAAATCAAGAACACCGGGCTTGTAGAGGTCCCGATGGGCACCAGTCTAAGGACAATTATAGAGGACATAGGGGGAGGTTGCGGCAACAAAAAATTTAAGGCGGCGCAAACGGGCGGACCCAGCGGCGGCTGCATTCCCGCGGCTCTTATCGACATTCCTATGGACTACGACAACCTTTTGTCGGTCGGCTCGATGATGGGAAGCGGCGGGCTTATAGTCATGGACGAGGACAACTGCATGGTTGACACGGCGAAATTCTTCTTAGAGTTCACCGTGGACGAATCTTGCGGAAAATGCACCCCCTGCCGCATAGGCAATAAACGCCTGCACGAAATTTTGGAAAAAATCACAAGCGGACAGGGCACGATGGAGGATTTAGACCGCTTAGAAACGCTGTGCCAGTACATCAGGAGCGACTCGCTTTGCGGCCTTGGCAAATCGGCGCCTAATCCTGTCAGAAGCACGTTAAAATATTTCCGCGACGAATATATCGCCCATATCCGCGACAAAAAGTGTCCTGCGGGCGTCTGTAAGGCTTTATTAAATTATGTGATTATTCACGAAAACTGCGTGGGTTGCGGGCTGTGCAAGCGCGTCTGCCCCACGGGCGCGGTCAGCGGCGAGGTTAAGAGCGCACACACGATTGACGTCCTAAAATGCGTCAAGTGTGGCGCCTGCGTCGCGGCATGCAAGAAAGCGGCGATAGTCAAAAAATAATGCACAATGTTCAATGCGCAATGCTCAATGGCGGTCGAAATTCTTTTCACGGCATAATGCTTCTAAATCAAGGCACAATACTTAAATATATCTTTTATGGCGCATTGAGCATTCTTAAATTTATCCTTCATTGCGCATTAAGCATTGCACGTTGAGCATTCACAGTAAGGAGGAACCATGAATCCCGAACCTAAAAAAGACGTAACCTTAAAAATAAACAACATAGCCGTCACGGTGCCCGCGGGCACAAAGATAATCGACGCCGCAAAAAAAGCCGGCTTCACTATCCCCACCCTTTGCTACTTAAAGGGCGTATGCAACGACGGTTCGTGCCGCGTATGCGTGGTCGAAGTCAAGGGCAGCGGTAGCCTTGTTACCGCTTGCTTTGCTATGGTATCCGAAGGTATGGAGGTTTTTACAAGCACTCCGGACGTCATCGCGTCGCGCAAAACCACGGTCGAAATGCTGATGAGCGTGCATAAACAAGACTGCCTCTCGTGCGTGCGTAGCGGCGACTGCGAGCTGCAACGCTTAGCTTACCACTACGACTGCGACAACACTGCCTACCGCGGCGAAATGATACAGTATAAGCGCGAGGAAAGCAACGCGTATTTAGTGCGCGACAACAACCGTTGCGTGCTTTGCCGCCGTTGCATGGGTATGTGTAGCAAAGTCCAAGGCATAGGCGTGATAGGCGCGATCGGCCGCGGCTTTAAGACACATGTCGGCTGCGCTTTCGAAAAAGACCTTAAGGAAAGCCCCTGCGTGGCGTGCGGTCAGTGCATAAACGTCTGCCCCGTGGGCGCGCTCTTAGAAAAAGATTATACAAAACAGGTGCGTGAAGCGCTTATGGATCCTAAAAAGCACGTCGTGGTGGGCGTAGCCCCCGCCGTGCGTGTCGCCTTGGGCGAGGAGTTCGGTTTGCCCATAGGCGCGGACGTAGAGGGCAAAACTATAACTGCCCTTAAACTCCTTGGCTTTGACAAAGTTTTCGACGTCAACATGACCGCCGACCTCACCGTTATGGAGGAAGGGACCGAGCTTTTGCACCGCCTTAGCGATCAGGACGCCGCCCTGCCTATGCTGACAAGTTGCTCTCCAGGCTGGATTCGCTATGTGGAGTTTTATTACCCCGAATTACTGGGGCATTTGTCCACCTGTAAGTCCCCGCAACAGATGTTCGGCGCGACAATTAAGACGTACTACGCTAAAAAATTTGGTCTAAACCCCGCCGACGTAGTCGTGGTCACCATCATGCCCTGCGTCGCGAAAAAGGCGGAAATACTACGCGATAATCAAGCGGCAAGCGGCTACCCCGACGTGGACATCACAATTTGTACCCGCGAGCTGTCGCGCCTTATCAAAATTTCAGCCATCGACTTTGTCGACCTTAAAGACGGCAACTGGGACCATCCCTTGGGCGGGGGTTCTACCGCGGGGCTGATTTTCGGCGCGACCGGGGGGGTCATGGAGGCGGCGCTAAGGACGGTTTACGAGCTTGTCACCGGACAAACCCTCGAAAAATTGGAGTTTAATCAGGTGCGCGGCACAAAGGGCATAAAGGAAGCCGAAATAGATTTAGGGTCAAGAAAACTGAACGTCTGTGTGGCACACACTTTGACAAACGCCAAAAAGATAATGGACGACATACGGGACGGCAAAAGCAAGTACGATTTTGTCGAGATTATGACCTGCCCCGGCGGCTGCGTAAACGGCGGCGGCCAACCGCTTATTATGGCAAATGTAATCAACGACGGCGTGGACGTGGCGGCGCTACGGGCGAAAACCATTTATGAAAAGGATAAAAATTCGCCGCTTCGCAAAAGCCACGAAAACGAGATAGTCAAAACGCTGTATAATGAGTATTTCGGCGAACCGGGCAGCCACCGCGCGCACGAAATTCTGCACACGACGTACAGGAAGCGGGATAAGTATTTTAATAATTAATGCTCAATGCGCAATGCGCAATGCTTAATGCTCAATGAAGGGCGGGTTTTATTTGTAAAATAATTTCGTCACCAACGAGGAGCGGAGCGACGTGGCAACCCAGCTTAAATTAGCCCACAATAACGCACAATGAAACAATGCACAGCGCACAGTGAAGGTCGGGTTTAAATATTTAATCCGACCTTTTTCATTCTCGTGCCAGTGTTTTAACGGACTATTTTCCGAAACATATTATTCAGAAATAACGTCAGCCGACATTTTTACAACGCTTTCGGCAAACTCGCAAGCCGCATTAAAATCATTTTCGTCCGGGTGATTGGCGTTTTTTGTCCCTATCGAAGCCCCTTTGCAGGTAAAAGGAATTCCGACAATCTTTATGCCTCGTTTTTCTAAAAGTGATTTAATGTCATCGCCTATTTTAAATTGATTGCCGTATGTGCCGAAAGCCGCGGCGGTCTTGACGTATTCGGGGTCCAAACCTCCGATGAATTTTCTTGTGCTTTTGTGCGGCTTCGCCCAATAAATTCCGTCGCCGATAAACAACAAATCAATCGGCTCGACTATGGACAGCTTGCTTTTCTTATCTATCTTTTCCGCTACAACGTTCAATCTCGCCGCTATCGCCTTTGCCACCTTTTCGGTATTTCCCAAACGGGAATGGTAAATGACTCTGATTTTCATGCGATACCTCCGCAATTTATATATTATGTATGTAATAGTTTACCGCAAATAATTTGTAATGTCAACTGTTGTCGTCAGCTTTTTTACAAAACGTATGATTTCCCGTTTTACAACCGTTCCCTCAACCCCCAATACTTCTCCACCAATTCGCAGCACACATTCTTCAACCTGTGCGTCAGCTTCTTTTCCGCGCCGCTTAATAGCGATACCCCGCACAAGCTGTCGTAAATATCCTCATAAAACTCCGCGGTCGCCCGATAACAAGCGGTCGCCCTTTCCTCCGCCTTCCCGTCAGCCGCTCCCGCAGCCCTACCCGCCGCCAAAATCTCCGCTTCGTCCTTTCTCGCCTTGACGTCGCTTTTCAGTCCCTCAACCTTAAGCATTACCGCGCTCTCGCCGCTCTCAAATGAGTCCAACGCGTACACATACCCTATCAATTCGTCCACCAATTTAAGCGGATAATTCAACAGTTCCCTCAGTTTCGCCTCCGCTCCCCTGTCGCCGCTTCGCCTCACCCTTGTCCGCCCGAATTGATATGACCTAAGCCCCGCGTCGGGGTAATCGCTGCTAAACCTGTCCAAAACCACCTTTGCGTCGCTCTCTTTTTTATAAACAAAGGCGGCGACCAAAAAATCGCCATCGTTCAGGATATACCCCGCCCCGCCCGCTGCCGAAACCGCCTTGGACGCATCCTCGGCCGCCTTAAGCGAATCCGTGCGCGTAAGGGTAAGGGCGTAATAGTCCGCTTTACTTAAGCGAAAATACGACGGGCCGTAAAGATAAATCCCAAAAGCCAGCCCCGCAATAATCGTGGCAACTATTAAGGCTATGACGATAGTCCGTCCCATGCCTCTCCGCCGCCTGCCGCGCTCCCTGTACCGCTCCCTTTTTCCGCCGATAATGTGGGGCGTATTAAAATCCCATATCCTGCGTGCCATTTTATACCGCCACTAAATTGTGCCAAAAATTAGAATTGAATTCGGACGTATTTTTACACCGAAAAGACGCCTAAGGCTATTAATTTTTGCATAATTTAGCACCGCCTCCGTTTTTATGAATTACAGGCGTTTTTGCCCTTCTATACTACAAATATTGATGTTCGCGCCGCGATATACCATAAAATGAAAAATTTGTCAACTAAAATCCCCAAAAATTTTAAGAAATATTTTTGCTCAAAGTATTGCTTTTTTTCGAAATTTAGAATATAATAGTTTCATAAAGAGACGGGGCGGCAAAAAGCGGCCTTCACGGGGTCCCCAAAAAATCCGATTTTTGGGGGTGGAGTAGGGCAACAGCCCCATGCCTCCGGCGGGAGTGTACATTAATGTACGAAACCTCGGCGGCAGGGCAGGCTAGCCCGTATACTCCGCTTCGCTACGTTCTGCGTAGCAAAGTCGTAACTTGCCGATACCCGAAATTTCCTGCGGTGTGCGTGAGCTTGTTTCATTTATAACCACAAAACTCATACGGGATTGCTTGTACGTCTACACGTTATGTCAGGCCTCAGAAATTTTTTCAAAAGAGTCCAAGGATTCGGTTGAAAAGCAGTGGAAGACAGAGGTTAGAGTCGGCTCACCCACCTGCCGTTATGGCGGGTTTTAAACAGGACGGCCACGGCACATGCGGGTTTTTGAATAAGGTCCGTACTTGTGAAAGCAGGTACGGTTAAAAAGAGGGCGTTTTTATGCGCTCTTTTTGTATAGAGCGTGTAGTTAAGTTCAAGGTTTTAGAAAGGACGTGAGATTTGACGCTCCCATCTTCCTTTCTTATTCCCTTTTTTATTACTTTTCTCTTTACAAACCCTAAAAAATATGTTATCATGTCTTTGTATATAAACATATATACTCAAATAAGCGACGCAAACAAAAGCAAATCCAAAAACACTTCCAAACAAAAGGAGGATAAAAAATATGGGACTGATTAAGGCTTTGACGGGCTCGGTGGGCGGGGTGCTCGCCGACCAATGGAGGGAATACTTCTACTGCGAGGCGATAAGCACGGACGTATTAGTCACAAAGGGACAGCGGCGAATAGACAAACGCTCGTCCAACAAAAAAGGCGTGGACAACATCATCACCAACGGCTCGGTGATGGCGGTTGCCAACGGACAAGCAATGGCGATTTGCGACCAAGGAAAGGTGGTCGAGTTTTGCGCGGAACCGGGCGAATTTGTGTGGGACTCCTCGTCCGAACCCACAATTTTTTACGGCGGATTGGGCAAAGGCATCGTCAATTCTTTCAAAAACATAGGGAAACGCTTTACTTTCGGCGGCCAGCCGGGCAAGGACCAGCGCATTTACTACTTCAATATCAAGGAAATCACGAGCAACAAGTACGGCACGCCGCAGCCCGTCCCTTTCCGCGTGGTGGACACGAATATCGGGCTGGACGTGGATATTTCGATTCGCTGTAACGGCGAATATTCTTACAAAATGACCGACCCGATACTGTTTTTCACCAATGTTTCGGGCAACGTTGCCGACGAATACCGCCGCGATAAAATCGACGGGCAGCTAAAGAGCGAGCTTTTGACCGCGCTTCAGCCCGCCTTCGCACAGATTTCCGCAAAGGGCATACGGTACAGCGCGCTGCCCGGGCACACGATGGAGATTTCCGACGCGCTGAACGAGGTTTTGGGCAAAAAGTGGGGCGAATTACGCGGCATCGAGGTAGCGGCTTTCGGCATAAACACGGTTTCCGCGTCCAAAGAGGACGAGGACATGATTAAGGAATTACAGCGCACCGCCGTAATGCGCAATCCGGGTATGGCGGGCGCGGTCATGGTGGGCGCGCAGGCGGACGCTATGAAAACGGCGGCGGGCAACGCGGGTGGCGCGTTTATGGGCTTTATGGGTATGAACGCGGCGATGGGCTCGGGCGGAATGAACGCCAACCAATTATTCACTATGGACCAGCAGCAGCAAAGGCGGCAGCTTGAACAGCAACAGGCGGAACAACAAGCGGCGGCGGGCGGCTGGAAATGCGGCTGCGGAGCGGTCAACAAGGGCAAATTCTGTCACGATTGCGGCAAGCCCCAGCCCGTCGACGAAACGTGGAAGTGCGAATGCGGCGCGATAAATAAGGGCAAATTTTGCGCGGAATGCGGCAAGCCTCGGTCCGACAAATGGAAGTGCGAGTGCGGCGCGGAAAACACGGGCAGATTTTGCGCGGAATGCGGGAAAAGCAGGAATTAGTGGGAAGTGGGGAGTGAGGAGTGGGGAGTGAGAGTAGAATATGGCTGTAAAAAATTATCAGGAGCTCATTGTTTGGCAAAAGGCAATGGATTTGGCGGCGGAGATTTATAAGCTGACCGAAAAGTTGCCCGACAAAGAAAAATATTCGCTTATTGACTAAATGAGGCGGGCGGCGGTGTCGATTCCGTCCAATATTGCCGAGGGACAAGCACGGAATTCGACAAAAGAATTTGTCAATTTTTTGTCGTTTGCTAACGGCTCAAGAGCGGAATTAGAAACACAGTTACTACTTTGTTTAAAAATAAACTACCTTACAGAAAACGATATTTCGGATGCGATGAATCTATTACAGGAAGTTCGTAAAATGCTCATTGCCCTAAAATCTCTACTATCCACTTCCCACTCCCCACTTCCCACTTCCCACTAACAACGGAGGAAAAATGTCTCAAATTCTCGATTATAAATGCCCCAACTGCAGCAGCCCGCTGCTTTTTCAGCCCGGCACGCAAAGCCTCAAATGCTCTTCCTGCGGGACGGAAATGGACGCCGCCGCCTTTACTGCCCTTGACGAGGCGTTAAAGACGGGGGACGCCGCCGCCGATTACGGCACATACAGGGGCGCGGCTTTGGACGAGGTCAATCAGCAGCACTGCAATTCGTGCGGCGGCGAGCTTATTACCGACGGCACCGCCATCGTGACCGAGTGCCCGTACTGCGGCAATACGGCGATTATTACCCAAAGGGTGAAGGGCGCGCTAAAACCCGATTATGTCATTCCCTTCAAAATCGAGGGGGACGCCGCCAAATCCACCCTGCGCGATTTCTACAAAAAAAAGCCGCTCCTCCCCAAGCATTTCAAAACCGACAGCCAAATCGACAAGCTGACGGGGGTGTACGTCCCCTTTTGGCTGTACGACTGCGACACCGACTCGCAGGGGGTTTACGACGCAACGCGCACCCGCAGCTGGACAAGCGGCAACACGCGGTACACCGAAACCAGCCACTACCTTGCGACCCGCAGGGGGGAGCTGAGCTTTGACAAGCTGCCCGTGGATGCGTCCGAAAAAATGGACGACGCCGCGATGGAGGCTATCGAGCCGTATAATTATCAGGATATGGCGCCGTTTTCGACGGCGTACCTTACGGGGCATCTCGCCGACCGTCAGGACGTAGATTTTGCTAAGTGCAAGCCCCGTATCGACGAGCGCGTAAACAAAAGCGTGGACGATTCCTTGCGCGGCACGGTAAGAGGATACAACAGCGTCCGCCGCCGCAGCCTTAACGTGCGCGTCACCAAGCACAACATCAGTTACGCGATGCTGCCCGTCTGGCTGCTGAATACCAAGTGGAAAAACAAAAACTACCCCTTCACCATGAACGGGCAGACGGGAAAAATGACGGGCAGGCTGCCCGTTGACAAGAAAAAGGCGTTTTTTATATTTCTGCCGATTTTCGCCCTTTTGGCCGCGCTTTCGATTGCGCTTACGCTTGTATTTGACGACGGGTCATTTTCCCTGCCCCTTGTTTTGGGGATTTGTATCGCGGTCAGCGCGGCAATACCGGCCATTGTGATTGCGGTAATGGCAGCTAAAATGAAAACAAAGCCCTCGCGGCGGCTATCGAAGGTATACGAAAGGAATTTCCGCCTGACCCGCCAAAGCGACGTGTTTTTATATAAGACGGTCAGCCGGCAGCAGATACAGAGTTCGAGCAGCCCCACGCGAAGGCGATAGTTTTAGGTGAGACTGGAATTTGGAGAGTGGAGTTAAGGCAGAATCTAAATTAAAGGGCGGGAGGTTATAAGCCCCTCGCCCTTTTTGATGATATTCACTTCGCGAATGATATTCTCTCTTCGCTCGAATTAAGGTCAAATTTTAAGATAAAATATATCCTTAATTGCCCGACAGGGCAATATCATTCGCGCAGCGAATATAATTACGAAGTAATATCACTGCGAAGCAATATCATTCTTCCCCCTTCGCCGCCGCAATAAACTGCACGAACAAAGGGTGCGGCTTATGCGGGCGCGACTTAAACTCCGGATGAAATTGCACCCCTAAATGGAACCTATGCCCCGTCAATTCCGCCGCCTCTACCAGGTTGCCATCGGGGGAAAGCCCGCCGAAGGTCAGCCCAAGCCTCTCAAAAGCCGCCCGATAATCATTATTAAATTCGTACCTGTGGCGGTGCCGCTCCTGAATCACGCCCGCCCCGTAAGCCTTAAAAAACGTCGTGCCCTCTTTAATCACGCAATCGTACGCCCCCAAACGCATACTCCCGCCCGTGTTCTGTAAGCCCTCCTGCCCTTCCATCAAATCGATAACCTTGTTTTGCGAATCGGGCGCAAACTCCCCGCTGTCCGCATCGGCTAAACCCGCCACCCCCCGCGCGAATTCGATAACCAAAACCTGCATCCCAAGGCAAATCCCGAAGTATGGCAGGTCGTTTTTGCGGCAGTATTCGGCTGTCGCAATCATCCCGTCCACGCCGCGATCGCCAAAACCGCCGGGCAGAATAATCCCGTCGCAGTCGCCAAGTAATTTATCCGCGTTTTCTCGCGTCACTTCCTCGGAGTCAATCCATTTTAAGTCGATAAAAACGCCGTTTTCGATACCCGCGTGCGTCAGCGCCTCGTTTACCGAAAGATACGCGTCGAGCATTTTGACGTATTTGCCGACAAGCCCGATTTTCACACTTCCGCGCCGCCGCCCTGCCTTATCGAGCATAACTTTCCATATTGTAAGGTCGGGCTCCCTGTCCCCCAAATCCAGTTCCCGCGACACAATGCTTGTCAGCCCGCATTTTTCTAACATAAGCGGTATCTCGTACAGCAGCGACACGTTCAAATTGTCGATAACACAGTCGACAGGCACGTTGCAGTATAAGGAAATTTTTGCCTTAAAGCTATCGGAAAGCGGCATTTTGCTGCGGATAACAATAATATTAGGCGAGATTCCCAAGCTTTGCAGCACCTTTACGCTGTGCTGCGTGGGCTTACTTTTTAATTCCCCCGTACTGTTAATAAACGGCGCCAGGGTAACATGGACAAACAGGCAGTTTTCCCGCCCCACCTCGTTGGAAACCTGACGGATAGCCTCGATATACGGCAGGCTTTCGATGTCGCCCACCGTGCCGCCTATTTCGGAAATGACCACGTCTGCGCCCACTTTTTTGCCCACGCCGTAGATAAATTTCTTGATTTCGTTGGTGACGTGCGGGATGACCTGCACCGTTTCGCCGTTGTACGCCCCGTTCCGCTCGTTGGTCAAAACGTTCCAGTAGATTTTGCCGGAGGTGATGTTGCTGTATTTATTCAGGTTTTCGTCGATAAAACGCTCGTAATGCCCAAGGTCAAGGTCTGCCTCGCCTCCGTCCTCCGTGACGTACACTTCGCCGTGCTGAAACGGGCTCATGGTGCCGGGGTCGATGTTAATATAAGGGTCCATCTTCTGCGAGATGACCTTTAAGCCCTTTGCCTTTAACATCATTCCGATGGAAGCGGCGGTAATGCCCTTTCCGAGGCCGGATACTACTCCGCCGGTAACGAATATGAATTTCATAGTGTACTCCTCACAACAACAGTCTTTATGAATGCGCAATGCTCAATGCGCAATGCTCAATGAAGGATAAATTTAAGAACTGTACCTTGAATGGGAACCATTGATATGCTCAAAAAAAACACGACCGCCATTGCGCATTGAGCATTAAAAACTATAACCTCACCGTTCCTCTATACGTCTCCACCGCGTCACCCGTAAGTATAATCGCGCCGCCGTCCTTTTCCTCTTGGTATTTGACCGATAACTCCCCGCCCGTCATGCGCACCAATACGTCCGCGCCACGCTTTAAAAGTCCCTTGACGCACCCCGCGACGACGGCGGCGCAGGAGCCGGTGCCGCAGGCAAGCGTTTCGCCGCCACCCCGCTGCCAGCCGCGGATTTTGATGTGCGTTTGGTCGATAATCTGCACAAATTCCACGTTTACGCCCTCGGGGAATATCGAATTTGTTTCAATCAAACGCCCGATTTCCTCCACGTTTTCGCTTAATACGTCCTCGCAAAAGGTCACAAAATGCCGGGTGCCGCTGATGTTCACGGCAAAACCCGCCACCTTTTTCCCCTTAATGTCCAAAACAATGTCGTTTGTTTTCGCATTAACGGGGATTAAGTCAGTGTCAAATACAGGCGCCCCCATATCCACCGCCACAAGAGTAACAAGCCCGCCGCTGACAAACAGCTGCATATTCTTTACGCCGTTTTTGGTCTCCACGCTGATATTTTTCTTATTCACCTTTTTGTTGTCGTACAAATACTTTGCCACGCAGCGGACGGCGTTGCCGCACATTTTTCCCTCGCTGCCGTCGGCGTTAAACATCCGCATTTTAGCGTCGGCGACGTCGGACGGGCAGATGAATACCGCGCCGTCCCCGCCCACGCCCCTGTGCCTGTCCGACAGGCTGACCGCGACGGACTCCATGTTTATAACAGGCTTACTAAGGCAGTCGATGTAGATATAGTCGTTGCCGCTGCCGTGCATTTTTATAAAGTTAAGCCGCTGTTTTTCCCCTCTCAGCTTGTTTATGTTGACTAATTCCGTGTTAAACTGCGAATAGCGCGATTTAAGGCTGAACGCCATTGCCGACGCGGTGTCGATACTGGTCAGATGCGGAAGATTAAGCGTCACCGCTTTCCTCCGTAACTTAACGTCGTCCAAAGTCGGCCGCCGCCCCTTTGTCGAGGTGGAAATCATCAAATCTATTTTGCCGCTTTCTAATAACGTAAATGTGTTATCGGTCGGATTATCGAAAATCTTATCCACACGGATAACGGGAATACCGCTTTTTTCAATCACCGCCGCCGTCCCGTGCGTGGAATATATCTTATACCCAAGCTCCGCGTACATCTTGGCGATATTGCCCACCTCGGACTTGTCCGAATCGCGTACGGAAATCAAAACGCCGCCGCCGCGCTTTTTCATCTTGTAACCCGCCGCCGTCAGCCCCTTATACAAAGCCTCGTCAAGCGTTTTACCGATTCCCAAAACCTCGCCCGTGGACTTCATTTCGGGTCCGAGGTGCGTGTCAAGGTCGGCTAATTTCTCAAAACTGAAAATAGGCACTTTGACGGCGATATACGGCGCGGCTTTGTAAAGACCGGTGTTAAACCCCAAATTCGTGAGTTTTTTGCCAAGCATACACGCCGTGGCAAGGTGAATCATGGGCACTCCCGTGACCTTGCTGATATACGGCACCGTGCGGCTGCTGCGCGGATTGACCTCGATGACGTAAATCTCGCCGTTTGCGTAAATATACTGGATATTGATAAGCCCCTTGGTGTTAAGCGCGAGAGCCAATTTTTTCGTGTATTCAACAAGCCTTTCAGCCACCGCGTCGTTGATGTTGGGCGCGGGATAGACGGCGATACTGTCGCCGCTGTGGATGCCGGCGCGCTCGATATGCTCCATAATTCCCGGAATAAGTATATCGCTTCCGTCGCAAATGGCGTCGATTTCCACCTCCGTCCCCATAAGGTATTTGTCGATAAGCACGGTATTGCCGGGGTTGTGGGCCAATATCACCTCCATGTATTCGGCGACGTCCGCCTCCTCGAAGGCGATAATCATGTTCTGCCCGCCCAGCACGTAAGATGGACGCAAAAGCACGGGATAACCTAATTGCTGCGAAACTATTAACGCCTCGGCGGCGGTTTTGACCGTACACCCCTTGGGGCGCTTAATGTCCAATTTCTCCAACAACGCGTCAAAGCGTTCCCTGTCCTCGGCGGCGTCGATACTGTCGGCGGGGGTGCCCAAAATCCTCACCCCGCTGTCATTGAGGTGTTTGGTTAATTTGATAGCAGTTTGGCCGCCGAAAGCGACCACCACGCCGTAAGGCTTTTCCGTCGCGATAATATTGTCCACGTCCTCAGGCGTTAAGGGCTCAAAGTACAATCTATCAGCTGTGTCAAAATCGGTGGACACCGTTTCGGGGTTGTTGTTGACTATCGCCACCTCGCACCCAAGCTCCTTTAACGCCCAAACGCAGTGGACGGAGGCGTAATCGAATTCTATCCCCTGCCCTATCCGTATGGGGCCGCTTCCAAAAACGATAACCCTTTTTTTGCCCGTTTTATTTTTGTCCCGAAAGGCTAACGCCTCGTTGACCGTATCGTAGGTGGAGTAAAAATACGGGGTTTCGGCGACAAATTCGGCGGCGCAGCTGTCCACGGTCTTAAACACCGCCTTGATTTTTTTGGGTAAGGTATGGCGGGAAAGGGAAGTTAAGGCTTTGTCGGTATAGCCCAATTTTTTGCCCTCTAAATATTCCTCGTTAGTTATCGCCCGCCCCGTGATTTTTGTTTCATACTTGACCAAATTCTCGATTTTACGCAAAAACCAAGGGTCTATCATGGTTTTTTGCGCGATATATTCCGCCGAAAATCCTTTTTTCAGCGCCTCGTACAGTACAAAAAGGCGATAATCGGAAGCGGGCATAAGAGAGTTGTCCACCTTTTCCTTACTCCACCCCGCGACAATCGGACTGGACAAAGTAAATAAATTTTCCGCCCCGCGCACCGCTTTAAGTAAGGCCATTTCAAAGCTAGTGCCTATGCTCATTACCTCGCCCGTCGCCTTCATCTGCGTACCCAAAGCGCGTTTTGCATACACAAACTTGTCAAACGGCCACTTGGGCAGCTTTACTACGCAATAGTCGAGCGCGGGTTCAAAACAGGCGCAGGTGTTGGTTAGCGGGTTCCTGATTTCATCCAAATGGTATCCTAATGCAATCAATGTCGCAACTTTTGCTATCGGGTACCCCGTCGCTTTTGAGGCGAGCGCGGAGGAGCGCGACACACGAGGATTAACCTCTATAACCGCATACTCCATGCTGGTCGGGTGCAGGGCGAATTGGCAGTTGCACCCGCCCTCAATTTCCAGCGCACCCACAATATCAAGCGATGCCGTACGCAGCATTTGGTATTCCTTGTCCGAGAGGGTCATGCAGGGGGCGACCACAATACTGTCCCCCGTGTGTATACCAACGGGGTCCATGTTTTCCATGCTGCAAACGGTGATGGCGTTGCCTGCGGCGTCGCGGATAGCCTCAAATTCAATTTCCTTCCAGCCATACACGCTTTTTTCAATCAAAATCTGGTTTATCGGGCTTAACGCAAGCCCGCCCGTCGCAATCTCTCTCAGCCTTTCGGGATTTTCGGCTATGCCGCCGCCCGCGCCGCCCAAGGTATAGGCGGGGCGCACTATTACGGGGTATCCAATCACTTTGGCGTACTCTAAGGCGTCCTCCACCGCGTTCACCACCTTGGACGGAATGCACGGCTGTCCAATTTCCAGCATGGTGTCCTTAAATTTTTGCCTATCCTCCGCCTTGTTGATGGTTTCCAGTTTCATGCCCAATAATTTGACGTTATGCTTGTCCAAAAACCCGCTTTCGGCAAGCTTCATAGACAGGGTAAGCCCCGTCTGCCCACCCAACGACGGTAGCACGCTGTCAGGCTTTTCAAGCTCGATTATGCGCTCCAAAGTTGTGACGGTCAGCGGCTCGATATAAATCGCGTCCGCCATAACCTTATCCGTCATAATCGTGGCGGGATTTGAGTTGACCAGCACCACCTCCACCTTTTCGCTTTTAAGGGTGCGGCAGGCCTGCGTGCCTGCGTAGTCGAATTCCGCCGCCTGCCCTATCACGATGGGACCGCTGCCTATGACGATAACTTTTTTTATGTTGGTGTTTTTGGGCATGGAAACTCCTTTTTAATGCTTAATGCACAATGCTCCTTTTTTAATGCACAATGTGCAATGTCGGTCGCGTTTTTTAAAGCGTATATTTTTTGCTGTTCAGGGTACATTATTTTAATTTGTCCTTCATTGAGCATTGCGCATTGTGCATTGAGCATTCTTAATCGTGCATATTTCAACAAAGTGGTCAAACAGCCATTCCGTGTCCCTCGGTCCACCTGAGGCCTCCGGGTGAAATTGGACGGAAAAGCCGGGGAATGTCAAAAAGTCCACACCCTCGCAGCTTTTGTCATTGACGTTAATATATCTTAACCGCGCCACGCCTTCTGGCAAAGACCTCGCCAATACGGTGTAGCCGTGGTTTTGGCTGGTTATGTACACCCGCCCCGTGGTCAAGTCCCTAACGGGTTGGTTTTCGCCGCGGTGCCCAAACTTAAGCTTGCGAGCCTTTGCCCCAACCGCCAAACACATAAGCTGGTGCCCGAGGCATATCCCGAACATTGGGATTTTTGCATTCATCAATAGTTTGATTTCTTGAGTAATTATCTTGTTTTCCGCGGGGTCGCCGCCGCCGTTACTCAATAATACACCGCAAGGCTTGTACTCCAGTATCTCTTTTGCGGAGGTGTTGTGCGGCACTCGTATCACATTAAGCCCACGCTTAAGTAGCTCTCGCTGTATGTTCTCCTTTGCCCCAAAATCCCACAAAACCACAGTTTTTCCATCGCCGTCTAAATCCTTACCGCACCCCGCGCTTTCCGCATTTATCCTAATAACCTTCTTGCAGGAAGTATTTTCCACTGCTCCTTTTGCTGTAAACGCCTTAATTGCCGCAAGTTTTCCCGCCATATCCTTGATATTGTCGCTGATCATCGCGTTTATCACACCGCCGGTGCGAATCTTTTTGGTAATTTCCCGCGTGTCGACACCCGCTATGCCCACCACCCCGTTCTTAATCAAAAATTCGTTTAAGTCGCAGTCTTTCCGAAAATTACTGCCCACACCGCACAACTCGCGCAAGATACACCCCGCCGCAAAAATGCTGCCAGATTCGCAATCCCCCTCCATCGCGCCGTAATTGCCAATCATCGGGAATGCAAACGTAATAATCTGACCGAAAAAGCTGGGGTCGGTCAGCGTTTCAACATAGCCCGTCATGCCCGTAGTAAAAACCGCCTCGCCTATCGTTTCGCCGCGCTTGCCTATCGCTTCGCCCTCAAAAACCATTCCGTCCTCTAATATTAAATATGCCCTCATTTTTGCCCTTACCTCTCACGTTGTAATATCTTTCCTTCACGATGCTCAATGACTAAGCCGCTGCTTAATGTATAATTTTAATCGGATACTTCCCGTCGAAACACCCTCCGCAAAACCCGACGTCCCGCCCGAATTTAATATTCATCAAGTCCTTATAAGGCAAATACACAAGACTGTCCGCACCAATTTTACGGCAAATCTCGTCCACCGTATAATGATTAGCGATAAGGTTTTCGCGGCTGTCCACGTCCGTCCCAAAATAACAGGGGTATTTAAAAGGCGGACTGGAAATGCGCATGTGTACTTCCTTTGCCCCCGCCACCCGCAAAGCTTTGATTATATTCGCGCTGGTAGTCCCTCGTACAATCGAATCGTCCACCAACACTATCCTTTTGCCCAAAATCGACGCCTTTAACGGGCTCAGCTTTGAGCCGACCATTTGTTCGCGTTTAGGCTGCGTGGGCGCGATAAAAGTCCGCCCCACATAGCGGTTTTTAATAAACGCCGAGCCATAAGGTATCCCCGACTCTTCCGCATAGCCGTACGCCGCGCTTATCCCGCTGTCCGGCACCCCGCACACCATGTCCGCGTTTGTGGGTTTTTGCCTAAATAGCAGCCGCCCCATTTCCATACGCGCCGCATGTACGCTTATCCCGTCTATAAAGCTGTCGGGGCGGGCGAAATACACATACTCGAACACGCACAGCCCACGCTTTACGCCCTTTAAATCCTTTTGCAGGGTGATGATTTGTCCCGATTTGTCCGCGCTGACAAGCTCTCCCGCCGCAATATCACGCACAAATTCCGCACCTATGCAGTCTAACGCGCAGCTTTCCGATGCAAACACCGTCGCGCCGTTAAGCCGCCCCATACATAAAGGACGGAAGCCGTTTTTGTCGCGCGCGGCGACAAGCTTGTCCTCCGTGCCCACGATTATAGAAAACGCCCCCTCAACCGCGTCCATTACGTTAAATACGGCTTTTTCAAGGTCATGCGTCTTTAAACACTGTTCGACAATTAAAACGGCGACGATTTCCGAGTCGTTGGTGGTATAAAAAACACCGCCCTTTTCGGCAATTTTTTGCCGTAGGTGAGCGGCGTTGGTTAAACTACCGTTGTGCGAAAGCGAAAACGCCGCGCACTTGTGGCTGACCGTTATGGGTTGCGCGTTGACGGACAAATTGCTCGTTGTATTTATTCCGTTTTCTCGTGCCGCAGAATACCTGACGTGCCCCGCGGCAGTGTGGGTAAAGGCGCAACTATCCAAAAAATCCTGCCCGAATATGTCCGTGACCAGCCCCAAATCCTTTTTGACAATCATTTTGCCGCCGTCAAACGCAACTATGCCCGCACTTTGCTGACCGCGGTGCTGAAGCGACAAAAGCGCGGCGGCGGCATGCCCCGCCGCGTTGATGGGGCGGTCTGCAATGATGCCGAATATTCCGCATTCTTCGTGTAGTTTTTCCATTTTTACCTTTAAATCGCCTAAAAGGCGGGATTTAAATACGGGGGATTGAATAATTTTAAGCGGATTTTTTAGGATAAATTTGACCAAAAAAGGAGTTGATACTTTGTGAAAACCATCGTCGCTCGGCAGTGCAAGCAAACTTGCGTTGCACTCGCTTCCTCGGTTTGAATGCAGAGCTATTAACGAATATTTTGGGTGAATTCAGACAAAAAAGGCGCTAACATTATTCAGTAGGCGACTTGTCGCCGTCAGCCGTTTTTAAATACCGTCTAAAAAAAGCGCCCATTTGTGAAAAACTCTCACAAATGAACGCAAGGGTTCATTCCACTTGTGTTTTATTGTACAAAATCCGCGCACTTTCTGTCAAGCAAACAAGCGGCAAAACAACGTCGTAACCAAAAAAAGTTCTGATACAAATTCCTAATCGATTATCCTGCCGTAAGACTTGTTGTAAAGCGGTAGCATTTTGTCCAAAACTTCAACCATTTCCTCAGCCGACCAAACCCCAAACACCTTGTCCTCAAACCCGGAGTACCGCGCCCGCCCGTCCACACGCTGCCCCGCAAGCTTTCTGCTCCAGCCCTCCACGTTTTGAAAGGCAATGATAAGCTTGTGCATCGACCACGCAAATGCAATTTCGGACAACGTGCCCGCTCCGCCTCCTATCGCCACCACCGCAGACGCCGCCGCCACAACGCCGTTGCGGTAAAAATCAAGCCCCGTGGGAATAACGATGTCGGCGTACTCGTTTGCTTCAAAAATATCAAACGACGGCAAAATCGCGATTGTGTCGCTGTCGCCCTGGCTTATGGATTTAGCCCCCGCAAAGGCGGCGCGCATAACCCCTCCCCGTCCACCCGACTGAATGCGGTAACCGTTTTTTATAAGCGCGCGTCCGGCCGCATACGCCGCACGGGACTTGGGTCCGTCCTCGTCGATGACGCTGTCGCCCACTATGGCAATAATTTTTTTGTTCATTTTAGTGTCCTCTGGGATTGATTTATAAATATATGTCGAAAAATGTTTATTTGTTACATATGAATAGCGGTGAAACACGCTTTACTTTTTCAAAAAAATAATCTATAATAAATGTAAGGTATCGGCAGAAAAAAAACGTCAAAACGGATATATTTGTACACAACATCAGAATAATATAAAAACGGAGATCTTTATGAAAGAGTATAAGAAGTTTTTCCCCTATGCGGTCACCCTCGCACTGACCTATTTCGGGTTTTTGTGCCTGAACATACCATATTTTGTGGCAGGCGGCGTCACCATAAGCGGGTACAGTTCGCTTTCGCTGTGGATTTTCGGATTTGGATGGAGCGGAATACTCGTTTCTCTGCTTCAGATTTTCGAAGTTTTGGTAATGGTCGGAATACTGATGTATTCCGCATTGGGCATCTTTTTGTTGGTCTTGGCAAAGGCTAAGGGTAAGGAAGCGCCGCAGTTTTTGAGCAAGCTCATGCTACTTTTGCTGCTGGTTAACCTTTCGTTAGATTTTCTTGTTTTGACCTTGGGAATAATTATGGTAATTGTAACTAAAAACGAATGGATGAATACCGTCGGCCTCTCCGCGGGGCTGTTTTTAAAGATTATGTTCGACGCCGGCGCCCTTGTGGGGTTGATACTTGGCAGTCACTTTATGGGCAGGCAACACGCCAACGGAGAGGAAACCAAAACAGTGGATACAGAACAAAACGACGATAAGTAATGCTTTCGCCTTAGCCAACCTGCCAATATATATAAAGAACCCCCTTTCTAAGGAGGTTCTTTATATATTTCGATTGTATTTCATACCCCTTTATCTGATAGACTTATTTCCCAACCTAACGTGGTCAAATAAGGGATAGGTATTTGATTGATATAAAAGGCTGCGAAACGCGGGCGTAGCAGCGCTATGTACGCGTTAAGCAAGTTTTTATAGCGGCAAACAGACGCCCTCGGACGTGCCGCGGAAGGTT
>Ga0123353_10003597_pt1 | contig 19632 bp, 9 predicted proteins | sample TergutLab28metaG_3_FD_92763 | JGI IMG/M metagenome (GOLD analysis project Ga0123353, IMG submission 92763) | Labiotermes labralis P3 segment gut microbial communities from Petit-Saut dam, French Guiana - Lab288 P3 | ecosystem: Host-associated > Arthropoda: Insects > Digestive system > Gut ... | reverse complement strand
CATCAGGAGGTCAATATTGTATTATTCAGCATCTGATATCGTCACGCTCTGTAGGTGGCCGTCCGGTGTGTAGGTTGAGAGAGGACTCTCTCAACCTACACACCGGACGGCCACCTACAGAGCGTGACGATATCAGATGCTGAATAATACAATATTGACCTCCTGATGATGAGCACAATAGTGCTCGAAACATATAGAGGAATATAATAAACTTATTATAAAACAAGAATTTGTGCATTAAGTAGGTCAGTAACTAAGATAAGGTAACGTACTGTCAGCACTGGTTGTATTTAAGCGAAACTGCATAGATACTTGTGATTTGTTTGTCCAGATCTTGAACCAACGTTGTGCTTGTTTATAGCAAGACTTATGTGGTTTACAGGAGGCTGAATGTGACTCGGAAAATAAATAATGATAACGTGATTACTGTCAATAGATTTCAGCATATTTGAGGCATGACGCCCAGAATGACAAGGGTATTCAGGCGCGCTTGCAAAATTGCTAAGAGCGACTATTAGCTTTGTCGTGTCTGTCCGTCTGTCCTTCCGTCCGTCTTTCCGCATGGAACAACTTAGCTTCCACAATACGGATTTTCACGAAATTTGATATGTGAGGATTTTTTCGAAAATCTTTCCAGAAAATTCAAGTTTCATTAAAATCGGAAAAGAATAAAGGGCACTTTACATGAAGACCAATATACATTTTTATCACATTTCGCTCATTTCTTCTTAGAATGAGAATTGTTTCAGAAAAACTTTGTAGAGAAAATCAAAACACGCATTTTATGTTCAGTAATTTTTTTTTCGAATATCGTCCCCTGTTTAAGATAATGTGGAAAAATATTGTACAGCGGGGCAGGCCACAGGTGACAATATGGCGCATGCGCTTTGCATGCTGGATATCTAAGGCTAGAAATACACACAATCAGGTTGTGTAATACTCATTGTTTTCTACTGCAACAATGGTTGAACGAAATGCGCCTCAATATTACGTTATACGTACATTGCCTGCCCGTCTGCCTTGTTACGTTTGTATTTCGTGAGGTAAAATGCTGTTTAATATCAAGAAACATAACTCATAGATTATGCACGATGATGTGTCAGTCATGTGCACGCATTATATTGGGGACAGTTCAACATATTTCTCTTTTCCTTACGAATTTCCAAATTAATACCAGAGGAAGAAAATTAGGTCCAAATTGTACTGAGCAATTAAATTTTTAAAAAATGTTTACCCCTTTCATCACAGAATAATAGTGTAAATACTCGAACTCCTTTCCTTGTCACAAATTTCTTGCCCCATATATATTTCCTGGACGTCCATAAGGGGTCCCTCCTTTTAGATATTATATTATATATTCGTTTATATCTTCTCTTATTAATACTGCACAGAGTTACTCTCTAGAATACAGTTATTCAGCTGCGTAGGTCTGTGATTAAATATGTGCTTAATTTAGAATTTGTTAGCTTGCATAAAATTACCCTCGACACTATTCGTGCTATGTATCTGACGTATGTAGAATTTAATAAAAATCAGACAAAATGAGTAAAACCGCATTGCAAATTGTGTCCTGAAATAGCCTGTCTTTCATAAGAAAACAAATCAATAACGGGATAATGAAAATACCTTCCTCTATCTTTACTTCCCTCGAAACAAGAAGTGGTAGCCAATACGTGCACAATACCATTGTTTCGCCGGCAAAATGCTTCTATAATTGTCATCGTAATGACTGAATCTAGAAGTCGAAATACGTTTCTGAATTTATTTTATCTTACTGATTTTACAGTAAAGCATTATTCCGGCCGGTGTAAGGCTATGGCAAAACATGAGGTTACATGGGCCCTCTCCGTTTGGGTGCTGGCTTTATTTCAGATTTTGTGTCAAATTTTATTTTTGCATTGTGTCCAGAAATGTCTTAATCCGAACCTGGGACTAATTGTTTAGTTCTATGACAAAGGTATAAATAAATATTACAGGATCTGCAGGTCTCATCCTATTCTCATCTACAAATAAATGTCTCTAACAAATTACCACACAAACCTTCCTGTACTGATAGGTGGGCCCCATACCTTTGTAACAAGTAGCCCTACAAATTTCAGAAACAAATTACAACGATTCAGCAGTTGTTATCCCAGTATGAAAATAGTTCCTATAGCCATCATGTTATTACCCAACTTCTCTAATTGGAATATTGCAACAGAGGTTAACATTTTAAATGTTTTATAACTGTACAAGAATCCAATAACAGTGGTGTTATTGAGAAATCAGAACATTTCAAAGGCGCTAGTGTTCTTCTCACGCCAGAGAACTCCATCGGCATCAGGGTTGTTCTAGCGTGTAAAAGCGGTATTGTTACTCTCAATTGACAAGACTCCCGCGACGCCAGGGTCGATCGCAGGTCACAAAACAGCAACAGCAACAATGTTGTTCTCACGTCACAAAACCTCCACTGCCACTGTTGTTTCACGATAAACTCCTAAAGAATCACTTTTTGCTGTAACGTCACAAAACTCCAATTATTATAGTGTTAGTTGAAGAATAAGAGACCAAATTGATGTCACTAATTAATAAGTTCTATTTCACTTCTTCTATGCTAAACATGTTTCGGACTTTAGTACAGCCATAATCAGGAGCCTGCGATTTTTCTGTTATATTACCACATTGGTCGTGTGTTCTGTAAAGATGGAGGTTTTTAGCTTTAGTGTAAATAATAGTATATAGGGTTGAATGCTTGGTGTGATGTGGTATTGTCTGTTCTGGTATTTTCTGCTTATAAATTATGTGCTCTCATTTGTGCAGTGTGTTTTATTGGTTGATTGGCGATGCTTTGCTAATGTACTCTGGTGCTGTGAGTTTGAGATTGCACCTACCTTGTTTCGTTGTGTGTTGGAGTTTCGGTATGGTTGGGTTGGGGGTGGTATCCGTGTAGCAGCCTGAAGCACAACTGGTCTGTTCATTTGGAGTGCGGCGGCTGGGGGTTAATGACCGTTTTGAATAGGGGGTTTATTTCTCCTGGGTTTTGCTCAGGAATGAGTTTGCCTTCTCTGTGGAGGGATTGGATGTAGTATTGCTCGTAAGGGATGAGCAAGCTTGGGTTATTTAGGGGTTTCTGTGGGGTCATTATATTATTTATTTGACCGTATTTGTGCTGGTTTTGTAGGATGTGTTGGGCGTATATGCTGATTGGGGATTGTTGTTCCTAATGTATCTTATGTGTTCTTGGAAACGTATGCTCAGGCGACGGCTCGTCTGGCCAACATACGACAAGTGGCATGTGTTACATGTCAGTTGACAAATACCCAATTTATTGTCAGTGAATAAATATCTACATACTGTTGCATCTGGTTGGATTTTTATTAACATTAAAAAGTAGCTTATTCGGAGCAGAAAAGTCTTGCCCTATTCATAGAATGTGGTCTGGTGGCTTTGATGTGTGCGAGTCTAAATCTGGTGTAAAGGTGACTGGTTATAATTAATGTGCTTGACAATAGATTCAAGGTAATTTCGGAACAGGGAATGTTTTACGCTTAAGCGAACTGTGAAATGTTGAGCGGTGTTGCATATTCTGTACACAGGTATGTCAACTGGCATATCACGATGCTTAGTTTACAGACTAAATAGTGCAGCGAAGCTAGCATAGCGCATAGTGACTATGCTACGCGTTGAAACGCCGAGGAACGGTGGTTCGAAGAACGACATGGCCAGGGAATTTTCTCTTCTAAGCAAGTCCGACTCTGGGTTCAACGCAGGCTCATTATCTGGGGTTAATGAGATGAGGCCGCGTTTGTGACCACTGAACTCTATCTAGTGCAAGCCTGGAATGAGTGGATCTATACCTATACTTCCCACATATGTCTTGCACAGGGATATCTTTGACTTGGTAAGTGGCTTGGTTCTTTGTTCTTTGCAGAGAGGTCGGGGTGAGTTCCAGACATTTTTTGGTCGTTATTGTGACGAAAGAAAGTATCAGTTTACGTGCCGAGATTATGGTGTGCAATTAAATGTAGGCGGAATAACCGCTATATATAGCAAGGAGGACTTTATGGACTTCAGGTTTACTTTCGTTCAGAGTAACACAATAAACCAACTGAGTCCTATCTAAAAAGTTGGTAGTCCCTCATCTGGTCAAGAATTTTCCCCGCCTCTCAAACCGAAAAAACCTGTCCTGAGCTAGTTTACTCCACTCCACATCGTCACAGGCTATTTCTTTAATACTTGATTAATTATGCTCCCAAATCTAAGTCACCAGACTTTTTCACATTCAATTTTTCTGCAATCTCTCCTTCATTCGTTCACCCTAAAAAAAATTCTATAAAGATTATGAAATCTAAAGCTCTTCTTTACATAATTTTCTCCGTAATCCTGTTCCTCCATCTCTTCTTCATACTTGTAGACGGAAGACGGGATATATAAGATTTTGAAATGCCTCCAGAATTTCACGTGTACTTATTTTAGTTTGATTTCCCAAATATAGTTAGAGTTAACAATAATCAATTAAATTTAGTTGACTTTCATTACGCCCACTAACTTCGAAACCTACCACCGGCCAATGCACCTCACACACAAACACTTTACTAACATATATAAACAAACTGCATGGACATTTATGTGTTTTGTCTAATGGGCACGGACTCTGAGAACTGGTAGTTCATAAAATCGTGGTAACATGGACCTGTGCATTTTGCAGTCACACTTTGAAGCTCGTTCCTCTGCTCGCATAACAATATAAGAGCCAAGAGCCACACTTGGAAATGCGTAGCGGGGGGCTATTTAATATTGGAGAGCCAGTCTGAAACTTGTAACTCCGCTCACATGTGACAGCCACACTTTGAAGATAGTGTCTTCTGCCAGTCTGAAACTCGTGTCTCGGCTCGCATGTGTCAGCCACGCTTTGAAGGCGGTGTCCTCGGCCATTCTAAAACTCGTGTCTCCGCTCGCATGTGACAATCTCGATTGGAAGCTGGTATATTCTGTCAGTCTGAAACTCGTATCTCCGCTCACATGTGACAGCCACACTTTGAAGCTGGTGTCCTCTGCCATTCTGAGACTCGTATCTCCGCTCGCATTTGACAGCCACACTTTGAAGCTGGTGTCCTCTGTCGGTCTGAAACTCGTGTCTCCGCTTGCATGTTTGATACGTTGCACATTATGTGTCTCCTGGCGTGTGACAGCGACATTTGGCATTCAGGTCTCCTAAGAGCCCCGAGAAGTGGTCGTCGGGTCGTCTCTCTCTAACATTTGAAGAGACTGACCTTTGCATTGTTATTAAAGTGGCAGCAGTGCAAACAGAAACGAGGATAGAGAAAAGAGTTCTGTCGTCTTTTTTAGCTCTAGAAAACCAGCCTTCATTCTGTTTCATAATCACGTTCTTGTTATTGGCGAGTCCTCAGTGCCGTTTTGGTTACTTTTATAACATCTCCAAATTGTGGTCCAAATCCTACCCGCTCAACCAGTAGATCGAGGAAACATGTTGCTCCCGAAGACTTTTGAAATCAGATAACATCTTTTAACCCTTCCCCTGGAAAAGACGAAGTAATTTTAAAAATTTATGGGCCACTTATTTGTGGAGACATGCATTATATCACAAAATCATTTTATAAAAATGTGCTAAGATAAATTTGTTATACCCCTGAACGACATAATTTACATATAATATCACAAAGCTGAAATTCCTCGTTAGACAAAGTTTCAGCGAATTCCCTGTGAACTCTTCATTTCCAGCCAACAAATTTGGTTCTGTTATAATGTGCCTGAATGCGTTCTTCACACACTTTCTAGACTAACGTCAGCGTGTTGCATTACATTTTATTTTTTATAAAGTATTTGCATTTAATTGATCCGGGGATCATTCAAGTTTTTTCCCCAATTCAAAACGGCCCCCATGTAAGGAAAGTTTGTAAGCACTGGTTCAGCATATTTTTCTCCCACCTTTCATGTGCAACTTGAAGAAAATCGATTCCAACTGCCTGGTCATAAATCTATGGGCGATTGCATTCCATGAGCTGCTAGATCGTTTACGTAAAGCCCACTTTACAAATATACTTTTCAAAAGCAAAGCTACAGTAAACAGTAATTTGTCCTTGAGCTTAACTAAGCACCACGATTTGAGAATAAATGCGAGTTTGGAGGTATATCGCCATGCATTCTCAGTCTGGAAACTTGGTAGAGTGCAACGACAGACTTCACACAGCAACCGTTCTTTGACGGGGAAGAGCCGCGGTACCCACCACACAGGGGCCTTGGTGGAATCCATATCTTGTCCAGACTCCTGAGTAAAAAGACAAATTTCTTGCTCCATCCAGCAATCGAAGCCCAAATCGTCGACTGTCCTTTTGTAGTACAGTCACTGTACAAACAAAACTACTGTCTTTTGGGATGTGATGCTGGTCATTCGTTGGACTGTGCTGACTCCATTTTCAGGGTACAGAAACTTGAGAACAGAGAAAGCCGGTAGCTGCGAATCGTCATTAAATAGCTACCAGGCCGCATGACGTTACACTTCAAAACACAATAATCCTCATCATTTAGTTTCTCGTTTCCAAGTAAAATTTGACCATATAATGGTAAAAGGTACATTTAACAATATAATGCCATGATGCCGCAGGTGGAGAGAATGGATGTAGCTCTGTTCTTTGTTTTACCATCGGCGCTAGATGGGGATGGGTGGTTAACGCCACGCCCCCGCCTTTTTACCCCCTGGGAATGACACGGTACCTATTGTATAGGAGGCTGTGTGGGCCCCAGGGCCGTTTTGAACGGTTGCGAAAAACCTCACCCCCACCGGGATTCGATCCCCATATATTCCAGCCCGTAGCATGTCGCTATACTGACTGAGCTGTCCAGACCTGTGTACCATCGTATGTTCTGATCTTTTCCCACAGCACTCTTGGCCCAATTGAAGTCCAAAGCATCTGTTGGCAGGGGGAACATAAGTTTTCTTTGTCAATGTTAACCATTAAAGGTCAAGTTTTAATAATATTACTCTCAGCGGAAACAATACGGCATTAAAGCACAATATGTGGTCTCCGTATGTGCAGGGAAACAAAAGAAGGTAAAAATAGTAGCCTCGTGTTTCAATGGGAAACAGTGACTGCCCTTTAATATCAACCAGAGAGCTACCAGGCAAATTGCGTGAGCGTGAAGTTCTTAATTAAATAGCCTTAAGGTTTTACGTCTAATTTGTGTAGGCCTCTTTCAGGGGACCTTATAAATTGTATAGACCTCTCTGGTAGAGTTGAAAACGTTTTTATATTTCTTAAATAAAGACATTTTCTACGTTGAGTTACGACATGGTACCCATTCCGGAGGAGTTACCCAATTATTTATTAAAATCCAGCTAAACGCACTTACAGGGTACGTACCCCTGGTTATTTCACATTTATTGTATCCCCGACATGCTGGATGAGACACTGTGCTACAAGTCGGAAGGTCGAGGTTTCGATTCTCAATGGTTTCACTAGCAATTTTTATTGACATAATCCCTCCGACCGCACTATGCCCCTGGGGTCGACTCAACCACTAACAGAAATGAGTACCAGGAATATTTCCTTGGGGGGTAAAGGTGGCCGGTGAATATGGCTGACAGCCTTACCACCTTCACGTGCCAAAAGTTTCACAATCTGGGACCCTGAGCCTCCTGGAACTCTCAGGGCCTGTATGTAATAGACCTGTATAGTGAATGTTTTACCTTCATCTTAAACTGAACCGTCTTCAAGTACATAAATCGAAGAGAATATACATATATATATATATACTTATCTCCATGAAAATGTCTCAGTACAAGCCGAAACATGTCGCAGATATTATAAATGTACAATAATGTGTACATAGACTATAAGTGTATTTAGTGGGATTTTAATAATCTGTGACATAATACACGGAAAAATGCAAAATATTATGGTTCCGAATGACGTTAGACTGTTAGCCAACAAGCCTTCAGTAAGAAGCTTCACAGCCAGTGTAATCCTATCGCCTTGCTCCACATTTTCGCTGGTACAGTATTATACATCCTACTGAATCACTGCGATTCATTTACAGGATTGTGTCCTCAGGGGACATAGATCCAGACACTGATGACTGTATATATTGCGCATTGATTGTAATTAAGATAAACTTGAAGAACTCTAACCGGTTTGCTGTATAATACTACGTCATGTTTAAGTATATTAACCTTATTTTGACATCAGTATATAACAGGCGATTTCACGTTAATAGACTTAGTAATTTTGGTATACAATGAGACACCCTGATGATGATGATATGCATCAAAACATGTAGGAGTGTAATAAGGAGGACAGAAGTGCTGACATCACATATTGTGCATTTGTTGGTTAAAAAAGTAGAATTTAATCTTCGAAATAAATGATTTTAGTCAGTCAGCTTCATATGCATGCAGATAAATAAAATACTGTAAACGCAAAGCCGTAACTGGTGCAGGACAGACCACAGGTTTGTCAGGGGATAAAATATCTAAAAAAAAAAAAAGGAACATCATAGATTTACACAAAAACGAATCTCTCAATATAAGCAGCCAACTCTTTACCTCCCAATTAAACCCCTCCAAACAATCAGCATATATTTATCTTCAAACTAATTCAGTACAAAATATCAGCATTGCTTTAATTATGGCATAAAAGATGTCTACTTAGGAAGCAAAGTTTTTTTTACCGAGTTAGATCTCCCCACAGAACAAGCATAGACTGCATTCATGTCCGAGGTAAATCCCTCAAAGGAAGAGCGTAACTGATATCTGAGGTAAATATTTCAAAAGCCTACCACACCCACACGTGTAAGTATACACTCTAAATATTCAGCATATTTTTTTTCAATGAATTACGTCCCTCCACATAACAACCATAGACATATAGCTCAGGTACCTTTATACATTTTCGCACTTCCACGGCTGTTGTTTTTCACATGGCAGTCCTCTTTTTGGTCCATTCAGTGTGTAGTAGTTATAAGTTCCGACGTTTCGGAAGAACGTACTGCCTCTATCTTTCGGGTGGCTGAATTGTTTTGGCTGGATGCTGAAGTAGTTAGGTCTTCACCCTTTTTATAGGCCACGCAGACCCTTAGTGTGAGTAGAGGTATAGCTGTACTCTTCTATAGGACCTTCGGCACTAGATGGGGTGGGGGTTCAGCCCTACGCCCTGGCCGCCTCTACCCCCGGGAAAGACCCGCTACCCATTGTACAGGAGGCTGGGTGGGCCCCTGGGCCGGTCTGGACGGGCGGAAAATCTGGCCCCTATCGGGATTCGATTCCGGACCGTCCAGCCCGTAGTTAGTCGCTATAACAACTGAGCTACCCGGCCCACTGGATGCTGAAGTGATACGGATAAAAGCTGTCGGACAATTACGTTGGACGATTTAAGGCAGTCTGACCAAGCGCACCTCTAGAGGGTTCGCACTAATCCTATCTAAGAAGATGTGATGAATCTTAAGTGTTCCCCTCAGAAAAAGTGCAAGAAAGTTTACGAATGTTTCGATATAGAACACTGTAAAAGGTAAAGTTCCTCACTTTCAGGCCTGGACAGACTCTTGAGGTTCCAGGAGACTGAGGCACCTAGTAGGATATCTAGACAGTCGGGATATAAAGATGGTAAAGTTGTCAGTCCTAAGAACCGGCCACTTTTACCCCTCAGGAAATACCGCTGAAACGCATTTCTATTCGAACTTGAGTCGACTCCAGGGCCACAGAGCAGTCAGAAGAATTACGTCAATAAAAAATCCCAATGAGCCTATCGGAAATCGAAACAGCGACCTTCCGGCGTGTAGCACTGCGCCTCGACGAAATGCACCGCCTAACCCCTGTGGAACATTGTGTCGCTGACAATTATATTTTCCTGTGCGGTTAACTTTACTGCTCTATTGCCATTTTAATTACTAGTTTCACGGGAAACGTAGTTCCGAATTTTCGGTTTGAAAATATATCTCCACAATTTTGTAGTAAAATCTCCTAAAATGATGTTTATGTAGTATGTATGGATTTATAGAATACATGCTGTCATTCCTTACAGAAACTGCCCTGTCAATTATCAATTTTATCCTCGGGCTTGCCTTATGTAAAACAAAAATTCTGGACCCAATTGACGATTTTCATTCAATTTTGTACAAAAAGAAAGTATAATCCTCTGAGGGTTCTTCGCCATAATTCACCCACCTAACGTTCTGTAGTCCCACTAAATAGAACGTATAGTTTGCTCACTTCTTAGCAAATGTCCTCACTAATCATGACGCAAACAAGCTCCCCATATCCCAAGTTCCAAATCTCACATCATTTTCCAATTTCTAAGGTCTTACCCAAGAACTCCTCGAAATTCGAGACCCTCACATTTCCTAACACTTTGCCATTTTACTCGGCGACATTAGTAAGCCCTTCCATAACTCGAACGTTTGACAGCACGCCTAATCAGCTGTCCGCGACTGATTACTCGGTACATAGCGTAGCCTCTGTTTTTGGGCACTTCTAGTTATTCCACTGGCCGTGTCGTCGGCTGTATTACTTGTACAATAACTTTACAGAAGTCATTGTATTTCGGTGGACCGCGATACGGCAGTCGGTCTAGCAACTCGCTACGGTCTAGACAGTCCAGGGATCAAATTCCGAAGGGGTGAGATTTTCCGCAACCGTCCAGATCGCCTCTGGGGCCCACACAGCTTCCTGTACAGTACAATGAATACCGGGTCATTTCCGGGGGTGAAGCCGCTGGGGCGTGGCGTTGTCTACACATCTCCATATAGTGTCGGTGTTAAAGAAGGAGCACAGCTATAACGTTACTCTCCCTCTGTGCCTTCATGGCATGTTATAGGGCGAAATTTACCTTTTACCATTGCATTTTATCAGTGAACATCTCAACTCGTTAAGGAAAGGATTATACTTCCCACAACCTTAATACTTCACTTCTGTCTACATTTTATGCATGTACTGTTAGTCGCTCTAGTGTGCTTTCTTTACTGGCTTCTATTACATGAGCGCAGTTGTGCTTAATTTGTTAATGCAAATTACTATTTTCGCATAAATTAGTGGCTGGACAATATTTTACTTCAAAGAAATAAAACTTTAAATAAAAACTAGCTAAAGTGAAATTGTGCGAGAGTAGCCAGAAAAATAGGGCGTTGGTAACTGGAGGAGGGAAAGAAGCGAAATTGTAAAGTGGCGTTCTGCCGAAACTTGAAATAAAGATATCAAAGAAAGAAAGGCAGTGAAAAACCTGAATAAGAAAAGGTGAGTGAAGTTTTGTTTATGTAGTTCATAAAACAATGAGAGAAAACTGAACCGACAACTGAACCTCTTCTGCAGGAAAAAAGTTTCAATTTTTCACAGGAGATGAATGAAGGAGAATCCAACTTGACAGCTAGTACAGGTGTTATGGATCGCTGAAAAAACCCCCTTGCGGAATGAAATAGCTCAACAGGTGCGGAACATTATCGACAGTTTCGGAAATATGTATGAAATTTAGACAGCATTCCCAGGCTCTTGTAAAGAATGAAGACTTAGGATATAATAGAAATGGCTATATGACTGAAGAAAGGCGCTTATATTTTAAAATGCTTCCATAAAAAGTTCTGGTATTCCGCAAGGAAAAATCAGCTCCTGGCCATAAAAAACACAGATCTTTGATTCTTGCCTGTTGTAATGCCTCAGGTAACCACAAACTGTTAAAAATCTCCAACGCCATTTTCCTGTTTGTACAGTGGCCGAAAAAATGCGCGGATGAAACCAAAAACTTTTCTTACTTGGTTTTCTACAGAAATATTCAAGTCAGTAGAAAAAGTCAATGTAAAGTTGTCTCTGTAAACGTCATAAAGGAATATAGATGAGTGGAGGGAAAGCTCCACTCTTTCTAAACCTCAGCAACGAATGGAAGTGAGTCCTCAGCCTCATGCCTTGGCCGCCTTACACCCGGGAAAAAGCCAACGGTTCACAATGAACAGGAGACTGGTTGAGCCCAGAGTCGGTCTGGACTTTTTCGAGAAGAGAAACAATCTCTTGCCCCTGCCGGAATTCGAACCCGGGATCGTCCAGCTTGCAGCCTATTCATTAAGTTATCTCGGGTCTCTTCAGTAGTAAAGCTTTTACAATAAAAAAAACATGGAACAACAAGAAATTCTTCTCCTCGATGATCGTAACGCGTCTTCCCGTACAAGACTAATGAAAAGGACCCAATAAAAGAGGAAATAATGGAGTTTTTTTTTCATATAAAATGTCGCCACATGGTGTCCATATATGGACCAAGGTGTCAATGAAAAGATGAAGATAAAATATCGGCCTCTACTGCCTGAATAACGTTTAGAATTTATTAACGAAGGATGGTGAACTTTACAAAATATGAAGAAAATAAACACTGACATGATCCTTCCGGCCGCACCACGGTCCTGGGGTCGACTTAGCCTCTAACTGAAATGAGTACCAGGAATGCCTACTGGGGGTAAAGATGGCCGATAGATAGGGTCACCTTAATGTGCAGTTTTCACGAAATCCTGGCAGACTCAAACTCCTGGGGCCCTATGGACCTGTCCAGGCCTGCATACGGTTAGCTTTAGCTGAAAACATATTTATTATGTACGCATCTGCGATACAGGTAAGATCACTGCTGAATCCACAACGCGGGGGAGGGGGGGGGTGGTGGTAAAAGAAGGGGCTCGCAAATGTACAAATAATGAATTTTTTTAGTTTTTTTTGGGGAATATATTTCGTTCGCCTGAGAAAAGGCGGTATTCGGCACACCTGTTACGAGGTCTGAGAGTAGCTTCGCTAATAATTATAGGAGGCTGCGATTATCGACTCGCAGGGCGGGGGACCTCCGATTGGTTATCTTTGCTCTTGCAGTTCAAATTTACTTTTTTATAATTCTGTGTACAGTCTGATGATGGCTACGTTAAGGTAGTCGAAATATGTAGCTGTGATGTGCAAATTATAAGTTGTGTGTTTGACTGATTTTGTTAGTTGTACATCATGTTAAATACTGTTTTGTGGCCGAGTATTCTTATGTGATATCTTAATGCACTATCTTCCTGATACATTTTTCGAGTCTATATGTACGCTAGTGTTATCATTAGTCAATTGTATCCTCCGACATTTCCTTTCTCTCCTGTCGTCCCCTCGGTCCCATTTTCTTCGTACAGTCGCGACTGTACTTCATTTGCAGACATCCTCCATTATGTGCAGGCCATCTCGTCCATTTGCAAAGTGAAGACGCGCCATGAACTGGTGACAGGGATCAACTTAGCATTAGAGATTTAAATCTCTCGAAAGAATAAGCTCATTTGTATACATGAGTTAAACTTCTCCAAAGAATCAGCATAGCTTTATCACTGATTTAAACGTCTCCCAAGAATAAACAGAGGTTTCTTACTTAGCTGCATCTCTCCAAATAAGTAGTAGAAATAGTGCAAGTTTATGCTAGTTCAGTGTGATCTAGCATAATCTTGCCTCTATACTGGATTTCTGTAGCTATATATCTAGTTCAATCTCCACCCCACCAAAAAATCTACATATCTTTATCATGGAATAAAATGTGACTCACATTCTGGAAGCGCTAAACATTAGAGCAACCACGACAGTAACATCAGGTAACATACATTTGAATACTGACAGATTATACGGTAGAGAAATGCACGACCGGAATGTACGTAATTTAAACTTCTAGACTAGTGTTCAGTAGCGAACGTGTTCGGAGCTTTCGCCTTAAAGACACAAGGACTGAAATCTGACGTGACCTTCTGACCTGCATGTCACAGCCTCGGATTGACAAAACACTAACAACGGACGACGTGGATAAATAATGGACGCCAGCCGCAGTCGACGCCTAATTTTAAGCATCCAGGCTTTCGTGTAACTTCAGCATCAGAGACATTTCGAACTCTCGGTAGCAGGGCGTTCTGCTACAACGTTCCTGGCGTCGGACATATAGGGGCCTGCAAGAATCACAGCACATCTGAGGAATTATTTGTTGACATCAGTGACGACGTAATACAAAAAAAAACTAAAACTCTACTGTACAACCATTAATACACAGTAGCTACTCTTTATAACGTAGACCTAACTGAACATGGCACAGCCCTACTTTCATGTTTATCACCTGACACTGCAAAATTGTTTTGTCGATTAAGGAAGAAATATAATTCACCTTGTTTTTACGGATGTAACGTTGATTTACGTACACTGGTCATTAGGAACTATCAACAAAAGAAACAAGCAATATCTTACAACTTCTAAACCTAAATCAGAAATGAGACCAAATTTTGGTACTAAAAACTCCTCTGATCCAGATATAATTGTCACACAGTTACGAACCCGATATTTTGCAGTCAGATTTTGTACATTTAAATACGTCTGTGCCAGAAGTCTTGGTTACGACAAGGGGGGAGCTTCGCCAGAAAGCAAGCTTATAAATAAGGCATGAGAGAGGCTTTACATAGCATGCATCATTCCTTACAATTCATTTCAGAATAATAAGAGGACAGGGAAACAGAAAGAAGAAGAGTATAAATACATTCAACAAAAAAGAGAGGAGAGTGCAAGAAGAGGAACAGAATTTGAAATATGAGGAGAAAAGGAAAATCCGCGCAGTACTGTATCATTGTTATTCCATACACTTTGGGACCTGTCCTGTCCATAAGAAATCAGACGCGAGATTTCAGGCCTCCGCCGCAGCGAAGATGAAGTTTTTGCTCTTCTTGGTTGTTACGCAGCGTATGTTGGTAATTGTTTATCGTCGTCCTGTCGATCATATCTTCAGTGGGACTTACAGGCTGTCCCGAAACGTCGGTAAACATCTACCAACATGCTGGCGAAAGTTTTTGTTTATTTTTATCCGCAAGAGAACTGTAATTTGCGTTTGAAAACGATGTCGGTAGCACATAAGTTCCGGTAGATCGAAAGCTTTACAAAAGCTACCAACATCAGAAGATCGGATTACAGCGGCTGTTAATAAAAGTCAACTGATCAGATAATCAACTGAAAATAAAATAAACTCCAACTTAACTCAAAATATGGTCGTAATTTTTTGTGCTATAGACGAGACTCGGTAGCCGAAATATATTTGGCGAGTAAAAGGGGACAACATAAAATAAATGATGATATTAAACTAGGAGAGGAGTTTACGTTGTACATCCTAGCAGTAACTGTTGGTCTAGGTGAAGCACGATGTTCTTTCTGGAGGAAGAGCCTCGTGCGACCAAATTTAGCACTGTCACATTCTCTAAAGGCTTTTTAGGCAGTGTAGATTCCTGAAAAAACATAAATTTCCATCAGGGTACACGGTGTCACGTTCAGGAAGACAGCAGTCTATGAAGTCGCCACTGTAAGAAATTGAAACTTCAATACAATCACGACTTTTGTTGCATTGGTGTGGAGCTGCCGGCCATGGGTATTAGTCATACCCTGTACATGACACTGTTCAAGCTGATCAGGACTTTTCTTTGTTTCAGGCAATGGATGCTATGCTGCGTGCCGCAGTCTCAGTGGTGGTACTGGTGGGGGTGGTGGGGGCGGAGGTGGTGGTGTGTAGGTTATGAAGCTGGGAGACATGGACTGGGTCGTCGAGTAGCAGCATAGCGGCCTAGCTCTGGGGCGCAGCCACCCAGCATGGTGTCCACCAGAGAATGAAGAAGCAAAACGTCCGGACCTTGACCTTGATAGTCTGTACGTTCACATATCTTCTTGTCGGAGCCGCAGTCTTCGACGCTCTAGAGTCAGAAACTGAGAAAAAACGTTGGGATGTTCTAGAAGGTGAGCCCAATGCCTGCTTTGGATCACTCGTGGTAACGATGCGAGCGAGATAAATGCAGAACGAAACGTTATCGCTGATGCTTACTGGTAAACTACTATCTAAGTCCTGAAGATAAGTAGAGGCGAAGAGTGGATGAATTGAACTCTGTACTGACTGCGCCTCTGCACAGTGGGTCAATTTACAAAAACGCTAGCCAATATTCTGGCTACGGCTAGAAACATTTTTAAAAATTGTATTCATAAAAAATGCATCGAACATAAAAATCTTTACTCTTAATGATATTACTTGGAAATTTCTTCGCTAGTGTCATCAGAATCACATTCTGTGGTAGTAGTTTCAAAACTGCTTAAATCTTCCGATTTTTTCGGAACGGCTAATAGTTTCTATGCTTTTGGCAAGTACGTTTTGGTAGCAATTTTAGGCAGTTTTCTCAACCTCAAGATAAGTGGGTCTGAGGAAACTAGAAGTAAATTAAAGACATCTTAATTCGCTGACGACCGAGATGTTTTCCTCGAACGACTATTTCTGAAGTACTTTAGATCCTTGTTTCTAGAATCCTGGGCTTCCTTGGACAAGTGCCCAATAGGCAAAATGGCCCCATCAACAATATCCACTCCATGGACCAGTATTTAATGAAAACTGGCTGGCATGTAGAGCCACGGGTATTCATTAACAAATAATGTAGCCGTGTCTTGGTATACTGGTTGAATTTTTCAGTGTTCAGTTAAAATCCTGATGAAATGTTCTGAAGAATTAAATTTTTGTGTTGTTCTATGTATTGTTTGTTTTGTCTAGCTCTGTGTATTGTGTGTGTGTGTGTGTAAATGTGTACTATACTACTTCCATCGAGTGGCTACCCAATTTCAGTTAACAAATATATCATATCAATTAAAATATGCGAATAAGATTTTCGTTGACGCCAGTATTTGTAGCATATTCTCGATAATTTCTAAAAAAAAAAACTGTCTAGCTGGCGTTCCGCTTCAGCCAGGCTTAATTTTATCGACTTATAGACCCATTTCATTTTTTAAGAGGTCTTGAATAGTTTGTTCCTATTTTGTAATTTTTGTTGATCTTTTTCTCCTCGTGCTTGCCATTAATTTATTTCCAGAGTCTACGAGATGTGGAGCAAACATTCAAAAATCTAATACAAGCGTCTGTGTGTGTAGACAGCCCAAAGCTACAGATTGTTACGTAGACATCTCTTTTAACAATTTCATCGATACGATTCACCTGCTTTGGTGCAGCACCATAAACACTTGAGCAGATGACGTCGAAGTGATGGTGTTACAAATTTTTCTACCTATCATAGTTAACACCATGTTGTGACTCACCAAAAATACACTCTTTTGTTCCTCCTATTTTATCACCTTATTTTAAGCTTCTTTATTCTTTCTTAAAAAACTGATGTTTCTTCTTTTGTTAATTCAGCTGTTTCTTTCTTAAACTGTGTTCGGATTGAACGACAGTATCTCACCGAAGAAGGCCTAGTATTTTGCCAAAGAATATCTTTATCTGAGGGTGTTTTTATTGAATACAGCTGAAGAGGAACCGCAGTTGTAATAAAAATATCGCAGTCACTAGCATCTTCCAACGACCGTTACTTGCATTCGCTGTGTCCAGTGCTTCCATCGTAACTCCATTTTGAAACGCGAAGGAATTCTTTTGAAATATCGTCCAGAAAAATATCTATGGCATTTTTAAACATAATAATTCTTGAAGCAGTTTTTTCCATTAGGTCTTGCAGACTCACTTGTACTAAAGATTCCTGGATGAGTATGTTATCCTTAGAAGGACAGCATTCATCTTTAGCAGCTTTAATTACGTGGTAACCTGGGTAGATGTAAATTCGTCATTTGTTGCTTGACTTCAGAATTTATGCATTGACTTTTTGTCAGATGAGTTTCAATAAACAAAGAGAGTGCTTCTTCAGGAGTAAAAAGAACCAAAACATTTTTAGTATGAGCACCCGAAGCTTTCCTGATTCTTATTTCTTGTTGGATTTGCTTCTAATGCCTCACTGAAAAGTTTAGCGTCATCCGTTTTACCAGCAGATATTAGGCTCATTTTAGTGGCATGAGTTAGTTCAGGAAAGCCAACAGTTTTCCGATCTTTTGATTTTCCGCGTTTTCTCCTTTCGCTTCTGTCTTCAAACGCCAATTTTCGACGACCACTTTTACCTTAAGTGCAAAACATTTCGTAATCTGTTTCATTCCGTTTGGCAATACCTTTAATGTGTAAATTGATTTCTTGCTCCAACCATTCTGCATTTTTGATACAAAATACTGAAGGTTTCTTCCTGCTAAATCCATATTTTAAAACATTCACTACAAACACGAAATATACTCTGACAAATTTTTCTTAATGCACTCGGAAATTTTTCTTCAAGCTCAAAGCGAGGTGTAAAATAATAATTATGATTTTATTAACCAAACTGAGAATAAAACTGATTCAAAACTGAAAGTAAAACAATTAACGCCTAATTGATATTGGCTTATTTTTCATAAAAGAAATCTGCATGCGATACCTAGATTCTTAACTACATACAAAAATGTTTGTACAAACCTATGACACTATTTTGAACGTATTCATAATTTATGTTGCTGTGGTCGCCTTTCCTTTGTATCCAAATCTTAAACAACTCCTTGCGCTGTAAGTTTGTATCAATCTGTATATAAATGTGCAAATTGTTGCATGGTTTATTGTAAAACATGGGACAATAAGTATATGAATATATGTGTGGGAATACGAAATATACGTGTATATGAACATAAAAGACGTAATGTTTAAGCTTAGCTAGTCATCTGTACTCTACTAAATATTATTTCAATCGACCTCAGGCACTCAAAATGATAGATTACGAGTCAAACCGCACGTTGAAATTTTGTAAGTACATGACACTGCGTCCTGCAATCGTTCATAACTTCGAGAATAGCAAGTATTAGCTGCTTTTTTTGTAAAATAATAATAATAATAATAATAAATAACAAGGTTTGAAGCTATATAACAATGCAAGAAACGAAGCTGGATCGTTTAAGTTCAAATTTGCAAATCTACGTCGATAATGGGCTTGAAATTTTAAGCAAAAAATAATTAGCGTAATATAAATTGGAACAAAAATTATTTATTTCATATAAAATATTGAATTTTAATGAATGTACGCATTGCTCACGTTTATTTATCTGCTCAATAATCAGTTCCCGTATTAAATTAAGTTGTCACCCGAAAAAATAATTAACAAAGTAACTAATGATATTTGCGTACACAGTAACTTCCGATCCGTTGCTAATAAAACGCTCTGTTTGTTTGCCTTTACCGCGAACAAATCTAAACAGCCATAAACCTAACATTTTCGTTCTCCTGGGAACTACCTTTTGTCCCTCAGCTAGATTTTTAAACATTTCATGGAAGTCGAAGAATTTGAATTTTGGCCAGCTTTCGCTTAATTAAACCCACTGTGCGTGGTAGGAAGCGACCATCAACTTTCGGTATTTAGATCCACACATTCCTGACACACAACCAAGACTAAGTTCGTAAGTTCCAATCGTGTGACTGCAAAAAATATTTTGTACAAAATTATTAAAAAATATTTACCATCGCAAAAACTTCATACTTTCCTTTTAATATATCTTATATATTTTGACTACATCTGCTCATCTTCGGGGGTGTCTTACATTGACTAAACTTATGAAACGATCATAACATTATATTAATATCTGTTATCAAAACATATTAATAACTTACATTTGAATTTTTTTTTGTATAAATTACCCACTCCTTATCTTATGTTTATTGCACCGTACATCATTGTAATAGTTGAAGAATAAAAGACCAACTTGATGTCACTTGCTATTTTATTTCATTTCTTATGTACTCAACATGTTTCGGACATTAATAT
>Ga0123353_10003595_pt1 | contig 19637 bp, 12 predicted proteins | sample TergutLab28metaG_3_FD_92763 | JGI IMG/M metagenome (GOLD analysis project Ga0123353, IMG submission 92763) | Labiotermes labralis P3 segment gut microbial communities from Petit-Saut dam, French Guiana - Lab288 P3 | ecosystem: Host-associated > Arthropoda: Insects > Digestive system > Gut ... | reverse complement strand
TCCCCCTGACACCCTCCGTCCCCCTGACACCCTCAGCCAGCTGATTCAATGCGTCCGCGTCAAGCACCAGAGGCAGTTGTGTCGCGAGAACATCAGCAATCAAAGGCAGAACCGTGCCCATCCCCACGCCGCAGCCAATCAACACCGCTTGCTTGCCGCCAAGCTCACGTGAGGCGACGGCACAGGCGATTTCATTCCAATCCTCTGTGCCGGTAGAAAGACAGACCGCCTCGGGCAACGCGGTGAAAGCCTGCCAAACAGGCTCGGGCGTAACAACGGTGGTCAGCCCGCTGCCTCCGCGCAGACAGGCGCGGGTCGCCAACAGTGCCGCGCCGCGATAGCGCGCAGAGCCCACAGCAAGCAGAGCATGACCGTTCTTGCCCTTGTGCGAATCACAGGGCCTCGGCGGCAGCAGGGCCTCTATTTCCTCAGCCGTCTGTGTCAGATACTTCTTCATTCAATATCTGTTCCATTCCCAACGCAATGTCGCTATACAAAAAGCCGCGCGAAACCGCCCGCAAGCGGACGCGTTCATTTCGTTCTTCGGATGGGAGCTTATCCAGCTGCCGCCAATATTTTCGCAGCACCGACACGCAATTCTCCCGCTCCTTTTCCGGCACGACAAAGGCCAGCGCACCGTCGGCCAAATCACGCGGCACAAAATGCTCAGCCAGCTGACGGGAGAGTGAGGCGCGGCTGATGGGTTTCGTGCGCAGGCGCGACTGCACAAACTCCGTCGCATAACGCGCGTCATCCAAAAGCCCCAACTCGATCAGCCTGTCCACGGTCTCCTGCACCGTCACCTCGTCAAACTGCCGCTCATCGAGATAATTTTCCACCTCACGCACCGTACGCGCGCGGGAAGACAAGTAGCGCAGGGCGATATCCATCGGTCGCTTTGGAGTTGTTGCTTTCATCTCATTTCGGTCCCAGCTTGGGTGCCAGATCCACCAGCCAACGCAGAATCAACGCCGCGTCCGCCGCGTTGACAACACCGTCACCGTTTGCGTCGGCGTTATCCAGACACAGCCCGCCCAAATCAACCAGCTCTACCAAATAGCGCAGAATCGCCGCAGCGTCCGCAGCCGATACATTGCCGGTGCATCGCACATCGCCATAATCCACGCTGCCGTCCGCGCGCGAAGTCGGGAAAGGCGTGGGAACAGGTGTGGGTTTGGGTGTCGGGCTTGGCGAGGGTGTGACAGGCACAAAGGTCGCAATCCGGTAGCCCTCATAAGTGTTCTCACCGTTTGGCGCCCAAAGGTAGGCATAGGCGGCAAGGTAATACAGGGTCAAAGAGGGGTGCGCACCGTCAAATACCCCGATGTCCCACTCATCCAGGTAGGGCGGCCCATCCTTAAAGTAGACGGCACGGAGGTTTTGGCAGGAGGAAAAGGCTTCACTTCCTATGTAGAGGTCGCCGCTCTCGATTGTAACCTGTGCCAATGCAGTGCAACCGGAAAATGCCTCATACCCGATATATTGCAAGCCTGCCGGGAGGGAGAGACTTGTCAGGGCTTGACAACTGTTGAATGCATTCGGGCCAATATAGTACACACTACTTGGAATGTTCACGCTTGCCAAACGCCAACAGTAGTAAAAGGCGTACTCGTCAATCTCAGTCACCCCGCTGGGAATGGATACGCTTGTAATATCGGAATTGTGTGAAAAAGCGCTTGAAATATTGGTCACATGGCTTGGAATAACAACTGCTGACTTACTGCCGTTATACTTGAGCAGCACGCCCTGACCGACAATAACAAACTCTGCCGTTTGGCGGCTCAGCCAGAGTGTTCCCTCAAACGCGAAGGAACCGATACTTTCCACGCCGCTTGGAATGGTGACGTTGTTTAACTTGGAACATTCAAAGAACGCATAACCCGCAATGTATGACACACCGCTTGGGATATTCACGCTCTGCAGCGCGGCGCAATTGTAAAACGCATACCATCCGATGTAGGTTACACTGCTCGGAATCGTGATACCAGTGAGACTATAGCAATTGTAAAACAAACTGCTCGAGATTTCAGTCAGGCGGTTTGGCAGTGTCACGCTGGTCAGGCTTTGACACTCGGCAAACGCAGCCCAGCCAATTGCGGTCACGCTGTTGGGAATGGTGATGCTCTTTAGGGACATACACTCAGCAAAGGCGGTGTCTCCAATGCTGGTTACGCCATTGGGAATGGTGATGCTTGTCAGCTTGGCGTTTCCCATGAAGGCGTTTGAAATGTGCCGCACGCTGCTGGGTACTGTGGCGGTGGTGCCCGTGCCGTTGAATTTAATGAGCACGCCGGTTCCCACCACAACGTATGTGCTCGTTTGATTCGCAAACCAAGGTGTGCCGGCGAACGCATCTTCTCCAATGTAGACTACACTCTTGGGGATGGTGATGGTCTTTAGTTTCGAGCAACCGGCAAAAGCCCACCACCCGATATACGTCACACCGCTGGGGATGGTGATACTGGTAAGCCCGGAGCATCCCTCGAAGGCAAAAGGCGCGATATAGATGACGCTGTTTGGAATGGTGATGCTTGTGATACCGGCGCAGTACAAGAACGCGCCATAATAGATTTCGCGAACAGCGTAACCACCCAGTGTAGCGGGAATGGAAACCGATCCGCCACTGCCCCAATAGTCTGTAATTGCGGCGCCTTGCACCGTTTTGCCCCCGACTTCATAGTCGAAAATCTCATACTCAAAACTGCCGCTCATCGCCATAGGCGCGTCACCGGCGATTTGCTTTTTGGGCAATCGGTGGCTATCGGAAACACCGCGCTCTCCCCATGACACTGCGCTTTTTTTGTAACGCTCGTAATGCTCGGGACCCTCCGGCCCGTCGGGTGCCTCCGCCGCCATGGCGGTCATGGGCAGAAACGCTGCCAAAAAACACAGCACCAAAAGAATCGCCAAGACCCTGCCTCGGAATGTCCTCATCATACGCTTAATCCTCCTCAAATAACTTATACCCTGCAGCACACAACTACAAGTGCAAGTAGAGTATACCATATTATGTTTCAATTGTAACTTTATTTTGAATTGCTGTCCAAAGGGGCTGGCGGACGAAAGGATTTTCGGATAGAATTTGTCTTACATATATTGGAGGTTGGAGATGTCAAAGAAAAAACGCAGTCTGTGGTGGCTTTATACGGGGATCGGGCTCATTGGCCTGGTCGCCCTTATCGTCATCATCACCCTGGGAGATTTCAATATCGACGCGGAGGGGGAGGAAACGCCCCTGGTCGTTGTGGATCCGTTGGACGAGGTCCGTGAACGCGCGCTGGCCATAAGGACGCGAGACACCCTGCTGGCCGGCACTTCGGTGCATGGCGTGGACGTGGGCGATATGAGCCTTTTGCAGGCGCGGGAGGCCGTGCAAAAAGCATTGGACACAGAGGGCGAACAGTTTTCGCTCACCATTCTGGCGGATGGGGGAAATAAAGTCCTGACCGGCGCGGCGCTGGATTTTGACAGTGACATTGACGAAGTTTTGCAGACGGCCTATGACTTTCTGCGCAGCGGCGAAAGCGACGAGGAAACCGTCCGCCTTGCCGAGGAAGTCGCCGAACTGGGCAAAAAGTACGACGTGACCGTGAGCCTGTCCGAGGAATCCGTCGCGGCCTATGTGGCGACGCTGGCGCTTGACTATGGAACCGAACCGATCAATGCCACCGTCAAGGTGGACGGCACCAAGCTCACCTATACCGACGAAAAATCAGGCCTCGGCATAGACCAGGAGACCATGACAGGGGATATCCTGGCTGCGTTTGCCGGCGGAAAAAAGGAGATCAGCGTGCCCACCCAAGTGCTGGAGCCCGTCATCACACGCAATATGTTAGAGACGCAGTACAAGCAGCGCGCCAAGTTTTCCACGAGTTTTTCGGGCAGCACGAACGACAGAAAGTTTAACATCAGAAAGGGCGCGGACCTCATCAACGGAACCGTGCTGGCCCCGGGCGAGGTGTTTTCCACCAATGACGCACTGGGCGTGCGCACATTAAAAAACGGCTGGAAGATGGCGGGCGCCTACGCGCAGGGCGAAGTCGAGCAGCAGGCGGGCGGCGGCGTTTGCCAGCTGTCCAGCACGCTGTATAACGCGGTGGTCCTGTCCGATTTGGAGATTGTTCACAGGCGCAACCACTCCATGCGCGTGGGTTATGTGGGCGGCGGGCGCGACGCGACCATCAACTCGGTGGGCAATATCATTGACTTTAAGTTCAAGAACAATACAAGCGGCAGTATCATCGTGGTCGCCTATACCGAGGGCAATTCCCTGCACATGGAGATCTTCGGCATCCCCTTTGAGACGACAGAGTATGACCAGATAAAAATCACGTCCAAGCGGACGAATACTGTCCCGATCAAAGCCCAGGAGACCAAGGACCCAAAGCTGCCCGGCGGGACGCAGGTCGTCACGCGTGAGGGCAAGCAGGGCGAGACCTGGATCTCCTATAAGGAATTTTATAAGGACGGCAAACTGGTCAAGACCGAAACGCTGGCCACCTCGAACTACGGCATGGTCCCGCAGCTGATCTCTGTCGGCACGGGCCCCACGCCCTCGCCGTCTGCCACACCGGCTGCCTCGCCCACGCCGAGGCCCACGCCAACGCCGGGCAGCACACAGAAACCGCCCGATCCCACGCCGGATATTCCCGAGGAATAGGACCAATGAAAAAATACCTGGCTCTTCTATTGGCACTCGCATTTTTAGCGGTTGGCGCAGCATACGCTTTTGCCGAAAAAGCCCCCATCCAAAACGGTGATGAAGGCGATATGGTGGCGCGTCTGCAAATCAGATTGTTCGAGCTGGGTTATTATACCTTCAAGCCAACCGGTTTCTACGGTACGGTGACGCAAAAGGCCATGCAACAATTTCAGCAGAGTCAGAATTTGCCCGAAACCGGAACGGGTGACGGGGAGACGCTCGCCGCGCTCTTTGCCGATACGACTGCCCCCGCGCCCTTTCGCGCGACCGTCCCGCTGACCTTCACCGGCGGCGGCAGTGTTAGCCCCATTGCCGGCGCGGTTGTGCCCTGGTCTGAGGCGAAAGCACTGTTTCAGGCGGGCGAGGCCTATGCGGTCACGCATTGCGCGAGCGGCGCGGTCTGCCGCCTGGTTTTTGAGAGCGCGGGCGGCCACGCGCATATGCGTCCCGAAACGGAAGGAGACGCCAAAACGCTGAACGCGTGGTTGGGCACAACCAACAGTTTCTACAAATGCGCGGTCACCGTCATGCTGGGCGACCGCCCGACGGCAGCCTCCCTGCAATGGTCAGGCGAGACTTGCTGCGTGTATTTTGCCGGCAGTGTTTCGGACGTCCTTGGCTTGCCGGACGCGGAGCATGATATGCTGATTCAAACACAGGTTTCTTAATTTATGTCGTCGGATATAACAGCAGATTGACCGGCTTGCTGGAAGGGCCTATCAACGGCAATCCGTTCACGCCCGCGTCGGGGCGAACAGGAACCACAAAATAGGAATAACTGCCCAACAGGCCCCGCACGGGGTCTGTTATCGTCTGCGGTTCGACGGTATTCCTCACGACGCGCAGCAGCGCAGCATACCCCTGCTGGTCCATGCGATACACATAGTATTCGATCAATGCGGAGAGTGGGGTAAAGCGTACCGTAACCGTCCTGCCCGCGCGAATCGCGCTGACGTCGCTGGGCGCGGGCGGGGAAATTCGGTAGAAATCATTGAATATCGTTGGCTCCATGCAGCGCACAAAGTACGAATACTCATCAAAGCTGTCCGGGATAAACATTGGAGAAAGCGCATTTGCCGGCTCGTTGAAAATGACCTGCATGGGATATTCGCTCGGCCGTGCGCGAAAGACCGTTTCCGGCATGGCAAACGTCGGCGCAGTCTCATTTTCGTAAGCGCGGGAAAAGACTTCATACAGCAGCTCGGCGGGCAAGGTTCCGCCGCCGGTATGCGGCGGCAGCTTATGCACGGGATTGTCAAACCCCATCCAAACCACAGCCACATATTGCGGATTATAGGCCGCGAGCCAGATATCGCGGTTGCCCGCGCTGTCTCCCGCCGTGCCGGTTTGCGCGGCCAGCCCCATATCCAGATCGGCAAGGCGACTGGCTGCACCCGATTCCACCACGCCCTGTTGCAAGCTGTTCAGGATAAAAGCATTGCCCACGTCCATGACCCGCTTGCCCTTGGTATCCTGGGTGAAAAGGGAAACGCCCTTCCAATTTCCAATATGCGATAAGATATGTGGCTCGCGGTAGACGCCGCCGCCTGCGAACGCGGTATAGGCGCCCGCCAGCTGGACGGGCGATACGCCGTAGGTAAAGCCGCCCAAAGCCAGCGCCAGCTCGGTGTCGCGGGGATCAAAGGGAATGCCGACCGCTTGCGCAAAGACCTTGCTGCGTTCGATATTCAGCGTGGAAAAGACGGCCACCGCCGGCACATTGGCCGCGCCCGTGACCATTTCGCGGAAGGTGATCCAGCCCGCGTACCGCCCGCCCGCGTTTTGCGGCGAGTAATCTCCAAAGTCGATTGGCTGATCCGGCAGAATACCGGCGGCGGTATAGCCGTTCAGCAGGGCGGGCGCGTAGACCAAAACGGGCTTGATGGCGGAGCCGGTCTGGCGGCGGATTCGTGTGGCACGGTTGAAGGCCAGCGCGATATCGTTGTCACGTCCTCCCATAATGGCAGCCACCCCGCCGTTCGACGCATCCACGATAACCATCGCTCCTGCGGCTGTCTCCACCTTTCTGCCGCCGCCGGGCAAAGGGGCAACAATGCGGGGGAAGTAGCGGTCCTGCGCGAACGCGTCCTCGCTGATCGCCTGCAGATCCTGATCCAATGGCGTATAGATACGATAACCGCCGGTGAGCAGCGACACCATATCCACGTCCAGAATCTCGCAGGACGAGGTGAGCGCGGAATCCACATAGTAGCCGCGCACGCCGTTGATGGGATCGGGAACAAGTATCAACGGATCTTGCCTTGCCTCCTGTGCCTGCGCATCGGTGATAAACCCTTGCTCGGCCATCAGCCCCAGGATATGATTGCGCCGCCCCACAGAGGCCTCGGGCCGCAGGTGCGGCGAAAAGAGGGCGGGGGACCTCAATACCCCGACGAGCAGCGCGCTCTGTGACAGGGACAGCTCTGACGCGTGCACGTTGAAATAAATGCGCGCGGCGGCCTCCACGCCATGGCAGCCGTTGCCGAAGTAGACGAAATTCAGATACATCTCGAGTATCTGCTCCTTCGAGTACCGCTGTTCCAGTTGCCAGGCCAGGATCGCCTCGTCGATTTTCCTAATGATGGTTTTGTCTAAAGTCAGATGGGATAGCTTAATCAATTGCTGGGTGAGGGTAGAACCGCCCTCCGCCCAGGACAAGGTCAGCACATTTTGCAGCATTGCGCCGCCAAGACGAATAATGTCAATACCATGATGCTCAAAGAACCTTGTGTCCTCCGTCGCGATAAGGGCGTCGATAAGGTGCTGCGGCATAGTATCGAGGGGCACAAAAATACGGTTTTGGATATAGTACAGGCAGGAAACCTCCTGACCGTCTTTGTCGTAGACCAGCAGCGATTGCGGCGCGTTGATGATTCGGCCCACATCAAGCGAATGCCACGCGCCGCGCGTGAATACAAAGGTAACGGCCAGGCAGACAACGGCAAAGCCAAGCAAGCAAAGTTTTCGGAAAAATTGCCACCATCTGCGGCGGTTGTATGTCCGCCGATACGTTCGTAAATGCGCAGTCATCGAATACAGTATACCATGTCTTTTCCTTCCTTTTCTTGTCAATATTGAAAGAAATTTGAAAAGAAAGTGAGAACTAATATGTCGGGTACAACCACACGCCTGCCCTCTCGCTGGCCTGGCCCACCAACGGCGTACCCTCCGCGCTCAAGACAGAGTGGACAGGGATCACATAATAGGAGTAATATCCCATCAGATTCAAGACAGAATCCGTCACCCGCTGCGGCTCGGTCGTATCACTGACGGTCTTTATCAGAACGGCGTAACCGTAAGCGTCCTCGCGGTACACATAGTATTCGATATGCGGGGACAGCGGCGTGAAGGAAAGCGTCACCACGCCGTTTTTATGCGTTACGGTGAGGTCAGCAGGCGGGGGAGGGGTGACCCAATAATCGGTGAACCGCCTGGGTTCCGTGCCGCGCACAAAATACTCATAAACGGCCGCGCTGTCCGGCGTTAATGCGCTTGCGAGCACGACCTCATAATTGTTGTGCAGCGTGTACCCGTCCAGCCTCACGCGCGTGACCGTGTCCGGCACAACGAACTGCGGTGCGGGCTCGCTCTCATAGATACGGGCAAAGACCTCGTGCAGCAGCTCGGCCGGATAACTGCCCCCGCCCGAGTCCGGCGGCAACATACGCCCGCCCGTGGCCTCGTCAAAGCCCATCCAAACGACAGCAGCGTACTGCGGGTTGTAAGCGGCCAGCCAGATATCGCGGTTGCCCGCACTGTCGCCCACCGTGCCTGTCTTGGCGGCCAGCCCCAGGCGCAAATCCGCCAGGCGCTTGGCCGTGCCCGTTTCCACCACGGACTGCAGCATGGAAGTCAGCACAAAGGCACTGCCAGTGTCCATAACGCGTTTGCCCTTTGTATCATGCGTGTAGAGCATCGCACCGTCCGATCCCCGAATCTCGGAGACGGCATAGGGTTCGTGATAGATCCCACCGCCCGCAAACGAGGCATAGGCGCCCGCCAGCTGCCAGGGCGACACCCCATAGGTAAAACCGCCCAATGACAGCGCGAGCCGTGTGTCCCGCGCGGCAAAGGGAATACCCACCTCCGTGGCAAAGCGTTTGCAGCGTTCCACACCGAGCGCGGAGAAGACCGACACGGCAGGCACATTCAGCGAACGCGTCACCGCCTCGCGCATGGTGACCCAGCCGGTGTATGCCCCGTTCGCGTTCTGCGGTTCATAGTCGTCATAGGTAATCTGTTCATCCAGCAGCATGGTGGCGGCGGTGTAGCCGCTCAACAAGGCAGGCGCGTAGACCAGAACGGGTTTGATGGCGGAACCGGGCTGCCGCCGAATGCGCGTGGCGCGGTTGTAGGCCAGCGCAATATGGCTTTCCCGCCCGCCCAAAATGGCGGCCACGCCGCCGTCCTCCGCGCCCACAATGACAATAGCGGCGGAGGGTCTTTCCTCGACCGTTTCGCCTGTTGGGGAGAGAACATTGACAGGCGGGAAGTATTCGTCCCTTGCAAAGACCTCTTCGCAGAGCGATTGCAGTTCGGGATCCATTTTGGTATAGATACGGTATCCGCCGGACAGCAGGGCCAGCATATCAATCTCCAGCGTTTCACAGGCGGTAGTGAGCGCAAAGTCCACATAGTAGCCGCGATTGCCGTTGATGCTGTTGCTTGTGAGCACAAGCGGGTCCCCTTTGGCAAGCTGCGCCTGTTCGGGTGTAACAAAGCCATAGTCGGCCATCAGCCCCAGAATGACGTTGCGCCGACCCACAGACGCCTCCGGCCGCAGGTGCGGCGCAAAGCGGGAGGGAGACTTCAATACCCCCGCCAGCAGCGCGCTCTGGGACAGGGAGAGCTCCGCCGCGTGCACGCCGAAGTATGTCCGTGCCGCCGCCTCAATGCCGTGGCAGCCGCTGCCGAAGTACACATAGTTGAGATACAGCTCCAAAATCCCCATCTTGGAGTAGCGCCGCTCCAACTGATAGGCCAGTATCGCCTCGTCGATTTTGCGCGTCATATCCTTGTCGGCTGTCAGATGCGACAGCTTGATTAGCTGCTGCGTAATGGTCGAGGCGCCCTCGGCGTAGGACATGGTTTGTAAGTCACGCAGCGCGGCGCCGCCGATACGGATAATATCAAAGCCGGGGTGCGAGAAGAACCGTGCGTCCTCCGCCGCGACAAAGGCGTAAATCACGTGCGCGGGCAGGTCATCGGCCGAAATCGGTATTCGGTTCTCGACATTATACAGGCAGGAGATCTCCTGCCCGTCCCTGTCATAAACCAGGAGCGACTGCGGCGCGTCGGTGATTTTGGAGATATCCAGCTGCCGCCAGGCCTCTCTGGAAAACACGAAGGTCACGGCCAGGCTGAGGACGGTGAAACCAATCGTAAAAGCGGCAAGAAAAAAAGACCGCCATCTGAGGCGGTGAACCTTGCCCTTATAACCTCGAAAACAATATCGGCCGCGCATACCGGTATTCTTCCATGCATTTCCACTCGATATGCGACCCAAAATTCATATATTTTTATATATTTTTATGCTAAAATAGTTGAAATTTTTGCGAAACTGCTATATAATTATGAACAAATAGAGAACGGAGCTGATACTATGAAAGACAATCTTCCAAAATCCAGGAGATCTTTTGGCCTGCGTGCGACCTGTTTGCTGCTTTTACTTGTGATGATTTTCACTCTGTTCGGCACGGTAGCCAGCACCTCAGCCTACACCGTGGACCCAATCAGAGCCGGCAGCTATATAGCGCGATCAGACCAATTGAACAGGCCGGCCTACTTGGGTGGAAACTTCTACTCGATAAACGCCGGGGCGAGGATCGTCGTGTTTGACAGCGACGGCAACCGCACGCTGGTTCCCCTCCCAAGTACCAGCACCAACTGGGACATCAATAAAATCCCCCTGGACTGCGTCAGCTCCAGCTGGGGTTATTTTAGAATCACACTTTTCCTGCCCGCAGGTTCCTATGAGTTCAAAGTTTGGCAGGACAACACGGTAGGTGGCCTTCTCTCCCGAAATCATGCGGATTTCCTGGCGGGCGGGACGCATAACGGCGGCTACTGGTACGGTCTCGACGGCTTTCTGTACACGAAGTGGAATTGGAGCGGCGGCTATCCGGATGGGGGCGATATTTATAATGAAGGACCGGCCAACAATATTCGCCTCGACCTTACGGTGGACGATGACGTTACCTTCTTCTTTATCGACGGCACACGTTCCGAATTTTTGGAATATGATCCGGGAAGCCCATGGTACGCGCAGGACAACTGGCGTCTGAGCACGACCCTGGAACCAACCAAAGGCATTTCCGGCGGCCGTGATGCAAGAAACGCGCAGCTTCACTTCATTAACGCATGGCCGTCCAAACAGGTTAACAGGTCTTTCAGACCGGCCGGTTTGTACGACAATTACAGTTCAGTTCGTCTCGAGGGCAGCGGCAACCGCACCAAGGAATACAGCACGCCCTTCTGGTACGAGCTGACAAGAACGATGACCTCGGGCACTATCACCGACAGCGACGGCTTTGCCACCGGCGTGCGCGGCGATATGTTCCTGTTCCGTCGCACGGACTTTACCGGCGGCGGCGGCATCGGAAACAACAGCTCCGGCGAGAACTTCTACCAAACGCATACCGCGAATTATTACAAGGAAGCGGCCAACGCACCGTATGCGAATATCAGCAATCCAAACGGCGATCCTGCGAATGCGTCAAACGTCATGAGCGGCGGAAATCGCACCGCGTCCGGACTGCGCATGGACTTATACGAGCCGCATCACACCAAAACGACAAATGCCAGTGGCGCTGCCGCCAATGATATGTACTTCGGCTCTGCTGTAACCGTCCATGTCGCTGGCGTGTACAGCTATTATATGGATCAGGTGCGTTTCGGAAAGACTGGAAACTTCTACAGCACCTTTGCAAACGAGCCGGCAATAAACGGAGCCTACGACTACATTTTAGGCCCCTGGGCAAGATACCAGGCGGTTTATCTGCCGACGCTTACAACGCCCGCCAATGTCAATGTCTATGACGACGGCAAGGTGACGCTCTCGGGCAGCAGCTATGGCTACAATGTCAAGACCGCAGATGACAACATCATCAGAGGCAAACTGACCGGCAATCTACAGACGCCCTATGCGGAGCTGAACCAAACGGCGATTACCGCGTTGCAGAGCCTTGTGTCGGGCAAGGACGGGAACTTGACCATCACAAACAATGCCGGCGTGGCGCAGCTCACGCTGACCTTCCCCGCCAAGGCTTCCGCGAGCGACGGTAGCTGGAGCTGGGGCGATTGGGGCTCCACCTATCTCACGCTGCCCAAATCGGATTCCGGCGGCTATACGCTAAAAACCTATTTGGAGGTTAAATCCACAGAGCTGATCGACACAAATGCGATAAACTACTCTACGGCGGCAACCACATATTCCGACATGACCGGTTCCGGCTCATCACAGAGTGTGAGTGAATTCATCGACGGGCTTACCGGAAACAACTATGCGGATGTGTATTCTTCCGCCACCAATCCGGCGAAGCAGATTTACTCCTCCACGACGAATACCTATGCCAGGAGCAACATTGTTACCTCCTATGTAACGGTCACCAACCGTGTGCCCAGTATCACAGGCGGTACGAAGAGCGAGAACAAAACCCTGGCCGACGCCGTAACCATCAACGAGCCCATCATTACGATCAGCGGGACGGATCCCGATATTCATTCCGGCGACGCGGACCGCGCACGCAACTTTGCGCTTACGCCCGGCACCTACAGCGGCGTAACCGTGGATCCGATCAGCAGCGGCAAGTACGCGGTTAAGGTCGGCGCAAACCACATCGGCAATCTGGTCGTCACCGATAACGGCGACGGCACCGCCTCCGTCAAACTGGAGCGCGTCCTGCGACCCGTCGGCGGTGTAGACTCTGTACCGCAGTTCACCGTTCCGGTAACGGCCAACGACAACTACGGCGGCACAGCCAGCGGCTCGGTCACCTTCAAACTGGCCAACCAGGCGCCAAAAGCCACGGATAAGACCTTCAACCTGACCGATGGCGACAGCGCCTCGGGCGCTCTGTCCATCGTGGATCCCACTGACATCAAGGACGAGGGGGATACCGTCATCGTCACGGGCGCCACCGTCGCGCCGGCCGATCTGACGCTGCGCGCGGGTTACTTCACCGGCGCCGTCACGCAGCCCATGGTGGACACCTTTGTCGCGCTGAATACGACAAGCTGGACTTACGCCGCACCGAGCAATATCTGGTTCCATGACGGCACGGCTTGGACCGCCAAGAGCCTGACCTGGCTGCAGGGAATCAGCGCCACGGACAAGGCAAACACCATCGTCATCGACCAAACCGTAATCCACGTTACGGTGACGGACAACGACGCCTTTGACCCGCTTTCCGCAAGCGCAAAAATAACCATTACCTATAGTTCGGATCCGTCAACGCCGGACCCGGGCACGCCCGATCCGGGAACACCTGACCCGGGCACACCAGACCCCGGCACGCCGGATCCCGGTACGCCAACCCCGACACCTACGGCTACACCGACCGCTACTCCTACGGCTACACCGACCGCTACTCCTACGGCTACACCAACCGCTACTCCTACGGCTACGCCGACCGCTACCCCAACACCGACGGCAACACCCACACCTACGCCGACGGCTACGCCAACCCCAACACCTACTCCAACACCCACGGCAACGCCAACCCCGACCCCAACACCAACGGCGACACCCACACCTACGCCGACGGCTACACCAACCGCTACTCCTACGGCTACATCTACCCCAACACCCACGCCGACCCCGACGCCAACGCCAACGCTCCCGCCGGTACAGCCGGTAACGGGCAGCCTGCTGTTGACCAAGCGTTGTTCGGAGACAGGCGACGTGTTGAACGGCGCGGTATACGGCGTGTATCGCGATCAAGAGTGCAGAGAGAAGATCACCGAAATCACGACCGGACCGGATGGAACCGGCACGGCCAATCTGCCGACCAATGCGACTGCGCCGGTGACCTATTATGTGCGGGAGCTGGTCGCGCCTAAGGGCTATGACATTGATATCACCGTATACGAAGTGACGGTTCTCGCGGGCGCGACGGTCCCGCTCGATGTCGAAGATCCGCCCACTGCGGAAGTCAAGACAGGTGAAAGCAGCAACTTGACGCTGTACGCGGTTACAGTATCGGCAATTCTCGCCCTGATCGGAACAGCCCTGCTGCGCAAGCGGAGGACCCAACCCGAATAACCGCAGCACGATAAAACGACAAGATCCCCCAAAGACAGCGCTCCTGTTATCTTTGGGGGATTTTCATGCAAGTTCTTGCTTACATACCCTTTACAAATCTTACCGGATGGGGTAATATCTTATTATGTCGTGATTTGGTCGCGATTATTATTTTTTGTATAACAGGAGGAAAAGGGAATGGCAGACAAATACGAAGTCATCATTGACGAAATGGAAGCGAAACTCAGACCGCCCACGGTGGGCTTGGTGCCTTATGAACCCAAGGTGATCCCGCTGATCACGGGTGAGGATATGCTGGTGCGTGAGGCCACCCGCGAAGAGTTGATTTTAATCATGGAGGGCTTAAAGCCGCTGTTTGATGTGCAGCGCGACTACTACGACATCGTGGCAGCGCGTATGTACACCGAAATTCTCGGTATGCTCCGCTATCGCGTGCGCGACGAATACTTCTTCGTAGGCGCGGTGGACGGCGAGCTCGTCGGTTTCGTCAACGGCCGCCTGTTCAGCGAGAAGGTCGGCATGAGCTATCATACCCTGACCCTCAAGCGCGGCGTGCGCGTCGGCGCACAGCTCTTTGCCGCCAAGATGGAGTATCACTTTGACTTCATGAACCAGGACGAGGTGTGGATCGTCGCCGAATCGCCCAACGGTTTCAAGCGCTGGATGATCGAGTATGAATTAGAATCCCGCCCCGAGTGCTCGCATGAATTGGGCGGCGTGCCGACCTATGTGCTCACGCGCGCGCTGTGGGAAAAGCATAAGGACAACAAAAACGTCGGCATTCGTCCCGCGTTTGAGGATGTCGTCGAGGCGAACCGCGTCATTCACATTCCCTCCAAAATCAGTGTGTAGGAGGAAGTGTCATGCGTGAAGTAGGAATCGTTGGCGTCGGCCACTCCAAATTCGGCAAGTCTGACGTGTCGTTTTTGGAGATGTCCGCGCAGGCCGCGCTGGAGGCGATGGACGACGCCGGCGCAAAAACAGGAAGAAGAAATCACATTGACCAGGTCTTTGTCGGCACGATGGGCGCGGGCATGGTGGCGCGTATCAGCGGCCTCGCGTCCGCCCTGGTCGATACCTTGAACATTCGCCCCGCCATGGCCGAGACCGTAGAGAACGGGCCCGCGTCGGGCGGCTCCGCGCTCAAGCTGGGTTATATGGCCATCGCCTCGGGCGTGGCCAACTGCGTGCTGGTGGTCGGCACCGAGGGTATGCGTGCCGTAACAGGCTGGGAGGGCACCGACTTTGTCGCGACCATGATGCACCCCGAGGCCGAGTATCCCTACGGTCTGACCCTGCCCGCCTTCGCGGGTATGTTCACGCGCCTGGTCATGGACAAGTACGGTGTGGAGAGCAAGGATCTCTCCATCATCGCCGTGAAGGACCATGACAACGCGTGCCTCAACCCCGTCGCCCACATTCACCGCAAGGTGATTTTGGAGCGCATCACCAATCCGGCCTATATCAACGCCACCAATCCGCTCGTCGCGGATCCCCTGCGCCAGTTCGATATGTGTCCCGTCTCCGATGGCGCGGCCGCACTGCTGCTCGTGGCGAAGGACAAACAGGAGGAGTACGGTTTCGGCGACAAGCCCTTTATCAAGGTCGCGGGCGTTGGCTCGGCTACCGATACGCACGTTGTGGCGAACCGCGAAGTGCCCACGGATCTGCTGGCCGTTCGGCTGGCCGCGAAGAAGGCCTATGACATGGCGGGCGTCGGTCCGAAGGACGTGGACGTCGCCGAACTGCATGACGCGTTCGTGATCCTGGAAGTCGTCGAGTCCGAGGAGACCGGTCTCTTCCCGCGCGGCGAAGGCCACCTGGCCGCCAGAGCGGGCAAGACGGCCCTGCACGGTGAAATGCCGATCAACACCTCGGGCGGCTTAAAAGCCAAGGGCCATCCGCTGGGCGCAACGGGCGTCTCGCAGATCGTCGAGCTGGTGCGCCAGCTGCGCGGCGAGGCGGGCGAGCGTCAAGTGCCGGACGCGAAAGTGGGTCTGGCCATTAACTTCGGCGGTTTCGGCAACAATGTCGTGGCCACCGTGCTGACAGCGGAATAAGGAGGATAGAAAAATGGATCAAATGTACGCTTACAAATGCAACAAATGCGGAAAGCTGCACTATCCTCGCTATGTCGCGTGCCAAAATCCCGACTGCGATGGCAGAGAGTTTGAAGCAATCCCCCTGGGCGGCCCGTGCAAGCTGCTGACCTGGACGCGCGCCTACAATCTGCCCGAGGGTTATATGATGCCCTGGCTGAACTTCGGCATTGTCGAGTTCCCCAACGGCGTGCGTCTCACCGGCCAGATCGGCTTTGACGACGGGATCGAAAGCGGCATGGAGCTGCTCGCCACCGTCGGCAAGATCCGTGACAAGATCATCAAGTACAAAGAGACGGTCGAAGAGCCGCAATACGGTTTTGTTTTTGTAAAGCCCTAGAGGCGCAACCATGACAGAACAGGCAAGGAAAATCTGCAAGCGTTTGCATCGGTATATGCTGCTTGGGCCGGCAAGGGGCAGGGTTCACTCCGTATTCAATCACGCGGTGAACCTGCAACTGCCCTTCGGCTTGATGTCCGTTCTCACGGGCGGCAATTGCCTGCGCCCTTTTTCCTGCACGGTCAGCGGCTTAAAACCGTTCCCCCAAATACCGATAACCGAGGGGATGGAGGTGCAGATCTCAGGCGAGACCATCTCCATTCCCGCGGCGGATTTTCACGTTTCCGTCTCGCAGGCGGTGGACTATGATCTTGCGGTGGACGCGATGGCCAATCTCTTCGTGCCCATCGACATTCAACTGCGTCTGCGGCATCTACTGGGCGTGATCGAATCCCACGCGGATCCCGAGGATCTCAGCTCGTTGGTCCTGCCGGACACCAAACACAACGCCTATGCGGAGTTGCTCGCCCCCAGGCTGCCGACGCTCAAGGCCGCGCTGGAGGAGGAGGACGTGCTCGCCTGCCTGAACACGGCGCGCGAGATATCCGGCTGTGGCGTGGGGCTCACACCCTCTTCGGACGATCTGCTGGCGGGCTATATGGCGGGCTACGCGGCACTGTTCTACGCCTTTGGCCGCCTGCCCGCACGCGTACTGCCGCTTACCCGCGCGCTTGCGCAGGGCGCCGCAAAGCACACGACGGACCTGAGCGCGGCCTTTCTGCTGCAGGGCGGGGAAGGGCTGGTCAGCGAGGACATGATCCAACTGCTGTTCTCGCTGTTCTCCGACGTCTCACACCCGACCCTGACCGCCAACGCCGCGCGCGTCGCGGCCGTCGGCGCAACTTCCGGCAACGATACTTTAGCGGGGCTGGTCCTCGCCATCACTCATCATTATGGAGGCAAGCAATTTGATTAAGTTAACTGTCAAGAAAAATGCCTACTTCGACTCCGTCACGCTTATGATCATCTCGAAAGACTTGAAAAAGTTAGAGGGCGTGGGCGAGGCGCTGGTCGGCATGGGCACCGACCTTAACCGTGAGATCGCGCAGAACATCGGCCTGTACACGCCCGCGTTTGACGAGGTCACGGCCAACGACTTCTTTGTCGCGGTGCAGTGCGAATCCGAATCGGACGCGGACGCCGCGATGGCCAAGGTCGAGGAATTGCTCAACAAAAAGAGCGAATCCAAAGAGGCGGCCTATTACCCGCCCACGCTGGAACGCGCCCTGCAAGTGGACCCCGACCTCAACACGGCGGTGGTCTCCGTACCGGGCAAATTCGCGGCCGATGTGGTGCAGGACTGCCTGGACCGCGATATCAACGTCATGCTCTTCTCCGACAATGTGACGATTGATGAAGAGCGTGCGCTGAAACAATACGCGGCGAGCAAAGAGTTGCTCATGATGGGGCCCGACTGCGGCACCGCCATCATCAACCATGTCCCGCTGGCCTTTGCCAATGTGGTCAAGAGCGGTCCGATCGGCATCGTCGCGGCCTCCGGCACAGGTACGCAGGAGGTCAGCTCTATCATCGACCAGTTGGGCGGCGGCGTATCGCAGGTCATCGGCACGGGCGGACGTGATCTGAAAAAAGAAATCGGCGGCATTATGATGAGACTTGGACTCAATGCCCTGCAAAACGATCCCGAGACAAAGGTCATCGTGCTGGTCTCCAAACCGCCCGCCAAGGAAATCGCCACGGAGATATTGCAGATCGCGGCGCAGGCTCAAAAGCCCGTTGTGGTCAGCTTTATCGGCGGCGACAGGGCCGAGGTTGAGAGCTTTGGCCTGACGGCGGCCATCTCTTTAGAGGACGCGGCGCATAAAGCAATGGCGCTGCTAAACGATCAAGAACCAAAGGACTTCAAAGGCTTTGCGATGGGCGAGACAGCGGCGCAAGCCCTGGCCGAATCCGAGGCAGCCAAGATGGCGAAAGGCCAGCGCTGGGTGCGCGGTTTCTTCACCGGCGGCACGCTCTGTGACGAGGCGATGAAATTGCTCATCGGCGACCTCCAGCACATCTACAGCAACATTCCGCTAAAGCCCGAAGACCAGTTGCAGGACGCGCGCACGGGCGCGAGCTTTGAACATACCTTCCTGGACTTCGGCGACGACGAGTTTACGGTAGGCCGGCCCCACCCGATGATCGATCCCTCCCTGCGCGCCGAGCGCGTGGTAACCGACGCAAGCGACCCCGCCTGCGCGATCATCATGGCGGACTGTGTCATCGGCTACGGCTCGCACCCCGACCCCGCAGCCGATTTGGCGGACGCGATTGTCAAGGCCAAGGCCATCGCGGCGGATGAGGGACGCTATCTCAGCGTCGTCTGCGCCATCTGCGGCACGGAGGGTGACCCGCAAAGCCTTTCCAAAACGCGCAAAAAGCTCGAGGGCGCGGGGGCATTGGTGCTGCCGTCCAACGCACAGGCGACCCGCTTTGTGCAGCTGATATTAAAAAATGTAGGGGGCGACGACCTCGGCGCCCCGTCGATGTAGGAGGGCTAAAAGATGAGTAAGTTAAACGAACTATTTAATAAAGAACTCCATGTCGTCAACTTCGGTATCGAGTCCTTCTATCAAGATCTAGCAAGCCAGCACATCCCCGCCGTTCATGTGGACTGGAAACCCGTCGCGGGCGGCGACAAAGAGGCCGCCGGCTGGTTGCGTAAGTTGAAAAACCCCGCGCTGGCTGAGAAGATCGAGGCCGCCAACCGTGAAGCGCTCAGCCGCATTCTGGCTGCCCAGCCCGCCATCATCGGCCTGGGCATTGCGGGCGAGGTTATCCCGGGCATGACGAAAACGACCATTCTGCACGCGGGCCCGCCGATCACCTGGGACCGTATGTGCGGGCCCATGCGCGGCGCGGTGATGGGCGGCCTGATCCTCGAGGGCCTGGCAGCCAATCTCGAGGAGGCCGAAACGCTGGCCGCCTCGGGTCAGATCACCTTCGACCCCTGCAATATGCACAGCGCGGTCGGCCCGATGGCGGGCGTGGTGACCTGGTCCATGCCGGTCTGGATCATCGAAAACAAAACCTATGGCAACCGTGCCTATTGCACGCTGAACGAGGGTCTGGGCAAGGTCCTGCGTTTTGGCGCCTGCGACGAGGAGGTCTTCACCCGCCTGCGCTGGATACGAGATCATCTCTATCCCGTGCTGAAAGCCGCGATGGAAATCAAGGGCAGCATTGACCTCAAGACCATGATCGCCCAGCTCCTGCAGATGGGCGACGAGG
>Ga0123353_10003593_pt1:7500-19639 | contig 19639 bp, 7 predicted proteins | sample TergutLab28metaG_3_FD_92763 | JGI IMG/M metagenome (GOLD analysis project Ga0123353, IMG submission 92763) | Labiotermes labralis P3 segment gut microbial communities from Petit-Saut dam, French Guiana - Lab288 P3 | ecosystem: Host-associated > Arthropoda: Insects > Digestive system >... | reverse complement strand
GTGGACGCTTGTGAGTACGGTAATGAACCTTCGGGTTCCATAAAATGCGGGGAATTTCTTGACTAGCTGCAAACCAGTTAGCTTCTCAAGAAGGACTCTGCACCATGGAGTAAGTAAGTAAGTTAGAATGTTCTTATTATAGGCAGTTAAATACGGTAATGTAGCAGGAAATAACACTACAAAGCTTGCAGATGTTTTTTCCAGCCGCAAACGGCTACTATGTTTACGGTAATACATAGCTGTTACGCATAATATTATGTATGATGCATTGTGGGTTGAAATTTTCCGAATGCGTAATATAGTCACGGTGTTTGTAGAACGGTAAGTAATCACTGTCAAGTTTGATGCACATCGGGATCCCCGAATCGGCGATAAATTTATGCCAGACCAAGGGGCGTCACTTCCGAAAAGGCAGCTTTCTTCTTATCTATCGCCGCGAGAACAACAAATAAAAGCGTTTATTAGCATCTGGCCGTAAAATATCAACGTAATGTGTGTTCGTCTTGCAGAAGAAACCATGCCACCTCAGTGATTTAAAGCGTGATTCTAGCGATTTATGTGGCCATTATTTGAACTCCCATCAGTGGGCTGTAAGTCAAGTTTTGGAATACTTGTGGGGGTTATCTGAGCTTCCGTGGAACCCCCTTTGAATACAGAAGAGTACGTCCCAGTATTTCAGAGTACGTGCATAACACTCGAAGTAACGCTCAAAGTAACTGTGTCGTCTGGCCACTTTACTTAACCCTTTGCAGAGTACATTGATTACTACTGAACCACCTGCTTCAATATTAAAATTTATCCATAGGGCATAATTACTTGCTTGATGTGATTTCCTCAATACAACTGGGATCATTTCCCAACGAGCATTAATCGATTGACAAATAAATACTATACATCAGTCAATAGCAGAACTTTTTTTATATACAATGGTATATATGACAGGGCGACATGTTTCGACCTAGTCGGTCATCCTCAGGCCCTCCAAGAAAACAGATCCAAGAGTTGCTTAATTTATCCGCATTGTGAAATCCCACATGTTTCGACGTAGTGGATCTGTTTTCTTGGAGGGCCTGAGGATGACCGACTAGGTCGAAAGATGTCGCCCTGTCATATATATCATTGTATATTAAATAAAGTTGTGTTATTGACTGATGCATAGTATTTATTTGTACGTTATAACACTTCGGGATGAAAAAATTCAAAATTAATCGATTTAACTTTTTAATGGAGCCGTAACTTATTCTCTGAAATGTAGAAAATGAATTTTAATATAGTAGGCCTATTTAAGTGAAATTTATGTTTCAGAAATTTACCCTATATTGAAGTTTTAATTTTGAAACATTAAAAATGAAACTGCCTGGAATATGGTAGCTGTGATAGGTTTAGGCGTTCTCTACGAATTAAAAACGCCTACTGTAGACCACACCCATCCACACGACGGTCTATCACCTAGTATCAGGGAATAAACCCTTTGCCGAAATATCAAAGTCTGTGCAGAACTTCTTTACAAAAAATGGTCTAACACACGTGAATTTCGTGCAAATCGGAGGAGTGACATTCATACTGAGTGACACAAACGAATTTATACCCTTGTTTTCAATATTTATTGACCGATTTGGATTGAATTCGGTGTACAAGTTATGATACGATATGGTGTATTTATTTACTGCAATTGAGTTTCCATCCAGTGGCACTGGTCGGTAGGCTTGTACAAAAATAAGAAAGAGACAGCACAAAAGGATAAACCATACACAGAACAATACAAAATCACAAAATACACAAAATGGAAAACAAAACTACAAAATAAAAAACATAAAATGAATATTACAAAAGATAAGTCAAATAATTAGAAAATAGCAAATAGAAGCGAATAATAATGAGCTAAAGTAGTAGACAGAACGTACGTACAGCTACATAACTATAAATTAGTGATAATACACACGTTTAACCCCAGATCATCACTTCATTGTTACTGAGTAACTTGGAGTTTCTTGGCTACCTTAACGTCGTAAGTGAAATTGTGCTCTTAGTTTATACGTTTTCGTCCCATATGGATAAAATTCGGTGCAGGTGGTGCCCACAAAAAATTAGATGATCAGGAGTTCCGTGAGAATCGGCGCTGTGAAAGTTATACTTTATTTAAGGGCCTAAATGACGTTTTATTCATATTTTCCACATTCGTTATCCGATTTGAGTGGAATCCTCTACAAGAACCGTGCTCTTGTAAAGCCGGAATTTTTCTTGTGGGCGTAAGTGAAATTACATTTAGGTGTGTTCGATGACACATTATGACAGTTTTAGAGTAAAGAACGCGCTGCTGAATGCTGCCAATTACGTCACGGAGTACTGCATTTACAGTCTTATTTCATGGGACGTCTCTACTAGCCGTTGTATTCTTTACTGTTTTATCATCGTGAACACAGACAAGAAGGAATAGCTTTAAAAGGCTCATCTGTCGGACGTATGTGGTATATTCCAAATTACATTTAAATTGTTATTTGAGCCTCGTGTTTCGGTTTAAGACTTTACTTAAAAAAGCATCTCTTATACCTAGACGTAGATGGGAGGATAATATTAAAATGGAACGTGAAGAATTGGGGTTTGGAGGCATGGACTGGATTGGTCTGGCCCAGGAGAAGGACAGGTGGCAGGCTGTTGTGGATGCGGTAATGAACGTACGGGTTCCGTAAAATCCCGAGATTATCTTGAATAGCTGAGGGCTTTTTAACTTCTCAAGAGCTCTGCTGCGTGTATTTAGTTGGTTAGTTACTTATTGTTTCTGCTTCTTCTGTAATACATTCTGACGACATGTTATTCACAACATAGGACTGATACACAAAGACAAGAGTAGAGCTCTTTCGATTGTAGATAAGCTGAAATACTTTTGGTCCCATGTCCTTCAGTTTTTAGAAACATGAAAGGAAACTGTGACGAAAATTTTATTACATCTGAATTTTCCTGCAAGTCTTCAATCGGAATTCAAATTAAGATTTATAATCATTTTAAACTTCAGGTTCCTCGTATAATCTTATTAGCCAGAGAAGTCAGTAATTTGTTTCTAGTCCTTTCCTCACTGATGAAATTAACTTTGCTTAGGACAGTTCGAATCTGCTGCGGACAGTATGTTCCCCCACCCGAACCTCTTTCCCGCTCGGTCTAAACAGGCCTGATGGTGCTGGCCGAACTACAGTCTCATGCGGAATTCGTTAAAGCAAATTCCTTTACAAACGTTTCATAAATACTTTTTATTTCGGAATTTTAATGAGCTGCAACTTTCATACGCGTTCGGACTTCTCCTCTTTAACTTTTACGCTGGGTTAATAAAGCACTGCGCATATTTTTTTGTTGTACTTGGAACGGGGCCACCCACGTGAAGCTAAATTTACACCCGGGGTATAAAGATTATGGCGTCCTTGGTCTTACGGTAGATTTGCTTCGTGCTGTTGAATTGGGAGTCTCAAACTCAGCGTCGCGAGGGACTTCTGATCACTCTTCAGCTCCCATAACAATCAGGCTTTAAGCTTTCTTTATGGACTTCAACCAAGTTCAAGAAAAAATAAAAGACAAGGCAGATAAAAATTCTGTCCAAATTTTATTACTTTTTCAATATTTTGCTTTGACTCTCCAGCGGTTTGCTGAGGTGCATCGTAGATGCTGATAGGCCTACCATTGGTGGTACGGTCATTGTGATTTACGCTTTAGGGTCGTGAAATCCAAAGCTAGAGTACCAGTGCTCCAGAGGAACTTACTGCTGCAAACATTATGTGTCGTCATATACCTTCATATCAAAACGTCTTGGTTGAGGACATCCCTTTGTGTTTAAAGTACATTAATAAAATGAAATTGTATATGTTCTCCGTGTGACACAACTATATAATATTTTATTCTTATTCTACTATTGGCTACTAGTTTCTGCCTCAGGGCCAATCATCAGGCCAATATTTACAAAATGCTGGTGCATATAATACAAACGTCAATTTTTATGGGATCCCATTTACAATCATTTATAGTCTTTATAATTGTTACCAGCTTTTAAATGTACTGTCTGTGGTAAGTTGTGCCGAAATTTTATGTGAGTACTATGAACGTATTTCCAAAATTTTCCCAGGATTGGCAACCTTAAAGTCCTAAAATTATTAAAATTATTAATAATTAATTACATAATATTCAGTAAAATGTGTTTAAAATATGTTATGAAGGTTTAAATACATTTAAATATATATATGACTTATATTGTCATATTGGTAAAATTATCAAAAAATATTTGAAACAGAAAGATGAATATTTTGTGTAGATACATGTTTCATGAAAGGAAACACTGAACTCCCTGTTCAGTTACAGTGACAGTATGATTGTAGGTACAGTAATGTAGAAATGGGATAGCGACGATTGAAAATACATCTTCACAAGAGTGGTCGCTGAGTACAGAATGAGGTGACGCAAGTCTGATGATTGGAAGAAAATAACTGTGAATTGCAGATATAAGAACAATAACGAAGGCTGTAAAAAATGATCTTTAGAATATTTGGAGAGAATACCTGAAATTCTGGTCCCCATATTGGCTGTCCGTAAAATATAACCGGCAGTTGGTTGGCATGGGCCGTAGAAAAAGATTGGGTAGTTTTAATCCGGCAACCAAAATAGGCCCGAACTAATGCTATCTTGACATACTTGTTTTGCTAAATAACTGTGTCTGCTGTTCACTATTAATTACTTTATCACAAATTTTATATTTTATTGACCGTGCATCCTTATATAATCTTGTAAATAAAGCCAACTTTGCGCACAATTTTTCTTAGTATGTTTATTTCTTTTCTGTACATGTTTCGGGCGACTATGTGCCCATCATCAGGAGAAATAACTGTATCTATGCGACACTTGGTATTTGTCACTCTGTGTGGATGACTGTCTGGTATGCAGGGTGGAATGAACATTTATTCCACCCTGCATACCAGACAGTCATCCACACAGAGTGACAAATACCAAGTGTCGCATAAATACAGTTATTTCTCCTGATGTTGTGCACATAGTCGCCTGAAACATGCAGAGAAAAGAAATACATATACTAAGAAAAATTGTGCACGAAGTTGGCTTTATTTACAAGATTATTTTATCACCTTTACTTAGCTGAAGATGGAACTTTATTGTTGAAAGAGATCGTAAAGAATAGGATGGGAGGACATAAACTAGGTTCTTCTGCCTGAGGGTAGGAGTAGTCAACGAACTTTTGTGAACCCGGTGATGACATTTCTGTTTCCATAAAATGCAGATAATTTCTTGCTACAGAAGAAATAAATGTCTTGAAGATTTCGCGGCGACAAATTGAATGACATCTCGGGCAGACGGCTGCGTCAGCGTGTAGAAAGCTGGACGTTTCAGAGACTGACTTTGTCTCCACCCTGAAGATGGGAACAGAGTCAGTCTCTGAAACATCGGAAAATTTCTACACGTTGACTTGGCCGTCTGCCCGAAATGACATTCAATTTTTCGCCACGAAATCTTCCAGACTGTAGCAAGAAATTACCTGCCTGAGAACGTGTCCTTGTGCACATAAAAATATTGACTTCTCAAAAGGACTGTGCGTCATGGAGTTGGTTAAAGGCTGTGACGGGCCTTCTTTATGAATGTGCGAATAGGCGTGTACTGCTTCTAATATACCGCCCGTTTTACAGAATTAGCTAATTTTAACACAGAAAGAGTTGGTTTTGACAAGATGCACGATACACTATAAGTACGAGAAAGCACGTTCCGGCTGTAGCCGGAATTAAACGAGAGTCCGTTGGATTATACAAGTGAAATTAAATTATGGCACTGCGAGCATGCGTGTTAGAAGAAAGCATGCCTGGACTAGTCAATCGCTGAACGCCGGCCTTACTTCGCGTCGTACATTGAAAAACTTAGTCCTTGACTGGCCAAGGGTGTTTTATCGTTTGGATCGAATAAATCCATTATCATCACACGTGTTTATTGTTACCAGAGCCGTCTAGATGACAAAAAAAGATGGTGGTCACACAGCATCATCTTATGCCTGGGCTTGCTATTCACACACACACACACGCACACACATATCGGCTTTTCTGTCGAACAGAATTCCCGACATTTTGTGTTTTCAGTCTTCCATATTCCCCGGGGCCACTGTCACATGTCATTGTCGAGCACGCCCCAAGCCTACAGTCGCTCCTCGGATAGCTGTCACATTGCAGTCCATAAATCCATCCATAACTGCGTTGTTATTGTATAAGCCAATGGCCAACAGCAAGATATACCGAGCCGCTAGAAGGAAAGCCTCAAGATCCTTCCTCACGTTGGAAGGTACCGAATGTTCTGCAATCAGTTCATCGGTATTATTGTGCAGGGTTGTTTACAGTTTATTTTGCTTGTATGGCGCTTCTCGTGTTGTTATAAATTAATGTTTTCGTGTTGTTTGTGTTTCAGGTGAGTGTTCTACAATTTACAGTGGAACCGAAAAGTAATATATCATACAGCACACAGTTTGAGAGTGTAAGTACGTATCAGTAATAGTGTGTAACATCACGCATTACTTACGGCAATTGTCTACACTCCTGCCGTCACATCATTGATTGTCTTTATGGTTTGTACTGGATATACAGGGTGATTCGTGACTTATGGACATTTACTTCCTTACTCCATGGAGCAGAGTCCTTGAGAAACTAACAGGTGTTCAGCTAGTCAAGAAATTCCCCGCATTTTATGGAACACGAAGGTTCATTACCACAGTCACAAGTGCCCGCCACCTTTCCCTATCCTGAGCCAGCTCGATCCAGTCCATACCCCAACATCCCACTTCCTGAAGATGACTTATGGACATTACTGTAGGAAATGATTTGTAAGATCTTTGTGATCGGTAAGTTCATATAAACATGTGTCCGATTTTGGACGGTTACGGAGTTATGGCCGCTTGAAACTTAGAATAGAGGGTAAGGATTATTGAAAATAAACGGAACAGGATATTAAACGAGCTTAATCCGTAATCAATTTAAGTATAAATATAACTTAGCTTTGTGAAATTGCCCTCAATTTACACTGACCTGTGCTTTAAGCAGGTTTTCGAAAATGCCACCGCCGGCCACAACTCATCCCTGCCGCTCGGTTGCACAGCGCGAGTTGCAACTGATGCTGGCTTCTCCCATTGCAATTATTTCAAGGTCGCTTAGCGTGCCTTGGCGACGTCCTGTTTACATGATGGCATTTACGACAATTAAAAAAACCTAACTCCGTAACCACTGAGAATAAGACTCAATTTGATGTTAACTTTTTTGATCATGAAGGCCAAAGAAATCATTTCCTACAGTAATGATGACATGTCTTGAATCACGCCGTTTATCAACAGGAATCAACTACGTATGTGAGACTTTTAAATGAGACATCCCCGTTGTGTTGTATAGATTTATAAAATATAAACAAAATATAGTCAAACAACTCAATTAATGATTTTATTGAGGTGTATTCTTACACCGTAATAAAATCATTAATTGAGTTGTGTTTGACTATATTTTGCTTATATCTTATAATACGTATGCAAGAGTTGTAAACCACAACCCCATGTTCTCTTGTTTATGAGGTGTATTTGTACGTCAGTATATCGTTTGCCGAATCACAGCAAAATATTCTAGCCTAACGTATTGCACCTACAGTGCTCACAGTTAAGATCTTACCTGTGGATTCCACACTTGTTTTACTGGTTTCATCTGTTCGTAAATTTTATATCCAGGATGGCACAAACAGGTTGCTTCTACTGTTACCCTCTGTACATTTCTTGAACACTTAAGCCGCTGTTATATTTACGGAGCTTCTTGATTTTGGTATAGTGAGGACGAAAATTCGGATGTGAATTAATAAAGTGTGCGTATATAGTTGGTTTATGTTAATTATGTATATTGTTTAATAAGTAAACGGTGAGAGTGTTTAAGATTATATTGTATTTTATTATTTTTTCTTTGAAAGTCATTGGGGACTTTTGGGATGTACCTCGAACATTTTTCATTAGCAATCAAACACTTCCGAAAAGTCGTCTATTAACTCTTTGGCCCTGGAGCAGGACATTTAAATTGTAGCACGCCATTAATGTAAAATGCAAATATTTTGTGAACCAAAAAAGTAACAGTATGAAGTACATAACATTTTGTGGAGGAATAAACGGAGATAGTGCGAGCAAATAAAAAAAAATTAATTGTGTTTGTTGACTAAATATATAAAAAGCGTACTCTGGGGAGTAGCTGTACCCCTGTCGTATATATAAGATGCCTAGTGCCTAAAGGTTAAATACGAGTGGGTTTCAGAGGCAAAGCAGGTTATTTATATGAAATAACAGTTATTTCTCATTTATTGCCATGGTTATCCCTTTCCCTAGACTGTCAGGTCTTTCTGTAAAGCAAAATGATTTATTTGTGTATCTTTATTGATAATGTTATTCAAACCATTGATCGGAAGTGTAGTCGCTAGTTTCTGATGTTGCCACATGGATTAAATACGATGTAAGCTTCTCGTGAGATCAGCCTCGTTGAGAAAGTAAACTGGTAAAGTAACTATGAACGTTTGAAGACACGTGGGAGAGTGGAGGTACAGATCCACTCTTCTGAACCTCGGCTACTTGATGGAGATTAATGATCCGCTTCACGCTTCGGTCGCCTTTCGCCTGGGTACAGAGCCATAGGTACTCTCTGAATAGGAGTCTGGGTGGGACCAAGGGTGTTTTCGAACACTTTGGTGTAGAGAAAACTCCCGTGTTCCTGCCGGGAACCAGATATTGGTAAAGAGTACAAATCTGCAGTTAGTGACTCTGAAATATCACTATTCTACTTCTGTATGCGTGGCTAACAGTACGAAAAACTTTGACAACGTAACTGGAATTTTCCTTTGTTAAATCCTGCCTTTGTTTTGGCACGTGACGTCTTGAATTGCCGTTATTCATTTGTTGCATTATTGCTACATACAGATGTACTCTACGACACAGTGGTACAACAGTTGTACTTCAAGTGTTGCATATTCCATATATTTGTAGTTCATTGTTTAATGACCAAAAATAAAATACGGGTGAAGTTGGATACTTATTATTTTATATAGTATATTTTCAAACATATTTCGATTGTAACTGAACCATCGTCAAGGAGAGAACAATTTTCAGGAGAAGTGAAGCGTCTCCAGTAACTGTACTTGCCATATACTGTATGCAAGTAGAGTTATTGAACGGCGGCCGGGATAGCGTAGTCGTTATTACGACTCGCTGCGAGTTTGAAGGCCCAGGGTTCGAAACCCGGTAGGAGTGAGATCGTCTTTACCCATCCAGATATGGCCTGGTGCCCACCCAACCGGCAGTAAAAGCAGCGGGAGCTTGGCTTTGACCACTCACCCCAAACTAGCGACGAGGTCAAAGAAAGAGTAGGCCCTAGAACTGCAGTTCTAGTCCTCTTCTGGGCGTTCACGTCCTCTTGTAGGCCTAACGTTACTTTGCTGTTGTTGGATGCTTCGTGTTCCTTGAAATTATCATTTTCCTGGTTATGGTTCAGTTAGAACCGGAACATGTTTTAGAATGTATAATAGATATCCACAGTCAGCTCATTACTGTATTTTATTTTTCGTTAGTGAACACTGAAAGGATGTACGTACGTATTTCTTATTGTACTGTACGTACTCTGATTGTTACTCCGTGACTGGCGTGGTCTGACAGATGGAATCCACTGAAAGTATTTCATTGTGACATTTCATTTCGTGATAAAATTAAATTTTCGCTGAAACTGAGATTTTAAAACTAAGAAACTACTGGTCTACGATCTTCTGGGATGTTTGGCAACGCTACTTGGTGGTTTATTACCGACTTGTCGGCGGTACGTTGTAAGTACCTGGACTTTGGAGGCTTCTGTTTCTACATTGTGCCTCAAATTGTATAATGACGCATGATATGCTGACTGGTGAGTGATGATTTGGAAAGGTTTTGGAAGAAAATGGTGGTGGCTAAAACAAGACAATAAACTGGAATTTTACTAGAACTGAAGAAAATTCTGCTAGGACACTCCATATCCCAGTCGAGATTAGAACAGGGCATCTCTCGAATAGAAACCTAGATCGCTATCCCTACACCATCCTGATCGGTTTCTAACAAACATGTTTAATTTTATGAAGGCCCACCCTGTCCTTATTCGGAACACGTGATGTCACAAACTCCGTTTCTCATTTCTGTTGCCTGTCGGACAATTTCCTAGCTCTAGTGGTTGCTGCGGTATTCGTCTCTAGAGGGAAATATGCGTAATCAATATGTATCGCAGAATGGTTACGTATAAATTATTGTGCTATTGCTTGGAATTCCCCTTCTTTTGTGACATCTGGAGCAAGTTAATTTGCTTTATCTCCCCTCACCCCATCGGCGGCATTCTGTTGGGCACTTGATTGCAAAATTCATTCGGTAATTCCGAAAGACAAATGAGGCTATATCTGTGCCAGGCTTCCGTTAAGCACGGATTTATTTTGAATCCTGTTTTGTTTCTGTCTTGTAAATCGAAAAATGAATTTTTTGATGAAGCTGTTGCTAACCAACGAAACAGCGGTGTACACTGGTCGCTCTTCGTAATATGAAAGGATAGGCTGATAGTTGCCTAGCAACCAGGCAAGAGATTGAGAAAAGAAAAAAAAAAAGGAGACAACGCCGCTAATCAGATCTTCCGTTATATCTGACGTATATGCAATTCAGTAACTGTGAAAGCTTCGAGACCTGAGGTTTGCACAGCTGAGATGATGGAGACTCATGTCTTGTTGGGTGTCCGGCTGTGTCGACTAGTAAATAGTTACGACGTTTCGAAGAGACGTGTTGCCTTCTACTTCCTTTCAAGCAGTCCAAGAAGAGTGCTCGTGTACTGCCTGACCTGGAATATGAAGACTTCACGATCCTTCGCAGCGTCGGTACTGGTTTACCAGTCGACTCTGCCGCACATCCAAAAAGACTCGAGTCTTCAACCCTAAGCGCTGTTTCCATTTAATTTTTAAGAATACAGGCTTCGCTTCTCGACAGCACTTCCATGACTTTCAAAATAATGCTTCATAGGATGAATAATTTGGTAGTATAAATTCTTTAACACTTTTAAGTCTGTAATTTATTTAAGTGTCTTTAAAAATTAACCTTTTACTTCACAGAAAACACTTTATCTGCATTACTTAGACCAAGAGTATGGGGAAGTTACCTCTGCCCTGATATTCATACAAACACATAAGTGATTTCTGTGACAGACATGGAGATTTATTGGTGTTCATATAGGTGGAACATGTGCGCAGTAGTCTGTGACTTAAATGATTAACCTTGAATTAGGTTTCACGGCAGTTGGAAATGTGTTGTAAAGAGCGTGCCGTTCTACATCATACAAACTTTGTTCAATACATTTGAAAAATATATTGCAAGGCCTTATGACCGAGATATCATGCACTGTAATTTAAGGATTTCAAATAGCCCCAGGCTTAAAAACTTTCACATGCTACGGCCGTGCCATTGATCATATGTTTGAACCGCAATTTCTGACCGCGAAGTTTCTGGTTCATCTTCAAGGATTTTCAAAATATATTTGTGTGGCGGTTAGGTAGCATTGCGGCAAGTTTATTGCAGTGTACAGGCTCAAAAATCTTTATGCCACCATTTCGTGATGTTTCACTTTCCTGAGATGTGTTAGAAGGGTGTGACACACCATCAACCCTCATCCGGGAAGGGGGGGGGGTTGCGGTCCGGTATGGCTGATTTATTCTCTGAAGCTAAATATTTTATGCACGTTTTCAGGCTTTCGCGACGGCTGTTAATCTGTTGATGGTCTTATTGTGGGTTTCTGTGCCGTATGGTAATATCCCGACTTTTCGTAAGGACCTACTGCTTCCATCTCTAGGGGCGACTCAGTCTGGTTCACGTGGATGCTGAAATGTTTGAAAGGAAGGAATTTGCTGGTTGTAAAGCGAAATTGGAGGAAATTTGACCAGTCAGAGCTCTTGGATGGGGCTAATACTGACTCATTGAAACTACACATTTCCTCCTTTCCAGCTACTTCAGAATCCACATGAACAAGATTGTCACCCCTGAAGATGGAGGCAATACGCGTCCCCGAAACGTCGAATCTTGTATCTGCTACACAGCACAGAAACACAAACA
>Ga0123353_10003593_pt1:0-2500 | contig 19639 bp, 7 predicted proteins | sample TergutLab28metaG_3_FD_92763 | JGI IMG/M metagenome (GOLD analysis project Ga0123353, IMG submission 92763) | Labiotermes labralis P3 segment gut microbial communities from Petit-Saut dam, French Guiana - Lab288 P3 | ecosystem: Host-associated > Arthropoda: Insects > Digestive system > Gut... | reverse complement strand
AACAAAAATGGCCAATAAATTATTCGAAAATTGGCAGAGTTGACGCGTACTTGGGAATGAATAATACAATGAAAATGAGAATATTGAACTCGGAGAAGTTTTCCCACGCTTCAGTTGAGGTAGTTTTTTTCTTCCCATATGTTATCGCAAAAGTCAAAAGTTAGAAATGACAAATGTACCCCTTGTTTTACACAGGCGTGAAGCGTGATGTTCTTGGATGAGAGCTTAAGTTGAGGGTGTTTGAAACTAAGAGGATGCACGAAATACGACTATGAAATTAGATCCTGTGGAGCTTAATAATTTGCCCTCTTCACAAATTTTGATGCGTTAGTAAAATCGAGAATGATAATGAGAAATAATTATTAACATATCCGTCTACACAACTATTGGTTATTTAGTTCTTTAGTTTATGTAGACGGAAGTGTAACACCAAAGTTGCAAGAATTATAAGATGGGCGAGACATATAGCACACATGTAGATAATGAGAAGTACCTTAAATTTGCAATAACAAACCTGAAGATAGTGGCTCACAATGTGGTAGGTGGGATATTATTTCAGTATGAATGTTAAATAAATAGGTTCTTAGGGCGTGGGTTGGATTGAAGCGACTTAAAATTGGACCCCGTTTGGGTTTTTGTAGACATTGTTATGTAGCTTCTTATTCATAACGGACTGGAAATGTATTGACTCCCTGAGCGACTGTCAGCATATCAAGAAGTAATCTGCTCCATGGAGGTAAGCCAACTGTAGGCGCATACCAACGATTATGTAGGTGTCCCTGATTTCATGAAACATGATACCTGATTTTCACTTGAAATTTTCAGTTTTTCAACTGAAGCACAGTTGTGAGAGAATTTCTCTGTTAAGTTTATAAAATCTCTTCCTCTTTTCAGCAGAACTGATTGCAGTTTAAGCACAAAAATAGGTCTACATTCTTGCTTCGAAAATTACTCTGGAAAGAGTTACTATAGCGGATTTTATTATTTACAGTGATTCGAAGTTCGATACAGATATGCGTCGCTTAACGATGGGGATACGTTCTAAGAAATGCGTCGTTAGGCGATTTCGTCATTGTGCGAACGTCATATCGTGTACGTACACAAATCTAGACAGTATAGCCTACTACACACCTAGGCTATATGGTATAGCCTATTGCTCCTGGGCTACAAACCTGTACAGCATGATACTCTACTGAATACTGTAGGCAGTTGTAACACATTCGTAAGTTATGTAATATAATATTATAATATTATGGGAACACAGTCGTATATGCGATCCTTCGTTGACCGAAACGTCGTTATGCGGCGCATACCTGTATATTTTGTATGTGGGCTGTCGTCAGTAGAGCTGTAGTGTTGTCTCTGATAATAGAAGTGCAAAGGCACAGAGATAGTAAATATTTATTATAAAGGTAAAGGTAAAGTGTTCCCGTTACAGGCCCGGTGTGGCCCAGAGGGTGGGTAGAGGTATAGCTCTACTCTTCCATGACCGCTGCACTAGAAGGGGGGTGAGTGGTCAGTAGCACGCCCCGGCCGCACTTTACCCCCGGGAAAGACCCGGCACCCATTTTACAGGAGGCTGGGTGGGCCCCAGGGCCAGTCTGGACGGTCAAATATTTATTGTACTAGTAGATAAGACAAGACAGGAAGTAGTTCCTAACTGACACTTCGCTCGTAATTTCGTATTCGCAGTCCTGTATTAATTTTCCAAAGCCCTTTTACTTACAGTACCATCTTTTTAATTCCGAAGAAAATGTATTAAGTGAATTTGATAAATGCAGACTGTAAACACAAGCTCTTAGTGATAATTTACTTTTGGCTGTAGATTCTTCCGAGCGCATACTTGCGTGTGAGAAACATTTACAGAAATTTCGCGGCATAGACGGGTACTCTGATCTTTTTTCTCCTTGTGCATCTGATTACCTGCGATCGAGAGGTTGGCGTTTTCGAACCAATCGGTCACCAAATCTTGCTCTTAGTCTCCTTTCCGTAAAAATGAGCTGAATTCGCCATTTAATCTAGGCCTACGTATTTCTGACTGTTGAACGAATGTGTAGCCTTTACGTGATCCACGATCCTTGCATTATTCAAATACGTAAAATAATGGCATAAAAATGCATATAAATACGAGTATATTGAAATTAGTTTATAGGCACAGTGAACTCCTACATGTTTCGGCCATATATATATATATATATATATGTTTATCTTCAGCGAGGTAAAACAGAAAGATTAGATACATTAAAAGTGTAAAATGACGTTTTAAAAGTATTAGAACCAATCCATAGGTGTATTTACAGTCATAACACCTAGGAGTTTGAAAATACATAAATATAAATTCTTACAATAAGAGTGTTTTGATATTTTATTGGGTTTCAATTACGTAGGTTATTCGGAAAGTAAGTACCGTCTGCGCATATCTCTCGCGCATCCTCGAGACTGTCACTTTGCGCATGTGCAGTGACTTCCTCTATCAATTGAGAAGCCACAGACGCCATTT
>Ga0123353_10003591_pt1 | contig 19641 bp, 20 predicted proteins | sample TergutLab28metaG_3_FD_92763 | JGI IMG/M metagenome (GOLD analysis project Ga0123353, IMG submission 92763) | Labiotermes labralis P3 segment gut microbial communities from Petit-Saut dam, French Guiana - Lab288 P3 | ecosystem: Host-associated > Arthropoda: Insects > Digestive system > Gut ... | reverse complement strand
TGCGGTAAGGAACTGTCAGAGTCAAATGGTGCGGTAGCACCATTCTGACTCCTGACTCCTGTATTCTGCTCCACGGAATGCGATAAGGCTGAAAATGGCATGTTAATTTCTGGCGAAAGCCTTGCACTCCTACCGGTGGGCGGCAACGGACTCTTCCGGCTTTTCTGCCTCTTTGGCAAGACGCTCCAGACGCTCCTGTACCGCCTTCCTTTTGAGAGCAAACGGGCGAGTCTCTTGCTTGAACTGCTCGAAGGCTTCTTCAATCGCACGTTCGGTTACGCGCGTTAACATGTCATCTGTCGATAACGTTGTCGTTTTCATGGCCATCCTCCTCATGTTTGTGGTTATCGTGCCATTGTGATGTAGAAACAGTGGTCGTTCAATTAAACGTTGACTGTTTGGTGATCGTTTGATGTCTTTCCTACACGTCATAGCTCTTTTCGTACTGAATTTCCGCTATTAAACGATCTTCCGTCACGTATTCGGTCTTTTGCGTAGCAGGATCAACGACCACGTAAAGTATATCAAATTGTGATTTCATTCTATCTCTTTACTCCTTTGTTCTTTATTCTTACTCCTTCATCGCATCGGCAAGAATTTTCGACGTACTCGTCCGCATAATGCGTGGATCGACTTCTTTGCCTGCCAAAAGGGTTTGGCGAACATCCTTTCCAGAGATGAACACTGGTTTTTCGTCCTTGTGATTGTCCATCAAATCGACTCGACCAGCCGACTCGTAATACGCCGCAAAGCCGACATTGAGCGGCTTGATCTGCAAGTCGCCGCCGAGTTTATGGAAGATTTCCTGGGCATCGAAATCCCCCCAAATTGCCGAACCATCGTGATACGGAGCATCGGCATGCTTGCGACCAATAATCAAGTCGGTAAAGCCGAAGTTCTGCCGGTAAATCGCATGCATCACCGCTTCCTTCGGTCCGCCGTAGAACATTTTTATATCGAGCCCCAGCAACAATACTCGATCCGGTACCGCACCGCCCACCTTTGCCCACAGAGCAGGGTCGCTGTCCCCTTCGCCGAGCGAACGGTTGTCGATCAACGCTTCGTAAGTCTTCATCCGCACCTCTGCATTGACATCGTCCCCCTTCGTTTCGCCGACAAGCGGATTGAGACACGCCCCGGCATTGAAACCCTGCCGCAATAATTCTTCGAGACCATACACCAACGCATATTCGTGAGCACGGTGAAGCGGATTACGAGTTTGGAAGGCGACAACCCGCTGCCAACCTTTGGTATCAAGCAGTTTACGGACTTCGACGGGCGAGAGCACGTACTTTCCAAACGCCGGATTCTTCGGTTGCGGCAAGACCTTGATCAATCCGCCGAGCAGAAAAGTTTTATCGGCATCCTGTTTAAGCACCATATCCGCACCGGGATGATCCGTCCGGTCTGTCAGATAAACGCTTTGGAGATATTTCATCTTGTCCCAAGCAAAGACGCTCGACACCGCGAGTACCGCGACGATTTCACTTGCCGAATTGACGAGAGCAACGTCCTGCCCCGGTTTGATCTGTCCGGCAAGCGATTCCGTCACCGGCAGAGAAAGTGGAATCGTCCACGCATATTTTTTGCCATTTGATTCGAGGACAGATTCATCGAGAACACGATTGTACGTCGCTTCGTCCATCGGACCAGTGAGTGGAGAGAGACCGCCATCTCCGAAGCGATAGACCGTCGAAAGGTCGGCATCGCTGACGGGAACTGTGAGAAGCGTCTGGGCAGTGGCTCTTACGGACTCAACTTCGGAAACAGGAATAATGCGGTTGACCGGTTCGGTCAGTCCGCCATGGGGAGAAATCAAGGGCATTTTTCAGATTGAAATGTATTGTGAATCGTGGGACAGAGTGTAATCGATTCTCCGTGATTGTCAAGTTAGGCTTTCGCTCGAAAGTAAAATACCCGTGGGGAAAAGGAGTTAGAAGTTAGGAGTTAGAATACGCGGGACGGTGTTGCAACATCTCCGAAAACACGTTGCGGTAGTACCATTCTAGACCCGGAGCGGGTCTATGAATCGAAAAGCACCAATGTTTGTTCTTCACTGATAAATCAAATATCGCGCACGTCGCTTGATAAAATCTTTTCCTTCTTTCTCCCAGAGTGCGTGGATTTCCTTTGCGGACGTGCCAGCCTCGATCATGCCCAAGGCTTGACGGTGTAACATCAACGTATTGAGATTTTTTCGCTCCCATTGGTCGCGGTAATCTTTCACCAACACTTCCATGAGCGTTAAACCGAACAACACCGAGTCAAACGTTTCGCGGTTGTCGATACGAATTCTGACCCCGTGACACACTTCGTTGGCGTATTGCCGGACTCCCGGCGAAAATTCCGTTGCCTCAAAGCGGACACCGGCAAGTTTCTTGGCATTGAGTGCATCGGCAAGTTTTTTGCCATCGATCCACGGAGTGCCGACAATTTCAAAGGGTATGTCCGTGCCGCGACCGACCGACAAATTCGTGAATTCGATCAATCCCAAGCCAGGATAAGTGATCGCACCGTCCACTGTTTTCATGTTCGGCGACGGATTGACCCACGGGATTTGCGTCTCTTCAAAATAGACATTTCGTTTCCAACCTTCCGCCGGAACAATGGTCAAGTCAAGGTTCAGTGCCTGCTCATCGTTGTACAACAGGGCGAGTTCGCCGAGTGTCATTCCATGCCGAATCGCTTTTGGATGAAATGCAATGAACGCTTCGCTTCCCGGATCAAGCCGCCCCCCTTCGACACGAACGCCGCCAATGGGATTCGGACGATCCAGAACGACGAACGAAACATTGTTCTCCGCAGCGGCTTGCATTGCCATTCCCAGCGTTGCCGTGTACGTGTAAAATCGTGAACCAATGTCCGCCATGTCGAAGACAAGCGTGTCGATTCCTTCGAGCATTTTTTGTGTCGGTCGCCGCGTTCTGCCGTACAGGCTATACACGGTCAAACCGGTTGCCGGGTCTTTTTGATCTTGAATACCATCGGTGTCGGTGGTTCCGGCAAACCCATGTTCGGGAGCAAAGAGGCAGACGAGTTCAACATCCGGTGCGTTTTTCAGCAGCATCGGCGTTGAATTGCCGGCAGCGTCAAGTCCCGTGTGATTGGTGATAAGCCCGACTCGTTTCCCTTTCAACATCGCAAAATTATCTCGTTGGAGAACGTCGATGCCGGTCAGCACTTTGTCGAGTTTCCCCTTGTTCTTCATTTCGAGAACTTTTGCCGTTCGATTCTTCGGTGGCTCTTCTTCTCGCATGATCGAATCCACAGCAATGGTGCCAATTTTTCCGATGAGCGGGTTGACGTTGCCTTCGCCTTTGGGATGCACACGATTGCTCAAAAAGATGACGAACAGATCGTGTCCCGGATCGATCCACAGACCGGTTCCGGTAAATCCACCATGTCCGAATGCTTGCGGCGACATACTCCAACCGCGATTGCTTGAGTAACCGGTACGTTTGTCCCAGCCGAGACCGCGCATACCGGTCGGCTCCGACTTCGGCACCGGTTCGCCAGCGGTCATGGTGCGGACAGTTTCCTGCTGGAGGATACGTTTGCCCGCCAGTTCCGACTCTCCGAATCGCAACATCATGTCAGCGTACACTGCCAGGTCACGTGCCGTCGAAAAGAGTCCCGCATTTCCCGCAATGCCGTCCAGTCCGTAGGCTCGTGGGTCATGCACCTCCCCTTGCATCCAACGTCCTTCACGTTCCTGAGTCGGAGCGGTGCGTTTGCGGAGTTCCTGCTGCTCGAGCGATTTTGTCGGGAAATACGTCGTTTCCGTCATGCCGAGCGGCTGAAAAATATGTTCGCGGGAGAACTCATGCAGGTTTTGACCACTGACCGTGCGGACGAGTTCGCCGAGGATCAGAAAATTGACACAAGAATAAGTAAACCTCGTGTCCCGTTCAGCGGTGGGTTTGATTTTGAGAATACGTTCCATCGCTTTTGCCACGCCGTCGTTGTATTCGCTCATCGGGTTTGCTGCGGGCAAGCCCGACGTATGAGTCAATAACTGTCGCACGGTTACGTTTTCCTTGCCATTTTCGGCGAACTCCGGCATGTAGTTGGCAACTTTTTCGTCAAGGTCAATTTTGCCTCGCTCGACCAGTACCATGACACTCGTCGCTGTTGCTACTGGTTTTGTCACAGAGGCGAGATCGAACAGGGTATCCACGGTCATGGGCACCTTATCCGGTTGGACTTGTTTGTTTCCGTAGGCTTTGAGAAAAGCGAGTTTGCCTTTGCGACCGATGCCAACAACGCAGCCGGGCATCTGCTCATTTTGAAGTGCTCTGGCAACTTCAGTATCAATGACGGCGAGAATCTCCGAAGAGAGTCCTGCTCCTTCCGGCGTGACTTCCGGGAGCCGGTACTCGGCAAATGCGGGACAAGAGAACAGCAACAACAACAAGACGATTTTCTTTGACATGATTCACAGGGTATTGAGGGTTAAAGCTTTCGCCGGAAATCAACGATCTTTTTTTCTGTTGAAATCACCATTCCGTAGAGTAGGAGTCAGAAGTCAGAAGACGCAAGCGCAGGGGATATTGCCGCACCGCATGCGACTACTGACTACCGTATTCTGACTACTGACTACTGAATGGGGAAAGGGAAACATCGATCAACTATTTTCTGGCGAAAGCCGAAGTGACACGTCTATTCTCTCTTGTCCTGATCATTTTGTCAACTCTGCATCAAAAAAAGCGAACACCTCAGTCTTGCTCATTCCCCGTGCCGCCTTCCTCGAACACGCCGAGTTTGCGGAAACGTTCGTACCGTTTGTTGACGAGTTGATCGACCGGAATTTTTGCTAACTCCTTGAGTTGGCTTCGCAAGTAGTGCTTTAATCGTGAAGCCGCCAAGTTCGGGTCACGATGCGCTCCGCCAACAGGTTCCTCGATAATCTCCTCAATCACACCAAAGCCCAGCAAATCTTGTGACCGAAATCTCAACGCCTCCGCCGCCTTATCTTTGTATTCGTGGCTTTTCCACAAAATACCCGCACAGCCTTCGGGACTGATGACGGAGTAGTAAGCGTGTTCCAACATCGCCACCCGGTCGCCGACGCCAATGCCAATGGCACCGCCGGAGCCCCCCTCGCCGATCACGACACAAACAATCGGCGTCGGCAGTGCCGACATCTCAAACATCAACTCAGCAATGGTGAGTGCCACTCCCCGTTCCTCCGAAGCAATCCCGGGAAATGCCCCAGGCGTGTCGATCAAACTGACAATTGGCAGATGAAACTTTGCCGCCATCCGCATGGTACGCAGTGCCTTACGATAGCCTTCGGGATGGGGGCAGCCAAAATTGCACGTTTGCCGTTCTTTGAGATTGCGTCCTTTGTGTTGCCCGATGACCATGACTTTGAACTCGTCCAGTTTTGCCCAGCCTGTTCGGATGGCGGGATCATCACCGAAGAAGCGGTCGCCATGAAGTTCCACAAATTCGTTGAAGACGAGGTCGATGTAATCGAGAGCCTGCGGACGATTCGGATGCCGGGCAACTTCGACCGTCTCCCACGGGCTAAGCGACGCATAGACATCTCGTTGGAGTTGCAGGAGCGTTTTACGCAAGCGAGCGATCTCTTCGCGGGTTTCTGCATCGGCGGAGTCTTTCTTGAGTGCCTCTATTCGGGCATCCAGTTCAAAGATCGGTTTTTCAAACGAAAGTCGTTCAGTCGGCGGCATAGTTCTCCTCGTGTCTTGTCAGGAATCATTGTAACATTGTGTACAGGAATTACAAGAGTTTTCGTCCCTCGCCTGATAACAGAGCCTCGAAACGACCAGTTTGTGGCGGGGTACGGTATACAGACACTCTGCCAAAACGGAAGGATCGAAGCCCGTGTTTACTTTATTCGGTTCGGCAGTTGTTGCACAAGGTTCAGTAACATTTGAAGTGGCACGGTGTCATGGTCAAAAATTGCGAGTGCCTTTTCGGCATCGGACACCATTTTCTCTGCGGCATGTTTCGCACCCTCAATGCCAAGAAAATAGGGATACGACCACTTTGCCTTTGCCGCATCTTTATGGAGACGTTTGCCGACGGTTGCCTCTTCGCCGAGTACATCGAGCAGGTCGTCCGTAATCTGAAATGCCAATCCAAAGTCTTTGCCGAACGCATCGAGCGCGTCCAGTTGCGGCAGCGAGGCACCAGCGATCATCCCACCAAGTTTGAGCGAGACTCGAATGAGCGCACCGGTTTTGCGGTGATGCACAAGTTCCATTTTCTGCACGGTTGTGTTTTTGCCATCGATCATTGTTTCGCGGAGCATGTCGTCCATTTGCCCGCCGACGAGTCGACTTGCACCGGCAGCGATGGCGAGTTCTTTGCAGCTGCGTCCCGCCAGTTCCGGCGGTGTGAGCGTACCCACCATTTCAAATGCCAGTGCCAAAAGAGCGTCGCCTGCCAAGATGGCGGTGGCTTCATCGAACTTGCGATGGCACGTTGGCAAGCCACGCCGCAAATCATCGTTGTCCATGGCTGGCAGATCATCGTGGATCAGCGAATAGGCGTGGATCATCTCGACAGCACATGCGGCGGGCAGTGCGTTTTGTCGATGGATTGAATCGCCACAAAGTTCGCAGGCGATCAGAACCAGTGTGGGACGCAACCGTTTTCCGGGAGCGAGCAAACTGTAACGGATCGCTTCTCGCAATCGTTCGGGACAATCGGCATCAAATTGCGTCGCAGAATCGAGTGCCGATTCGATCTCCTGGCGAAGCGTTTCGAGGTAGGGTTTAGTGGACACTTGGCAAGAAGTGGAACGGTTTCCAACGTGACAAACCGCTGATGACTTCAGTATTCTACCGAAAAAAAATGTAAGTACAATCCCACAAATCCCAGTGTTTTAGGAACAATGTCGATACGCCAACAGACCCGGGGCGGGTTGCCCGCCCGGCTCGGGTTGCCCGCCCGGCTCGGGTCATTGTTCGGCTACGCCCTCGCGCAGGCACCCACCGCCCCCCGGGCTAAAAATAGTCGGATTGATGCACCACTCAAAGCGGTGTCAACATGACCAGCGTCCGTTGTTCTTTTGTCAGCCATTTTTCATACGCGCGGACGACGGAATAAAAATTGGCGTAAGAAACACTTTTTGCCAGCGTTCGATATTCTTCTTTGGTCGTTAACAGCGAAGCGTACCGAAAGTGACTCGCTCCCCACACTGCCCGAGCGGAAGAACCGGTGAATTTCTCACGCATCCCCGGCTTCCAATACGGGGCAATGGAAATGGCAATGTCCTCTCGCTCCGTTTGCAACCAATCGGGAAGAGAACTTGTTTCGATCATTTTACTTGTCGCCGAATCAAACAACGCGAGCATGTCGTTTGCCGATGTCTCCTTGTTCCAAACAACAGAGACAAACACGACCAATCCTTCGGGAGCAGCAAACGAACCGGAATGAACAGCGACCACTTCGGCAACATCTGCCGCACGAAGTTGTCGCTCCATTGCCTTGACCGCAAGCAGTGCGTTGCCGTGATCGTCCGAAAATTCTTTCGGATCAGGCAACGACCACGTGGCGACCATTGCCGGAAAATCCGCATCCCAAGTGGCACGGTAGTCGCCGGGTGGGGCAGCCGGTGGAGGCGGCTTGCGACGGGTATCAAGCAGCAGCGTTTCCAGTTGCCGCTCCATTTCGTCCAAAGCCGTCCCGAAACTTTGTTCGCCGGATTGGACAATGAGCGGAAGATGGTACTGTGAGAACCGGTGCCGAGAATACTCCTGAAAATTTTTCGGGTCTGCATTTTCCAGATCGGCGAGCAACGCGACATGCTCATTGCCAAAATCGACCACTTGCCGACGAGCAGTGAGAGCAAACTTCGACGCACACACCTCCGCGTTCGCCACTTCGCCGCGAAGTTTTTCGAGCAAAGCCGTTTTCGCCGCATCAAACGTCGGTTCTTCCAACGAGTTGCCGAAAACAATATTTTCCAGAAATGGTGCGGTATCATTATGCTTGCCGTGACGAACAGAGACATAAAACGGAATCAGCAGAAAATCTGGCGCAAGTAACATCGGCTCGACAAACGGCTTCTCCACTTCCTCTTGCATTTGCTGAGAAAAGGCTTCTCGAAGCAACTCCGAATAGAGCAAGCATCCCGCCTCGTCGCCAGCAAAACCGAGCGGCGTAAAAACAAACGTCCATAGAGTGTCCCTGCTCCACGTCGCAGCAATTTTTACCTGCGACTCCGGTTCGCCAGTGGCGACGATGCGAAAGCCAATCAACGAGGAGTCCCTTGACCATTTACGTGCTTCTATTCGAGACATCACCTCTGTTCCAAAGGGTGTTTTGTAGAATGCGTAGAATGAAAATATCAAAGCCGCAACCCATAGCAAAAACAGAGGCAACACCCACAGTCCTGTGAAGAAGTTCTTATTATCCTGTTTCCCGTCGCGAAGTTCAGCGAGTTTCCAATAGAGGTCATCGCTATTTTCCGGCGTGACTTCTGGAAAATCATCGTAGAAGAACCGCGACGCACTGCGGAAAACGAAAAGCAGTTGCGCGAGTATCATGATGGCGACCATACTGCCGCCGATCAAATATTCTTCGGGATGATAAAGGTAACGGAACAACTGAGACGCGATCCAAGCAGTGACCAAAAGCATTCCGGCGAAAGACAAAACGAGCGTTGTTCGGAGGGAGTCGGTCGAAAGGTTTGATTCTTCAATCGGCAATCGCTCTGTGTCCAATGTGCCTCGGACGAATTGCATTTCTTCATCCAACAATTTTTTTCTCCCACGTTCCGCCCATCGTTGTCCACAGGCAGGCAGCAACAACGCAATGATTTGAACAATAAGTCCTGTGAAGATGTCTTCTTGGTGCATGGCATAGAACAGCACCGCACACATCAACCACAGCCAAAAAGTACGTTCTATTTGTAACTTCTGATAATAGCGATAAACTCGAAGCGTCGGCACACTCTGGTTTTGAAAAGAGGCAATCATCAAGAGGAGAGTCAGTCCCAGTGCAAACCAAAAAAGCGTCGTCAGGTATTCGTAGAAGAACATGGGGAGTCATTCGGAGTTTTTTCACCTTCCGCCCCATTCTACCATACGAGCACGTTTTTCCACTGCTGGGACTTCTCCACGATTCAATACCACAACTGGTTTGAAATTCCTGATGCCAAAAATTTTAGCCCGACAACGGAGGGCGGACGCGCGAGGGCGTCGCCGAAAAATGACCCGCTCCGGGTCTACAATCTCGGATCAAGTCCCGTTTCTTTGCGTTCCTCGAAAATGAGTGCGGCGAGGGTGCGGAGGTAGTCCTCGTTTTCCAAGTTGCGAAGTCCCGGAATCAGATGGTTCTTTGCAAAAAACGTCTTGCCGCAACAAGACGGTCCGCAAAGCAGAATGATCGTATGGAGTGGGAATTTCATCGTTGGTCTTTGCAAAAACGAAAGCCGCAAGTCATTCGAGTGCGCGACAGCGACAGTCAACGAGACGAGACGTGCCCTGTCATTCTACCACATTTTTGACACGGTATCACACAATGAGCCGTTTTCCGCCCTGAACAGCCCGCAAATAATGTCGGCAGTTCACAAAAGCCGAAAATGCAGACAACGTCGGAGCGACCGGATCGAGGTATGTCAGCGATTCGCATTTGTGGTATAATTCGAGTGAGAGGGTTGGTCAGTAGAGCCATGCGAAAAACACGATTATATTTGGAAGCGTCGCCGATTATCATGATGAGTCCTGGGCAAGACCCTGTTCGGCAAGCCGTGACGAAAGAATTCTTTCGGATTGTCGCAGACAATCCCGACGTGTACGAATTATTCTTGTCGTCAGTCACCCTCGATGAATTGGAAGACGCAAAAACAGAAGAAAAACGGAAAGCCTCCGCTGACTTCTTACAAACGATTCAATTCGTTGAATTGTCGGAGAACGCCGAAGCGGAAAATTTGGCTTGGATTTACGTTATCGACGATGTGATGTCTGAGGCAAGAATGGACGATTTAAGGCATGTTGCTTATGCCGTTGTCGCTCGTTGCGATTATATCATCACTTGGAACATGAGACACCTTGCCAGAGAACAAACGGTAAGCCGTGTCAATGCGGTCAACGCCGTTGAACGTTATAGAAACATCTACATTGCCACCCCAGAGTTTTTAACAGGAGGAAAAGTTTATGGACAATGATTTACCTGACGATGCTGTTGAGATGGTTCGGGCGATTCGTGATCGACGCTATGAAGAAATGAAGCACATGACCCGCGAGGAAAAACGTGCGCACATCCACGAAAGAATGACCAAGAACGTCGAAAAATTCAAGGCACGTATGGCAAACGCCAAGCCAGATTACGACCGCTTTCCGTTCCTTGCCAAAAAATGAAACGCTAAACCGAAAACGTCATGAAAACCGAAAGCGCAGACAACGCCTGCGCGACCGGATGAACAGAGCCGCAGTCGCAAGATTGTGAAAACGCGCAAGAGCGGCACGAAATCATCTGTGCCAAGGGATTCGTGACACGGACGAATTATTGAACGAAATGGTCGTTTTCTTTGTGAACTTTGTGTTCTTTGTGGTTAAGAATCTTTTTTACCACAAAGCGTACAAGGGACACAAACAGGCAAACAAAGCCCCCTTTGAGTCGGTATGCCTCCGTCTGCCCATTTACAGTATAATAGAATCGTCGTTTTCCGAGAGGATTCCCAATGTCAACGCTCATAGTCCCGCCGATGAGTCCGCAAACAGCCATGACCCCAGAACAGTCGTTTTTTGCCGTGTTCTGCATCGAAGCGTTGGCGGACGAACTGGGAACGACGGGGGACAACATCTATCGAATATTGACCGAAGACAGCAACATTTTAGACGACTACATTGTGCCTTGCTATGACGCGCTTCACACGCAGGGCAAAGACTATATTGTTCGTGAACTCAAAGAACTCATGCAAAAGCGAGGTGTTCTGGGAGGTGTATTGGAATGATTCTCTATCATGGTTCTTACAAGGCTATCGAAAAGCCGGACTTGTCATTTTCGCGAGCTAGGACAGACTTTGGCAAAGGGTTTTATCTCACGCCTTTGAAAACGCAGGCGGAGAATTGGGCGAAGCGATTCATCCGTGAGCGAGGTACCGCCGTTTTGTCTGCCTACGAGTTTTCGCCTCAAACAGGTGACGCATTGCCACCTGACATAAAAGTTCTCGAATGGGATGAATACAACGGGGAATGGCTGAATTTCATCACGGCGTGCCGACTGGGGCAACCTGTCGATACGGAGTGGGACTTGGTCATCGGCGGCGTTGCCAACGACAAAGTTTTTGACACGCTCCAATTGTTTCTCGACAAACTGATCGGAGCGGAAGAAGCGATGAGACGGCTTCGGTACGACAAACCGAATATCCAGTATTGTTTCAAACAACAGTCCCTGATTGACGAGTATTTGCATTTTCTTAATTCGGAGGAGATAAAATGATTGCCAACCGCACACTGATTGGACATAAATGCGATCATGTCATCAAGGCGTATGCCGAACTTGCCGGTGTTTCGCTCCGGGAAGCCTTTGATGTGTTTTACAGGTCGAATTTGTATTTGGAAATCGTCGGCGGTATTTCCGATATGCACTGCCGAAGCGACGGCTATCTTGCCGAAGAATTGTTGCTGGAAGTTGACAGAACAAAATACAGCCAGAAAACCTTAACACAATCTTAACAATTGCTTCATCAATTCTTGCGATTGGTCTGTACAATTTGCGAATGACTTTGTGGTAAAAAATCTTAACCACAAAGGACACAAAGAGCACACAGGAAAAAATATGACAGAAAACAGATTGGCAATCTTTGCACGAACATTGCCGAGGACGCAATTTTCATGTTCAGTGGAGAAATCGTCCGGCATCATTTATTCGGTATTCCGGCGGAACACGAGTCCGTCCGCGACTCGTCAGTCCTCGATGAGTGAAAGGCGAGGCAGTCCGATTGCCAGGCATTTGTGATTTGTGTTATAATACAGTGAGAAAGGAGAAAATATCAATATGATCGGATTCCTAAAAAAATTGATCCCACCAGCAAACGAAGAGTTTTTTGCACTCTTTGAAGAGGCGGCAAACAACTGCACCGAGACGGCAAAACTGTTTTGCCGAGTCAGCGAAGAAGGTATCAATGATGCCTTTATCGAAGAGACACGCATTCTCAAGAAAAAGAGCAACGAGATTGCCAAGGGTGCCCTTCGCAAGTTGAACAGTACGTTTATCACTCCCATTGACCGGGAAGATATTCAGAGTTTGGCAAATCTGCTCAACAAGATTACCAAGCGAATCGCAAGAGCGTGTTCCAATCTGCGACTTTACCAAGTCGTGGCGACCACGCCGGAAATCCAATCGCAGGCGGCAAATTTGCAGGAAGCGGTCAATGAGTTGGTCCCGATTGTCCGGCTGATCCGGCATACTTCGCACGTCGATGCGGCAACGACCCTCAATGGCAAAATGAAAGAAATCGAATCCAGAGGAGACGATATTCTCAACCAAACAATGGCGAAACTCTTCTCCGGCAGTTTGCAGCCGCTCGACGTCATGAAGTACCGCGAAATCCACAAGGACATCGAAAGTGCGCTGAACTGTTGTTATGACGTTTCCGACGAAGTGCTCAGCGTCGTGCTGAAGTATAGTTGACAGAGCATTCGTTAACAGAGCCGCAATCTTGAGATTGCGCTGTTGCACTCTGCGCAATCTAATCTTAAGATTGCAGCTCTGTTGACATCAAGTATAATCGCCCGAATGCAAACCGCAATTTTTTACACGCAGTTCCCATGAAAACATTACTCCCCGCCCTTCTCTGTTTTTCGGTGCTGTTCACCGTTGCGTCGGCACAAGAGCCTACGGCAGAACAACGTCAAATGGAGGCAACGCTCCGATACCTTTAAAGCCCTCGAAAGCAACTTGACGAGGAAGCCCAACAAAGATCACCAACATACGTCCCGGGTCCCGATTCCTGGTGACCCGGCGATCCCCTGCCTGCACAGTTTATGGAAGAACGACGGCGATCACGATTTCCGCGAACAGAACAACAAAACGAACAAAAGCCGGAATGGAGCGCAGCGTAATGACGGAGAGCGAAGCATGAAAAAGACAAAGAAAGAAAACCTACCGGGAATCCGTAGTTCTGCGGCGGAATATCTCACGTTTATTGCCGCGACTGGCGGCAGTGAGCAGAGTTTCGAGATGCGTTACGAAGATGAGAATATCTGGATTACGCAAAAAATGATGGCAACGCTGTATGACGTTGAGGTTCATACCGTCAACGAACACATCAAAAAAGTTTATGCAGATAGCGAACTATCCGAAGGGGCAACTATTCGGAATTTCCGAATAGTTCAAACCGAGGGTTCACGCGAGGTCAGCCACGATGTCAAGCACTACAATCTGCAAATGATTATCGCCGTCGGCTTCATTTGCTGGCGGTGGGGATGGAAGCCACACCCCTCTCACCGTCGTCTTGCAAATGATCGAACTTTGGTGTAACGTGTGGCACGATGTCACGAACACATGTTATCATTTCCGTCAACCCGAAAGCTGGTCGAAAGTCGCCGATGGTCCGTGCCGAGGAACTTTGTGCCTGTTTGCAAGCGAAAGGTTTCACCGCAGAACTCCTCACCGACCTCGACGAAGTCACCGAAAAGGCAAACACCCTCCACAGTACCGGGGTGCTTCGGGCGTTGGTCGGAGTCGGCGGCGATGGCACTGTAGCCACGCTCGTCAACCGAACAAAACCGGGAACGCCGATTGCGCTGCTGACTGCCGGTACGGCGAATTTGCTCGCCAAACATTTTCGCATCCCCTTTCGACCACACCCCTTAGCCGACTTGATCGAACGAGGAACCGTTCGGACATTCGATGCCGGACTCGCCCGATTTGGCAGTGAGGAACGCCGTACCGAACGTCTTTTTCTCGTGATGGTCAGTTGCGGTTTCGATGCCCACGTTGTCAACGGCGTGCATACCCATCGAGAGGAACGCTACCGACAGGGGCATGCCAAAGGAGCCCACATCTCCTATTTCTCGTACATCAATCCGATTCTGAAATCGCTGTGCCAATACAAGTTTCCCAAGATGACGGTGGAATGTCTCGATGAACCGGCGTTGTCGTTGCCTGACATGTGCTGGGCGTTTATCTTCAATATGAACCGTTATGGCTGGGGCTTGCCTCTGGCACCGTTCGCGAAGGAGAATGACGGCCTCCTGGATCATGTCCTGTTTCGCGGCGGAACGGTTTTTCACGGTGCGTTTTATGTCGCACTGGCTCAGTGCTTGAGTTTGCATCGTTTCTTGCCGACGGCTCGGCTGGGGCAGCGAACGCGATACCGGATTACTGCGGACGAGCCGGTGCCCTTCCAATTGGATGGCGATCCGGGGGGGGAGTTGCCGCTCGAGATTGAAATCGTGCCGAACCGATTCTCTTTTCTGGTCGACCCAAGCCGAGTCAAGCAATAAGGCTTTCGCTGGAAAGTTTTATACCCATTGGGGAAAAGGAGGTACAACAAAACTGGGTCGAAAACTTTCTGGCGAAAGCCCTGAGCCGGTCTTTTATTTAGGGCGGTATCTGATAAAATCCGAGGCATGACAAAAATACGTATTGGAATCAATGGGGCGGCAGGGCGAATGGGGCTTCGGCTCATCGCTCTTGCGGCAGCAGATACGGACTTGGAACTGGCGGCGGCACTGGACATCGCCGGACACCCCAACCTCGGAAAAGATGCCGGAGAAATCGCAGGAGTCGGAACACTCGGCGTTCCTCTGACAGCCGAACTCAAAAAGAACATCGATGTACTGATCGACTTTTCCTCGCCGAAAGGAACTGACGCACTTCTCCAACGTTGCACCGAACTGCAAGTACCGTTGGTCTTTGCCACGACCGGTTTGTCGGCGGAGCAAACGGCACATCTTCGGGAAGTCGCAGAGCAAATTCCGATTCTCTGGTCGCCGAGTATGAGCATGACCGTTAATTTGGCAATGACACTCTGCGAATCGGCGGCTCAGGCATTGAACGGAAAAGATGCCGACGTGGAAATTATCGAAAAACATCACCGATTCAAGGCAGATGCTCCCAGCGGGACAGCACTGAAATTCGGACAACTGATTGCCGACAAGATGAACCTCACGGAACAACAGCATGGTCGGCACGGGGAGACTGGCAAGCGAAAGCGGAACGAAATCGGCTATCACGCCGTTCGGATTGGGGACAATCCGGGAGAGCACACGATCCTTTTCGGATTGCTCGGCGAGACATTGGAGGTTACTGTCAAAGCGTCGAATCGGGACTGTTATGCTTCGGGTGCCTTAGCCGCCGCAAAATTTCTGCACGGCAAACCCGCCCGACTTTATGGAATGGCGGATGTACTGAAACTTCCTCATTAAGGCTTTCGCCGGAAATAAACGATCCTTTTTTCTGTGGAAATCACCATTCCGTAGAGTAGGAGTCAGAAGTCAGAAGACGCAAGCGCAGGGGATATTGCCGCACCGCATGCGACTACTGACTACTGTATTTTGACTACTGAATGAGAAAGGGAAAAACCGACCAATTATTTTCCGGCGAAAGCCTAGTCGCCCCGGAAAAACGAGTTTTCTCCTCCAATGTGGTGGCGGGGGGCAGGGGATGCGCTGCGATTTGTAGGGTCATTCGCCCCCCGGACGAACATGTTCGGCTTGCGAAATTTCCCACCGACTTCGGTCTACTAGCACCAGATGAAACGATCAAAGAAAAAATCTCACCACAACGAAGCAACGGTCTTCGATATTGCCAAGTCCGAGCCGGACGGGCAGCCGGAAAAAGCCCGCGAACCGAAGCCTGCCACTCGTGCCTCCCAGCGGCGCAACATCGGTAGCGAACCGGGAACGAAAGAGCCGCTGGGACTGCGAATCATCGGCGGAACGATGCGCGGTCGAAAATTGCTGTACACCGGCGACAACCGGGTGCGTCCGATGAAAGATCGTGTGCGGGAAGCCGTGTTCAATCTCATCGGACCAACCATCAAAGGGAGGCATGCGATTGACCTGTTCGGCGGAACGGGGGCGATTGCCATTGAAGCGATCAGCCGCGGAGCAACGGCGGCAACGATCATCGAAATCCATTTGCCGACGGCGGCTCTGTTGAAACAAAATCTCGAATCGCTGAACCTGTTACCGGTATGTCATCTGCATAAAACGGATGCTTTTTTCTGGGTCAGGAACGAAGCCGAACATCCGCCGAAAGAAACGCCGTGGATCGTCTTTTGTTCTCCGCCTTACGATTTTTATGTTTCCCGAAAAGAGGAAATGCTCGCCATGCTGAATCGGCTCGTTGCCATTACCCCCGCCGATTCGATGTTCGTGATCGAAGCTGATGACCGATTCGACCTGACATTATTGCCGATAGTGCCCGAGCCGAATCGGATACGCTCCTATCCACCCGCCGTCGTTGCGATTTTCACGACGCCTCCCCCCGAGGCAAACATATCGCCATAAGACTTTCGCCGGAAATTAACAATCCCCTTTCCCGTTGAAGTTGCCAGTCCGCAAAAGAGGAGTTAGAAGTTAGAAGTTAGGAGTTAGGAGTTAGAATACGCAGAGCGGTGTTGCAACATCTCCGAAAAAATGGTGCGACAGTACCATTCTAACTCTAACTTCTCTCTCAATCAATTGCCCTGACCCAGCCCCACTTCCATGTCCTTCCTTTTGTTCCTTTTTTCGTCTCTTTTGCTTGATGCCGACTCGCCGCGAGACACGTGGCTGGGCAATCTTGGATTCGATGTTCGTTTGTTCGATCAAGTCCCTGTCAGCCGGGTGACAGAATTGGACAGCCACGACGAAGAGACCAATCGTCTGATGTTTAAGTTTACCGATGCCGATTACGAACCGTTTTACAGTTTGCTACGCGCCGTTTCGGAAACGCCGCCCGGCTGGTTGGAAGAAGAGGCAGCAAAGTGGCAACATACGGAAAAGCCGATCAGTGTCACCGATTTGTTCAATCGCCCGCAGGAAACACGTGGCAAACCGGTACTGTTGCATGGCACCGCAAAACGTGTCATCTTGACACCGGTGACGGACAGCGAAACGCCATCGCTCTTCGGCATTGACCACTACTATCAAGTTTATCTTTTTACGGAGCAGTCGCGTGGCAATCCGATTGTGGTGTGTGTCCGTTCGCTGCCGGAAGGGATGCCAGTCGGCAGTGCCAGCGATTTTGCACAGCCGATCACCGTGGCGGCGGTGCCATATAAACTGTGGATTTACGAAACACGCGAAGGACCACACTATGCACCGGTGCTGGTGGGACGTTCGCTCGTTTGGCATCCGATGCCAACGTCCAAACGTCCGCCGTCGGAATTTGCCCTTGCCTTTTCCTACGCCGCCTTCTTCACGCTCATCTTCCTCTGGTTCGCCTGCCGATTGTGGAGCAGGAGGAAGAAGTTTGGAGTGAGAAGTTAGAAGTCGCATGCGCACCGGTGTACTGGCGTTCCGCCGCAACGCCCCTCCTACCTCCTAACTTCTAACTCCTAACTCCTTACGTCAATTCGGCGACAAGTTTTCCCCTCTTGTTGGGATCCTTCCGAAAAAAAATAAAAAAAGTTCGGGTGATTCTGACGTTCCGAAAGACAACATTTGACAGGACTTACGGCAACCTTTCGCGCCGTAACTTTGATAACGATCTTTTTCTTGTCGCAGATGGTTTGACAAATGTTTCAGAGTGGGTAAAATCCTCCACATCATTCGAGAGGCAATGGAGGCTGAAGATCGAATCGTCGGCATTCCACGGCAACGTGCGGCACTGCCAACGCGGGCTTGTCCCACCAGACGATTGATGTTCAGCCTTTGTGCTTCTCCCCCCCTCCCCCCCTATTATCCTCCCCCTCCCCCATCCTCCCCATGTTAACAGTAACGGATTACGTACCTGCTTGCAAGGAATTTTCACACAAAGAATGTCCGCCTCAGGAAATCTTACACAGCGAAATCTTGAACGGAGAATTGCTTCCCTGTGAACGTTCGCAAGACAAAGTGTCGCAAGACCGTGTCGATTCACTCTTGTTGACACTGATCGCCGAAAAATTGGGGAAGAAACGTTTTGATCTCTGGTTCGGACAAGACACGCAGTGCATTTGTGGTGCGGACAAAATAACGTTCACTGTTCGCAGCGATTTTACGAGCAAATCAATCAGCCGGTACTGCCTGAAAGAAATTGACCAAGCCGTGCTGGAACTGTTTGGCAAAAAATTACCCATCGACTTTGTTGTCCAACCGCCGCAAAAACCCGAACCGATCAAGCCCACCGTCCAGCCCTCGCATCCCGTCCCAATTCAAGCAACGGCGACTTCGCCACTTGGAACACTCTTTACACTGGTGGGGCAAGGGAGGGAAATTGGTAAAGAAAACGCGACAGGACAAAACGGGACGGGGCAAAACGGGATGGGGCAAAACGGGATGGGGCAAAACGGGATGGGGCAAAACAGAGAAAAATTGGGTCGCCGCTTTGCCTCGCTCGAAACATTTTTGGAAGGTCTCTCGAACCGATTGGCATGTCGTGCCGCCGATTTGGCGATTCACCATCCGGGGCAGATTAACCCCATGTACATTTTTGGACCGACGAGTGTTGGCAAAACGCATCTTCTTGAGGGAATCTGGTCGGCAGTCCGCAAAAATTCTTCCCGCCGCTTGCCGCTCTATATGACAGCGGAACAGTTTCTCTCCTCGTTCCTCGAAACGATTCGCCCCGGTTCGGGACAAGATCGCAACCAGAATTTTCGCAGCAGGTTCCGTGGCATTTCCCATCTGTTGATCGACGACATTCAACTCTTTGCACGAGCCGCGTCCACACAAACGGAGTTTCTGCAAGTCTTCGACATGCTCTGTAACCAAGGCGTTCAACTCGTCTTTACGGGCGACCGTCCGCTGAAGGAACTGCCGCTGCGTAATGAGTTGTTGCACCGGCTGGTATCGGGGATGGTGTGCGGGATTGAGTTGCCGGAACGGGAATTGACGCTGCGAATTTGCGAAAATCTCATTCGGCAGCGAGAACTGCCGATGGAGGCGGAGGTGTGCCGATTGATTGCGTCGCGGTTTGGCGTTCATGCGAGACAGGTTTCGGGAGCGTTGAATCGGCTTCATGCGGTTTATCTGGCGAACCCCGAACCGATCACCGTTGCCGTTGCGGAGGAGGCACTGGGCGATTTGCTCCGGCTCAATCGCCGCGATATTCGGCTTTCGGATATTAGCAAGATCGTGTGCGAGACGTTTGAACTTTCCGAGGAGTCGTTGCGTTCGAAGAGTCGAGTGAAACAGATTGCGACTCCGCGTGCCTTGGCGATGTGGCTTGCCCGCAAGTACACCCAGTCTGCTCTCTCCGAGATTGGCGTGTACTTCGGCAACCACTCGCACAGTTCGGTCATTTCGGCACAACGCAAAATTGATAAACAAATTGGCGAAGACAAAACGATGGCAGAAAGAATTCAACGAATCGAACAGACGCTGGGGTGAGGCACTTTCCGCAAATGATCGATACCGTGGCTCATCGAACTCACCATGCGGTCAATACGTCATATTTTTTGACGTTTTCGTCTGCTGTCAGGATGGTTATGCCTTCTGCTATCGCAGTTGCTATCAAAAGGCGGTCAAACGGATCACGATGGTGAAACGGCAAGGTTTCAACTGTCTCGACGTGTCGTTTTTCCAC
>Ga0123353_10003590_pt1 | contig 19645 bp, 18 predicted proteins | sample TergutLab28metaG_3_FD_92763 | JGI IMG/M metagenome (GOLD analysis project Ga0123353, IMG submission 92763) | Labiotermes labralis P3 segment gut microbial communities from Petit-Saut dam, French Guiana - Lab288 P3 | ecosystem: Host-associated > Arthropoda: Insects > Digestive system > Gut ... | reverse complement strand
TGTTCGTTGGGGGGTGTTGTCGAACAGTGGGGCGAGAAACTCGTCGATGGCGTTTTGAACAATTTTGGGGGGCGTAATGATAGGCATAGGGGGAACTCCTTTTCCGAGCGGAAACTTTTTTTCTTTTTTTCGCAACACTCTTGACTGCGACCAGACGCTATTGTACAATGCCGAAGGCAATTTTGTAAAAGTTTAGGTCGATGCAATTCTTGAACGGTTCAAGTCAAGAATTTCTGATGCGTGGGAGTTTGCGCTCAGGAATCGTGTTCTGCTCTTGACCGCCTCGAATGGTGTCGGAATCGATTTTTCTCTCGGCGGTTTTCCGTTCGAGCAGAATGCCGTTGAGCGGTCGTCGCTCTTTGATTATGCTGAGGGTTACAAATTGCGAACATGTTCGGCAGAGGACTTGGTTGTGTTCAAGGCATTTGCCGCCAGAGATCAGGATTGGGCAGACATCTGGGGAATTTTGGAACGGCAAAAGGGAAAATTGGACATCGACTATATTTTGGAGAACTTGCGTCCCCTCTGCGAATTGAAGGAAGCCCCGGAAATTGAAGAACGACTTAAAACGATGCTGGGAATGACATAATCGACAATGAAAATGGATACCGATCAAAAAAAATATCCGACGCGGTTTTACGGCAGGACGTTTTTGCCGTGGGCGGGACTTCTGTTTCTTGGACCGTGTTCGGTTGCGTGGTGCATCATGGGACCCTTGTTTTTTCTTGGCATTGGCATAGCACCCGATGAAGCGGATATGGCGGTACGACGCTTTTTGTTCAATCCCGACACACGCGAACTGCTACCGAGTTGGCAGGACGAAGGAACAACGTTTGGCAATGATACGTTTGATTTTCGATAGTGTACATTGTTTTCACTCACCCATTCCGCTCACTCGCCTCTTCCCAACTCGCAGAGCGTAGCAATCGTTGCTTGCACTTGCCAAAGCCCAGCAGACAGGATAGAATGATTCCAACTCTAACAAGTCATTCCCGTGAAACACATCCTTTGTCCTACATTCATTGTGCTACTGCTCATCCACTGCGTACAAGCGGCGGAAGTGCCGTTCGTGGAACTTAAAGGGCATGCGAAGGGACTCTCCTTTGCAGCCTTTTCGCCGGACGGAAAGAAAATCCTTACGGCAAGCGGTGACAAAACCGCTCGAATCTGGGATGCCGAGTCGGGAAAGGAATTGCGAAAATTGACAAAGCAACCATCAATACCAACGAACTTATACCGCATATTTTTTGGTGGTGATCCTCCGTTCACACATGCAGAATTCGCCCCTGATGGTAAAAGTGTTGTTGTAAAAATCAACGACGGTAAGCCTTCCCAAATTTTTGATGCCGAAACTGGCGAGTCTCGAATAATTTTGACTGATGTGGAAGCACTCACAAAAACTGTTTTTTCGCCGGACAGCAAGAAAATTGTTTCGAGTGGCAACTCCGACGGAACCATCCAAATTTGGGATATTGAGTCGGGCGAGACTCTAGAAATCTCGGTAAGTGATAAAAATTGGTGTTGGTCAGTTGCTTTTTCTCCAGACGGCAAGAAAATAGTAACGGCAAGTTGTGACAGCACCGTCCGAATTTTTGATGCAGAATCGGGAGCGTCCCTAAAAATCTTGACGGGACATACGAATTGGGTTATGTCTGCCGTCTTTTCACCGGACGGGAAGAAAATTGTTTCAGCAGGGAGCGACGAAAAAACTGCCCGAATTTGGGATGCCGAGTCGGGAAAGGAGTTGCGCGAGTTGATAGGGCATCGGCAGAGAGTTACGGGAGCATTTTTTTCGCCGGACGGAAAGAAAATTATTACAATATGCGACGACGGAACCGCCCGAATTTTTGATGTCGAATCAGGACAGAAGTTACATGATCTAAATGGGTATATGAGTTATGCCAGTGCAACAGTTTTTTCGCCGGACAGCAAGAAGGTCGTTGCGTACAGGTATGACAGAACTGCTCGAATTTTTGATATTGAATCGGGAAAGGAGTTGCAAAAATTGGAAGGGCACACGAGTTGGGTTCGTTGTGCCTTTTTTTCTCCAGACGGCAAGAAAGTTGTTACGGCAAGCGACGACGGCACCGCTCGCATTTGGGATTTATCGGTGATAGCGGACAATCAATGATTCCAACACGGAACGTTTTAGGAGACTTTATGCTACTAAGCGCAGTTTAGCCATTGCGCTCACTCGCCTCTTCCCAATGCTCGTAGAGCGTGGCAATCGTTGCCTGCTCCGTTTGAATCTCCTGATGAATCTGCCGAATCCGTTCGCTGTCCCGCACGACCTCGGGACGCAACAAATCGTCGTTCCAAGCCATGATCTGCGTCTCGCGGGCAAAGATTTCTTCCTCGATGTCGCTGACCTTACGGTAGGGAAACTTGCGCGGCGGCTTCTCTTTTTGTTTGTCCTTTTTCTTGTCGTGCGGAGATATCTCCTTTTCCGTCATTGCGCTCCACTCCATTCCGGCTTTTGTTTTGACTGCTCCGGCTTTTGTTTTTGGCGGGACGTTTGTTTTCACATTCTGCTGATGCCTGCCGTCTGCTGTCTGCCGTCGCTCATCTACTGCCGTCTGCCGTCTGCCGTCTGCTGTTTTAACTGCCAACTTAACTGGTTGCTGCTTAATCGTCGAAACCATTGCCTTACCCGCTCCGGCAGCAGCCTTGCGATCTTGCGCAGCATCCGTCAAAAAGGGGTCCGCCATCAAACCCTTGCTGACCATGTGCCGGAAGGTCGAGTAATTTCCCTCCAACGTTTTGAACCTCGCATCCGGTTGAATAATCAAAAGATGATCCGCCACTCGATCCACAAAATAGCGGTCGTGCGAAATGAAAATCACCGTCCCCTCAAATTCCCGCACCGCCTTTTCCAATCCCGCCCTTGCCCACAAGTCAAGATGGTTCGTCGGCTCGTCCAAAATCAATACATTCGCATCTTCCGCCGCCAATAATGCCAATGCTGCCCGGCAACGCTGACCGCCGCTCAAACTGCTAACCCTTTGCAACTGCTGGTCGCCCGTTAAACCGAACGCTCCCAAAAGATTACGCCGGGCAAACTCCTCAAAAATCCGCTTGCTCTTCGGTCGGATCGCATCGACGACTTGCAACGAGTCATCCAACACATGCAACTGCTGATCGAAGTAACCGATGTTGAGTCCCTGTCCGTGAATCACTCGCCCAGAGTCAGGTTGGAGTTGATTCAACATGCACCGGAGCAATGTCGTTTTGCCGCAACCGTTGGGACCGAGAATTGCCCAACGCTCGCCGCGTTTGATGTCGAAGGTTAATTCCTTGAACAGCGGCTTGCCCGTCTCGTAACCCTTGGACAAGTTTTCGCAGCGAAATACAATATCCCCTGTCCGGCTGGGCTTATTAAAGTGCATCGGCGGCGAGTCGATTCGGCGGGGCAGTTCGGCGGGCATTTCCATGAGCCGCTCCAACTTTTTACGCCGGTCTTCCGCTTGCGCGGCTTTCATCCCGTAGTGATTACGCCGGATAAATTCCTTCGCCTTTTCGACCTCTTCGATGTACTTTTCGTAGGTTCGCGTTTGCACCATCAAACGTTCCTCTTTGAGCGTCGTGTACTTCGTAAAGTTGCCCGGATAGTCGTCGATGGTGCCGTGCAAGAGTTCAAACGTTCGGTTTGTAACTCTGTCCAAAAAGTATCGGTCGTGCGAAACGAGAATCACGGCGGCGGCGGTCTCTTTCAGAAAGTTTTCGAGCCATTCCGTCGCCAAGAGATCGAGGTGGTTGGACGGCTCATCCAATAGCATAACGTCCGGTTCTTCGAGGAGCAGTTTGGCGAGACTCAATCGGTTGAGTTCTCCGCCGCTCAAAGCCGAAACAGGCTTGTCGAATTCGGCATCGAGAAAGCCAACGCCGTGCAAAATGCGTTCGATGCGGTGATCAAGATGATAGGCATCGTGGCGAAGGAGTGATTCATGAATGTGATCATATCGGTCGGACAGTTTCGCAAGTTCGGCGGGGTCGGTCGTTTGGGCAAGTTTTTCGGCGAGGCGTTCCGCTTCGTGCTGCATTTCGATCAGCGGAGCAAGGGCGAGTTTTGCTTCATCGAGAATGGTATTTTTGGAACCGGCATTGGGTCGCTGTTCAAGATAGCCGATGGTGATGTTAGAACTTTTTTCGATGGTTCCCTTTTCGGATTCCTCTCGTTGGACAAGAATGTTGAGCAGAGTGGTTTTTCCGCAACCGTTAGGACCGACGAGTCCAACTTTGTCTCCTGCCCGGAGGGTGAAGCAGACATCGACGAGTACCGGCTCGGCAGAGAAATGTCGCCGTAAGTGTTCGACCGTTAAAATGACTTCCATGATGGGAGAATTGTACCACGAAATGGCAAAGCCGCAATCGTTACGATGGCGAAAAGAGCGGCGGGTGCAAGCCCGTCGGTGATGGCGTTTCTCTCGCCGTTTACCATTCTTTTGCCTTGAATCCTTCCGGCGGGGTAACGATTTCGACTTTGTTACCCAACTGGGCGATCACGTACAATCCGTTCGTTTGCGCAAATTGTACGACTTCTTTTTTCATGATTGCGCAGGCAATCGCACCGATGTAACGCTTTTTGCTCGTCCCTTGCATGTCGTGCCATCGTCGGTATTTCTCTAACCGCTGAACGTGTTTGAGTATCTTGCCAACCGTGAGTTTGGTTTTGATTTCAATGAGGATAGCAACGTCGCCATCTTCCAACAGTAAATCAACTTCGCCATAGGTCTCTGTTCCATTTGTTCCGAAAATCTCATTTCGTACATTGGTCGAGACGTTGTATCCCAAATTTCGGAATTGGGTAACAATGTTGTCGCCACCGACCATTCCCTCGACAAGTTCACCGATCCGTGCATCGACAAAACCGATTCGCTCGTCGGTTTTTTTCATCTGTTTGCGAAGTGCCTCCCATTTCCGGTCGGACTCCGCCATTCTCCGGTCGAATTCACGACGGGACTCCGCCATACTCTGGTCAAATTCACGACGGGACTCCGCCATACTCTGGTCAAATTCACGACGGGACTCCGCCATACTCTGGTCGGACTCCACCATTCTCCGGTCGAATTCACGACCGGATTCCGCAATCATTGCCCGGAACATACTCAGTAGTTCCTCGTAAGTTAATGGACTTGCCTGCTGGGACATTGTGTTGCTCCTTATACAAAACCGACACCATTATACCACAGAACCGGCGAGCTTACGCTCCCCGCTCTTGCGCAAAACAGCAGAAACAGAGAGTCGCCAGGGCAATACGCCACAAGGTGCCATCAATTCCGCCAATACCTGATTTCCCAAGTCCATTTTTTCAATTCCTTGCCCGTCTCGGCATCCCAAATCATTACGGCATTGTCCACTACCGTAAGAACATTCTTGCCGTCGGGTGAAAAAACGGCATACATGCCATGTATCCCCGAAATGTTGGGAAATTTTAGCAGTTCTTTGCCCAACTCCGCATCCCAAATCAGAGTATCATACCATCCCCGCTTGTCATCCAAACAGCGATATACCGCAATAACCTTCTTGCCGTCTGGCGAAAAGGCAAGAGTCTGGACTTGATTCATCACGTTCATTTTCCACTTTTGCAACACCTTTCCCGACTCAATATCCCAAGTGAGGATTGCATTATCACCCGGTACGCCTTTTGTAGCAGTCGCCGCAACCACTTTTTTCCCGCACGGCGAAAAAACAGTAGGACCAATCCATACGGGAAGATACTCCCCGCCAAATGCAAGAAGTTCTGGCGTAGGTCCTTCCAACTTTTTCAATTCTTTCCCGGTCTCGACATCCCAGATTCGTGCAGTATTGTCCCAACCTGACGTAACAATTTTTTTGCTGTCTGATGAAAAGGCGGCTGAAAGGACACTCCGCGTATGTCCCTTCGTATGTCCTTCGATTTTTTGCAGCACCTTTCCCGAATCAACCTCCCAAATAAAGACAGTGTCCCACCCTGCTGCAACGACTTTCGTTCCATCCGGCGAAAAAGCAATGGAATCGCAAAAACTGGAACCTTCCAACCTGCGTAACTCATTTCCTGTCTCGGCATCCCAGAGTCGGACGGTATCGATTCCTCGTGAATCGCCAAGACGATAGGAACCAACGCCACCTTGCGTAACGATTATTCTGCCATCCGGGGAGAAGGCGGCGAAATTGCATCCTATACTATGTCCGCTATGTCCCGGCAAGATGAGCAATTCTTCCCCTGATTCGACATCCCAGATTCGGGCGGTTCCGTCGTAACTTGCGGTAACGATTTTTGTACCGTCGGGAGAAAAGGCGGCAGTGTGTACTTTGCCGAAATGTCCTTTGGATTCGGCAGACTCCTGTGCTTGCAAACAGCCGATGAACAGAAGGGGAATGCAAAGAAAAATCTGTCTCATAAAGGTTCTCCGATGAAAGGGGAATGAGCGTCGAACACGCTCTACAATTATAGACGCACGAGTTCGTTTTTCAATAGGGAAAATCTTGGAGATTTGTGAATTTTTGCCGTGCTAAATGCGTTCAATGCGATGGTCGAGATGATGGATATCGGCACATCATGAATTATCTTCATCAAATATCGTGGCGTAGTCTCTCGCTCCGTGAATGACTCGCAGGATTTGTAACGTGTTTTCTTGAAGACGGTAAAAGATCAAGTAATTTGAAAAGCCGGAGACCAACCACATACGCATTCCTTTCGTCCGTGGACTGCGGGATTGGCAACGTTCGCCGAGATTGGGGGACGAGGCAAGCAGACGTACTGTCTCGTCGAACGCCTTCAAAAAACGTTCTTCGACTTCCGGGGCATTCTGGGCAAAATAGAAGCAGATCGTCGCAAGGTCAGCGTATGCTTTTTGCGTGATGTCCAACAAAAGCGGTTGTAAGTTCATAAGATTTTTCTGGCTTGTTGCGCTTGAAGACGTTGCCTGACTTCTTCACGAATTTTATCTAACAAATCTGGCGTATATGGAATCCACTTGTCGTCATCCAAGGCTTTCAAGACTTCCTGTTCGTAGTAGTCCCAGATTTTTCGTTGCCGTTCCGTCTCGGCGAGTTTTTCAAAGTAGGCGGTTTCGTCGGCAAGTTCTTGTTCGGCAACTTGCTGCGCGACGAACTCGTCCAGCGTTTGCGTCAGAATTGCTGGAACGTTAGGAGGCGGTGCGGTGAGTGTGGACATCAGGAAGACTCCATTAAAAAGGTTCATTTGCATTATACCACAACGGAGTCCGTTGCGTAAGCATGGGAACCACGCTCACGCGTCCGGCATGAACATGAACAGCCAATTCAAAGCAAGAAGACTGTGAACTAACGTCAACACCAGATACAAGAACAGTTTCCACGGTCGGTCGCCATTTTGTTTTCGGAACAACAGAACAAATGCAAAAAGCAAAAGCACGAACGAAAGAACGATACAAATCAAGAGACCGAAAACCGGAATCGGAAAAAAATGTAGCCACGCTCGCCATATCTCCATACGAACAAACATAGAAAAGCGAAAAATACCTGCCTCATGGAAGGCGATTATACCACAGTTCCAAAAAATCCGGTCGCTCCACATTGTCGCGCTTCCGGTTTACATGCATTAGCAGTTCGACGCTATTGATAATTTTTGGGCATGCTCAATGGGTTGGCGCAAAAGCGAATAGACAATTTCCCAAAGAGCCGCAAGTGTAGCGGAGCGGAACTTGCGGGTTGCTTCGTCAACTCGCACTGCTACCCGGAAGTTTCACTGCGCTACACTTGCGGCTCTTCGAGTTTCGGTCTTGAATCATCCGTTTGACGGTTTTCAACAGCGGCGGGCGTAAGCCCGCCGGTTGTGTTCAACTTACACAACCGGAAAAAATTCATTGACAGAACGCCAGAATCGGATTACAATACGGGCATGAGTGATACGAACCCAAAGCGGCGGCGAGGCGAATTCGATGATGCCCTCAAAGGATATTATCAGGATCACGACGAAGTTCTGCCCGACGAGAATGCCGATTACCGATCTCTCACAACAGGAACGGTCGGGTCATTGATCCTGGGGTTTCTCTCCGCACTGACGTTCATCAGCATGTTGTTCGTGATCTTTCCGATCATGGGAATTGTGCTAGGCGTAATGGCGATTCGGAAAATTCTTCGGGCAACGAACGAACTCGAAGGCTTGGGCATCGCGTCGGCGGGAGTCGCTCTTTCGGCATTGATGATGATTGCCGGAACAACATATCGGATTTATGTGACGCAGTATGAAGTTCCCGGCGGTTACGTGGTGCTTAACTTTACCGATTTAGTTGCCGATCACCGAACGGGACGCATTCCAGACGACATCTTGCGATTGACACCGCATTATGACGAACAGGGGAACACTCATCCCGGTACGCCGGTGTTCATCGAAGGATATATGTTTCCAACACGACAGACGACGGAACTACGGCGTTTCATGTTGGTACCTGCGGTCGAACGGGGACCCTTCGGACCGGTAACGCCTGATCCTTCACAGATGATTGATGTTACCCTAGTGGGCGACCAGCGTGTTTCGTATCGTTCGACCCCAGTCAAGGTCGGCGGGATATTGATCGTGAATCCTGATCGTGCTTCCGGTGAGACACCGTACAGTCTTCGGGCGGATGTTTGTCGATAAAAAATGCAATGCCTTGCTCTTGCGCTTTCAAAACGGAAACGTCGCATCCAATGGTGTTGCTGATAATTCAACCAAAAATTGCGACAGTCGCTCCACGACCAACTCAAGCACTCGATGTCCCTTTTCGGCAGTCGCTTTGTGAGGATTTGCCGATCCGCTGTTGGTTGTGAGTAAATGCCACGGTCGGGAAATACTGACCCAACCGCGGTTGACGGCATCGAACCGCGTCGGTTTCGCCACTCCATCGTCGGCAAGGAGTTGCCCCTGTTCGTTCTGAGCGACCAACTCCGGTGCCAAGGCAAGCATCAGCGAAGTTTCCATTTCACCGGCGTGGTCATCCGGTATCTCGAAAATCTCCTGATATTTGTCATTGAAGCAGCGGTACCAATCGCATGCGAAAATTTTAGCCTCAATTTTTCCATACGATTCCCGGAGAAAACTTTTGAATTCGTTTCCGCCGTGTCCGTTCAAGAGAACGATCTTGCGGATGTTGCGATACGCCAGCGATTCGACCAAATCGGCAAGCAGTCGGTTCATCGTCGAAGGATTGACATTGAGTGCCAATGGAAATTCCCGCTGGTTCGTTTGCGTTCCGTAGGGGATCGATGGTAGTAGCACCACTTTGGCACCGCGATTCCATGCTGTTTCGCAGATTCGCTCGGCAATGCGAGTAACGCAAAGCGTGTCGGTCGAGTAGGGCAGGTGCAAATTATGCGGCTCCGTTGCTCCGATGGGGAGCACGGCAACCTCAAATTGCAGTTCTTTAATGATGCCGTAGTTTGCTTCGGCGAGGTTCCAAGTCATAAGGAGTTAGGAGTTAGCGGGGGAGCGTGAACCCGCCGGTGATGTACTGCTCGAAAGTATTATACCGTTTTTCGGTATCTTCATGAAAGCCGGGAGTGTTGGCAACACCGGAACGACTGGATAATGAGCCGCGAATGTCAAAGAGCGTTACGCCGTCTTTCCCACATTGCTTGATTTCGCCGGCAAAAAGTGGTACCATGCACCTTTTCTGGAAGCAATGTCCCATCCCATGAGAACGACCACCATGACATTCACCTTTTTTCTCGCATCTCTTGTGCTCTTGTTCGGAATGTCCGTCGTTTCACACGCCGAAGAGTTGCCGGGCAAGCATCCCAACATCCTGATGATTCTCGTCGATGATTTGGGATACGCCGACTTGGCGTGTTATGGCAATCAAGAAACAATAACCCCGCGTCTCGATGCCTTGGCTCGTAGCGGACAAAAGTTCACGATGTTTCGTACCAACAGTCCGGTCTGCTCACCGACCCGAGCGGCACTGATGACCGGGATGTTTCCCGACAGAGCCGGTGTGCCAGGAGTGATCCGTACTCATGCCAATGACTCATGGGGATACTTTTCGCCACACGCTGATACGCTTCCACAACTCTTGAAGACCGCCGGTTATCACACCGCGCTTGTCGGCAAATGGCACCTGGGACTCGAATCTCCGAACTTGCCGAACGAACGCGGCTTCGATCTGTTTCACGGTTTTCTCGGCGATATGATGGATGATTATTACACGCATCTACGCCACGGGAACAATTATATGCGGCACAATGCCGAGGTCATCAACGTGGAGGGACACGCTACCGATGTATTCACGGACTGGGCATGCGAGTTCATTCGTGATCGGGCACCGAAGCCGGAACCGTTCTTTCTCTACTTGTCTTACAATGCCCCGCATACACCGATTCAACCTGCGGAGGATTGGCTTCGGCGAGTTCAAACACGTATGCCCAACTTGCCGGAAAGCAAAGCCAAGTATTACGCCTTGGTCGAACACATGGACGATGCCATCGGAAAGGTGCTCGACGTTCTCGACGAAATGAACATTGCGGAAAACACGCTCGTCGTTTTTACCAGCGACAACGGCGGTGCACCAGGAGTGGGTGGCAACAACGGCAACCTTCGTAATGGCAAAGGGAGCATGTACGAAGGCGGGCTCCGCGTTCCGACGATTGTTCGTTGGACTCCGAACATTAAACCCGGCACGGCAACCGCTGTCGATGCAATGACGGCAGACTTGTTTCCGACGCTTCTCGAAGCGGCTCGTTGCGAAGTCCAACCTCGACAGTCGCTCGACGGTGTTTCCTTGATGCCCGTCTTCCTCGGTCGTGAAGCCGAAATGCCGAAAAGAAATTTTTACTTCGTTCGCCGTGAAGGGGGAGCACCATTTTTCGGTCAAACGAATCAGGCGGTCATCTCCGACGGTTGGAAACTCGTACATAACGCTCCGACGGGTCCACTGGAATTGTTCAACTTGTCAAACGATCCCTTCGAGCAAACGAACTTGGCGGGACAAGAGCGGGAGCAGTTCACGAGAATGTTTCGACTGTTGCAACTACATATTCAGCAAGGCGGACGCGCACCGTGGCAACAACCCGAACGGTAGCGTTCGGGTAATCGCGCTAAGCGATTGGGAAAACGGGTTGCTAACTGGACACGCTTCATCGGAATTGCTCGAAAATGTTCAGCGATATTGTATTTTTCATCGAATATGCTCCAATAGAGGTGGTGGGCTTTGTACACCCGACCCGAAACAAGGAGTTTTTTATGACACGACTCATTTTATCCGTTTTCCTGTGCGTTTTTTTCACGTCGTCGCTTGATGCGGCAACATTCAAGGTCGGAACTGCCCGGAGCGATATGACACCGGCAAAACGGGTGCCCCTTCAAGGGCAATTCGACCTGCGGCTTTCTCGCGGCATTGACACGCCACTGGCGGCTCATGCCGTTGCCCTCGAATCGGTCGAGGGAGAAAGCCAACTCGATACCATGATCTTCGTTTCCGTCGACGTGTGTTTCATCTCCGATGACTTGCAGGGCGCAGTGCGAAAAAAGGTTGTCCAAAAAGATGCTTCGATCAACGTTAACAAGATCGTGATGAGCGCAACGCATACGCACACTGCGCCGACCATGAGTTTGGATGCGCCGAAACTACCAGTCTCGGACACAATTATGGATTATCCCGAATCGCTTGACTTCGCGGCAGACCGTATCTCCGATGCTATTGTCACAGCATGGAAGAACCGCAAGCCGGGTAAAATCGCGTTCGGACTTGACTTCGCCGTGCTCGGTTGGAATCGGCGAGCCGTTTATGCCGATGGTCGCTCCGTCATGTATGGCGGTACGAACCAAAGCGACTTCCGGGGACTGGAAGCAATGGAGGATTATGACATCGGCTCCATCTTTTTTCTGGACGAGAACGACAAAATGCTTGCCGTCGCCATCAATGTCGCTTGTCCGTCGCAGGTGGTCGAAGGTCGGCACACGATCAATGCCGACTTTTGGCATCCTGTTCGGGAAACATTGGCAAAGCGGTTCGGCAATGATCTCGTCGTTCTTGGTTGGTGCGGTGCGGCGGGGGATATTGCACCGAGACCAATCTACCGACGTGCCGCCGTCGAACGAATGAATTCGTTGCGAGGGCTGGATGAAATGCCGGAAATTGCACGTAAAATTGATCGTGCTGTTTCCGAAACCTGGGAAGCCGTCCGCAAAACCGCGACAGCAAATGTTCCGCTGGCACATCGTATCGAAACATTGCATCTGCCGATGCGGAAAGTAACCGAGCAGGAATACAATCAAGCGAAAGCCGAGTGTGAGAGGATCGCTGCTGCTATTTTAGCAAATGCGGACAAGGCACCTGCCGAAGTCGATTGGATGGCAAGCGGCTGGCACGGCGGTGTCGTTAAGCGATACGAGGCGCAACAAAATGATCCCGATATTCGTTTTGCAACGCCGATTCATGTCATCCGACTCGGTGAAACAGCGATTTTTACGAATCAGTTTGAGATGTTCACGGATTACGGTGTCCAAATGAAAGCACAGAGTCCGGCAGTGCAGACGTTTGTAATTCAACTTGTCGGCAGTGGTTCCTATCTGCCGACGGAAAGAGCCATGCAAGGAGGCGGTTACAGTGCCGTCATTCAAAGCTCGTCGGTTGGACCCGAAGGCGGACAGGTTCTCGTCAGAGAAACACTCAGAATCGCCAATGGACTGTTTCCGAGATAATGAGACTTCGTCGAAAGTATTGTGCTGATTTTTGTTAGTTGCACTAACGCACAAACAGTTGCGTTTGCAGTGCCCAAAGTCGAATGCCATTGTTCGCCGGATTCGATAAATGTTCGTAACTGAATATCAACAGTTGAGCGTCCGTCGTAAGCATGCTCTTGGAAATCGATAGCCTACTATTGCGGAACGTTACCGCTCTGTAATAATCGTCAGAGTCGTCTCCCAACAGTGACGGCAAATGATAGATGCCCAAACTTCCTTCGCTCCCCAAAACCATCATTTTGTCGCCGTCCCGTGTGATTGCCAGTGACTCCGGGATTCCCAAATTCGATCTCAAAATAATTGGTGGTGTGGCAATAGCCGTAGCAATGCGATTCTGTCTGACATTCCAAATCCGAATAGTGCGGTCATAACTGCCCGAGAAAATGTACTCTCCCGACTGGTCAATCGTCAATGCACTGATCCAACCGATGTGTCCGAACAGCGTCGTCGACTCCGGTATGGCGTGGGGACTCGTCAGATTCCATAGCCGTACCGTGTTGTCTTGGCTTCCTGTTGCCAACCACTGTCCACACGGTGCAAAGACTATCTGCGTGATGCCGAGTTGATGTCCCCGCAGAATGAAAGGGGCATCGGCAACTCCCCGCCCCACCAAATCGAACACATGGACCACCGCGTCCTTGCCGCCGATTGCCAGCCGGTCAGAATTCGGACTAAACCGAAGGACTTGCACCGCCTGCGGCATCGACGGCACCGGCGTTGCCATCGGAACCACACCGACATCCATTTGACACAGATTCCAAAGTAACACCGAGTGCGGCGATGAGTCGACGACACCGAAACGATCCGGTTGTGGAACATTGCCGAAAGCGACGAGCCATTGTCCGTTCGGCGAAATTTGCAAATCCTGCAAGTCAGGAACACGATCTACAAACGTGATGAGCGTTCCTCCCGGATTTTCGAGGGACATGTCCCAAATCCGAACGATGCCATTTTTTTGTCCGCCGATAATCCAACGCAAGTCCGGCGAGAACACGAATTTCACGTACTCTGCCGTGCCCTGATCGAGAAGATAACCCTGCCGTTCGTCCTCCGGGCTCCGTAAATCCCAGAGCCAAACCGTTTTGTCCCGCAACTGGGCGAGCAGATACCGGTTATCCGTACTCAACGTCATTGTTTCAACGGCAGGGGAAGATTCCAACAGCGGTTCCCCCCACGAAAGCGATGCTAATGCATTGCCAATAATCCAGTACAGCGAATCGGGGAAGGCGTATCCCAGTTCTTCGTAAATCTGTGCAGCGCGGGCGGCTTGTCGAGCACTGTTTTCCGGGTCGGTTGACAATGTTATTTTTGCCGACTCGAGCAACACGTCTGCCGTTTCGCGTGTGATTGGCTCTGCTGGTGGTAGAGGGGCAGGAAGTGGTTCTGGTCTTTCCACCTGAAAAGTGCCCGGGATCGCGGCGAGAGAGTCGGGAACTGTCAAAAGAGAACCGGGGACAGTGTCCCCGGATGGGACTAAAACCGGCGTATCGAGGATCGACGGCGGAAAAATGAGATGCATCGTTTCCGACAGAGACGGTTCAAATGGTGAAATCGCGTATTCCGGCTCGGCAATCGGCAGAAGCGATTCTATCGTCGGTATGTTTTTCAATGTCGTTCGGACTTCCGGCATGGCAAGCAATGGCTCTACGGGTATCGACTGACTCGCAGTCTGCACCGCCGGAGGAGCCACCACGGGTATGGGGCGCGTTTCCGGCTCAACTTCAACGTCTGCAACCCAATCTACCGTCGAACTTTCTTCGGGAAGCAACAACGGTTTTGCAACGAAGAGCACAACCCCCAGCAAGACGCAAACTTGGAGCATGACCGTCCACGCCAAGATGTTTCGCCGTCGTTCCGCTCTTTGGCGGAGACGCTGTTTAACCTGTTCGGCAACCGCACTGCCTGCCTCGCTATCCGTGAGTAGCGGACACTGTTCAACTGAACATGTTTGAGACCCCGCCGCAGATTTCGGCACGACTTCGGGAAACTCCGGCTTGCGCGCCGGCTTCGGTGACTCTAACGTTGTTTCCTTGCCGCATGCAAGACAAACAATCTTCGCAGCACTGCCGGATCCGGTCATCACGAACTCGAATCCGCAGTGTTCACAGCGAATCTGTTTGGGTGTAAACAACTCAATCATGCCGATCTAGGAGCGACCATTGGTCTCCGGGTGGGGAATGCCAATGTCGCAGGTATTTCTTCCGGCGGTCTGTACGTCGTCAGGAATTTTGTAAGGTCGTTTTCAAGGGTCTCGAAAAAGTGTTGCCAAGTTTGTCCCCTTGCCTGCCGGTACATCTTGACCGACGGATGCCAGATAGACCGAGGCTCGGGACCAATACCAATCGTGTGTCGCCAATCGGCACCTTCGGGAACGAGGAGCCAAGTCCGAACCCCGAGCGCACCGGCGAGATGAGACACATAGCCGGGCGGAGCAATCACCAAATCAAGGGCGGTAAGCAACGCCACCATCGAGTCGAGATCATATTGAAACGCCTCGGAAACATTTAGCCGGTACTCCGGGCGGAAACTCACGCCGAACCCACGTTGCTGACTCAATTCATTCCGATGCGAACCGTGTTGCAAGCAAATCCAACACGCCTCATGGCATCGCGTCATCAGACTGCGTAATTCGTGCAGGGGGAGCGACGTTTGCTTCGGGGTTTCCGCCGTCCAAGTTCCCTGCCAAAGGAAGCCGATTTTCTTGGCATCCCCCAGTCCGGAAAGACGGTGAGACCAGTTCGCAACCTGTTCCCTGTCGGGAACGAGATATGCCTTCCGCAGGGGGAAATCATCGATGCTCCGCCGGAAATGCCGGGGCAAACTGCCGAACGCAATTTGTGCGTCGAGCGGAATGTCCCAGGGATTCCTCTCGGGACGGACATCATCGTCGGCAAGCGGGACAAACTCCGCGCGGGGAAAGGAGCGGCGAAAGAGCGTATGCAACGAAGCCTCACACTCGACCACGCAGTGATCGACACACCGGATCAAGTCCGGCAAGCAGGAGGCGAACATCAAGTCCGCCCCGATGCCTTCTTCGGAATATGCTAAGACCCGTTCTGCACCGCTACTGGGGGACCAATTCGGCAAGTCGTGCCGATCCCAAGAGCCAATCGAACTTGCAAAGCGGAACTCCATTGCGTCCCAGCCGTCGCCAAGATTGCCGAGCGCGAGGAGGGATTTTCCGTACCCGTGAATGGCTTGCGGGTACTGGGCAGCAACTTGAAACATCCGTTGGTACGGGGGGAGAGATTCCCCGTATCGTTCGGCTTTTCGGAGCGATTCGGCAAGATAAAAACAGATTTCCGGCGAGAACGAATCAAGCGTTTCAGCAATCCGAAGGACTTCGGCGGCTTCGTCGTGGCGATCCAAGTTCGACAGAATGTATCCGAGCGTCAGCCAGGCGGAAGCGTTGTCCGGCTGAATGACGGTGAGTGCCCGAAACTGGTCCGCCGCCTGGGGATATTGCTCCAACTCAAAATGTACTTGACCGAGGTTGAGGATTAAATCCGGCTCGTGCGGCGTGAGTTTGACCGCTTCGGTGAAAGTTCGTAGGGCATCTGGGCGCAGTCCGAGAGTACGGAAAGAGAGTCCGAGATGCAAAAGGACAGAGGCGATCCAATGAGAATTCGGTCGGGATTCCTGCCGTAAAAGGTTCAGGGCTTTCACAAAGAAGGGGATTCCTCTTTCGGTATTGTCGTTTTGGCAGAGGAGTACGCCGAGTCCGTCGAGTGCACAGACATTTTCCGGTTCTTCTTCGAGTGCTTCCCGATAGAGCCGTTCGGAGTACAGGAAGTCTCGTTGGAGCAGTGCGGCATGGGCTGCGTTGATTTTTTCGTCGCAAATCATGGCGATGGGGAGGTTTTGACCGGAATTCAGGGGGAATTTCTAGGTACTCCCGCTATCTCTCCGTATCGGCAGAAAAAACGGAAAATTTGATATAATCCGCAGAAATTGCCAAAATACCCAAAAAGAGATGGGATTGCGTGCATCAAAAGAGACGCAATTACTTTCCCACTGCCCCGAAGACCGGAAAACCATTTTCGTCAAAACGGAACGTCTTGATGTACACATCCCGCAACCAACCGGGTTGAGTCGTCCGCTTGGTGTGGTAAATTATTAGCGGTTCCGGTCCGTCCAAGAGAAAACTGGCGTGACCGACCCCGAACTGCCGACCTGTCGGCGAGTTTTCAGAGCGAAATACCGGCTCCGGGTGCTTTTTCCAATGCTCTGGATTCAGCGGATCATCGCCGACCAACTCCAACAAGCCGATTTTGTACGTCGGCAACCACGATGCACCACAGGAGTAAGTTACAAACGTCCGATTACCCCGTTTGAGGACTTGCGAACCTTCGTGCAGACCACGCGAACCTAACCTTTCTTCCGTTCGTTCCCAAAGATAATCGTCGTTTTGGCATATCACCACACGCGGTCCCGAAATCGTCGTCGGATCAGACATCGGTGCAATGAATTGATATTGAATATCTTCTTTAGTTTTCCAACCGGACCAGATCGCATACAGTTTGCCGTTGTGCTCCAACACGGTCATATCAATCGCCCAGGTACCGTCGCCATCATCGCCGCCGCGTCCGGCAGCATCAATCGGACCAGTCAATTCGTACTCGCCAAACGGGTCGGCAGTCTTGGACTTCAACACGTAGGTCAAATGATTCTCGTTACGTCCATCGGAAGCCGCAAAATAGACGTACCAATGATCTCCCCAATGCCCTCCCCAATGCCCTCCAAAATGGTGCAGTTCGGGTGCCCAAACCTGCTTTGAATAGGGTCCCGTCGCCGGTGCTCGCCAAATCTGATGTCGGGTGCCCAGTTTCATCGGACTGTCCGTGTCGTACAGCGTGATCCCGAGGTCTCTGTCGGTGAAACACCAAATATATCGGTCACCATTCTTGACGATCCACGGATCGGCACGGTTCTCGAGCACCAGTACACCGGTCTCTTTATCGGGATGATTGAATATCGTCTCCTGTGCAAAGCAGGGAAGGGATAGGAACAGAAGGCAAAACAAAGGTCGCAAGGTCATGCCGCTGTTATAGAAGATTTTTGCATTGCCGTCAAGAGGGCGGCATGGCAGGGCGATTGCAAGTTTCCAAACAGGTAGGTTGCCGACCGCCGGGCGGCAACGTCGGCGATAGCCGACTGACACCATCGATACGTTTCCGGTTGTCCCCGTCGGCTATCGCCGACCAGTCGCCCGGCGGTCGACTGACTACCTTTTCTCCTTTTTCTCCTTTTCTAAACAAAAATTTGACACATCGGAACATCCGTTGTATACTAACATCTTGGATACAACAAACATCATGAACACAACTAATATCATGAACACAACTAATATCATGGATACAAATACAAATATGAATCGCCGCCAGTTTTTAAAGGCCGGCTTGGTGGGTGCGGCGGGGTTGTTGATTGGAAACCGGGCCGAGGCCCAAGTAGGGGGGACATCTTATAATAGTGTCTTAGAGAAATTATATGCGCTTAATCCATTTATGATGTATGCAAATACTATTCATGAAATAAACTGGGATGACCCTATTCTTACAGATGAAAATATTGGTTTCCATGAAAGATGGCGAGAGGTAATCGGTCCCAATAGGGAAACCCAGGCCATGCCGCACGAGTTCCAAAGGTGGGTGCGAACACTTAACGAGTATGTTAAAGAAGGCATGATATTTACCGGACGACCAATACAAAACCGCACTGGCAGGGTTATAGTTGATTTAGTTCCAAATGCTTATCATCCTGGTGCAGGTGGTGCTTCTGGTGATGCAAAAGGTATATTTTTCAATAAAACGTATGGACAAGGTTTTATGCGTCAAGTTCGCTCCTCTGAAAAGCCGATTACTTTAATAATGTTACATGAGATAGGGCATGCTTTAACTCCCGAATCGGATTCGCGAACTGACTATCCTTGGGCCGAGGCCGAGGCCTCGTCTAGGTTTATCATGGCTTGTATTTATGCCAGAAGACCAGACTTAAAGCCTGCTAATCTTGCGGGGGATTTTAATAGTGATGGTAGTATAAATAAAATTTTAGACAATTTGGTAAAAGGTACTACTGAGGATTTTGCGTATGGTTGGAATAATAGGTTTAATTTATATATGCAGGGTCTGATTAAAATTGTCGGGGTGGACGTGTTGCAAAACGCGGTCCAAAGTTATCACAACGATACATTCAAGCCAACCCATTTATATCCTCCAAGCGGAGGAGGAAGAATAGTAGGTAATATTCGGATTCGGGATAATAGAAAGTCCAACGCCCATGAATTTTTTGACCGTGTTGCCCATTTTCATGATTTGGCATTGGATGATCCTGAACAAAAGAAAAATATTCCAAATGTGGGGCAACGCTATTCAGGTGACCAGATCATTACGAAACTGCCCGCTATTTTACTTGAAATGCCAGAGTTCAAAAGAAACCTGACCCCGGAACAAATGGCAAGAGTGGCGAACGAAACAAAGCCTGGGGGCGGTTTTTTCGTGGTTGATAAGACCCCAGTGCCAGAAGGGTACGTGCGCATCGCCGTCCAACCGCCCGCGCCCCGGCCATTTCAAAATCCGGCGACTATGCGTCCGCAACCGGCACCCGCCACCCAACCGCCCGTCGCTGCCCAACAACCCACGCCCAATCCGACGACTGCGCCGCGGCTTACCACCCCCACAATCACCCCTCAAGCCGAAAACTCCGATCTTATATTCCAACAACCACGTGCAACGTTCCAACCACGTGCAACATTACCGCCACGTGCAACTACGACGCCCGCGCCGACGACTGCGCCACGTCCGCAAGGTTCGGGGACGTTTTTTGATCGGCGGTAATGTCGCTCTTTGACATTCGCGGCTCGAAAGTGGTTTCAGTCCAATTTTTCCATCAGTTGAATGTTCTGATTGACCAAGTGCATATCCGCATTGTCTACCAACCGTCTCGGTCTTGCCCAAGTCCATCGTT
>Ga0123353_10003588_pt1 | contig 19652 bp, 10 predicted proteins | sample TergutLab28metaG_3_FD_92763 | JGI IMG/M metagenome (GOLD analysis project Ga0123353, IMG submission 92763) | Labiotermes labralis P3 segment gut microbial communities from Petit-Saut dam, French Guiana - Lab288 P3 | ecosystem: Host-associated > Arthropoda: Insects > Digestive system > Gut ... | reverse complement strand
TGAGGGCGATCGGTTATCTTGTGCCGCGAATAAGAATATGTGGCGTTATATGTCCATTCCTCCATACATATTTGGGGCATGATGCACAATGAAGCACGAGATCACTTAGCTTCTGCCTTGGAATAAATGTTACAGATCGCTAAACACTATGTGGCTGCGTTATTTTTAATAAACAAGACTTGAGTCTGGGCACTTCGTGAAGGTCTGTGCCTGCCATAAAATGATCGCGACTGGCTCAAGGGAGGAGTAAAGAAAGAAAATAATACGAAGCTCTTTGCTTGCCTATTCCATCGAACTTGTGTGGCTTGCATTTCAGATTTCGCGATTCTATGTTTGTTAAGTGAAATTAGCATAAAAAATGGTGAAGCACTGTGTATGTAGACAATGATGGAGAATAACTGCAAATATAAGAAATAAGCTGTTACAGACAACCGGGAGGGGGTAGTACACCAGTTTGGGCGTTGGGCTGGGGATAGCAAACGTTTCTCATACCAGACAGCTAGCGTGTTGATAAGCTTCACTCAGGACCGCGGACTTGGACAGTTATTCGGCGCATCAAACTGCGTAAATGGGCATATGTGGTAGGATAACATTAAGATAAGTACCAAATGGGATGGGATGTGAGGTTGTGGACTGGATTCACCTGACCCAGCATGGGTTCGGTGGTGGGGTCTTGTGAACACTGTGTTGTTTAATTCTAAAGCTGGCATACAGAGGATTATAGGAATAATAGGGTAAAGGTGGTGAAGTTGTCGCAGTGTGTGAGCACCATACTGTGAAGCCATATGGAGGAGTGGAGATATGTTCTATGTCCGTGCATTCAAGAATATTTATATTATGTAACCAACAAAGATACATCAATGAAATTTATTTTATCATATATTTCTAAACACCGACATATTTCGGTCGTAGGTCGTAAGCGATCTCAGCTACGATACACAACATTACTTAATTGATAGGGTGTGTGTGTCAGGTAGGTATATACAACTAAGAAGCAACATAAACACATTAATTTTATCTGTTTTTTTTTTTACAATAACGTAGTTCGACATTTTGTGACCACAATAAACTCCTGGGTTGAACAGTAACATCGGGTGGTTTTAAGTATTCAGTTTTTGTATTTATTTTTACGTTTTTTTGTATTATTGCATGGCACCCTGATGATGGTCGCAGAAGCGACCGAAACATGTCGGTGAATAGTAATATATGATACAATGAAATATTTCTTTATGGTTGTGCGTTTGTTGGTTTTTACATAATATAAATCTCCACACATTTTTGACCACGGAATAGAGAGAGGTGGTTGGGTAACATTTTTGCTTGACATGGTGAATGGAATTACAGTGTTGATCTTTTTGACAGATGCGTGACAGGATTCGCAGAAATTGTTTTCGCTCTCAGACGTTATTTTACGTTAAATAATGCGATGCACTCATGTACTGCATAAACACGAAGTCATTTTTGTGGTTTTAGTTTTATGTACCTCCCATGAAATTAAATGCCAATACGCATATGGTTAAACATGAGTACGTGAAGGTAGAACGAGGAAGAATCTGAAATCCATATGCCCATTTCAATTGCGTAACGACTGACCGTTAACTGTGGTCCCAGTACTGCTAACCTCACAACTCTATTCTGTAAACTATCGTGGCAGGGTTCAGCAGTTCCATTAGGCATGAGCTTTCACTTTTTTGTCTTTAAATGCCTCCCTAAAAAAAGAACGAATCTGTAAGGAAAAGGCATACCTTCGACCGATATTCATTCTTAACATTTTATTAACGGAAACTAGTTACAGAAATGTTTTGCACGCATACGAGGTGAATGAGAGCACACAGATCCAGTTCAGTTCGACGTTATGTAACACGAGTGAATTACGAAGCCCTGTATGTGGAAGTATTTCAGCGGCTGGAAATGACACAAACTGTGACCATTAGCATAGGCTTCATAAGGCAAGCCTCGAAGGCAGCTTGAGTTCAGTGACTCTGCTTTCTGGATGCAGATGAACGATGAAGACAAGATTCGTACTCGCTGTCATGTACAGACTGTGATTAGCAAGACGTGCCAGTCAAGACACACGTTATAATGTGAGATACGAGGTGTTGGTCCTTCGGCAGTATCGTAGTAAGGAGATGATGTCAAACTGGATATTGCACCACACGCATTTGCATATAGACTGTATGTAATGAAAACCCCCTCAAGGAAAGTTCTTCTACTGTCCGTGTTTTGTCGTATGGACAAAAAATTACGACGACGACTCAGGCCTTGAATTCTATCTGTGTTTGTGTGAGTGAGTGATAACCTGCTGTGGCACTGTCACTGTTGCTGAGCCAATGACAGCCTGTGAAGCTTGTCACAACGTCGTCTGCACTTACTATCATTACACACTTCTATCTGACCATGTCCGAGACCTTTTTTAACACTTGGTAACGTACTGATTTTTGCGTGATTTCAGGCTTTCGCTCTTCTGGGATGTTAAGCAGTGTAGAATGGTAGTTACCGACATTTCAGGACAAGCTTTTAAAAAGTTACCGACGAGTAAGAAGTGCCATCACATATTTACGTCGCTGCGGTACACTTTAATGAGCGTAATATAGCGTAATCTGTTGCGCATTTGATATATTTTTTTTTCAGTTCTCAGATCACCCGTCGTTTTGGGAGAGACAAACGACACTTTCGTAATTTATGAGGCCCCTTCTTGAATTTTACGTCATATATTTCACGGTTCAGAATAATCGACAGGACTACAGAGGGTTGTGCTACCTGACTGCAGTCCTTCTGTGGATAGCAGTGCTCCTCGGTGTTCAGGATGGACAACAGTTACAGCAAAAAATGTATTTTATGAAAAATAATTTGTGAAATATTGAAACATGCAGTGGTTAAAGGTAAAGGTAACATTCATCCTGGAACATGTCGTGAAGACCTAGAGAGGGGAGTAGAGGTATAGCTATACTCTTTCTTTAACCTGGAAACTAGATGCGGGTGGATGGTCAACACCACTCCCCGGCCGCTTTACCGCCGGGAAGGAGACCTGTACATATTGTACAGGAGGCTTGTGGAGACCAGAGCCGGTGTTCACGGGTGCGGAAAATCTCGCCATCACAGGGATTCGGTTCCTGGATCGTCCAGCCCATAGCTAGTCGCTTATCAAGTGGCTCTATATTGTAATGTACTGTATTCAGTTCTACGATTAAACATGTTTTTGTTAACACGAATTGTTTACACGCGATTGAAAAATAAATGAACGCTGTATAACGGGAACTTTCGCATACCCTTGTTGGCCATTAGGCGATTTCATCGACCATTGTGAAGATATAAGTTTGAATGACGGGCTAAATTTTTTTCTGATCTGACCGTATTTTTGTTACGCGACGTCTCACAAGAACACAATTATCGCGTTATAGCAGAACTGACTGTACAGACAAAACCCGTCGTCATCGGTGCCAACCGTGTCCGTCTGTGCATTGGCCTCCCCATGGCTATACCGAGTAGGTTTCAAAACAGATTGTCCCATTGCGTGGGTGACCCACTGAATCTCACAAGCACTGACGAATCTTACGTAATTCACTGTAACAGCTGGCGCCATGGTGTCTTCTCCCGCCAGCTAGTGAAAGGACCAGAATAAAAGGAACGGTGTAATGCAGGAAGGTCAGGGATGCAGCGGAAGATTCGCTCATTGCCGTTTCATATCTCATTTAAGAGAAAACAATCTTATCGGCTTGAGTCGGTATGAATGAAGTGAATGGACCGTGTGTGCGTGTTGTAGTTCCTTAAACTTACGTGAATCTGGTTTGACTGGCCGGTAGAAATGAACTTTGGTGATGTGACTATAATTTGTGGAGACGGGTGTCGGCACTGGTGTCGAGGTCTCTGTTACATCTGCGGTTCCCGCCACGGCGCCAACAGTGAGATATGTGCAAAACATTGCGTTTTGGGACGAACATGAATCTTTCTGTGTTTCGTGCGGTTCTTACAATAAAACTCCGATATCTTCCTAAGCAGCATTAGCCTGTTGTCTTCTTAATGGATATAATTTGTGTCTTCTGTGATTTAGGACCAATTTGTAGGCGCGTTCGCAAAACTGCGAAAAGTAACTATTATCTTTGTCGTGTGTGCCTGTCCGTCCGTCCGTCTGTCAAGTTTCATTAAAATCTGACAATCACGGGTATTGTACATGGAGACCAATATACATTTTGATCATAACTCGCGCAGTTCTTTTTAGAATGAGAAATGTGCCAGAAAAAAGCTGTAGAGAAAATAAAGTTACATTTTACGTTCAGTAACTTTTTCTCGATAATCATGCTGTTTATGACATAAGGTGGAAAAATATAGTAAAGCCGGGCAGGCCACAGATGGGAGTATAAAACGGCGCATGCGCTTTGCATGCTGGATTTCCAAGGCTACAGGCAGACTCTCAAAATGTATGATACTTATTGCTCTTGCACTTCAACAGTGGTTCCACGAACGCGCGTCAATGTTACGTTATACGTACATTGACTGTCTTGTTAAATGTACTCGTAGATGAAATGTATCATACTTCAGAAGTTTAAAAAAAAAATTTTTTTCCAGTTTTTGGCCAGGAAATATTTCAGAGTATTTTAATTGTACAGTTTAGTAACGGGGATGCGATAGCCACACAACATTAGAAACCTCGAATTGAAAAGACCACTTGAGGGAGTTAGACGTAGGAAAGAAGATAATATTAAAGTGGATTTTGGAGAACGAACGACAGGGAAATAAGGTGTGGGGCTGTGGAGTCTGTTCATCTGATTGGCTGATGAACACGGATTTCTCTTCATCATTCCCCATGTCGTATAGCCATAATGTCTGTTATTTTGAGTGTAACACCTTGTATGTAGGATATAAAAGATTCTTCATAAAACCTGTAACTCACGTTCAGATATACCCCCCCCCCCCTTTCTCCATTTTCAGTGACTTAACCTTTAGACGACTAACGTCAACTATATTTGACGTACCGCACCGCTAACCTCTAAAGTTGCATTTTATGTATTTATTCAACAAATATAGGTACTGAATATTTTAAACATGGTGTATACTCTCCGTTTTTTTCTCTTCAAAATGCAGTTTGTTTCATAATTCTAATGTATTTGGTTCCAGTATTATTCACATTTTATATACAGGGTGTGCTAAAATTAAAAAAATAATTCCGGCGCCAAAAGGTTAATAGTTACTACTGTCAAAACGGAAAGCTAACTATGTACATAACTAGGACTTCATGTTGTTATTTCACATTCTGTAGAACGTGGCCAAATCTTAGGTTCTGTCTGTTTCGAAGACTATCAAGATCAAAGTTTGGGATCGTACATGACGTGAAAGGTAGTGTCTCTCACAGCCAAAGATGTTCGCACTTATCTCTCTCCGGCAATTTCAGGGTCGGGTAATTGAAATTCACGCTTGCGGGATGGCCTAGATTGACATGGCTTTCATACCTAGTTTTATGGACGTGTTTTATTTCCTCAAAAATGTTCAGGGGTCAAATACTCGTATGTACACACATTCGACAATGATGCCACGACAAGTGTATGTATTAGTCATATGATGAAATCGTAGTAATAGCAGTGCGTTCAGTTGCGACCTGAAAAAGAACTTTTAATGAACTCGTTATGAAAATGTGAAGGGATTCGTGACTTACAAGCATTCTAGTTCTTACAGATTATGGCTCGATGAATGGCATGATGTTCAGATTTGCGCGACGTTCAATCACGTGTGTTAGAAATATGACCACAAGTGCTTAGGGACGAAATCGAATATTTTACATTCCAGTGTATTTGTCTCCTAGTTGCACAGCGTTTTAGAATTAAACGCTGTTCATCCAACTATCACTCATTACAGCTCTGCCTGTTCCATTGCTGGCGTATGCAGATAGGAAAATTTGATTAGATCCTTTACATCAACAGCGTGGAATAATATTCTCAGCGAGAAACTGTTTGTCGTTCGATGGACAAGGACTTCTCCGTCCGTTAATGTAGTCCGAAAATGTTCCATTTGTCATGTTTTTGAGACCCTGTTGAGCCAGCTGAGTCTACTGCACATAACTAAGCTACTTGTATAATACTAGTTTAGTATTATCCTCCGAACATGTAGGTTTTCCAAGTGGGCTTCTAAGATTTTACATCCGAAGTGTATGAATGAAATTTGGTAGACCAATTCAGTTGAATTAGAAGTTAGTAAGCGAACGCAGTGTGATGTGTGTGTTGCCTTTGCTGCTTCTACTGTTGCTTGCTGAGAGAACCTGTTTCTCTGTGCCAGGATGGCCACATGGACGAACTTCGGGAGCCGCACTGTAGGAAGCAACTAAGACAAGAGCCATGCATTAATAAAATAAACTATATTTTATTTACTTATTAGTTCTGTTTCTCCAAGTACAGTAATTTGTTTTTCAGGTAGATATGAATTTCCTTTCTTTAGAAAATCTTTGAAAACGCCGTTCTTGCTCAGCCTGACACGCACTTAAGCTGCGTGATTGTTATTTTTACCGGCAATTTCGGCGATCCGCAACGATGACGTGCTCCAGGCGCATGGGGATCGCGATCCACCTTGTGGCTACCTCTGGCCTTTACCGTTTCGTGCTTTTAAATTCTCTTTTTGTCAAGGTCACACGGTTATTTCAGTTTTCAATATTAAGCGATGATTGAGATGTTCATGTAATTCATTTCATACGCACAATTCGTTTAGATTATGAGCAGTTTTTAGCAACAGGCACTTAAAACAACTTCATGACAGATTAATTTATAGCGCAGTTTGAGTAGAGAATGTACTGTGGGTTTGATTCGAGTTGTTTATCAGAACAGGCAAGTCTGTGCTTCAAGGTCGTCTTCCCATATTTTTGTGTGTAAGATCCTTTTATGCGGTGCCATCAGTTTCTCTGTCTGCGATCTTGTCAGTAGAACCGGTTCTTACAGCGCATAGAGATCTGTTTGCACCTTCATCAGCGGTCAATACTCGGCGCTATAGGAGTAAATGTCCTACGGGAATATGCGTTCATAAGATTGTATGTAGAATTTGGTTATATCAGTATAGTTTCTGTAAATATCCGAGCTTTGGCTAGTGGAATACAGAGACGCTCCCCGATATACGACCATGAGGTTGGTGTATTAGCGCACGCGTACGAGTAGATGTTGTGACTGATCTCATTGTTTTTTTTTTTCGTCAGTGTAGTGCGATGTGGCCGAACTAGAACAACAAGATATACAACAACCCCCAAAGATTGTGCTTGCAGAAATGGCCGCTTCCATTAACCACATAAATGATGCATGTAAGACTGTATAAAATGGGACCGAATATTGAAAGATTCTCAAAGGTAGATCGCTTAATTCAGCAACCCGTTGTCTGTTATGGATAAATTTATTCAAAAGTTGCAAAGTAAAGATCGCGTTACAATGGGGCGTAGTAACGTAGACCTACAAGAAGAAGCATGTGCTGTGTACTAGTTGTATGGTGGATAGTGTGGAAATGGCACCTGAGGCTCAGATATCCAGAACGTGAACCGTGTGTTTATGTGCAGCTCTTGCAGCAATATGTTGCGGCTGTTACTGCTAATGCCCACTGGGGTCGGTGGTATGTCAGTTCACATTCACTTCGTTGGGTTTCTGCATGGCATCACGTGTAGCATGTGCGGGACACCCCACATTTCATCTCTGAAGACCGCCAGTTCGATCCACTAACACCGGAGAGCGAGACGTTTTGCCTGCTTCTGTTCAATTCAGGCCAGAAGGTGTCCTCTAAAATACCTGCACTAATGAAAGACATAGTTTTAGTTTTTCAGTTACAGATTTGTTTTACTGTTTTGTAAGAGGATTTGTTTGTATGCATTTTGGTGTATGAGCGTAAGAAAGAAAGTTCCCGTCAGTTGTCTTTGCTTGCGTGTTTTCCTGTATTCGCGTGTCTCATTCTTTTTGTTGCATGCATCTTCATTACCATTCTTCATGCTGACAAAGGGACATGGTCGTTTGCCACTTTAATCCTCTTTGTATTCCTGGTGTTCTGGCAAATCTCCAGATTTCCACATACCTCAACTTTTTTTTTCGTTTTATAATCTTAAACTTGATCTCTCTTAATATACTTCATAATGCGTTTAACGAAAACATGCTGATTTTATCGTTGTTTGTTCGTATAGCGTAAGCTAATAAATTTGAGTTGTAGATTGTCATTGGCACCTTACACTCATGTGAGTATGTACTAGCGTTTCCGAGGAACCCACTGCATTCCTTTTCTTCTTCACAGAAGAAGGAGGCGGTAGATTTCTCCGAAACGTGGGTAAATACGTGACCACATAGTGCCACGAATCGGAACGTCACGTACAAAGCCACGGCAGTAAATTATACAGAATTAGTGAACGGGAATATAGCCGTGTGTAAAACGTGAGAGGTAACATTACCCCTGTCTGCGTCACGAAGGATTATAGTGGGAATAAGGGTATAGCTCCTCTGTTTTTTATCTGGACACTAGATGGAAGCAACTCTTCAACTTCTTGCTTTGGCTGCTTTACACCGAGGAAACAACTCCCATTACCCATTGAATAGGAGGTTTGGTGGACCCCAGATTCAGTGTGGACGTTTTGGAGAAAAGAAATGTTTGCTACTGTTGGTTATTGAACCTCCCTCGTCGAGCCCATGGCTTAGTCACTGTGCTAAGTGTGCTATCCGAGCTTCCATCTCCTCCCCTGTTCGTAAGGTCTTCACAACCAAAAAAGCATTTTTATTATTACTGTAGTCCTACAGTTCGTTTTAAAATAAGCCTGGATCAAGCAGCTTCGTTGAAATGGTCACTTTTATTGTAATTGGGATGTGCCCGTTCGGATCTCCATTGCGATATCGATCATCCTGACATTTTGTGGTTTTCCACAGTCTTCACTTGAAAATTGCAGGTTCTTGCTTTATATTAGACCATCACCCTTTATTTCCACATCATTTCCAATTCATTTGTCACCATCATCTAATCATACAACGCTTTGTATTCTTGAGTTGCCTAAAGCGTTGTTTAATATACCACAAAACAAAAGAAACTCGCGCGAAGAACGGGCGCTTTCACTAGTTGCAGAATAAAGGCTATTAGTAGTCTGTACTTGTGCATCATGGTTGTTACTTATGAGTTTGCGTGCATATGTTTGTGTTTCCGTTGTATGAGTTGTTGCGGTTTTGTTATCCGATGGGTAAGTTGAGTTATATGACAGGTACCACAACTTATTAAGCCGATATCCACTCTGACATATATTCTACAGTATTGTACTGTCTGTATGAAAAAAAAGTTTTATAAGGCATCATGTAACATGTAGATTGTACGTAATAGGTATTTGAAAGGCATGATAACGTCACAGTGGGTAATGACTTGTTACTTGCATCTATGTGACCTGTTAGGTTTTGCAGAATGAACACTGATTGATTACTTTCACTGATACACTGCCTGCTGGCGCCTTGTAATTACTGGTACGTAAGACTACGAACGAAAGTTGGATATAACAATGCTCTGCACCAGAAATGTGCACAGTTGAGCCCGATACGCAACGCTTGGTAATGATGTACACCAACACTGAGCAAATTGGCTCAAACGATAACGCGTCTGGGTTGTAGTCGGTAGGATATCAATTTCAAACTTGACCGGGGCGCCGACTGTTATGAGTAGGGTACGTCATTTGTTTTTCCCAGTTACTCTAGTGAAGTATCAGTATAGTACCTTCAGTTATGTCGCTTCTACTTCTGTATTCCTGTCCAATTTATTCGTCACTGCCATCCAAACATTTGACATTGTATAGTTTAAATTGTAGCGTCGTTGATTAAACTGCAGTGTATATAAGGCAATAATTATCCAATATACAACCATGGAACATAAAATACAGTGTATATAACTTAATTGATCCCCCCGTGTTCCCTTGCGTTGGATCTATCGGAGCGACTTATCATGCATGAATGATGTCGACGTAATTTCTGATCAAACCTTTGAAGGCTAGATCTAATATTTAATATAATACCGGCTTTTTAAGACTAAAATTGATAAACGCGATACAAAAATATGCAGTCCGTACCTCAAAGGGGACATGGCCGGCAACCATTATAAATACCAGTTGGCTAATGCTGTATACGGAAATGGTGGCTGTTTATTGTAAGAGTCGTACAGAACTACATCAGTACCCTGTGGAAAGAATGCAGATGTTTTAGTGTTAAACCTGGCGGTACAGTAGGCTTTCAGAGGGCTAAATGCAAGCGTGTTATATGTTGAAAACGTGAGACTGAAATGTCTGCATAGTATGCAGAGTCAGAAGGTGACGCAATGTGAGGCCACAAAAGTACGGTTAAGCCTTTATATTACTAATGCATAAACACTGAACTCTAGTTTGCCCATTTTGCCGTGCTAGTATATTCAAGTTGCAAGCAGGCACGTGCTTTTGATATAGGCCTGTGCAATTTCCTTTCACTGTACTCGGTTCTTTGCTATTGTTTTTCGTTATTTTTAATTACTACATGGTGTGTGTTGAAACACAGGTACAGGGAAACTTACTATTGTATGTACCGTGCATGATGCAGATTTTAACGTATGTAACCAACTTTTTCCTGCACTGAGAAATAAATTCGATACACAGGGGACTATGTATCGAATGTGTTTATTTCTCAGTGTATGAAAAGTTGGTTAGATAGGTTGAAACAGATGCAGGTAAGCAATATAAAAAATGTGACAACATGCGTACTCCACATCCTGTCGTCACTTTGGTCAACTTTTGAGGCCATAGATTGTGTAAAGTGTGTTCTGTGTGAAGACCCTCCCCGAGTTACGCAATATTAACGTTCCGCAAGGTCAGGCACAAGTTGGAATTGAATATACATACGGTGAGCTGTGTGTGTGTGTGTGTGTGTGTGTGTGTGTGTGTGTGTGTGTGTATACGGGACTCCAGTTGACCTGTACAGTTAAACACACTGGAACTTGATCGGCCGCAGCGTGACTGCTCCGCCGCCTCCCAGTTTTCCTCCACCACCATCGTCTCACTGCGCTGTTATTTCAAAAAGGAAAAGTTCGGCAAGCGTTTCAAAAATGTTATTGTTTCGATTTATGTCGTACTATAAAAATTTCTTAAGTCCGAATTTGCGTAACGGTGAAATTGCTGAAGTTTTTGACTGTCTATATGTATGCGTATGTATGTACGTACGTATGTATGAATGTATGAATGCATGCATGTATGTATGGATGGATGGGCGTGTATTTGTTTATGTGACTGCAAAGAACTGTGTGCGTGGTTAGTTGGAAAACAAATTCTGTACGGATGTCACCACAGACAGTAAACAAATGTAATAAGGAATGACGTGCATGCTTTCGGATAATACTCTTTTATTTTCGGTACTGGAGTATTTGGCCGAGTGCTGAACAACTGGCTTTTGGTCCTTGGCAGAGGCATGTGATTTTTAGCACGTTTGCAATGGAAAGTTTCACAACTTCTAAGATACAGTGAGGCTTTTCGGTAATCATAGCTGGGAGATTCCGCAGAACTAATTTCGTAAGACTGGCACAACTCATTTAACGTAGCCTCGAACGACGGTGTTTTGCTTTTACGCTGATGGCGTTAATGACCAAATATTTTAATGGATGTTGCCCGAACTCTGACGTTTTCTCTGGTGTCTGGCTGGATATTCAACGGCCAGACTGGTAGGTAAATTAGTTGTTTTTTTTTTGTCTGACCTCTTCTACCTACTCGTTGTAGGTGTAGAGGGTAACTGTTGTGCGCGATCGCACTCAATGACACACACACTGGACGAGTGATCAGCCCGACGTAGAGACCTCTACCTGTGCAACACACAACATTCACAAGAGAAATACATCCCTTACTTCGGCAGGATTCCAACCCACAGTCCCAGCAACCGAGCGGCCGCCGATCTTTGCTTCGGACGACGTCGCCACGGGGATAGGCTTAATTAATTGTTATGGGGGAAATGCTCTGTTTTACATTCTTTCGGCTGTACATTGTTATTTTCAAGAAAGCACCGTCTTTATTAAGGACGGATTTAATGCCCAAGGTTATAATTTGAGACATCAAATGTTCGTGTTGAGAGAGTTCGACATTTCGGTATCCGTGCGACCGAACTGTCGCTGTGATCTGTAGTCTAAAAAGTGTTCCAGATTGCTCATATGCAGCGTTGTGTATTGTAAGAGGCGAAAGTAACGTTATGAAGGTAATGCAGAATGCCAGAGGCTGTGCTTGTTTTGTATGCGCATAATGGTCGCATTAACAAGGCTGCTGAACATGATACATTTGTTAGTGTTGGGTTATGCAGTGCAAAATAAAGTACAGTATAATATGCGCCACTCGCCTACGAACATTCGCTCCAGTTTCACAGGACAAGTGCCCTTTTAATACTGCCGGCAGCCGTTTGGGGGGAGGACATTGAAGACAGGTAATCTGGAGCGAATTTTTTAGGCTTCTCGCCAGATTCTTTCAGGTTACGTGAGTGTTGTTAACCTGACTTTCTTTTGAACAATATAAACAATGTACTTATAACGTAACATTGTGGCGCGTTCGTATAACCATTGTTACAACGGAAACGCAGCAATGCGTTATGTGTGTGTGTTGTTTGCGTACATGTCACTGTCAGCTATATAAAAATATTGAGTGTTGTACAACAATGCTTTTGTGTCGCCGCAAGAATGACACGTACGTTGGTCTTCATATAAAGTGCCCCATGCTGCACTGACACAAAAGAATGTTCGTTGCTCGCCGTTTTTAGACGGACAGTTTGGCTAAACAGATCGTAATGACAGATAAGTCGTTGCGCAGTGTCTTATTTGTGTGTTGCCGTAAAACATTTTACAAGATCAGACGGATTTAATTATGAAGCATAATGTGTTAAATTTTATGAGTGTGTCTGTATTCTTGCCTTAGTTGTTCGCCGTGAAACTCGTATCTTTTCCACGCCATTTCATAAACGGCACGATTTTCGGAACAACAGAAATTAACATAAAAGGTTTGTGTTTTGATTTTCTCTACAACGTTTGTCTGAAACATTTCTAATTCTAAGAAGAATTCAGCGAGATATTTTCATAAATTTACGTAGGTCTTCTTGTAAAGTACCCGTAATTCTTATCACTTTTTAATCGAACGTGAGTTTTCTCGACATATTTTCGAAAAGTCTCCAAATATGAAATTTTAAGTAAATCCGTCCAGCGGGAGCTGAGTTGTTCTATGCAGCTAGACAGACAGACATGACGAAGCTAATAGTCGCTTTTCGCAATTGCCAACGCGCCCGATAAGGGAAAAATAGCTACTTTAGGTTGAGTTTTTACGTACCTGGACCTCTCTTATGTTTTGAGGCGCATATGTGCAGGGAAGAAGTAAACTCGTGCACAGCCTTTCCATGGCGTTATTCCTTGTTAAAAAAAAAATACGTCGAAAGTTGTAACTTTTCGAGATACACGTCACTATCAAAATGTATGTCCCTCTATTCTTTCGTCTATTCCATGACCGTTCATCACACCTGAACCCCGCTGTGCGCTGTGCGTCTAGGCAAGGAGAGACTACAGCCGTACGCTGCCTGCGGTACGCGACTGTTACATAGCTTCGAGCAGGACACTACTTGATGAATAATGGAGTGGAAATAATTCGGAAGGAAGACTGTATGTAACCGAATGACTGTGCTAGGATTTACCTGGAAGTGCCGATGAAAATGTAAAAAATCCACATAAGGGTAACCGATGTCTGAAGTTCAATAAGACACCGCTACACCATCCCGGCCCCCTTTATATATATATATATATATATATATATATATATATATATATATTACATAAAATCATGACAGCCCGTAGTTTCCGTAATGGGCGCATATTCTAATAAATTTACACTACTTACAGCTTCCCAAACCCTTCGATTGACCCAATCCTCTATATTGTTCTCCCAACAAAGAACTCGGGAATCCAGCTGTTTCACACAGTGTTGATCTACAAGGCGTCAAGTATTCCCTGGACAACAGTTTCTGGAGGAGATGGGGTCCCCCGTCTGAAAGTCGCACACCCGAGGCCATGGCCAGTTAGGCAACACCCATGAAGTACAGAGGCGTCCATCGACAACCAGCTTTACTCACGTCGAAATACAAAGCGATGTTGCGTTGCCATTGTAGTCTAATTGTAATGTGCAATAAGTGTGTTATAATCACACTACGTAAACAGCATTCCAAACAAAGACGAGTTAGTTATCCACAGTGGAACACAGTCAAAATGGTTCTGATTTGTTAAATGAGTTGTCATTACTTGCAAATAAATATGAATAAAACTGATCTTCAAAATATTTATTGTTTTGTATGAATGTGTGACTGAAGATGGCCTGATAGTTTTCGGCCGAAACATATTGTCGTGCAAATTTAATACAGCAATAATATGTGAAAACGGTAAACTAACCTCGCCGCATTCGTGTTTTTAAAGACGGAATTTGAATAAAAAACACCCTGTGCAGTAACTTTACCTGGTTAACCGACAGGCACATTTCAAGTCCATGTAAGACAACATCTGTGCCTCCGGAAGTACGTTCAGTTTGTGGTTCCTGCAGTCTGTCGATTTGATTTCTTGTACGAAATAAAGATAAGTGTACAAATTTGAAAAACCAGACTTGAAAATACGTAATTGGAAAGAATGAAGTACGAAGACCAGTTAACAGCTTTTTAGATTTCGATAATGAGACAGAACTTCTTGAACATGGGATCTGTCCATCGAAATGTTCGGCATATTACAGGTTATACAGAATTTTATTGTGTGCTTAGTTTTTTTAATACTCCTCATGAGCCGTATATATTTCGTATGCTGATTTGTCGCCTCTGTATTCAGTATTAGCAGAACACTTTGACTTCTGTTCATGTATTAATTGTGTAGCAGTTCTGTAGAGTTCCTTAAGACACAAAGTAAAATAAATGGGATATAGTGAATAAAATAGCGGATTAAATTAAAGACCGTTTTGCCCTGTGTGTGTGTGTGTGTGTGGAACCCTTGATCCGGTCGTTCTGAAAGTCCTTGAAACAAGTCATACTTGTACGCTGGCGGGCAATTGAAACAACTTTGTCGGCCAGTCGGCAACCACTACCAGCTGATATGTAAAACTTCTTTCTTTCTACCGGATGGCCTTGCACTAGTAACGAAGCAAGACAGTTTTTGTGGTGTTGTAGAGAGATATGCCCGACCAATCTCGGGCTAGTCGGTTTCAATCTCGGGCGGAGCCCTCTCTCTCAACACCCGCTTGTTACGTACTATGAGTGCCCTGATGTCATATCACCAGAACACATTTTAAGGACATTTTATTTTTCTGTTTCGTACGTATCTGAAACATGTTTCGTTCTAGATTTAAAAATCTGCAGGCTGTGTATCTGCGCTGGTCCATATTCATTCGCTGAATGATAGAAAGTCTCATAACATCTTGTTCGTTTGTTTAAACGTATTATTCTGAATTACGACTCAGCCGGAACACGCACTGAAATTGAAATTTCTTCACATAAGGCTTATTATATACGTGTCTGTGTGGTGTATTTAAGGCACCTATGAAAGCTTTAATTAGCTCAGTCGGTATAGCGACTGACTACGAGCTGGACGGTCCGGGATCGAATCCCGGTGAGGACGAGATTTTCCGCCCGTCCAGACCGGTCCTGAGGCCCACCCAGCCTCCTATAAAATGGGTAACGGGTCTTTCCCGGTGGTAAAGTGCGGCCGGGGCTTCCTGCTGACCACTCACCCCCTTCTAGTGCCGCGGTCATGGAAGAGTAGAGCTATACTTCTGCCCACCCTCTGGGCAACACCGGGCCTATGACGGGATCACTTTACCTTTTACCTTTTAGCGAAGCTTTAATATCGTGTCCTCTGCAGTACATAAACTTTCAAGGATGCAGATGCTTATGTCGTTCTTTTGCTAATAGTTTTCAGGTAAGCCTGTGTTTTGCGTAGGATAAGCCACGATGGACGCTAGTTTTATGGGATCCAAACTCGCGGTTTACGAGAAAGAAGTTGTGCTTTGCTAGCAGTATGCGCCTGGAGATGGATGGCTTCGGCGCAGTTTACCAAGCCCAATTCACTTTGCATCTGACGGTCAGTCAGTCCAGCTTAGCTTCGAGCTTTTGTTCGGTCTTATGACCAGGTCTTGTAAATTGGAAGATCAGAAATTTGCATGCATTGTCGTCGTTGGGCGCCCTCTCTGGCTTCAATCCAGGATGTTCCTCTTTATTATATGTAGACATTAAACGTACGTATTTGCACATTGGTCACAGCATATACAGTGCCTCTATCGGACCAAGCTTAACAGCACATCCCCCCCCCCGCCTATGGCGCAACAGCCCCCAAATTGTCCAGGGCCTTTTCATTCTCGTGGCTTCACAATCATCCTCAGACGCACAACACTCGGTAGGACTCCTCTGGACGAGTGATCAGCCCGACGCAGAGGCCACTACCTGACAACGCACAACGCTCAAAAGAGACATACGTCCATGCCGCAAGCGGGATTAGAACCAAAAGCGGCACTCAAAATGCTTATAGTTTCCAGTAAGAAGCCCATTTCCTTTAGGTTTCTCCATCAAAGTACGGCATTCTTTCCTCAGTCTTCTCTGCATGCTGCGTGTCTTGTCCATCTGGTCTTCTTCCGTTTCATTATTGCAATAATAATTCGTAAGTAAAAATTATACATGAAGTAACTTGTCTTTTATTACATACTGCCCTCCTCTTAGGTCCAAACATTCTCAACGATTTGTTCTCCAATGCTATCTATCTGTATTCTTCCCCTGCACGAGATGCCATGTGTAAGGTGTCGTGACGTGTGAAGGTAAAGTTCACCTAAAACAGGCCGTGAAGTTCCAGAGGGGGAGAAGAAATATAGCTCTACTCTTTCTTTAACATTAGAGCCAAATGGCGTTGGTTGGTCAACGCCACGCCCCGGCTACTTTATCCCCGGGAAAGACACCCAGTACCCATTGTACAGGAGGCTGAATGGGCCTCAGGGCCGGTCTGGACGCGTGCGGAAAATCATGCTTCCACCGGGATTCGATCCCCGGACCGTCCAGCCCGTAACGAGTTGCTATGCCGACTACGCTATTGCGGCCCACTTCGTAACGTGTTAGTTCTTTTTTTGCATTACAGAGTGCAGATATTGTCTCACCCCTTGTCGGTTGACTGCGTGTTCATTATATTGACAGCTGCAGTACTTATCTGGAGAACGTTCAGAAGAGAAAAGGGACACAGTTCTATTATGCTTCTTGTCTCCGAATTATTTGATACCTTCGCAATCGGAGATTAAAGTCGTCTATACCCACGATTATATGTCAAACAAAGTCGTAGACTGCTCGTATATTTCCATCCAGTCTTTTGTTCCTTATACTAGGAAGAAACTCCTGTCACGATTCCCTCAAGTCCCTTTGACCTGCCCTTTGAATAACGAACTCGATCGGTTTTGTGCATCCCATTTAGACGAAATGATGCTCCAAGGTGTTAAAGGAATTGTTTCTCAAGAATAAGGAAAAATTGAGCCTCCACTTAAGGTCCCCATCCGTAGACATTCTGCCACATATCGTATTCAGTCTGACGGCGTAACGTTAGATGTTTCCCCGTGTGAGAGTGCTGTGATAGTCAACTTACCACTGCTTGACTGCTTGCTAACATTAAGTGCTTGACATTTTCCGTGCCTGACAATATACTATTTTTATTGTGTGTAAAATAAAGTATTGTGTTATTGACTGACACGTTTTTATTTATAATGACAACATACTTTCCCTGTTACCTTGTATGACAGTTTATAGCTGTTGTATGCTTCTGTGAGCGTACAGTATGTCTGCGATTGTGTCCATTACTTGTTATTCTCCTGTGGTATCTATTTAGACTACGTGCTTTACATCGCAGTCGGAGAAGTTGTCGCAAGCTCGCGGCGATCAGTCCAATCCCTGCCCTGAGTTTGCCTACAATAACCCGAGGCAGTCTGACGCGGTGGCTTACATTCTGATGCGTTTGTAGTTACGCCATAACGAAACCCACGAATTTAGGTGTCTGAAACCATCACAAAGCTATCTCCACGGTAATTCTTGGTTCTTAATTTATTTAACAAAACTGTGTCAGTTGCATCGGTCATGTAACGTCAAGTGATATGGGAAGATCACGAAAGTTTAGTAGGCTACATTAGGATTCAGACGGTGGTTATAGTGTACTTCAGGTTAGTTCTATTAACACGGAAAAATCGCGATAACCGTACCATCTGTACACGCTTAAGAGACATGGCGCGCGTGAGGAACTCGCGCAGCCACTGTTTTGCTTTTCACGCTAGGAATGTCAGCCCAGTTATAAAGAGAGTTACGCTTTCGTAGCTTAATTTGTTTGTATTTACAGTGTTTTTTTTTCTTGTGACGTAACGTGATGCAGATATTACTTCTTTCACTTCCATGACGTCCTGTTTAAACGGAAAAGCTGCCGCCAGTGTATAGAAGTATGTGTGTTTTAAAGGAAATATTTATTCTTGTGCCTGCGATGAAAGCATATGGGGGTACCTGAATTACACCTCAGCTCATTTTTAACCATGGTACTAGATGGGGTGAGTGATCAGCTTCACGCTTTGGCCGCTTTAATCCTGGACAACACCTCCCCCCCATACCCATTTACTAGTATGTGGGATGGGCCATAGAGCCGGTATGAACACTTTGAATAAAAAATCATCTCGCTAGATTTTAGGCTCTGGCCATAGTGTAGTTGTGGTCTTAGCTTCTGGAATTTTGCTCAGCGTAAGTAGGTATTTTGTTACCGACGTTTCGGTACAGCCTGTCCGTCCCGTCTTGAACGAAACGGCGGTAATAAATTACCAAACTTCGCTGCGCAACATCCACGAAGAGCCAAGACACCCGAACAGTTCCTTGCGTCTGCCGGGAATCGAACCCCGATTACTTAGTGTCCCGGGCTGTCGCTGGTCCTTATACAGATGGCGCTCTTCAGGTTTCTTTGCTTCTTTAAACTGGAATAGTCTACATATCAACGTTCATGTAACTTTGGTGTGAACATGTGTATGACACCGTGACAGCTATGCGTTGGAAACTTGTGTAGACTTGAAATGAAAATACACAATTATATTAGACGTTGCTTTATCAGTTTGTAAACTGCTAAGAAAGCAGGCGCAGTGTGAGCTTTCACTCAGGTGTTGTAGCATTGTTCATGCATATTTTATAAACCATAAGCAGGAAGGATGAGGCGAACTGTAAATACAGCGAAGCGGTGTTGTGTTGACTCAAGAAGCAGGTGAAATTAGGTGTGGCGGAACAACAAATCTTCCGTATGTTTCGGAGTAGATGTTGGAATGTGTTTAGCGCGTTCTGCAGTTATGGAACCACTGGATCAAATTACGGTTCTATCTACAGTTTCTCTTATTCAACTAATTGTACCTCCTGCGAAATGTAATAGTGCTATTGCTTATGTCTAGCATAACACTATAACGATTTCCTCGTCTTCAGAGGATTTTGGAATCGGTCGTGCGAAGCCGCCTTCATTGATGTGCTGAAGCTGTCACATGGTATGCTGCGTAATGAAAACATCGTTTCTTGTCCTTGGAATTTGTACTGTACTTTGGGGGGGGGGGGGGGTGGGGTTAGTGGGACGTAGCTCTCCGTTTTCAAAAAGCCTTTTTTCCTCTTTTTTTGTGCCTGTCTTTTCCACCCATT
>Ga0123353_10003587_pt1 | contig 19653 bp, 21 predicted proteins | sample TergutLab28metaG_3_FD_92763 | JGI IMG/M metagenome (GOLD analysis project Ga0123353, IMG submission 92763) | Labiotermes labralis P3 segment gut microbial communities from Petit-Saut dam, French Guiana - Lab288 P3 | ecosystem: Host-associated > Arthropoda: Insects > Digestive system > Gut ... | reverse complement strand
GCCGGAGGAGCGCGACGACGTGCTGCTGCGCGTGCTGGGCCGCAAGCACTTCGGCTCGGAGGATTTGGAGGGCGAGGCCCGCCTGGAGGAATTCTACGCCGCGCTGGGCTACGGCGGCGTGACCATGGACAGCTACCTGCCTCTGCTGCGCGAGGAATACCAGAAGCTCATCAAGGCGCAGCAGAGCGGCGTGGCGCTGAAGAAAATCACCAGCGATAAAGGCGTGCTGGTGGAGGGCATAGACAACTGCCAGGTGAAGTTCGCCCAGTGCTGCCACCCCGTGCCGGGGGACCCCATCGCGGGGTATATCACCCGGGGCTCGGACCGCGGGGGCGGCGGGGTGACGATTCACCGGGGCGACTGCTCCAACGTGCCGCCCGACACCGCCGCCGCCCCCGAGCCCGACCGCTGGTTGCGCGCCCGCTGGGACAAAACCGAGGGCGAGCGCTACAAGGGCGCGCTGGTGATCAAGACCCACAGGCGCGCCAGCGTCACGGCGGAGGTAGCGGGGCTGTTCAACGCGCTGCACATCTCCTTGAGCCAGTTCAACTATACCTTGCACGACGACGGCACGGGCACGATCTTTGCCGTGGCGGGGGTTTCGGGCCGCGAGCAGCTCAAGCAGATTCGCGACAAGCTGGAGGCGATGAAGGGTGTGGCGGAGGTGTATTATGGGTGAGGGGGTGCTCCGCTCCGCGGTACTCCCTCACCGCCTGCGGGCGGAGCTCCCTCACGAGAGAACCGGGGGAGGAACATCGCTCCGCGATGGTGCTGCGCACTGCACCCCCCTGTCGCTGCGGCGACATCCCCCCTCGCGACGAGGGGGGCTTGGGGGATTGACCGATAGCGGGAGGTGAAATGATGAAGCGCGGCATTCCCGGCATTGAACGCTTCACAAAAGTGAAGCCGCTCAGAAAGGGCTGGTCGGGAGACAAAAAGTATATTGTCGAAACCACCGACGGGCGGCAACTGCTTCTGCGCCTGTCGGACATTGGAAAATATACTGAAAGACAAACGGAATATGAAATGATGAGGCGCGTCGCGGCCTGCGGCATACCGACGCCCGCGCCTGTTGATTTCGGCGTTTGCACGGGCGGGAAGCAGGTCTATTCCCTGACGACGTGGATCGAAGGCGAGGACGCCGGGGCTGCCCTACCGAGGATATCTGAAAGGGAGCAATATTTGCTGGGGAAAAAGGCGGGCGCTTTGCAGCGCGCGATACACGAAATCCCCGTGCAGGCGGACGCGGAGGACTGGTCCGTGTGGTTCGGGCGCAGGATGCAGGAGAAGCTGGACGTATATTTCGCGCAAAAACATGATTTAGTCTGCGCTGCCCCATGCGCGGCGTACCTGATGCATAATAGAGATTTGCTGGAGAACAGGCCGCAGACGTATTGGCACGGCGACCTCAACCCCACAAACATCATCCTCATGCCGGACGGCAAGGTTGCCGCCATAGACTACAACGCTGCTTATGACCGCCACGGCATCGACCCTGTGTGGGAGTTCCGCACCATCCCCTGGGGAAAAAATCCCAACCCGCACTACTACACCGGGGTGCTGGACGCCTACTACGAGGGCTGCGGCGAACGCGATTTGCTCGCGGAGCTTGCCGTGCTGGCGTATTATTTCGCCTATGAGGCGGTGTGGGCCATCGGCGCCTCGCGAGACCCTCACTGCAACATGAAAAAAGAGTGCCGCAAGCACATGGAAAATGTCCTGCGCTGGTTCGACAACATGACCAATCCCGTGCCAAGCTGGTACTTGAAGGAGCTGAAGTATGCAAATTGACGTAACTAAAAAAGTCCCCCTGGGCGGCGTGAAGCAGAAGCTCCACATCATCGGCGACGACGACAGGAATCCCATCTTGCTCTTCCTGCATGGGGGGCCGGGCGTGCCCGACCGGGCCGGGGTGGTCAGGGCGAAGGACATGCAGGCGGATTTCACGCTTGTGGCCTGGGACCAGCGGGGCACGGGGGGCTCCTATTGGGGCGTGAAGAAGAGCAGCCTCAACGTGGACCGCCTGGCGGAGGACGCCCGGGAGCTGTGCGAGTACCTGTGTACGGCGCTGGGGCAGGAGAAGCTCTTCCTGCTGTGCGGCAGCTGGGGCACGCAGCTGGGGACGATCCTGGCGCACAAGTACCCGCAGCGTATCGCAGGATACGTGGGATCGGGGCAGACGGTGAACGGGATTCTGAACGAGCAGCTCAGTTGGGAATTCGCCCTGCGCGAGGCCGAAAAAGCGGGCAATCAGGAGGATATCGCCAGACTGAACGAAGTCGGCCCGCCGGTGCGCGGACAATACAAAGGCGGCTTCAAGGGGCTGATGGCCCAGCGCAACATCATGAAAAAGTACGGCGGGTACTCCCAAAGAGACAAAGAGAAAGAAAAGCCGCAGGGCTTCTTCAAGACTTTCGCCCTGCCCATGCTGCGCGCGAAAGAGTACACGCCGCTGGACCTGCTGGGCACGCTGTGGGGCTACAAGCGCACGCTCACCGTGATGTGGCCGCGCCTGACGGACTATGATTTCATCCGTGATTGCAATACGTTCGAAATGCCCTATTTTATCTTCCAGGGGCGGCACGACAACAACACGCCATCCGCGCTGGTGGAAGCGTTTTGCGAGGCCATCCAGGCCCCCAAAAAAGAGCTGGTATGGTTCGAAAACTCCGGCCACGGGCCCATCGCGGAGGAGCGGGAGCTATATCTGCGCCTGCTGCGGGAGCGTTTGCTCCCCACCCCCCAAAGCCAAAGGCGTCTGTAGGACGCCATGGGCTTCTTGCGGGGACCCCGGGGCGAAAACCGCAACTGACGGCGCGGCCACCGGGGGCAGCGCGGCCACGGAGGGCAACGCAGGTTGGGTGGTGGGCGCGGGCGCGGACCTGGCGTCCAGATCGGCCAGCAGGCCCCGGAAAACCTCCAAGTGCATGGATTCGTCCAGCAGGATGCGCCGCAGCAGCAGCAGGATGCCGTCGTCCCGGATCTCCTGGGTCTGGCGCTCGTACTTCGCGATGGTGGCGCGCTCCAGGGCCAGTGCGTTTTGCAGCATGGCGCGGTTGTTGGCCGTGTAGCTGAGCAGGCCGGGGCTCCAGTAACGCATGGGCTGGGCGGCGTTGCCCGTCACGGCCCACAGGCGCGGATCGGCCCCCAGTTGGAAGGCCGCGGCGCACATCAGCTCCAGGTGCCTGCGCTCCACCTCCGCCACCACGCGGAAGGCCTCGGTCATGGCCTGATCGGCCGCGGTGATGGTCTGATTGTACAGATACAAGGCGTAGGAGCTCATCTCGGAGCTCTGGTCCCCGATGTTGCCCAGCATGACGCGGGCGTAGACCGGGTTCTTTGCCTCCGCCCGCACGGCGGGATAGGGGAACCGCGTAAGGGACGCAAGATAGTCCTGCGGCATGGGCGCACCTGCCTTCATAGAAATGTTCCAATGCATCGTATGAAACCCGGGGACGGGATATGCGTAATATAAATAGTGGACAAGAATACAAAACAGGAGGGTAATATAGATAAATATGTTCACACGATTGAGAGAGGACATCGCCGCCGTGCGGGAACGGGACCCCGCCGCGCGCTCGGCGATCGAGATATTTTTGCTCTACCCCGGGCTGCGCGCGGTGCGCATGCACCGGCGGGCCCACTGGTGCTTCCGGCACAACCTGCGCTTCATGGCCCGGTGGATCAGCCAGCGGGCCGTGCGCAAAACCGGCGTGGAGATCCACCCCGGGGCCGCCATCGGGCGCAGGCTGTTCATCGACCACGGCGCGGGCGTGGTGATCGGCGAGACCACCGAGATCGGCGACGACGTGACAATCTACCAGGGCGTGACCCTGGGCGGCACCGGCAAGGACACCGGCAAGCGCCACCCCACCGTGGGCAACGGGGTGATGATTGGCTCGGGCGCCAAAGTCCTCGGGCCCATCAGGCTGGGCGACAACGCGAAGATCGCCGCGGGCTCGGTGGTGCTGCGGGAGATTCCCCCCAACTGCACCGCCGTGGGCGTGCCCGCCCGGGTGATCAAGCGCAACGGCCAGCGCGTGGACCTGCTGGACCAGACCGATACCCCCGACCCCGTGGCTCAGGAGATCTGCCAGCTGCGCCGGCGCCTATACCGCCTGGAACGCGAGCTGGAACACGTTACCATGGAAACACAGGAGGGCGGCGCGGGGATATAAAAGCGCAAAAAAGCCGAAAAAACGACGTTTTCAGGGCAGTTTAAAAAAATTTTAAAAAAAGATTCCTATTTTGTTCATTTACCCCTTGCTTTTTGTGGGGAAATGATTTATAATATGGCAGACGCAATTATGAAAGGGGACTATTTGCTCATGAAACGAAACACATTTCTCCGCGCGCTGTGCGTCGCCCTGTGCGCCGCGCTGCTCCTTGGCACATTCGCCATCTCTTTCTCGGCCGTTGACGCCGACGAGGAAGAAATCATCGAGGCCGTAGTGGCGGACGAAGCGCCCGCCGCGGCCCCTGTCGCGCAGGCCGAATCGGCCCCCAACGTGTTCGCGAGGGTTTTCGACTGGTTTTTCCGCACGTTCGGGTTTATCGGCTTCACGCTGGATCCCTATCAGTTCACCATCATCAACCAGAAACCCACGTTCCAGTGGCTGCTCGGCTTCAACGACTTCTACGACACGATGCCCTGGGTGGTCAACGTCTGGGCGGACTCCTTCAAGACCCAGTTCAACTACGACAACAGGGACTGGCGCATCCAGTTCTGGAAGGGCGGCTACGGTGTCTTCTTCGCCACGGGCGGCGAGATCGGCATCTATGTCAAGTCGGAGAGCGCGAACGTGCAGCACTATGGCGCGCCCTCTGACACGAAAGATTGGCTGGATCTCTCGTATACCATCTACAACAGGGGCAAGAAGCTGTTCACTCGCCCGTCCCCGAAGCTTTCCGGCGACGTAGGGCCCTACTGGTGGGCCACCGGCTACAAGATCCTGTCCATCTGTACCGATTTCTATTCCAGCCCCCGCAAGAACGTGATCATGGACGCGACCCTCAACCTCAAGAACGCCACGATGCGCGACGCGTTCCTCGCCCAGCTGGAGCGCAACGGCTTCAGCGAACTGACCAGCGGCTCGCTGGGCCTGGACACACCGGAAAAATACGTGAAAATGGCGGACGGCGCGTCCGTGCGGTTCATTTGGCGCAACGTAAACAAGAGCATCTATTGATTCCTGCGGCAGTCTTATGAAATTGAACGGGAGGTGAATCATCAGTGATAACAAGTATCGTAGCGCTCGTCGGCACAGGGGGATTCCTGGTCACCGTAATTTCGTATATCCTCGGGATATTCGGGCTGATCAAGAGCTGGTTCTAATTCCATACTTAGCGGCCGGGGCCTTCAGGGGTCCCGGCTTTTTTATGCGCAGGTGTATTGACAACGCGGCCCATTCCCGGTATAATTTATGTTGCACCCAAATAAAGCAAACGAGGTAACGACATGAACATTATCCGGACCACGGCGGTGGAGCTCGCGGCCATCCCTGCCATCGCCTACAAGCAGAAGCTTTCCTCGGGCGGCGCGGGCATCAAAATCTTCCGGCTGGACAGGGACGCCGCCGCCGTCTTCACCATCGACAGGCGCAGCGGCGAGGCGCTCCCCTATGGAAAGACTGACGCGGACTTGTTCCCCGACGAGGCGGTGGCCGAGGCCCTCGAAGCCACATCAGGGCTGCCCTATTCCGCCCGCGGCAAGCTGAATATCACCGTATTCGAGAAAAAGACCGACGCCGAAGACGTAACCGAAACTGAAACCGAAAAAGTCGACATGGTGGACAGCGACGAGTACAAGGCCATCATCGCGCGCTACGCCAACGAAAAAGGCAAGCTGAACTACTCCCTGATGAACAAGGACTTCATCCAGTTCGCCAGCAAGAGCAAAGTCGTGGGCGATATGGTCGCCGCCAAGGCGCCGGTGGATGCCATCGTTCTGTTCATCGTGAAGAGCCGGGCCACCTTCCTCTCGAACAAAAAAGAGAGCCTGGATGACAGCGAGGTCGCCGCGCTGATCGAGACCCTGGACGAGATCGACCCGCGCAGCGCATTCAAGGAGCTAACGGCATACCTGAAACGGCTGCTGGCGAAAAAATAAGGAGGCAAACACATGGAAAACGAAAACGCGGCGCAAAAAGCGTATCCGGTGCAGGAGAACGTTTCGTCCGGCACGGACGCCAAAGCCCTCATGAAGCTGCCCATCCCGCTATTCGTGGTCGCCGCGTATCTCGCCCTGGGCTTCCTGATGGACCTGTGGCACCCGGGCTGGCTCATCTTCCTGGGTATCCCTGTATACTACGAGCTGGCCGCCATGGCCGCCACCCCCGATATCCGCAAAAAGCTCAACCTGTTTCCCATCGCGCCGCTGTGCGTACTGGCCTATCTCCTCCTGGGGCTGATGTTCGATTTCTGGCATCCCTCGTGGATGCTGTTCCTGTGCATCCCGATTTACTATATCCTGGTAAACGCGGTGTTCCATAAGAGGCCATGAATATGGAGTTCACCGTCCGCCCGGCAAAAAAAAAGGACCACCCCGCCGTGGAGCGTCTGCTGCGGCAGATTGCCCAATTGCACGCGGACCTGCGGCCGGATATCTTTCGCCCGGCCAGCTGCAAGTATAGCAAAAAGCGCTATTACGGCCTGTTGCGGCACCCGGACACGCCTATTCTCGTGGCGCTGGACGAGCGGGGCGAGGTGTTGGGCTACGCCATGCTACAGGTGAAAACGATCGGGATAAACCCCGTGTTCCGCCCGCGGCGGTTCCTTTATGTGGATGACCTGTGCGTAGACGAAAAGGCGCGGGGACAGGGTATCGGAAAGGCGTTGATGGAAGGCGTGCGGAACCTGGCGAAATCGCGGAAGATTGAGAGCATACAGCTCAACGTGTGGGAATGCAACGAGGATGCCCTAGCCTTTTATGAACACCTGGGATTTCTAACACAGCGCAGAGGACTTGAGATCGAGGTGTGACTGCTATGTAGGGGACGGCGTCCTCGACGTCCCATGCTATCAATAGTTGTTTTTGCCCAGGGACGTCCGGGAGGCCGTCCCCTACGGATTGCGTTAATAAAGCATGCATACTTTTCCAGTCGCCGCCTCATACTAATTCTAATTGGTATGAAAGGCGGTTTTTTTCATGAAAGCTGTGATCATGGCTGGCGGCGAGGGCAGCCGCCTGCGCCCGCTGACCTGCAACCTCCCCAAGCCCCTGGCACGGCTCTGCGGCAGGCCCGCGCTGGAGTATATCTTCGACCTGCTCATCCGCCACGGCGTGAGCGGGGCCACCGTCACGCTGGGGTACCTCGCGGGGATGGTAGAGGAGCAATACCGGGAAGGCTATCGCCAGCTGCGGCTGGAATTCGTCACGGAGGAGAGCCCCAGGGGCACGGCGGGCGGAGTGGCCCTGGCCGCGCGGCAGTGGGACGAGCCCTTCCTCGTCATCAGCGGCGACGCCATGTGCGACCTGGACCTCTCGTGGGCCAGGCGGCAGCACGAGCGCACCGGCGCGGCGGTGACCATCCTCGGCGTGGAGGTGGACGACCCGCGGGAGTACGGCCTGATGCAGGTGGACAGCGAAGGCCGTGTCATGCGCTTCATCGAAAAACCGGCCTGGGGCCAGGTAACCACGAATCTTGCCAACACGGGAATCTACCTGCTGCGGCCGGACGTAATGTCACTGGTGCCCGAAGACAAGCCTTTCGACTTCGCGAAAGATTTATTTCCAAAATTGATGGAGCGCGGCGAGGAAATCTTCTGCTGCTCGATGGAGGGCTACTGGTGCGACATCGGGGACCTGGGGGCCTACCTGCGCTGCCAGCGGGATATGCTGGACCGCAAGGTGCAATGCGCCCTGCCCGCCGCCCCGCAGGACAGCCAAGGGATTTATCTGCGCGGCTCCATGCCCCAGGGGGATTACGACCTGGTGGCGCCGGTATACATCGGTGAAGACGTGGAAATCGCCCCCGGCGCGGTGGTAGGACCCTATACAATCATTGACGACGGCTGCGCCATAGGCGAGCGCGCGAAGATGCGCGGCAGCGTGCTGCTGCAAAATGTCAGCGTATCCACCGGAGCGAACCTCACGGGGGCGATCGTCTGCGCGGGCGCATCCCTGCGCCGCAACGCCCAGCTCTTCGAGGGCTGCGCCGTGGGCGAAGGAGCCGTGATCGGCGCGGGCGCCATGCTGCACCCGGAATCGGCCGTCTGGCCCCATAAGCAGGTGGAGGGCGGCGCGGTGGTACGCGGCCTGGTGAAATACGGCAACCAGCCCGCCGCGCTGTTCGGCGACGGCGGCATCGGCGGCAATGAGGGCGCGCCTCTGACCCCCGAGACATGCGCCGCTTTGGGCTGCGCTATCGGCAGCGTAAAGAGCTGCAAGAAGGCGGGTGTGGCCTGCGACGGCTCCGGCGGGGCGAAGGCTCTGGCCCTGACGCTCATGGGCGGGCTGATGTCCGCGGGCAGCCATGTGTGGAGCTTCGGCGACGGCTTCGAGGCGCAACTCTCCTTCTTCACGGCCTTCTGCGGGCTGGGCCTGGGCATTTACGCGCGCGGGGGGAAGGAGCCTTCTATCCACATTTGCGGCGAGGGCGGCCTGCCCGCGCCCCGCTACCTGGAGCGCGAAATCGAAACCCGGCTGCGGCGCGGCGAATACCACATGTGCGCGGGGGACGCCTGCAAGGAGATCGCCGACATGAGCTCCATCCGCATGATGTACAGCCGCGAGATGATGAAGCAGGCTCCCGAAGGCCTCACCGGCGTTTGCGCACGCGTTAAGTGCGAAAACCCGCAAATACAGGAGCTCCTGGAGGATACCCTGGCGCGCCTGGGCTGCGAGGCGGGCTACGGCCCCCTGCTGACACTCGACGAATCCGGCGCGTTGCTCACAGCACAGGAGGACGGGCAGGAATTCGGCGCGGAGCGGCTACTGGCCCTGTGCTGCCAGTGGGAATTCAACCGGGGCGGCGACATCGCCCTGCCCTACGACGCCCCCGAGATGCTCGACGCCCTGGGGACGCACGCGGGGCGCAGCACCCTGCGCTACCTCGCCAGCCCGGCGGACCAGAGCGACGCGGCGGCGCGGCGGCTCTCGGCCCGGCAGGTGTGGGTGCGCGACGGCCTGTTCCGCGCGGTGAAGCTTCTGTCCATCATGAAGGAGACGGGCCTGAGCCTCGCGCAGCTATCAAGCGGGCTGCCGCCGTTTTACGTGGAAAGCAAGAGCTTTGCCCTCCCCTGCCCGCCCTCCATGTTGCAAAAGCTGTTGGGGGAGCGAGACGACGAATCCGCACCGGAATCCGCCCGGGAGGGCATCGTGCTGCGCAAGCAGGGAGGACGGATTTTGATCACGCCCGGCAAGAGCGGCCGGCGGGTGCGCGTGCTGGCCGAGGCGCAAAGCATGGAAGTAGCTAAAGAACTGTGCGAGGGAATAGAGAAGATTTTAGATGTCAGACATTAGATTATAGATAATAGACATTATACTACTCCGCAATTAGAAGCATAGCAGAATGCAAGCAAAAAGCTTTGGTGTATGGTTTTTTACGCAGCATGATGCGCAATGATTCTTGTTGCGCAGTAGTATAACGTCTAAAATCTAAGGTCTAATATCCACAAACATTCGCACCCCGGCCTCGTCCACCTCGCAGCGGAAGGCCCAGCCCAGCTGCGCCGCCAGTACGCGGCACATGGCGAAACCGTAATCTTCCTCGGACGCGGGGGAATCGTCCTCTTCTTCGTAAGTTGGGGTCCCCGGCGAATCCGCAGATTCGTTGGGGTGATACAAAAGGGGGATCAGCGGGCTCTGTTGCAGCACTGGCCCCTCGGTGCGTATACTCAGCAGCAGCAGGCCGCCGATGGGTCGGAGGCCTATATATAAATTCCTGCCCTCGGGCGCGCAGCGCAGGCAGCAGGCGAGCATCTCCTCCAGCAGAAACAGCACGAGCTCCTTCGGCGCGCACACCGTGAACGTGGGCTCCTGCGCGCTGCGGCGCACCGCCACGCCCGCATACAGGAATGAGCGGCGCAGGTTGTTCACCGCCACGTTAAGCAGCGCGGCGGCCTCGGCCTCCCCGGTCTGCACGGGCTGCTGCGCGGTGTGGAACTCCTCCAGGCGCAGCAAAGCCCGGGCATAGGCCACCGTGCCCCGCAGGCGGCTGTTCCTGCGCAACAGCTCCGCACGCCTGGCGGGCTTGCGCAGTTCTTTTTCGCACTCCTGCAGGCCGGCGCCGAGCTCCTCCAGCAGGATCCCAAAAAAGGCACGCTCCATCTCGGGCAGCTTTGGCGGCGCGGGCACCGGCGCGCGCACAGGCGCATCGCCCGGCCGGACGACAGGACTGTCCTTCTTTTTCGTACTGCGCATTTGTTTACCCCTCCTCACAGCTAAACCTATTTTAGCACAAATACCGGCTGTTTACAATATTTCTCACCAATAAAGCTTGATATTATTTCCGCGTTTGCCCATACTATGAATGCTTTCGATATGTAAGCAAATACAGGTAAAAGATTATAGGAGTGAAACGCATATGCCTACCAGCAAATCCACCGGTACTTCCGGCAAAACCAGCGCCGCCAAGACCTTGGCCAAGGACAGCGGCAGCGCCTCCGCAAAGAGCAAGGCCGCCAAAGCTTTGGCAAGCGGCCCGCGCGGCACCGCTTCGAAAAGCGGCAGCGCCAACAGTGCACGCGGCACAGCCAGCAGCACGAAATCCTCGCCCGCCGCGAAGAACAGCACCGCCAGCCGCAGCGCCTCTTCCACGGCCAAGAAGCCCAGCGCCTCCGCCAAGACCCAGGCGGCCAAGACCATGGCATCCGACGGCACGAGTGCAGCCTCACGCAGTAAGGCCGCCAAGACCCTCGCCAGCGGCCCGCGCGCCACGAACAGCACCGCGAAGAGCGGCTCCGCGAAGAAGAGCACATCATCTTCCACGAAGAAGACCACCGACGGCCGTGGCCGCGTGACCTCTCAGGCCGCGCAGAAGGCCACCCAGGCAGCCATGCGGCAGTACAAGATGGAGGCCGCGCAGGAGCTCGGCATCAACCTGGACGGCAGCCGCAAGCTGACCCGCCAGCAGGCAGGGCAGATCGGCGGGCGCGTGGTGCAGAAGATGGTCGCGGCCTACGAGAAGGGGCATAAGTAACACAAAACTGTAGGGGCGGCATTCTTGCCGCCCGCAACATAATCATCATATACGAATCCGCAATTAGAAGCGTAGTAAAACGCAAACGAAAAGCTTTGATATATGGTTTTTTGCGCAGCGTTTTACGTAACGCTTCTTATCGAAGGATAGTATTATTACTCATGCGCGGGCGGCAAGAATGCCGCCCCTACAGTCATACAATCACCCGCCACACAGCCTCTCCTACAGCAATCACACACCCCACCGGCGAGGGCGCAAGCCGTGCCCATTGCGCAGCTAATTCGAGAGGCGGCATCGTCACCGTACGAGCGTCCCAGCGCAGTGTCGTGGTCTCCTTGTCCAGAGCGAAGCCCACCTGCCGCCCAGGGTCGCCCAGGGAGAGGCCCCTCGTGTTGGTATCCACCAGGGCCGCGCCGCAGAACATCGCCGTGACGCACAGCAGCATCAGGCATGCAAGCGCGAATCGCTTGAGGAGCTTTTGGGTTTCTGTCATGGGAGCACATCCTTTGCATTTTATGTAGCTATAGGGGTGGCTATACTACTTAGCTCCTTAAATTCGTACCACTCAATCTTCGCAAAACCCATATATCAAAGGTTTTTCTCGCTTTCTTGGCGAATTTATGTCGTTAAGCAGTAAGCAAGCCACCCGTATAATAAACTAAGAGCATTTTTGTTCCGGACGGCCCACAGGCCGCCCCTACAGTGTATACCCCTCCAGCAGCCCCGCCAGGGCCTCTCCGATCAGCCGCCCGCTGTAGATCGCCTCGTCCAGGGTGTTCACGTCGGCGCCCATTTCCAGCAGCAGTGAGTACGGCGTCAGGTCCATGTTGTACTTGCGCGGAGCGAAGAAAAGCGGACGCATCAGGCCGGGCCAGCGCTCCTCGGCGGCCATGTGCAGCTTTGTGGCGAAGCGCAGGTTTTCCTCCCAATCGGCATAGCCCGAAATTGCCCCCTCCCGCACGCCGGTGATGATCATCACCTGGGCGGCGTTCTTTCCATCAATTTTCACGGTGGGCTTGATGTGCACACCCTTATTGGTGTGGATGGCATCGCGGTGCACGTCCAGGGTCACGAGGATGCTGGGGTTCTCCTCCAGGTGGCGCAGCACCGCCGCGCGGGATTTGTCGTAGGCCCCGGTGTACTGGCGGTCGTAGATTGTGGTGTCGTGGATCACCTGCCAGCCCGCGCGCTCGAGCATCCTGGCCATCTCCGCCCCCACGCGCACGATGCTCTTCGCGCCGTTTTCCGTGCGGGAGCTCCAGCCGGCGGCGTACCAGGGCCGCTCTATGATCTCGAAGCCCTCGGTGGTGTGGGTGTGGAAGATGAGTACGGCGGGCTTGCCCCTGTCGAGCCACAGGTCTATCGGCGCCGCAAGGTCCTTCGAGAGGTCGCGTCCCGGCTGGGACTGGGTCGTGTTGCGGGCGGCAAGCTTCCCCCAGGTATGCGTGGCGTCTTTGGAGCCATAGGTCTTGGCCTGGATGTCACCGTCGCGCTTCTGGTTGGCGTATTCGGTTAGGGCCTCCTCCATGAGCACCTCTATATCCTTCGGCGTGGCCTGGATGTCGAAGACCTTCGTGTCCGCCAGGACGATCTTCGGCGGCGGGATATATGCCAGCGCCGGCTGCGTGGCTTCGCCGATCACCTCAGCCGCGGGGTAGAACAGCGTATCCGCGCCCTGGGGCAGGGCCAGCCCCGCGCTCACCAGCGCCGCGGACCGCAGCAGGCCGTCGGAGGCAAGCAGGCTCAGCGCCGCCACGGCCGCGCAGGCGAAGCCAAGTAATCGATTGCGCCGCCGGCGGACGCCGGAGGCAGGCGCTTCGCGGTGCTCTGCCCAAGAGTGTTCTGATTTCGATGGCGGCACGGGTATCGATTCGGCGCGGCGGGCCGTAAATTCTTGCATTTTAACTTTCCCTCCCTTGCGCATAGTTATGCGGTATAGTGTATGCGGGAAGGAAAGACTTTAGACATTAGTCGATAGACAATGCTTTGGCAGGCACATCTAAGATCTAAAGTCTAGCATCTAACGTCTATTATTCCACCAATTCCAGAAAATTCTCCACGTCCAGATGCGGCTGCATTGCGCGATTGATGGCCATGGCGCACAGCTTCGCCGCGCGCTCGATGAGCAGATCCACCTCCCGGGGAGTCACCATCATGTTGGCGCTTTCGGCGATGCCGACGTTCGCGGCGGTGGGCTCCCGTGGGGCCGCCAGGTCGGCCACGAGGGTGGCGGCGTCCACCACGGTGGGCACGCCCAGGGAGACCACCGGCACGCCCAGGGTCCCGCGGCTCAGTTCGCGCCGCGCGTTGCCCACCCCGGAGCCCGGGACGATTCCGCTGTCGCCGATCTGTATAGTGCAGCCCAGGCGCGAGAGTTTACGCGCGGCCAGGGCGTCCACTGTGAGCACTGCAACAGGTCTTGTCGCCCGCACGGCGGCAGCAACCAACTCGGCGGATTCCATGCCCGTGCGGCCCAGCACCCCCGGCGTCAGGCAACTGACGGGGCGCAGACTGCCCAGCCCCGCGCTCTTCGCCAGCTCCCCGGCAATGTGGCGCGTGGCCAGCACCAGCGAGCAGCAACGCGGCCCCAGGGCGTCCGGGGTCATGTCGCCGTTGCCCAGGCCCACCGCCAGCACGGGGCCCTCCGCGGGCAGCATGCGGCGCAGCTCCCGCGCCACGCACTCCATCCCCGGGCCGTAGACTTCCGCGTACTCCCCCAGCGGCGGCAGCGCCACTGTCACGTAGGTCCCCACCGGCTTGCCGATGGACTTCGCGCCGCTTTCGTCGAGCACCTCCAGCCGGGTCAGGCGGCAGCCCTCCAGGTCCTCCTCCTTGCAGCGCAGGCCCCGGTGTCTCTCCAGGTCCAGCGGCTCGCGGCATTCCAGCGCCAGGTCGCTGCGAAAATTCATACTCTCCACCCCTGCCTTATTATTCGCAAAAAAATGCTTGCAATTCCCAGTGTCTTGTGCTATACTGTTAACTTGTACAACGTTGCACTCTGGAGAAAGGAGGTGGAGATCACTCTATGCCCAACATCAAGTCCGCGAAGAAGCGCGTGCTGGTGAACCAGGCGAAGGCGGCCCGCAACAAGGCCAACAAATCCGCGCTGAAGACGGCCCTGAAAAAGGCCAGGACGGCCGAAGGCGACGACAAACAGGCCCTGGTGCAGGCGGCCATCCAGAAGGTGGACCAGGCGGCGGCCAAAGGCCTGCTGCACAAGAACAACGCTGCGCGCAAGAAGTCGGCGCTGGCAAAGTCCCTGAACGCGTAATCGATTGAGCCTGTGAACGCTCCGCATGGGGCGTTTTTGGCTATTTGAGAGGAGATGTACCATGAAACGCACCATCACCGCGATCCTTCTGGCCGCGCTCCTGCTGGCGGCGTGCGCCGCCTGCGGGGACAAAAATGCTTCCGGCGCCGTAACGATCCTGAAGGCCGTGGGCAAGGGCAATACCGTCATAACGCTGCTTGTCACCATGCCCGACGGCGCGCAGACCAGCCGTGAGATCCGCACGGACAGAAAAACCCTGGGCGAGGCGCTGCGCGAGATCGGCATCATCGCGTGCGACGACCAGGGCTTTGTGACCGCGGTGGACGGCGTCACGGCCGACTACAGCGTGGACCAGTCCTATTGGGCCTTCTACATCGGCGGGGAGTACGCCGCCCACGGCGTGGACGACGAGACCGTCGCCAGCGGCAAAACGTACGCGTTCGAATACGCCAGGGGTTAACAACCGCGCTAAGTATGTAGAGACGCACAGCCGTGCGTCTCTACATATCCGGGGCGCCTGTTTCGGGCAGCCCCGGTTTTTATTCATAAAAATTTTTCTTGTTTCGCAATTTGTCCTATTGAATTTTTTGACAGGATATGGTAGAATAGCCATATCGTATGGCAAATAATAATCAGAAGGGACAATTCACCATGAAACAATTCGGAAAACTGATCTCCCTGCTGCTCGCGCTGGCCCTGGCAACCGGCCTGGCGGGCATGATGGCCACCCCGGCTTTTGCGGCCATCGCCAAGTGGCCCTCCCTGTCGCAATACGCCTACGCCGAAAGCTACTGCCTGTCCGCCGGCAACACGCCGGTATACACCACCGGCGTACTATCCAAACGCGGCACGTCCACGCCCTACCAGGAGCGCGACGCTGTCATCTACGCCGCCGATGTGATCCACATCTACAGCATGACCGCCGAGTACGCCTACGTTTCCTACTCTGTTCCGGGAGGGCGCAGCCGCGGGTATATCAGCACCGGCGCGCTGACCCCCAACAACATGAGCGATTTCCGGGCCACGGCCAGGGGGAAAGCGACCGTCTACAACCGGCCGGGCGGGACCGCCTGGGACAGCTTCGCGGCCGGCGACTACGTGATCGGCTTCGCGGTCTCGGGGAACTATACGCAGTGCTTCTATACCTCGCGCGCCGGCGACCGGGCCATGCGGCTGGGCTGGGTGCTCACGTCCGACTTCAACTGTTTGGTCAAGGGCACAGGGTCCGTTGCCACGACAACGACAACCAATCCTTGCACCACGACAACACCAACAACCAAGCCCTGCACGACTACAACCAAGCACTGCACAACCACAACCAAGCCCTGCACAACCACAACCAAGCCCTGCACAACCACAACCAAGCCCTGCACAACAATCAAGCCCTATACGACTACGGCCAAAACCTGTTCGACCACAACCAAGCCCTGCACGACTACAACCACAACAACCACGTCCCGCACGACTGCAATTACAACCCTGAAGGGCGATCTCAACGGCGACGGCAAAGTGGACTACAGGGACTTGAAGATCCTCCTGCGGCTTTTGGGGCATTGATTCTTCACAAAAAATGGACAACCCTGCCCATTCGCCGGGCAGGGTTGTTTTCATTTGAGATTCATCCCAGTTGCTTGCAATAGTCCAGCGCCACCCAGCCTTCGCTCATCCAATATTCGTTGCGCTCCTTGGAGTAAGCGTAGGCTACAAAGCCCCAGGTGTAGTCGCCTTTTTTCTCGATCGTGGTGACGGTCAGGCTCGTATCCTTGGGCAGGACCGCTTGCCGGGTGGAGCCCACATCCGCGTTTGCGCGCAGGTTCAGACCGCTGGAGGTGGTGACAACCCACTTGGTCGGCGTCCCCTTCACGCAGGGCTCCAGGTTGATCCACACGCCGCTGGTCGTCCCCCAGCTGCCGTCGCCCAGCTGCGCGGAGGCGGCGTAGCCCCATTCGCCGTCCGGTGATATTTTCGTAATACTGACCACCGAACCAAGTCCCAGCGCACCCAGCTGGGTATGGCCGGTCCCGGGGCCCTTGCGCGTCTTCACGCCGGAGGTGGAGGCCACGACGTAGGGTTCGCCCTTGCTAGCGGGATTCAACATAAAATCGCCCTCTTTCCTTTTGTTACCATTGATCTGACAACAGCATAGCACGATTGACAAGCTTTGTCAACCGATTTTCAGGAAATTTGTGCGGTTTACAGCTCCTTTACTCCTTTATCTAATAATTTATCCTCTCTTTTCCCTGCCGGCGCTCTCCAGTACCTTTGCTTTGCCGGCACTCTCCAGCGCCTTTGCTTTGCCGCCGGTGTCGGAGCGGATGGCAAGCCCTATGTTGAAGTTGTGCCTGGCCACCTTTTGCAGCAGGAACAGCACGGAATAAAGATTCTTCGACACTTCGACGGCGCATAGGTTTGCGCTCAGCCGCTTGGTATGTGCATCTTTTTCCGCGTCGATGAGCCTTATTATATTCGCGCGGGCTTCGGTGATGCGCACAGCATCGTCCACGTCACATTTTCCGAATGCCTTCATGCTCAATTCAAACAACAGCGTAATTTCAAGATACATATTTTTCAGTTCGTCTTTCGCCTGTTCCGAAAAATGCACGTCCCGCTGCTTTATGTCACTGGCTTCCTTCAACAGCAAGACAGCGCAGTCGCCCAGGTTCTCTATATCGTTGATCACGTGGTGCAGCCTGCCGATGAGCTTTTCGCGGCTGCCGGATGTGGACGCCGAGGAGATCTTGACGAAATAGCCGGCCAGGGCATTCATGATGTAGTCGATCTGCTCCTCCCGGGCCTCTATCTTTTTGCTTTGGCTCGTGTCCCCGTTCAGCAGGGCGTCGAACGCCCAATCCAGGTTTTCCTGCGCCAACGCCGCCATGTTTGTGACTTCCTTCATCGCCTGCTCCACGGCCAGCGTCGGCGTGGCGATCAGGCGGTCGTCGATATGGAATACCTGCTCCAGCTTTTGCTGCTTATCCTTGACGATCCGGCTGACAAACTTCAGCAGGGGATCGCGCAACGGCAGCAGGACCAGCGTATAGATCGTGTTGTACGCGAGGTTGTAGGTCGCCAGGCTCCACAGCAGGTTGCCCCCGAACAGGCGGTCGAACAGGCCGAGGATCGGGGCCCGGAACAGCATTAGGATCAATGCGAACGCGCTGGCGCCCATCGTACTGGTGAGCGCGTGGAAAACCGCGGTGCGCTTTCCCTTGTAGTTGGTGCCTATGGAGGCCAGCAGACCGTCCGAGACGGTGCCGATGTTCGCGCCCATAACCAGGAAGAAGGCCTGGTCCAGGGATTGGATGACCCCGGTGGACAGAAAGACAAGGAACACGCCGGTGGCCGCCGTTGACGACTGTAAAATGAGGCCTGTGAATACAATGGAAAGCAGCATGAGCAGGAAGGGGTTGTGCATGGCCTCGTACTGGAATATCTTGGTGAACTCGATGCTTAGGGTGGAATCCTTGCCGCCGATGGCGAACTCCATCACCTCGAGCCCGATGAACAGCATACCGAAGCCGATAAAGAACAGCGCAATTTTGTTCAGCGAATCCTTTTCGCTGGCGAAGGTGATAATCACGCCCACAAAGGCCACTACCGCGAATATCGCGCTGATGCTGAAAGCGCCCTTGCTGATCCCCGAAAGAGCAAAGATGAAAGCTGTGAGCGTTGTGCCGACCTTCGCGCCCAGCACAATGCCCGCCGCCTGCTTGACGGTGACAATGCCCGCGTTGGCCAGGCCGACCGTCATGATGGAGGACGCGGAGGATGATTGCACGATAGCGGTCGCGCCAATGCCCACGCCGTAATCCATCACCCTGTTGCGGCTGATCGTTTGAAACAGCTTGCGCACACTCGTGCCCGCGCTTTGCTCGATCCCCTGGCTCATCAGCTTCATGCCATACATGAATATGGCCACGCCGCCGAGCATGAGCAGCAAACTCATTGCAATTTCCATGATATTTCTCCTCCATCTTGATAGAAAACAGACAATAACTTATATTATACAGCATATATATGGACAAACTATGAATTCTCGAAAATTAAAATAAAATATTTCCTTCGCCGCCGCATAAACCAATCGCCCCGGCCATTTGTCAGGAAGATTTATATGTTCTGCTTTTTTTACTCCTCGCTCTCGCCGTGTTCCAAATGCTCCAATGCGTACCGCAGCGCAATATCGACAAAGCGGTTCATAGAGATATTTTTCTTTGCGCTTATAGCCGCAACTTCCTGCATAAGTTTTACATTCAGCCGAAATGTTTTATTGACGAATTCCTCGCGCTCAATCCGAAGCCCCATCCTAATTCCTCCCGCATAATTCTTGTGTAAATTATACGGAATAATAATAAGTAATAATATACGCGATTTTACACTTGACTTTAGAGGTGCATAAGAGTATAATTGGGTTATCAGAATAAAGAGGAGGCTTTTATTATGGCATTCTGTTCAAGGTGTGGGAGCGAGCAAATCAACGGCACAGCTTTTTGCTTTGGATGTGGTATGGCAACGGGACAACAGGTCGCGTCCAACTCAGTTATGGCAACAGGAAACGGCACTGCAATTCAAAACAGCGGCAACATGGAGTTTGATCAATCCGACCGGCGGAGAAGTAGAACAACCAACTTTACGTTCAATAAACCCAAATTTCTGATCATTTTCGCCGTTGTCCTTGCAGCTATCGTAGCATTGGTGATAGTTTTCTCGGGTGGCAACGGTGGAAAAAATATCGTCGGAACCTGGACTACTGTTGGCGGATCATATATTGAGTTTTTAGCTGATGGAACAATGAAAACAAATGTACGCTATTCTGACGATAGAATTCGTCCCAATACATATGAAGTTTTGTCGGATGGTTCTTTGAAGTGGGGGCGATATGATGGCGCATGGTTACAATATTTTTATGACTATTGGGAATTAGATGTTAGAGGAAATAATATGACTCTGATTTCAAAAGATAATCCAGATGAAATCATTAGTCTAACGAAACAAAAATAGTTCATTCAACAACACAAGCAACCCCCACTCATCACGAGCAGGGGCTGCAAAATTTTGAATGTTATCACGCACCCTCAAAACCGAACAAAGAACACGAATCGAGACAGGGTTATTTTGTTTGATGCATATTCACGCACCGCAAAAACCGAACAAAGAACACGAATCGAGCTTGTGGTGATGTATGGACGTTGTAGAGGTGTTAACCTACATTTATCGCCAGAACCAAAGCCAATCTATGGATTG
>Ga0123353_10003586_pt1 | contig 19653 bp, 11 predicted proteins | sample TergutLab28metaG_3_FD_92763 | JGI IMG/M metagenome (GOLD analysis project Ga0123353, IMG submission 92763) | Labiotermes labralis P3 segment gut microbial communities from Petit-Saut dam, French Guiana - Lab288 P3 | ecosystem: Host-associated > Arthropoda: Insects > Digestive system > Gut ... | reverse complement strand
GCTGAGTGGACCCCGTTCCAGACCCACTACTACTCAGAAAATCTGGTAGCGCCGGGGATCGAACCCGGGACCTCTGTATCAGTAGCCAGAAACTCTGACCACTAGACCACAGAGGCGGTCTAACAGTAATACAAAATAAGCATATCGCCAATCGAATTAGTTCCGCGATTATTTTTAACAATAATTTAAAAAATCAATAAACTTCAAAGTAGACATTATAGAAATATAATCAATGATCCCTTGGGCTCGGCAGAGAGACTGTGGGAAACACTGGTTTACGCTAGCATGGCAAACGAATCCACAGGAAGTGACAACCGAAAGTTGAAACATAAAACAAGGGCCTTATACATGAACTATTTCAACATACAACTGCTCCGTCTACAAAAAAACACAATAACGTGACAGTTATTCAGCGTCAAGAAATCACAAACTGAAAAAAAAATGTGTGACGCATTTCTGAACACACAATACGTATGTCTTTGGTTCTTCTCAATTAATACACATACGGTCGTATTATCTGAATACTGAAACCGTCCTAAGAGAGTCTGCCATCGACATTATAAAAAAAATGAGACGTCGGTATGTCTTACAACGGACATAATCGTCATTAACTTCACGTTATTTTCATAATCCGTCATTAACTTCCGGTTACTGTCACCAACTAACGTCTGCCACTGTATTGCGAAGTGTTAGAAGCAGTCCTGTAATATTTTCAGGACAGTAAAACTAAGACAAGAGGGATTCCAGAAAGAATACGTTAATTTCACACTCTGACACGCAGTTTTAAAGTAAAAAAAAGAAAATAAATAACCGAAACCCGATTATACAAGGTTTCATTATACGACGCTGCAACCGCCCGCCTGAAGAGCTTAATTAGTCGAGACCTTCTCTCACTTGTCAATGTTGGCAGCGTCGCAACTTGAAAACCCTGTATCATGTCAATCTGTTCATAACATTGCATATCGGCTACTCGCAACTGATATTCAGATTTAAAACACAAACACTAATATCCAAAACTCACAACAGTAAATAAAACACTCATCACTCACCCCTCTGGCGACGTTATGTCCAGCATTGTGGTTCTGATACTGCTGGCGGCCTTGGCTCAACCTCTCTTCTTCATTTCCTTCATCTTCGTCTTCATCCTCATATTCGTCTTCATTCCTGATGTTCCCATCATCTACGACATCTTCACTGTCGTATTCACCTTCATCATCTTCGTACGAATCTTCAGCGTGACTTCGTGCGTGTGCGTACCTGCGATCTGATGACCGTAACATCGGTGGTGGGGATGCACCACGGACATTCCCTTGATCAAAACGCCTCACATGACTCTTATGATTTATTTGGGTCAATTTTCTTTCTTCCAAATCAAGTCTGTTCATTAAACGATCTAGCGGTGATAATTTACTGCTAGGGGTTGTACTGATTGTACTGGCAGTATAAGGCACATGTCTTCCTTTACTGGTGATGCCAACAGCAGCTTGTTGAATTCTGCCACTGTTACTGCCATTATTTTGATGGTGTTTATGATGCACAGTACGGTGCTGTGATGACATTCCCGTTGAATGATAACCAGCTGTTCTGGGATGGTGATGATAGTTACTGTTCGCGTCTCTGTTGTAAAAATACGCAGAGTGAACAGACGGACAGAACATTACTAGAAATACCAACGTCGCCAATGTTACTGCACACGACATGCTACCAACCGTGGCTGCCATTTTGTTTCTACCTTTGATTGCAGGTATGGTGCCCGTCTTTTGGATTTACTGCGGACGACTGGCGGTTGAACTGGGTCCCTGCGTAAAGCGTGTATTGTCACACTGCATGTGTCGCAGCGAATCGAAACTGTCGTGTTCTAAAACGTACACCAATCTTCCGATAAACCGAATTCGGTGAGGTTCGTGTTCATTACTATTTGACGCTTTCACAGAAAGGGCAGTGTTTCGGGTTGTTACGTTTTGAAATGAAAAAAAAAATCACTTGATATGAAGGCCTGGGAACTAATGACACCTCGTATCAAACAAATAAAACAGCAAGTTCATTACAAATTCTCAACCTGTCTGGCATTTAAGCTCCGCAAAACTTGTGTTTGAAGTTTCATTACAGACCCCTTTAACTTGATCTCTGAACATCCAAACAAACATATTCTAGACATCCCGAGCTCGCTGAACACGGAACACCTGTCCCTTTCCCCTCCTACGATCCGCAGCTCTCTTGCTCAGCCACGTGTTTGTCTTCTTACTTTTTTAACACGCGTCTTAACCTAAATTACCGCTAGTCCAAATATTTGTTGATGTTGACTAAAAAGAAATCCCTCACTAGTCCCCGAATGTCCTTATTAAAATCATTTTACCACCAACGCCAATATACACACACGTCAAATGTTTCGTTCTTTAACACTGTACACTTTGTATCACAAATGTTTTTACCCTTCCACGCAACAAAGAATTATTCGTTTCACTTCGTTCCTTCCTTCCAAAGAACCTCAATTATAAACACATTATGTTAAAAAATTGTATGTTTGGTTAAGGGTAGGAAAACGTGACAACAGTTACATCTGAATAGCGGCTGTACTTATATCGCTGCTGCACTCAATTCACAACCGCAACTAACAGAACTACAGACACACTGCACCATTAATAATTGTCCAGCTGGTTTGAACATCAACCAGAGAATGGACAAAAAGACACACACAAAGAAATAGCACCATATGTTTCACAGAAATGTAACCACTCCATTAATTATTTGTATTCGAACTTAGTTAATATGAAATAATAATTTGAAACCGGAATTCCGAACACACGGGCAACAAACTGTGCTTCAAGTGCCGTTCACCTATTGACTTGGTCAAATGTCACCAGCACTGCTGTCAAATGCAGGCGAAATTCACTAACGTACTACTGAAGGAAGAACGGAACGAGGTCGATATACTGATGTTAGTGAATACGACCAACGGTTTCTTTCAGACGAAATGTAATGCACCGCACAACAATAAACATGTCCTTGATAATGAATACAAACATCATCATCGACTGTAGTCAAATGATTATCAAGTCTGGTTATGTCACACTCACATCACTCACTGCTACGTAGTCCGCGAAGATTTCCTAACGAAATATGGCACAGTTTCGAGATATTCACAAACATTTCATACAGCCCACGCAGATTAGGTCCAAACAATATTATCACAAACGTATTGGGCAAAGTTCACATGTATTGTAAATGCATTGTTGTACAAATCTATTGTACAGGACATGTAACTTAAACCGGTTAAGAACTAGTAACTCATCCTTCATAACGTGTTTCCGTGCAACATAAACGTGAATGCCACACCTTCGTCTACTAATAAGATTTACTGAACTGCTGGGCACCCAGTTCACAGCCTCAAAAAAAATGTTACGACAAAACCCAAACACATTAAAATCTTCAATGCGAAGTTGGAGTTGTCAATAACAAAATGCTTTGTTACGGCAAAAATATAAAATCAGAAGGCCTTATCACCAGCACAAAGTAATTCAATGCAAGACAATTCATGTACAACTGTGTATCACACAACTGATACCAGAAGCTGAAGGCGATAAATTTGGAGGTTATGTTCCTAGTTTTAGGGTACGATTAAACCACTCCTCCAGCACGGGTAGTCCACAATGGTGTCCAGAACACATAAGTATTCACTGCCGCGTCCCGGTAATAAACGACGTCGGCGTCGTTCGGTCACGAAAGCCGGTAACAGAGAGAGAGGAACGATTTTCGACTAACTACTTGCAAGCGCGCGAAGACTACTGACTACAGCTTGCTGTCCGCCAGTTCAAGCAAGCCTCGCCAGCAACTGAGCCAGCTAGCGAGAGGGATAATGGAACCAACTCCCCCTATCATTCGCAGCTTCGTAACCTCATTGGCCCACTTCTTCAACAACACTTGCAAGCCTCCTTTTGTTTGAGGTGAATTTCATTCATACGAAAAGATAATATTTCCTGTTTCACATTTTCCACTCCGTACATTAAAATTCAATTGCTCTGAACTAAACACACGCAAACAACTGTATTACATTTACAATAATATTATAACGACCACTAACTTCTATATGTTTCGGTCCTTATTGGCCCATCATCTGTGCACTACAGGGACTAGGGCACTGACCGGACAACAGAGGAAACGCGGTCCAGTTCGCAACGAAACAGAAGTTCCCCGCAGCACCCAAACCCTGTGACATATACTGAGGCCGCGGAAAGAAACCCCACGGATCGACCCACCGCCCCCCAAGCACCTCCACATCCTCTACCAACGTATTCCCTACATCCCCTTTCGGTCGTGTAGCCAGTCTGTTCACGTATATGTTAGTAGTGATAATCTCCGCTGGCGACGAGCTCTTTTGGCTGGTTGATTCAGGTCAGAGAGCCTTGGAGGTATTAGGTAGATATTGGGAAGCCTCGTGAATCGTCAACCCCGCCGTCCAAACGACGCAATTCTGTGGCCTCAGTATAACCCTCCAAAACATCTTTTTTCATTATAGAATGTGGCCCTGAACAGCGCTTATTACATTTAAAGAATTCAACATGTTCTTCGTCATAAGTGTGACACAGACTGTCCCTGGATGGCAACCTACAACAGACATCAGCAAAGGGACACCAATGAATAAGTTCAAAATTTTGTAATTATACCCACAATATGTTTCAGGTTTCTTATTGAACGTACGAAATATTCCTAATATTGTGTTTAATTCTGAGCAGAATACATTATATGTTTGTATTTCAAAACGAAAGGCTGCCCATCGTAATTTTCAACAATATTCTTTTGGCCCACGTACGATCTGAGTTTGACAGCCCAACTCCACACTGCTCTTGTGATTGTTGTTGTTGTTGTTGTCGTCGTCGTCGATATTGTTATTATTATATCATTATTATTGTTTATTGCACGAAACGGTCTCCCAGAATTTCTCGAGTTCACAGTGAGCATATTCAGTGAATATGTGTACAATATGAACGACTGTCTTTAAGCATGTTTTGAGTTTATTTTGGGAGCGATCCTCGGATTTATTCACTTATTTTGAATCACTGCATACGGCATGCCGATCCCAGTGGCCGTGCGTTCTAAGGCGTGGGTCTGCGGTCGCTCACTTGCTGGGATTGTGGGTTCGAATCCCGCCGCAGTCATGGATGTCTGTCGTGAGTGCTGTATGTTGGTCAGGTAGAGGTCCCTGTGTTGTGCTGATCACTCGCCCAGAGGAGTCCTACCGAGTGTGGTATGTGAGTGTGATTGTGAAGCCTTGATAATGAGGAGGCCCTGGCCCACTGGGGCTGTTGCACCATGCAAAAGGTGTATGCGGCATATTCTTTATGTGTGTTGGTTGAATGAAGCAAGAACTGTAGTTGTTCTGGGAGACGTATTAGAAGAAGAGACCGAGCAAAGCAAATGTGAAATATCCGCAAAGGTAGGAAGTTCCCTGTTACTTACTTCTGTCAAGAAGTGTACCCGTCATTGTTATCAAGAATTCGAGTCACGTGATTTCAAGTTCGTTATCTGATGGAAATGAAGTTAAGCTATAAAATGTAAAGCAACTCCCATCGCGGATTTTCAATACCTGCACACTTAAACTACAAGGAATACCAGATACATGCTGTGCTTGATAACTCATCACTATCTTTCAACTTATCTAGTAGCGGGTATATGATTTTATCTCGTGAAGTGTATGTGGCTCAAGCCGGTCCCGGTGGCCGCTTGGGCTACGGCGTGAATCTACAGCAGCTCGCTTGCTGGGATTGCGGGTTCGAATCCCGCCGGGTGCACGGATGTCTGTCTCGTGTAAGTGTTGTGTGGTGTCACGTAGAGGTCTCTGCATCTGGCTGATCCCTCGTCCAGAGGAGTCTTACCGCGCGCGCGCGCGTGAGTGTGTGTATGTTTGTGTGTGTGTGTGTGTGTGTGTTTGTGTGTCATTGAGGTGATCAGGTGTAACAATAACCCAACACCTACAATGAGTATGTAGGACAGGTTAGACCAAGAAAGAATGAAGACATGTGTTTAAAATAATACATTATAGAAACCATAATTTATTACACCTTATATTTCCGCAATTCAACAATATTCCAGTCCAAGTTTTGGTAACTGCATCAAAACACATTTCTCCTTCTTTTTTTTTATTTATTTCTTTCCTTTTTAGTCTTGACCTCTACCTACCTACTCATTGCAGGTGTAGAGATTATGCTTTCACACACACACACACACACTCGATAGGACCCCTCTGGACGAAGGATCGGCCCGTTGCAGAAAATAAACTCGTTCTCATTTAATTAAATTATTAACAAGCTAAAGAATACTCATAGCATATTGTAACTGTTATGCTGTATTTGCTTCTATACAAACCTGGTGTTCATAGCACTTCGTTATCACAGTTTCCTAGCAACAGTGATACAATCGAATGTGACAGGAATTGTGTATGTGACAGAGAAGGGGCGCGATCATTCATGGACACAGAAACACATCTAGGTGTTTCATGCCGAATTATCGTTAAAAACGTCCGATCTACGTGAATTTTGAAACGGTTCTAAAACTTTCGTAAATTTTTCTAAGATCGGATTTCGTAAAAAATTGTTCAGAGACCTCTCGTTATCATTGCGCGTAAAAACATACAGACTTCACGCAACATTGACGAACATACAGACAGCATCATTTTAACCCTTTAAAGATTGGTGGGTGCTTTACGTACCCACCAAAGGTAGCGTTCTGCGTTCTGCCCCCAGAATGCATTTACGTGTATGTTACAGTTCTCGGGACAGAGATAATTTCCCACTGTGGCGATGACTTACTGCGATTTGAAACTAAGACGCAGTGTGTTTACTGCGCGGTACGAACTATATCTTTAAATACAATAAAAACGTAAAATAGATGATCAGTCACCTGTTTCTCGCTACTGTGGGCCGAGATCGATTCCAGATAAATGTATATGAGATTTGAGGCGGAAAAAATGAGAGTGGGACAAGTTTTTCGCCGGATACTTCGGTTTTCGCTTGTCAGTATCATTCCACCAAAGCTCAATACTCAACTTCACCTGCACATTGCTCTTACCAGAATGATAAACGGTCGAAGCCTGGAAACATTACAAAAAGCAATGCTTTTGCAGAAATCGGGGGAGTACTGTACTTTTTTTTTTAAAGTTAATCCTAGTCTTTAAATGGTTAGGAGTTTCATGACGAAAGAACACACTGTTGTTTAATGCAGTTCCAGACATTTCATGAGTGAGGGAGTTTGGACCGGTAAGCCATTTAAATGAGCTTCTGAGTACATCATATTTTTTTCTCCTGTGGTTCTGCGGTCAAACGCGGAGATTTCTAGATGACACACAAAGACGTGCCGTAGTCGGTAGGATTCCTCCGGACGAACCATCATCTCGTTGCATATACATCTACCTTACAACACAAAAAACTCACAATAGACAAATATCCATGCCCCCGGTGGGATTCGAACCCACAATCCCAGTAAGCGAGAGGCCGCAGACCCACGCCCTAGACTCCGCGGCCACGGTTCCTTAAACTACGTGTTCATCATTTTGTGTAGGGCATACTGTTAACGGAATAAAGGACTGTTCTGGTCGTATGAAACTGGACAGGTAGGTAATATATTTCTTCAAAACTTGGGTACTCACATAACAGGTTACACGTTGTCACGCTCCGTAACATCAATCTTCACTGCCGTGAAAATTCCAAATCTCTTATGTTACCTGATATCTTGTTTATTTTGATTAGCAAATGAAACTCACGAAGACTCTCCAACCTCCAAGACGCGAAACATTAGAACAAGCGTATAAGAAGCTACGGGGCTACACACGTAATCGTTTCAGATTTACAGACACGACCATATCTGCCAGTTTTATAGTCATTTTAAATGAAAGTAAATGACTAAATATAACTGAATGTTACATTGCAGCCGACTTACTGTTTGCATCTTTGTGATGTGGGATGTAAGAAACTCGTACGGCTGCCATATATTGCACCGCAAAGGAAGTCCTTGTTTTGCTGAACGAACAATGGGCTGGTTTCCATGAAAGTGAAGGGGTTTGTCAGCCACATACAACGGCGTCCTCATTCACTTTCAGTGGACGAGACCCTAGTTCTCTGGGTCATTGCTCCGCTCAGGTAACGGGGGACATGACAGCTTAGTACCCATCATTGCTCCGTTCCCTCCAGGTATTTGATTTCCCTTGTGTTACAGTTTATAAGATCTAACCCAAGGTTACGGAGAGCTATAGGCCTTCATTTTCAATAATAAAACACAGCAATATATGCGATTTATTACGAACAGGGAGTTTAACAGCGCTGTCGGTGAAGACTACAGTATTATATTTACTAAGGACAACCCGTTTTACCCAGAAATAATTTAATGAGAGCGTCGTAAGAGCAACTACTAATTTACCGTAAAACAGTACGATGTTTACAACACGCTACACGTTTCGGCCCGAAAGGGCAATCGGTAGGCTTCATACTATAAATATGTTACAAGAATGGAAATAGGTTTTATTTTAGGCCTTAACCTAGGAGTGAGATCTCACTCGTTATGTCAGTAATTTTACAATTATTACTTATATTAAAATCTGACTGCTGTAGCGTATAAACAACTACACCACAACTCAAAATGAATATGGGTGTGACCATCTGAATAACACAGCCATTAATAGATTATAAGCTGCAAAACACAAATGTTAATGCAAATAATAATTTTAAAATTATTAATGTAAAGGGCCACACTTCACACCTAGAATAAAACCTAACACAAAACATGCACAGTTACTTTGTATATTTGTTGACGTCTAAAGAGAGTGGCACGCGAGAAAGCAGCCCTGTCTTACTATCAATGGCAGTTAAGAACTTTTGTAGTAATAAAATAACAACAAATATTGTGCTCTTACACTCGAAAAGTTATATCGATGTTATTAAAGAAAGTTAGTCCCACGGGCAGCTGAGGTGACCATGGGGCACCGCCGTGATTACGTGACTACGCTTTTTGCTGCTAAAATTGGGGCGAAGCTTCTTTTCGTGCATCATTCTATACAGTAGAATGATGACGACTCTTTCGTGCCGAATACCGTGTGTGTTGTAAACAAGACATTGCTGTACAATGCAATTGTAATTCTGTTCAACAGCGTTCTCGTTTAATTGAAAATTAGTCATCTGGTACGTTGCGCCTTGTTGATTTGAATTTTCGTTACCGATGCCGAGGACGTTGCTGCGTCTGCATGTAGTGTAGTGGGAAGCGAATTCTACAGCGAATACGGAGTGACAAATCTTCTCCGAAATATTATTGGTGAAGGAATTTTATATACATGGGTCCGTGCATCGTGAATCGAATTTAATAAATGTCCAACAAGATGCGACTTATTCAGTTTATTACATTTCTGTACGAAGCTGCCTACAGAAATGTAATAAACTGAATAAGTCGCATCTTGTTGGACAGTTATTAAATATATTGGTGAAGGGTTTATTTAAATAAGTGAACTGCTGAAATTACACAGCGTCGACTGTAGACGAACACAGCATGCGTGTGGGGCATTGGTAGAATGATAATGATCGAGGAATACTGGAAGTATACGCATAAATACTTGCCCCTGTGTCACTTTTGTTCACCAAAAATCCCGCCGGCTTAAGGTCGAACCCGGGAATCCGTGGTGAAAATCTGATGACGAACCGTCTGGCAGTCTCATTATCACCAATTAAAAGAAGATAATGGCATTAATAATTTATTAATTAAATCACAAATTGCTTACTGCTTTACAGTACAGCAGTAGAATGAAATGAGCCCTGAGACAAGTAAAATTAAATTGTCAACTAGATAGAGACCAATTTGCTGTAGCAAATGACTTAGCTCTGTTTCTATCGCAATGTAAACCAAGACAAGCAATGTATACTTTAGAATCATATATTAGCATCGTAAGATACAATCGTCATGAAACGATCTACGTGTTACCTAACGCAGTAAAGATTTATTAGACGAACGCACACATAGCTGCCCACTTAACAGATACAATCTTTAGGATACATTTATTAATTTTATTGTCACTCCACCTGTAATAACTAATTAATACCTGCAGTACGACTGTAATTATGAAAGTAATTATTTATCTAAAATTTATTCTGTTTTCCGTATACACATTAATTATTCACGGAATATGTAGTTAGAAATTTGAAATGAATTTTATGACTTTATGGTTTATTTGGAGTTTTCACATCTTGCGCTATCCCATTAACATCACTCAAGAGAACAGGGCGACAACAGTTCATATAAGAAGTGCACACTAACGTACAACATACCCCGAAAACAAGGGGTAAGTTTATGTGAAATTTACTTCGAGAACACTGTATAGGCACAAGTAAAATTCGCTCCAATGATAAATGGTAATCATATGTGATATTTACTCCCATAACAGGACGTATGCTTGCTTGAAATTTATTTTGAGAATAAGGGGAAGGTTACCCGGAATTTAATTTTGCACATAATTTAATTTGGTGCAGCTGGTTGAGGCACCGCGCTACAAGCTGGAAGGTCACGGGTTCGATTCCCGATAGTGTCATTGAAATTTTTCATTCGCATAAGCCTTCCGGTCTCACTACGGCCCTGGGATCGATTCAGCCTCGAACAGAAATGAGTACCAGGCATATTTACTGGAAGGTAAAGAGGGGCCGGTGCGTAGGTCTGACAACCTTGCCACCTTAACGTGCCAATTGTCATGAAATCTGGAAGCCTCAACCTTCTGGAACGCTCACGGTCTCTCTGGGTCTGTACAGAGATTGCTTTATCTTCACCTTTACAAAATTTAGCCGAACGTTAGCCTTCATCGCGAAGACCTGGATTCGATACCGGGGCTGTCAGTGTCAGATCTGTCCTAAAAGAAGTGGCAATGGAAGTGGGGTTTTCCCCAATACTCAACGTTTCCCTGTCAGTATCACTTCACTATCGCTGCACACTCATCATCATATTAATGTTACTCTTGCCAAAAGGATAAGAGGACGAAGCCTGGGAAAGTTCGAACGAATCGCAGACCTTTTGGTTATCAGGCAGTAATGGATACAAAATTACTATCGCACTGCCAGTCCAGAGCGATAAGGAGAAGATTCAATTTCCTCGGATACAGCAGATTTGTCTCCAGCCAGGATGGTGGTTTGGCTTCGAGCAAGTCACGACGGTGCTGACCTGCGACCCAGTTTAGCTTCTTACTGAGATGACCCGAGCCGGTGCCCTCGTAAACAAACCATTGGGACTTGTTTTATTTTTTCTTTCCTCAGCTCTTGTGATTATGCACGCTACTTAATGAAGCGTACGCTTGACTTGACTAAACACATCAAACCCGTCGCTAGTACCGAACTAATTGCGCAATCCACACAGGACAAGAATTAGCTTTCCTGTTGCTTTGACAGTAGAACTGGAAGAGACGAGAAGAAGGGGAAGACCCAGGAAAAGATGGAAAGAAGAAGTAGAAAAAGATCTTCAAGTGCTGGGAGTGAGAAGATATAGAGAGTTGGTGGCAGATAGGAAAAAATGGAAGGACATTGTTCGACAGGCCAAAGCCCACAGTGGGCTGTAGTGCAAATGGAAGAAGAAGGAGGAGGAGGAGGAGGAGGAGGAGGAGGAGGAGGAGAAGAAGAAGAAGAAGAAGAAGAAGAAGAAGAAGAAGAAGAAGAAGAAGTTGCTTCGACAGTATTCACACCACGAAATCGTAGCTTCGAAGACAAGTTAAAAGCAAAATGTAGCACACATAAACACACAGCGGGAAGGGACCACTTAGAAGCAAGTGTAGGTATTAAACTGCGTTCCCACGACTGGTACACTTGACAAATATATCACTTGTGACAGCAGTACACCTTTTCAAATATTAGTCCTCTTGTCCGTTTCCAGCAACTGTCGGTAAACTTCAAAGAAATCTCCAGCGTTTTATTTACCTTTCGAGTCCACATTTGTTGTTGCGTTCCGATTACTCGTTTGTACTCGAAAAGGATTCAAGTGATTTGTGTGTGGACAATAAGTATCACGCGATACGTCAATTGGCCTAACACAGGAGTCGTAAACGTAACCAACACGAGCAGGCAAACATTTGGAAAATGTACCCGGTTATGGATGCTTGCCAGATAAGCCATTCGTGGGAACAGCATGGCAGTTGTTCACTTGGAACCATATGCAATACATAATTATCGGCGCACGTGTCAAAAACACCAGTCGTGGACACGTGTGTTTAGGGTAACATCAAGATTGGATCTTAAACAAGTAATGTGGGTTGATGCGGGTTGGATTCATCTGGCCCAGGACAAGGAACAGCGTTGGGTTGTTTTGAACACGGTAATGAACCTCGGGTTTCGTACAATAGGGGGAATTTCTTGACGAACTGAGTGGCTGTCAGCTCCCCAGTAATGACTTTGTTTTAAGAATTCTTGGAAATTTTTAACATCCACTTGCCAATCGCCTGCTTTTAAACACATAATTTTGTATCCGTTTTCATAATTTTCTTTTAAAAGGAGACTATTCTTCAAGAGGAACGAAAATATCTCAGCCTCTAAAAGTGACGACATTTACCACCATGTTACACGATTCAGAGCTCCCTCAACTACGCCCTCTAAAAAATATGGAGTATTTTACTTCGGAACATTTCTCGTTCATATTTATTGTCCGCTTCTACTGCTTGAATCTCCGAATGTTTTCTTTACACAAACGTTTTTAAACCAACATATTGTATGAATATATTGCTTCTCACTATCGTGTCAGAATATCACCACGTTGGCAGATGTCTTCTTTGTGTTTGAATGTACCCGTTTGTCACCATTATACCTTAGCGTCTGTACTACTACAAGGTCCACATAAAGAAAACGTCAACACTACCCAATGGTCCGTAAATATGTCGCACACAAAGGGCAAAAGAATATATGTATGACTACCTATATCTATACATGTATCCAAACACGATGCCCGCCCTTTAAGCAATGTCCACGGGTTGTTACTTCCAGATGAAGTATGTCTGTGTCCATCTGTATTTGTACGACAATGGTTACAGTGTGGGGACCGCGATACGTGTGTAACCCGCATAATTCTAGTTGAAATCGAATAGATATTCGGATTAAAATAGTCTGTGAAATTCGGTTAAGAAAAGTTGGACGAAGGAGGCCACTTGAAAGACCTAGGCTCTAACGGGAGTATAATATTCAAAAGGATGTACAAGGATAGATGAGGATGATTCCTCATCATTTTTACAAAAACCCTTTACGGGTCTCTGTCCTGAGCTAGATTAATCTAGACCGCATGCCATCTTCTGTTCCTGTATGACCCAGTCTCACCTACACCAAGTGATCCGTTTCCTTCAGGTTTCCTGGCTGGAATTCTATATGTATATCTCACCTCTCCCACTACTGTCGTATGTCCCGCCTATCCAGTAAACCGTTATTTCAGGACTAATATTGCAATACGGAATGTTCCATTTATTGCATCCCTAAGTACAAGAGCTGTCACGGGATGTTCCGGCGAATAAAGGCTGCCTGTCCGATAACACCGTCGTGTTCGGGGACACGACAGGCGGAACACGCTGCAACTGGAAAACTGCAAATTAGTTCATCATTGCGAAGAAATTCCCCATTCTTCTGTCATTTCATCCTTCTGAGGTTTAAATTTCTCCTCAGCTAGCAGTTTGCACGTACAAGAGAAATGGTATAATATTTTTTAAGCAGGTCTTTGGTATTTACATGCGAACGGAATGGCTAGACGACCGGAGGGGAATACAGTGACGTAGGCCAGAGTGGGAAGAGTGACAGCTCTAGGGAAATCACTGAGACTTCTGTCCTTGGCCTCAGTATAGCTGCTACGGGTTCTAAACGGAGACGGGGGATAAGCTTCCATATTTCTAGACGAGATCTGCGCTCTTGTGCGATATTACGTAGCGTATAGTGGCAATTCCTTGCAGACGTTTCGGGACAACCTTTCGGTCCCATCTTCAAGGATCAGGAAGGTCTAGGTATTCAGATGCCTGACTGATTACGTTGGGGAACTCTAGTCATCTAATATAAAGCTGTCTCTGTGCAGGCCGTGAATGCATGTGGGGAAGTGGAGATATCGTGCCAACCATTCCTAACATCGGCAACATACGGAGGTGAGTGATCAGTTTCACGCTCCGACCACTTAACCCCCGAGGAAACAGCTCCCGCTGTACAATGAATATGAGGCTGCGTGGGCTCCATGCCGGTCTGAATGCTCCGGAGGAGAGAAAATCTCTTGCCCTTGAAGGGAATCGATCCATAATTCTTAGTTTGTCCAGTCCGTAGCCTAGTAACTATACTAACTGAGCTATCTCGGCTCCAACAGCTGAGTTGTAAAAGTAACGCCGGGAGAAAGATGGAGGTAATGAGTCGGTCGTTGTACTCCCTGGGTAGAACGCTTCTGGTATCCATTCAAAAGGAGATTGGGAGGGCAGGACAGCCGGTGTGGACACTTTGGAGATGAGGAAAATCTCTTGTCTCTGTCGGTAACAGTCCATGCTCTAGTCGTTCTTTACTGCGAGTGTGTTCTCCCGGCTTGCTACGTAGAACGCACAGAGGGAAAGAACTCTTCCGAGAACGGTGACGCAACAATCTGGTATGATAAAATCCCTTCACTCTCCGAGACCTCCCTATTAGTGAATGTACTCGTACTAATGAAATTTGGGGAGACCTGAAAATAGGATGACATTTGTAATCATTAACGACAGCTTCTTTCAGACGTTCTTGGAAATGTGTCATCTGGTGAGATCACACCAGCTCCCCCAGCAGATTCCTTCTACACAGGTCCACGGGTCTTGTGTGCACCAGTAGATCCGGGGCGGCTCATAAAGCTGATTGGATTCAATCAATGATTGCGAATAATCATGAGGCTTTGTTGCAGGCTGTTCGGACGTTTATTACAAGGATGTGTTCACGCCAGTCTGTCACGTGGTGTGAAGGGGAAGCAGGACCCCAGGACACAATGGCTGGACCCGCAGTTACCCGCCACACGTCCGACAGGCCAGGACTCCACATGCAGAATAGTTGGTATAATGACGAGGGTACAGACTGTACAATTGAGGGATCGCGGTTCTATTCCCGGATAAGGAAAGAGACTTTTTCTCTGCCATGAAACGTATAAGCCTGCTCTGGGACCAGCCACCTTCATATTCAGTGCGAACCGGCGGCGCTTTCGCTGGGCGCAAAGCGGGCAGCGTGATGCTGACCACAGATTTCTGTCTAGTACAGAGGTTAATAATGAGAGCAGCTAAAACATTTCCCGTTATAACCCCACCACAAGTTGGGTTTAGCTTAGACGTTAGGCTAGTCTCAGTTACAACACGTCTCTCCAACGTGCAGCTGCAGCGCTCCTATCGGGAAAGTACCTTAACGGCCGCTGTCACGCAGGCAACAGAATCGCCGGCGACTTGTCTGCTAGCAACAGAGAATACATGACAAGAAATGAGGGTTTTCACACGGTCGACGACTTAGTCTCCCGTCGACAGAATTACTGATGTCCTTCCTTGTCGCTCGAAGTCAGGGACGCTTATGAGAGACAGCAGAACTCTCGCCGCTGTACGTGAGCTTTCAGAGTGGCGACAGTCTCCATGGTGATTTGAAGCACATACACATGAACTGTAACGAAGAGTTCGTAGGCCTAGATTGAGTTGTATTTACCCTAAATTTTGATCTGATTAATTAACAACAGTTAAGTAATTAAACCACTGTGATTACTTGAGCGTTACTGCTGATCCGTTTCTGGGTGGTACAGATTTCCTCTTATTCTTGTCTTTATTATTATTTTTTTGTAAGAGTGCTCACTTGTCAACACAGTTCTGAAACGAGTTCAAAGACATTCTAAAATAATTAAAAACGTCGCTTCGTCTCTTCTCAGATCTTCAAAAGTAGTCCATAATAATAACCAGTCACATATTATAGGGGGCACCCACAATTTTCTTCTCCTTCTGTTTTTCTTTTTTCAATATATCTTAGGGTCCATACAGCAATCATCTCTCCAATTCTAGCATTCTACTGAGCGTTCATTTTCAGAGACGTAAAGGAAAGCGTGTCTAACGTCACGGCGACAGATTTCTCGTAGTCGTCGAGGAACGGGAGGCTGTCTGTCTTTCTCGTGCGACACGTCGCCGTCGACTGAGTCGCTCTTGTTAAAGAGGCCTAATAAGAGCGGTGAGGTTATAACGGGAAAGATCCTGGAGGTGTATCACCGCTTCCCCATAAGCCTTCACGACGTGCGCGGAGACAACTTTATTTCTGCACTACAGGTGGCCAGACTTCTGGACTGAGTGATCTACTCTAAACACAGGGGATCTTTCACGATCCACCACAGTACATAACATATTAACATTAGGTCAGCTAGGCAAATAAATGTCGAACAGCGTGATAACACCGAACATATAAAAGTACCATTATTTTATTTATTACAAACTGATCTTTCCTAACCGAAATAATTTACCATAATGAAAATGTTGATGCAAGACGCTGCGTATCTAGCGCTGATTTAATGAAAGAGGGTTCACAATTACCTAGGCACAAGCGATGGCAGTATTTTAAATGTTCATCGGTCAGACGGCTTCGGTGTTTTGACTTGTTTGTCTTCATCTGGGAGAAGGCTTCTTCGCAGAGTTATGTTGATCCAATAAATGTCGTCAAACGAAGAGCGGAAAATAAATTTCTATAGGGACCAAAAAGCGACCGCGATCGACTGTTTGGCCACCTTCGCTCTACACAACTAGACACGGTTCAGACATTTAAGACGAGACTGACAAACAGTTATGTCAGTAATGATTCTTCTGTTGTCCCGGATAGGGTGATCGACATGTCCCTTCAACGCACGTCATCATCAGCACTTGGCAATGTTATTTTCAATCTCTAAATCCACTTACAAACTTTCCTCTGATTCATATATTTATTGGCTTATTACTGTTCCTTATATTGTACCAGCCTTGCACAGCCTTGACGATAAAAGCAAGATGTCCGATCGTTCTTCTTGTTAATTCTTTCTATGAATGGAACTCCCACATTAAACGTGTCTTATAGTCATTACCTAAAGAAATGAAAACCTCAAGACGGTTTAAATTACTTTAAATTTGTCTTTTCTGTGTATTTGCTGGATCAGCGTACTGAGTTCAGTGCACCAACCAAATGCACAATGTTAATTATGTGTAAATATTGAAGGCGTATCTCTGGCATGTTGCGGTACAAGAGTTACCATATGAAGGTAGAAAACTGCCAGTCGGAGATACGCCTGTCATATTTATACATAATTAACACTGTGCATTTGGTTGATGAAATAACCCGAGTACATATTAAATTGTTTACGTCCTTTAATCTGTAATTTCTGAAATACACAAAAACTGCTTCAATCTTATTATTTTCCCGCCTAAAAGAAGACGTTTCCGAACGACAAGTTTCAATTTACAGCAGTGGCGTAGCTAGGTTTTATGGCAGTCCGGGGACGAGCAATCACAATGGCAACCCCCTAACAGAAATTATGAACTTTAAAAAAATCGCAATTATTGATTGATTTTCTTGTTATTTGTATAAATAATTTAAATAATGTTGGGTGCAAAAAATCATTCTTTTTTAATTTGAATTATTCATTTTGCTGCCCTTTGATGCCCCTAGGATTCTGACGATCGAGGCGGCGGCACCATTGGCCCCCCACGCATCACTTACGCCCCTGATGTGCAGTTTACAGGACTGTGTTGTCAGTAGCGTCAAACGATGGGTGGTTAGTGAACGATGGATTACAAAGGGCATGGAATAATAATGTCATGACCCATTTTCAGGTTTTATCCTACCATTTACCTAAAGAGTTTGAGAAATACGGAAATTTTGTCAGATCGTGGGGGTCTTGGCCCAGATTCGAACGAAATACGAAGCAAAATTCAGCATGTCCGGTCAACTAAACAAATCAATTGATAAACATGTTTAACGAGTGGCTGCACACTACGTTTTACGAAATAATGTTTTCAAACTATTTACAATGAATTCAGTTAGCTGGAAGTTATTTAAAGACGAGAATCCTGTTTAGCGTATACCTTATAAATCTTTCCCTTGTCAAGCGATATCACTTGGCTTCTTCTCAAAGAAGAATTCTTCATCTTGATAGCAAACAACAGAAAACCAAAAGTTTACTCTGAGAATAAAGTAATTTACGAGCAACATTTGGTTAGACGGAAGACGTCTGATACGCCACACATAAGGATGTGCCTGGTTGTTCCTACAACCGCAAGGGATGAAAACGTAAGGTGGGCGTGCAGCCAAGTCAGCATGAATTCCAGATATTCTAAAACAGCCGGGGATAATTTTCCTGCTCCAACTTCAGAGCAATAATGTTAAACAACCATCTCACATAGCTTCTGTCCCCCGTGTGTACTAATTGCATGCATTTATCTCATTAGTTCTTCACAGATGCCTAGCCTTCGTACCAGATTAAAGCATCTTCAGTGTGAAGCTGCGAGATCTGAAGCTCTCACAGTGGTGTTCATGAAGACTCAGTTCGTTTCGAAACTAAGGGAACTATTCCCCCTTACGACACAAAGCCACATCTCATAAGGCTTGAATTCTCACAAATTGTTTGAAAATCCTTCTGTTGTTCTCAATCGCGGAATGCAAAACTTCTTTGCAAAAGCTGACGGAATTTTCTAAAATACTTTCCAGACCACTTATTTCCGTACACCATCATATCAGCCTCGTCATCGTCATCACTATCATTACCATTATCATGAGATATGTAGTGTTAGGCTTTAATACATGTTACTGAACACCACAAATTTAGCTGTCCCAAAACTGAAGATCGCTCTTCTGGGATGTGACGCAGTGTAGATTAGTAGTCAGTCACGGACGTTCTGAGACAGGTACGCTTTCGCTATTCTGTAGACGTAAACCATCAAGGGCGTAAATACCAACGAAGACGCCCTGTATTTGCCGTGATTCTGTCCCTTTTATATTTAATTCAAGTAATATTGTTGTGAAGAGTATAATGGCACTACATGTAAGCTTAATCCTTACGTAGATGGCAGGAGTGTGGTGCCAAAATTATATGAACCGTTACCAATGCTGACACAATGTTATCAAATTAACAGCTTCAAATAAGAATGATAGCTTCGGTTCAAAATAAGGGCACACAAAAAATAACCCAGTTACATGCGTTACTGACATAACGATTGACTGGTGAAGCGATGCACTACTGGGGCTCGAATTTCGGAAACGCTAGTGACTTTTCTTCCTGTCACGATGTGTCCACACGGGGTGCTAGCTGACTGGTACATACTGAGGCCGGGTACCGCGGAATAAAGTGGCAGACAGTAAAATTGACCACTTTCAACTGCGCAGATGTTAAAAATGAGAAAAGCTACACTCTTACTTCATCATACGTGTTGATAGTTTCGGGTTAATTGAGTACAGAGTCAGTTAAGCAGAATTAAGTACAGGGACGTCTAATGCCTAGGCGGATGTATGTTGTAGAAAACTAAAATTAATTATACAATTTAACTTCTAATAATGGTGAAAAGTCCGGAGGGAAAGAGACCACTGGGGGGACCTAGGCGTAGATGGGTGGATATTAGGATGGATCTCCAGGAGGTGGGATGTGGGTATGTGGACTGGATTGGGTTGGCCCAGGATAGGGATAGGTGGCGGACGCTTG